>Ga0209693_10000702_pt1 | contig 13768 bp, 12 predicted proteins | sample HubBroMetageWRM3_FD_188345 | JGI IMG/M metagenome (GOLD analysis project Ga0209693, IMG submission 188345) | Warmed soil microbial communities from the Hubbard Brook experimental Forest, New Hampshire - Hubbard Brook CCASE Soil Metagenome WRM 3... | ecosystem: Environmental > Terrestrial > Soil...
CAGGGCCGAGTCCACGAGGGCCGCGTGCACCCACAGCAGCAGCGCGGGGTCGCCGGCCGCGTACGGCCGCCCGGTTACCGTGTCCACGCCGCGCACGTGCTCGTGGATCGCCCGCACCCGCGCGGCGACCCGGCCGGCGCCGGCCCGGTCGCCGTAGGTGACCGTGGTCGTGTACACCGAGGTGGCCGCCAGCCTGCCGACCGGATCCCGCCGCCAGTCGCTGTGCTGGTCGACGCCGGCCATGGCCAGCGGGTGCAGCGCCTGCATCAGCAGCGAGCGCAGCCCGGCCACCGGCGCGGAAAGGTCCCCGCTGACCCGCCAGGTCACGCTGGCCGGCCCGAAGAACCCGTCGTCGCCAGGTTCGGTCGGCACGGCCGAGGCGTAGGCGGCCGCCGAGCGCTCAATTAGGTTCGCGGCGGCCGCCGCGTAGGGTTCGGCGGTCACGGCCGCAGACCAGCGAACAGGTCGTCTTCTGGGAGCGGCGCGCCAGTGCTGTCGGCGGCCCTGATGAAGCTCTCCCGGCCGAAGGTGGCCTCGGCGACCTCCTGCGGGAGCTTGCTGAACCAGGACTCGGAGATCTGACTGCCGTGCGCGAACAGCGCATCGCGCTTGCGGCCGAGCACCGGGCGGATGTCGATCGTGGTGGTGATGCGCTCCTCGGAAGCCATGCCACGCCGGATCACGTCCGGGTCCACGTTCTCGAAGTCGGGCACCTCGAGGCCGAGCTCGCGCATCGCCTCCCAGATCTTGCGCCAGTCGCTGCCGCGCATCGCCGACAGGTAGAGCTTGGCCACGGTTCCGCTCTTCGCGAACGCCGCCTGCGCGGACCTGCTGGCGTGCACATGGTCGGGGTGCTGGTACGCGCCCTCGTCGTCGTAGGTGATCAGCACCTGCGGCCGGTACAGCTCGATCAGGCCGCTGATCCGCGCCGCCACGTCCGCCTCCGGGATGTTGCAGAACGCGTCGGGCCGGTCCTTGTAGTCCCAGTCCGGCATGCCCGAGTCGTGGTAGCCGAGAAGTTCCAGGTTGGTCACGCCCAGAATCGCGCAGGATTCCCGCAGCTCAGCCAGCCGGTGGCGGGCTACCTCCGCCTCGTCGTGGCCGTCTTGCCCGGGCTTGATCCCGCCGGGCGCGTCGCCGAACTCGCCGTTCGTGCATGTCACCACCACCGTACGGATTCCCTGCGCGGAATATAGGGCAAGCACGCCCCCCGTGCTCGATGCCTCGTCGTCGGGATGCGCGTGCACCGCCATCATCGTCAGCTCATCTGCCATTACTCCAGCCTGCCTTATCGCGCGCTTGCGACGGTAAGCAGGGCCAGCAGGAAGGTGGCGATGGCGGCGAAGCCGTGGCACGCGGGGATGAGCGGAAGCAGCTGCAGCCGGCGCCGGCGCCGGACTCTGAGCGGCTCGGCGAGCAGGCGGGCGATCATCTCGTCCGTCACCCGGAACGTCTCGGCGGGCTCAGCTGACCCCACGGCAGGCCCGGGCACCGCCGCGGGCGGTGCCTCCGCGCGGATCGGGTACGGAGTCCAGAGGGTCACTGTGCAGATGCCCAGGGTGATCGCGATCCCGACAAGCCCGACACCGGCCCAGGCCAGCGGCCGCCAGCCGCTCGCCAGGTAGCTCAGCCACACCGCCAGCCCGGTGAGCGCCGCTCCCGCGTGCCCGAACACCACGGCGGGCGGCACGCCCACCCCGGTCTTGCGCTGGTGACGCAGGCCGCCCCGGGCTACCCAGGTGCGCAGCATGTAGATGCCGATACTCACGGTGATCAGCCACGCGATCAACGCCACGAAGCCGAGGGGCCGACCGGAGATCATCCTTCACATCCGCAACTTCCCCGTGCTCGGCCGCGGGTGCCTGCGGAGCGCGGGTAACCGCAGCGTACCCTGGCCGCGCTCCGACGACGATGCCCCGTCGGCGGCTTCTGCGAGAGCTTCCGGGTGCATCCGGTTGTAGTGCTGGGTCAGCACGGCGCTTGCCTGGCCGGGCCGGTAAGCGAGGGTGCGCGCGCATATCTTGCAGCGCGTAACGGGAAGCCGGGTCACCGTCACCGGGAAGCGAGCAGAATCTGACCTGTTCATTAGCATCCATCATGCCAGATCAGCGGCTCAGCTCCCATCCCGCAATTGGCGTGGCGGAAAAATTCCAACGAACCGGTGCCAATCCGCGTCTAAGCATTCGAACCGCGCGGTGCTGCGCAAGAAGGGCGGGGCTATAACCATGAAGCGACGTTCACGGTACGCGCCCGCGGTGGCGATCGCGGCCTGCGGCCTGGTGGCCATGGCCCTCGCCTCGGTTGCCCCGGTCACGTCGGCCGCGGCGGCGCCCGCCCGGCCTGCCGCACCCGCACCGGCCGCCGCCGCGTCGGCCGGCTCGGGCACGCTCACGGCCGGCACGTCACCCGCGGTCACCGCCGTCGCCTTCCCGACCGCCGCTGCGGGCTGGCTGCTCGGCGTTCCCGGCAGTGCCTCAAGCGGTGGGGCCTCAACCGGCGGCGCGGCGCGGGCGCAGGTGTGGCACACCACGAACTACGGCGCCAGCTGGCAGGTCCAGTGGGCCGGCGCCGGCAGCCCGCTGGCGATCAGCGCGACCGACCAGGCACACGCCTGGGCGCTCATCGCCTGTCCAGGGCACCGGCCGTCCTGCGGCCGCGAGCTGCTCGGCACCGCCGACGGCGGCCGGCACTGGCGCCTGCTCGGCACGCTGCCCGCGGCGGTGAACCTGATCCAGTTCATCTCCGGCCGCCTCGGCATTGCCACCTCTGACGCCTGCCTGGCCAACCTGGCGCTGACCGGCTGCCCGGGCCGGGTGCTTGTCAGCCGGGACGGCGGGGCGCACTGGACGTCCGTGCTCAGCGGCCCGGGCCCGGTGTTCGCTACCGCGGCCGCGACCGGGCAGCTGTGGGCCGCGCAGACGTACCCGGCGTCGCCGCAGGGCAACCAGCCCGAGCCCGGCATCAGGTTCCTGACAAGTACCGACGGCGGCCGCCACTGGACCAGGCTCGGATCCGTGCGCAGCCTTGGCCTGCTCAGCACGGCCGTCAGGGTCACCCTCGCCGCCACGCCGGCCGGGCTCACCTGGGCCAGCGTGTTCGACCAGCTCAGCTGCGCCATGCACGGGTGCGGGGTGGCGGACCTGCTCAGCAGCGGCGACGGCGGCCGGAGCTGGAGCACGGTGAACCTCGCCGACAGCTACCCGGACGACTGCGGCAGCGACGGGATCGCGTTCTCCGCCGCCCCCGACGGCACCGCCCTGGTCGCGACGGGCCGCAACGGTGCCGCGTGCGCGCCGCCGTACGGCCTGATGTACGGCTACGGCCCGGCCGGCTGGCAGCAGCTGCCGCCGTGGCAGCTGACCCAGGTCAGCTCGCTGGACGCGGTCAGCGAGGACGTCGCCTACGCGATCAGCGACCTGGGCGTGCTCGACCGGACCACCGACGGCGGGCGGTCCTGGAGACAGCTGCTGCCCGCGCCCGCTCCCGCCGCCCAGGTGGATGTCCTCGGCCAGGACACCGCGGTGGCGGCCCAGGACCAGGCCGACGCCGGCGCGGTGCTGAGCTCTGCCAACGGCGGGCGCAGCTGGAGCGAGATCGCCGACCTGCCCGGCGTGCTGACCCAGCTGGACTTCTGGTCCGCCGACGACGCCGTCGCGGCCACCTACTCACCGGACGCGTCGGGATGGCAGCTGTGGCGCACCTGGAACGGCGGCACGATCTGGGCGCCCGCGGGCGGCCTGCCCGCCGGGGCCGCCACCAACGTCTACGGACCCTGGATCAACGCCGGCGGGCAGGGCCTGCTGCTGACCGTGGCCGACGGCGCCCCGTGGGAAGCCGGCAGCGGCGGCGTCGGCCCGGTGCGGGTGTGGACGACGGATGACTGGGGCTTCATCTGGCACCGCGGCGGCCTGCTGCCGCTCGGCCGCGACTCCCTGTCGGGCCCGGCCAGCTTCAGCTACGTCGGCGGATCCGCCGGCTGGGCCGGCTGGCTGGTCGTGACGACCGCCAGCTACGCGCAGCGGGTGGCCGCGGTGACAACGGGCGGCGGCCTGCGCCTGCTCTCCGCCTCGCTGCCCGCAGACAACGTGCAGTTCCTCGGCCACCAGTCCGGCTTCGCCTGGGGCCTGGAGTACCCGGCAGGCCACCCGGACCTGACGGTCCTCACGCTGTACCGGACGACCGACGGCGGCGCCACGTGGCAGCACTCCGACACCGGGCTTGTCATCCCGGCCAGCTCGGGGGCGGTGCCGCTGCTCGACTTCACCGACGCGAGCCACGGCTGGCTGGTCCTCGGCAACGACACCTGGCGCACCTCCGACGGCGGCCGGACCTGGAGCCCGCCTAAGTTAGCGGCGCTGAGTTAGCGGCGAAATCCCGGGCGACACGCGCCGGATGTCCGGGTCTTGCCGCGGGCCAGCCCACAAACTTGAACCATGTATCAGCAAGCCGCGGACTGGCCGCAGACCGCTGACGCGCTGCCGCTGGACAGCGGCCCCGGCTGGTGGGGCTACGTCAAGGCGAGGATCGCCGCCTGGCGCGCCCTGCTTGACCGGCCGCTGACGTCGTATTACCTCGTCCTGGGCATCACCATCCTGCTGCTTGGGCTCGGCCTGGTCATGGTGGAGTCGACGGCGTCGGTCACCGACCTGATCGCCGGGCTGTCGCCGTACTCCGACTTCTCCAAGCAGCTGCTTGGCGCCGCCATCGGCCTGCCGGTCATGTGGCTGGCGGCGCGCTCGTCGCCGCGGCTGTTCCGGGCCTTCGCCTACCCGCTGCTCGCGGTCTCCGTGGTCGGCCTCTCGCTCACGCTGATCCGCGGCATCGGCGTCTCGGAGGGTGGCGCGGCCCGGTGGATCGAGGTCGGGGGCTGGCAGATCCAGCCGTCCGAGCTGGCCAAGCTCGCGCTCGCCGTGTGGGGCGCCGACCTGCTGGCCCGCAAGGAGAAGCTGGGCCAGCTTGCCGACTGGCGGCACATGCTGGTGCCGCTCATGCCGGGCACGGGCCTGCTGTGCCTGCTCGTGATGACCGGCGACGACCTGGGCACCACGTTCATCCTGCTGGTCATCTTCCTCGCGCTGCTGTGGGTCATCGGCACGCCAGGCCGGGTGTTCTTCGGCATGCTGGTCCTGATGGCGCTGGCCATCGGGCTCATGATCATCTCGGAGAGGTACCGCTTCGAGCGCATCGCCGGCTTCCTCGGCTCACAAGGCGGCAGCCCCACAGGTAAATACATGCAGGAGATCCAGGGCAAGTACGCGATCGGCTCCGGCGGCATCTTCGGCGTGGGCCTCGGCGCGAGCACGGGCAAGTGGGGCTGGGTGCCCGAGTCGACCGACGACTTCATCTTCGCCATCATCGGCGAGGAACTCGGGCTCGTCGGCACGCTGTGCGTGACGTTCCTCTACGGCGGCCTGGCCTTTGCCGGGCTGCGGATCGCCAGGCGGGTGCCCGACATGTTCTGCCGCCTGGCCGCGACCGCCATCACGGCCTGGATCGTGCTGCAGGCCATCGTCAACATCGGCGCGGTGATCGGCGTCATACCGATCACCGGGGTGCCGCTGCCACTGGTCTCAGCCGGCCTGTCGTCACTGCTGGTGACGCTGGTCGCGCTGGGCATGCTGATGTCGTTCGCCAGGCTCGAGCCAGGTGCGCGGGAAGCTTTGGCCGCACGCGGCCCCGGCTGGTCGTTGCGCGCTCTAAGCTGGCTCGGTCTGGCAAAGCGCCGACGATGAAGCGGCAGCAGTTCAGGGACGCGACATGAGGGTATTGCTCGCCGGCGGTGGCTCTGCCGGTCACATCGAGCCAGCTCTTGCGCTGGCAGATGCGCTCAGGCGCATCGACCCCGGCACCGAGGTGACCTGCCTGGGCACCGAGCGTGGGCTGGAAACCCGGCTGATACCGCTGCGCGGGTATCCGCTGGAGCTCATCCCGGCCGTGCCCATGCCAAGGGTGGTGACGCCCAGGCTGCTCACGGTGCCCAGCAGGCTCGCGGGTGCCGTCAACGCGGCCGCCGCCGTGCTCGACCGCACCCGGGCGCAGGTGCTCGTCGGCTTCGGCGGGTACGTCGCCACCCCCGCCTACCTGGCGGCAAGGCGGCGCAAGGTCCCGATCGTGGTGCACGAGGCGAACCCGAGGCCCGGCCTTGCCAACAAGATCGGCGCCAGGTTCACCACGCACGTCTTCACCGGCCATCCGGACGCCGTGCTCAGGAACGCCACGTACATCGGCATCCCGATCAGGCGGGAGATCGCCGGCCTGGACAGGCTCGCGGTCGGCGACAAGGCCCGCTCCCACTTCGGGCTCCGCCCCGACCTGCCCGTGCTGCTCGTGACCGGCGGGTCGCAGGGGGCGCGCACGCTGAACTCCGCGGTGTTCGGCGCTGCCCTCTGGCTCCGCGAGGCGGGGGTCCAGGTGCTGCACATCATCGGCCCGCGCAACGGCGCCGACGCCCCAGCCGCGTCCACCGGCGTGCCCTACGTGGCCACGACCTTCATCGACAGGATGGATCTCGCCTACGCCGCGGCGGACTTCGCGTTGTGCCGGGCCGGCGCGATGACCTGCGCCGAGCTCACCGCGGTCGGGCTGCCCGCGGCGTACGTGCCGCTGCCGATCGGCAACGGCGAGCAGCGGCTGAACGCGCTTCCGATCGTCCAGCATGGCGGCGGCATGCTGGTGGCCGACGACGAGCTGACCGCCGACTGGATCCGCGACACGCTGCTGCCCGTGCTGGTCAACATCGACCAGGTCGCGGACATGTCGGAAGCCGCCGCTTCGCTCGGGCGCGCTGACGCGGACCGGCTGCTCGCCGAGGCGGTCTTCGAGATTGTGGAGGGCACGGGTGCAGACCCAGAGACTGACCGGGCTACTGACGCCGGGTGATGCCGCCAGCCCGGTGCCGGCCGCCGGCCTGGGCCGCGTGCACTTCACCGGCATCGGCGGGGCGGGCATGTCGGGCATCGCCCGGATCATGCTGGCCAGGGGCATCACCGTGTCCGGCAGTGACGCCGCGCCCTCGGCACTGCTCGACGACCTGCTCGCGCTCGGCGCGGACGTGCACGTCGGGCACGCGGCGGACAACCTGGGCACGCTCGGCCCCGGCGACACGCTCGTGCTGTCCACCGCCATCCGCCCGGACAACCCCGAGCTGGCCGAGGCCACCCGGCGGGGCATGCGGGTGCTGCACCGGGCGACCGCGCTTGCCTCGGTCATGGCCGGGCGGCGGGTGATCGCGGTGGCGGGAACCCACGGCAAGACCACCACCACGTCCATGCTCACCACGATCCTGCGCGAGTGCGACGCCGACCCCGGGTACGTCATCGGCGGCGTGCTCACGGAAACCGGGCTCGGTGCGGCCGACGGCGGAGGGACGGACTTCGTCGCGGAGGCGGACGAGAGCGACGGCTCGTTCCTCATGCTGTCCCCCGACGTGGCGATCATCACCAACGTGGAGGCCGACCACCTGGACAACTACGCCAGCCTCGCGGACATCGAGGCGGCGTTCACCACGTTCGGCCGCGGCGTCTCCACCCTGGTGCTGACCTGCGCGGACGACCCCGGCGCCAAGCTGGTCGCGGCCCGCCTGGCGACACCGGGAACCCCGGGCCCGGCGCGCCTGCGCAGCTACGGCGAATCGGCCGGCGCGGATTACCGCCTCACCGACGTCGCCTCCCGCGGGATGGCGGTCAGCTTCGCGGTCGCGGCGCAGGCCAGCCCGTTCGGCGAGGTTCACGCCCAGATGACCGTGCAGGTACCCGGGCACCACAACGCGCTGAACGCGACCGCCGCCTTCGCCGCCGCGGTCGAGCTCGGCTTCGCGCCGCCGCTGGTGTCCGCGGCGATCGCGCGCTACCGCGGCGCCCGGCGCCGGATGGAGGTCAAGGGGGAGGAGGACGGGGTACGGGTGCTCGACAGTTACGCCCATCACCCGACCGAGCTCGCCGCCGACCTGCGGGCCGCGCGGGACCTGGCGGCGCCGGATCTGGTGGCGCCGGATCCGATGGCTCAGCCGGCCGCGGGGCGGGTGATCGCGATCTTCCAGCCGCACCTGTTCAGCCGGACCAGGATCTTCGCCGCCGAGTTCGGCGCCGCGCTCGGGCTGGCCGACGAGGCGGTGGTGCTCGACGTCTACGCCGCCCGCGAAGACCCCGAGCCCGGGGTGACCGGTGCCCTGGTGGCCGACGCCGTCCCCGGCGGCAGGGCGCGCTTCGTGCCCGACCGCGCGGAGGTGGTCGCCGTGATCGCGGCGGCCGCAAGGCCGGGCGACGTGGTGCTGACCATGGGGGCCGGGGACGTCACCATGCTCGGGCCGCGGCTTGTCGAGGCACTACGGGGGCGGCGGGGCGGGTGAGCGTACCGGTCAGCGTCTCGCCGCAGGCCCGGGTGCCACGTAAGCCCAGGCGCCCGCTGGGGCTGCGCCGGCCGTGGCGGGTGGTCTTCTTCGCCCTGGCGCTGACCGGCGTGCTGGCCGCGGGGGTCTGGGCGCTGTTCGGCTCCCGGCTGCTCGCCGTCCGCTCCGTCGTCGTCACGGGCACCCACCTGATACCGCAGTCCCAGGTCCTGGACGCGGCAGGGATACAGCTCGGCACGCCGCTGATCCGGGTGAACACCGCTGAGGTCGCGGCGCGGGTCGAGACCATCACCCAGGTGCTGAGCGCGCAGGTCACCAGGTCCTGGCCGGACCGGGTGGTCATCGCGGTGCACGAGCGGACGCCCGCGCTGGCGGTGCCCGGGCCAGGTGGCGGCTTCGACCTCATAGACTCCCGCGGAGTGGTGATCCAGTGGGTTGCCAGCCAGCCGTTTGGCGTGCCGGTCTACCAGACGGCAACGGGCACCGTGCTGCGCGGCAACCCGGACGTCGGCGCCGCCGCCGCCGTGCTCGCCGAACTGCCGTCCAGCCTCCGGGTGACGGTGCTGTCGGTCACCGTGCCAAACCCGGATCAGGTGACGCTGGGCCTGACCGGCGGCGTGACCGTGCTGTGGGGCGGCACCGGCGGTGCCGGGGCGAAATCCGAAGAGCTCACCATTCTCTTGCGGACTCACGCGCGGTACTACGACGTGAGCGCACCGGGAACCGCGCTGACGAAGTGACGCGACACGCGGTTGCGTTAGTTGACCAGGCTGCCGTGCCACCCTACTGTCCGTATCAATCGTGCGGACGGTAAAAACTCTAAATCTTAACCTGAAGGTGAAACCTTATGGTGACGGACGATGCCCTGGCGGTGAATTCCGCAGCGCCACCGGGGCAGAGGTTTCCCGAGCCTAGGGCCATGATCGGCGGAAATAAATGCCAGCCGGAATGGCCAGAAGTAAAAACGAGCGGAAAGGTATCCTCCTCGTGGCAGCACCGCAGAACTATCTCGCGGTAATCAAGGTCGTCGGAATAGGCGGCGGCGGCGTCAACGCCGTCAATCGGATGATCGAAGAGGGACTCAGGGGTGTCGAGTTCATCGCGATCAATACCGACGCCCAGGCGCTGCTCATGAGCGACGCCGACGTCAAGCTCGACGTCGGCCGCGAGCTCACCAGGGGGCTGGGCGCCGGAGCCAACCCGGACGTCGGCTGCAAGGCCGCCGAAGATCACCGCGAGGAGATCGAGGAGGTGCTCAAGGGCGCCGACATGGTCTTCGTCACGGCGGGCGAGGGCGGCGGCACAGGCACCGGCGGCGCGCCCGTGGTCGCGAACGTGGCCCGGTCGCTCGGCGCGCTCACCATCGGCGTGGTCACCAGGCCGTTCGGGTTCGAGGGCAAGCGCAGGATCGTGCAGGCCGAGCTCGGCATCGAAAGGCTGCGCAACGAGGTCGACACGCTGATCGTGATCCCCAACGACCGCCTGCTGTCGATCTCCGACCGGCACGTGAGCGTCCTTGACGCGTTCAAGGCCGCCGATCAGGTGCTGCTGTCCGGTGTCCAGGGGATCACCGACCTCATCACCACGCCCGGGCTGATCAACCTGGACTTCGCCGACGTGAAGTCGGTGATGTCGGGGGCCGGCTCGGCGCTGATGGGCACCGGGTCCTCGCGCGGCGACGACCGCGCGGTGGCCGCCGCGGAGATGGCGATCTCCAGCCCCCTGCTCGAGGCGAGCATCGACGGCGCGCACGGCGTGCTGCTGTCCATCCAGGGCGGTTCCGATCTCGGCCTGTTCGAGATCAACGAGGCCGCCCAGCTGGTCGCCAACTCCGCCGCGGTCGACGCCAACATCATCTTCGGCGCGGTCATCGACGATGCCCTCGGCGACGAGGTGCGAGTCACGGTCATCGCCGCCGGCCTGGACGAGAACCGGTCCGGGCACTCCGGTGCCGACAACGGCACCGGATACGCCTCGTCCAGCTCCAGCCGTCCCGCCTCGGCATCCACGTTCGCCGTCTCGCAGCCGGGTGCCGCCGCCCAGCGTCCGTATCCCGCCGCCGGCGGGCACCGGGCCAACGGCTCGGCCCCGTTGGCCCCCTCGGCCCCCCCGGCTCCCTTCTCCGAGCTCCCGAGGACAGACGACGGGCTCGACGGGACTAACGGGAACCAGGAGTTCCGCCAGGCCGACGGATATGACGAGGCCGGTCTCCCCCCCGTGCCCGCACCGCTGGCGGCCCTGCTAGGTGCCCCCGTCTCCGTTGACGGACCCGGGTCGGACACCGGTACGGCCGGCCTGGCGACGCTGCCTGACCCGCCCGCCGCGCCCCCGGTGCCCAAAACCTTCGATGTCGCCGTCACCCGGCGCCGCCCCGTCGTCTTCGAGGAAGACGACGACCTGGATGTCCCCGACTTCCTCAAGTGACCGACTCGGCCCGGCGGGATGAACTAGCGGCCCGGCTGGCCGCCGTCCGGCAGCGTATCTCCGCCGCCTGCGACGCGGCCGGACGGGATGCCGCCGACGTCACCCTGATCGCGGTGACCAAGACATGGCCCGCATCTGACGTGCGGCTGCTCGCCGGGCTCGGTATCCGCGACGTCGGCGAGAACCGCGACGCGGAGGCCGCGCCGAAGGCGGCACTTTGCGGCGACCTTGACCTCACCTGGCATTTCATCGGCCAGTTGCAGACCAACAAGTGCGCGAGCGTGGCTCGCTACGCCGCCGTCGTGCACTCCGTGGACCGGATGCGGCTGATCCGCGCGCTCGGCGAGGCCGCCCGCCGGGCCGGGCGGGTTATCGATTGCCTGGTCGAGGTCAGCCTGGACGGCGACCCGGCCCGCGGCGGAGCGGCCGACGCCGAGGTTCCCGCCCTGGCCGAGGCGCTTACGGCCGAGCCCGGGCTGGTACTGCGTGGCGTGATGGCCGTCGCGCCGCTCGGCATGGCCCCCGACCGCGCCTTCGCCAAACTGGCCGAAAGCGCCGGAGTAGTACGTGCCGTCTGTCCGGCCGCAACGGTGATTTCGGCCGGTATGAGCGGCGATCTCGAGGCCGCCGTCGCGGCCGGCGCGACACACCTGCGAATCGGTACGGCGTTGCTCGGCGATCGTGGGCCTCGTGTCAGGTAATGTCCCACGCTAGAGCCGGATTGGCTGCGTCGACGGGTACAGGCTGGGAGGACTGAAGAATGGCCAGTGCCATGCGTAAGATGGCTGTCTATCTCGGCCTGGTGGAGGACGAGCAGCGCTACCACGACAAGTACGAGTCGTACGGGGAGTACGAGGACTACGAGGAAGAGGCGGACCGCCCGGAGGCGCCAGACGAGCCTGACGTGCGCGGTAACAGGGACGAGTACGGCGGCTACGCCGACTGGCGCCCGGAGCACGTGCCGCAGCCGACAGATCTCGCACGTATCACGACGCTACATCCGCGTACTTACAATGAAGCGCGTACTATTGGGGAACACTTCCGCGAAGGCACCCCCGTGATCATGAACTTGACCGAGATGGTCGACAGCGACGCCAAGCGTCTCGTCGACTTCGCGGCCGGCCTGATCTTCGGCCTGCGGGGCAGCATCGAGCGAGTGACGAACAAGGTCTTCCTGCTGTCTCCAGCGAACGTCGAGGTGACCGCGGAGGACAAGGCTCGTATAGCCGAGCGCGACTTCTTCAATCAGAGCTAGTCAACGAACAGTGATAATGTGACTCTGATCAGTAACCTCGCCGGGCCGACCGGCGCTGAAGACTAGGTGGATTCGTGCAGTACCTGAGGGAGGCCCTGACTTACCTGCTGTGGATCTACGTGGTCATCATGATCGGCGTTATGATCTTCAGCTGGGTTCAGGCCTTCTCCCGCGACTGGCACCCGTCGGGCATCCTGCTGGTGATCGCCGAGGTCTGCTACACGCTGACGGATCCTCCGCTGAAGTTCATACGCCGCTTCGTACCGCCGCTTAGGATCGGTATGAGAGCCTTGGACCTCAGCTACACAGTTCTATTCATTGTGGTCCTGATCCTGCTAGAAGTGGTCGTGCCGCGCCTTTGATTCAGGTACGGTCGTGAGGAACACGGTCCAAGTGCGCCGAGGAGACGAGATGCCGCTGACGCCCGCGGATGTGCGGAACAAGCAGTTCAGTACGACCAGGCTCAGGCCCGGCTACGACGAGGAAGAGGTCGACGCCTTCCTCGATGAGGTCGAGGGCGAGCTTGACCGGCTGATCCAGGAGAATGAAGAGCTCCGGGCGAAGCTGGCGGAATGCTTGCGCGGTGGTAAGTCGTCGGTTCCCGCGCTGAGCTCTCCGCTCTCTGACCCGAAGCCAGACATGATGGTCCCGGAACAGTCGGTGATCCCCGAGCGCAGGCAGCCCGAGCCGGTCATGATGGGCGGAATGCCGCACATCGAGGACAACATGGACACCGCCGCGCGCGTGCTCTCGCTCGCGCAGCAGACGGCCGACCAGGCGATCGCGGATGCCCGTCGCGAGGCCGACGAGACCCTGGGCCGCGCCCGCCGTGAGGCGGACGAGGTGCTGACCAAGGCCAGGCGCCAGGCGGAGCAGATCACCGGCGACGCGCGTGCCCGGGCGGAGAGCCTGGAGCGCGACGCGCAGGAGCGCCACCGTCAGGCGATGGGCTCGCTGGTGCAGACCCGCGAGGAGCTCGAGCGCAGGGTCGATGACCTGCGCGCCTTCGAGCGTGAGTACCGCAGCAGGCTGAAGGCTTACCTTGAGGGCCAGCTGCGCGACCTCGAGGCAGGCGTGACCGACAGCGGCAACTTCCCCACCATGGGCGGTACATCGGCCCAGCCGTCGATGTCGCCCGCGCTCGCCCAGACGGGCGTGCGTAATGGCGGCCAGGGCACCGGCCAGTACGTCGTGCCCGAGGTGGTCCAGCACGGCGGTGGCTTCCGTGGCAGTGAGGGAGCGCCCTCGCGCGATCGGCGGTAACCGCCGCCGGACCTGAGAAAGGGACGCCTGGAGTACGTGCGTGATCCGATTCAGTGCGTTTCTGGTCGCTGTGGCGCTTGGGCTGCTTGTTGCCGGTGTTGTAACTAGCAAGCTGCTCCTTGTCTACATCGCGATAGGTGTCAGCGGCGTAGCGTTGCTGGCGCTCGGCGTGGGCGCCGCGGTTAAGTGGTCCGATCTGTTCGGCAAGCCAAAGACGGCCGAGCCCGCGGTTTCCGGGCTCGGCCGTACCGAGGCCGTCCCCGCCTACGTCCCGGCCGCACAGCCGGAGACCCAGGCCTGGCCCGCCGCCCTCGCTTCGCCCGCCCCGTCCGGCCCGCCCCTGGCCGGGTACCTGCCAACCGACCAGCCCGCCCCCCGTCCTGCCGCCGCGGCACAGGCGTGGGGGAGCGGTACCCCCAGGCCTGCCTTCCCGGAACCGGCCGTTCCCGGCCCCCCCCCCCCCCCCCCCCCCCCCCCCC
>Ga0209693_10000705_pt1 | contig 13756 bp, 11 predicted proteins | sample HubBroMetageWRM3_FD_188345 | JGI IMG/M metagenome (GOLD analysis project Ga0209693, IMG submission 188345) | Warmed soil microbial communities from the Hubbard Brook experimental Forest, New Hampshire - Hubbard Brook CCASE Soil Metagenome WRM 3... | ecosystem: Environmental > Terrestrial > Soil...
ACATCTTGCAGGTCGCGACCGGCTGGGACGTTGTCGGGCGGCGACCGGAGGAATTCCCTGCGGAGGCACGGGCGGAGATGCTCGCACGCTATCCCAGGCTGGGATTCGGTGACGAGTTCCTGGCGTGCTTCGAAGACCAGGCAAGACGCAAGCCGGGCAGCGCCGCCGCGGCATCAATCGCCAACAACGCTGCCGGACGGATCAAGACCAACCCGCTCGAGGGCTAGGTGGCGGTATCCGCTGGCATTGGCTTGAATCCAGCACCACCGAGACCGCGATAGTTGACAAGCCCGTTTTTGGGTAGCGACGCGCTCGCTCGTCACACTGCAGCTAGTGCGGTTGTTCTCGGCGTTGTAGCACAGGTCTAAGTGGCGCGGTGGTCTGCAATCGAACACCGTTAACGTGACAAGCCAAGCGGCCCAGCGAGTTCCGACAGCGTCGGCAACACCTTCTCCGGCCCGCCGTGCACAAGGATCGCGACATGGTTGGCGCCGGCGCTCAGATACTCGCCTAACCGCTTGGCAATGTCTACAGGTGTGCCGTGGGCGACAACGGCGTCGATGAGTTCGTTGCTGCCGGGCCGGGTGACGTCGGCGTCCGTGAAACCCATCCGCTTCCAGTTGCTCACGTAGTTCGTCAGGTTGAAGTAGCGGTCCAGCGCCGTGCGGCCGATCGCGCGCGCCGCCTCGGCGTCGGCGGTCAGCACCACATTATGCACCGGCGCCAGCAGCGCGTCCGGTCCGATGATCGCGCGGGCCTGTGCGGCGTGTTCCGGCGTGGCGTTGGCCGGGTGCGCCCCGGCGGTGCGCTCGGCCGACAGCCTCAGCACGCGCGGCCCGAGCGCGGCGAGCACACGTTGATTCGCCGGTACGCCGTATTCGTCGAGCTCGTCGAGGTACGACACCAGCGCGTCATAGGGCTTGCGGTATTGCGCCTGGGCCTCGGGATGGCCGACCCCGACACCGAGCACGAAGCGGCCCGGGTAGGCGGCGTTGATGCGGTGGAACGACTCGGCGACGGCCTTGGCGGCCGCCGTCCAGATGTTGACGATGCCGGTAGCCACTTTGAGCGTGGTAGTCGACTCCAAAAGTGGCTCGACGAACGACAAATCAGCCGGCGGCGAACCGCCGATCCAGATCGTGCCGTAGCCCAGCCGTTCGATTTCCTGAGCCTGGTCGGGGGTGGCGCCAAGCCCGAAGAACCCGAATCGGCCGAGGTCTGTTGTCGCTGTTTCCGATGCAGTCACTGGCACTACAACCCTGGCATCCCGCGCACCTATTCCGCTGCTGGCGAAACTCCTGCCGACGGATCCGCGCCCTGGGAGTGCCCCTATCCGGTGCCTGATATCCGCGCGATATGGCGCCTAACCCAAGTGTCACGCCGCGGCAACTTCGAGACATCCGATTTGCGACAGGATAGATCCTGTGAGCCACTGGGATGACGGGTGCCGACCCAAGGGGACAACACAATGACAAGCACTTGGGGCTTAACTACTGCCGCCGTATGCGCAGGCGTTGCCCTCGTAGGGGCCGGCGCTGCCTACGCGGACAACACCTTGAGCGGAACGTATGCCCTCATCGACGACAACAGCGGTGCCAAACAACTATCAACCTGGACGCTCAGCCCGTGCGGTCCTGGATGCACCCACGTCGCCAGCAACCACGGTGGAACCGACGACGCGCATTTGAGTGGTGGCCAATGGATCGTAACGTTCGATGATCGCCCGGAGGCCGTTACTTGTCCGAGTGGCCACATCGCTCGAGGGACGTTCCACTTTTCATTTGACGCGGTAACCCTCGCCGGAAACGCGTACAGCTCCACTTCCGTCGGGGCCTGTGGCGACCCTCCGATGAACTACCCTCCTTGGGCTTTCCACTTGTCGAAAATCGGTTAACCGAAGGCCCCAGCCGTAAGGCCTTCTCGTCTCCGTCTGTGCCGTTGTCGTCAGGCCACGTTTTGATGACATCCTGTGCCGCGGCGAACGCCTTGGAGCCGTTCAGCGCCTTGTTCGTGGGCCGTGCGGTGGCGAGCCTCTCCAACTGGATGTTGCACAACAGAGTGGACACCTGGTCGGTGGAAGTCGGCTTTCGTCGTCGGTGCGTGCGCGCGATCCCGCTTGACGGCGTCGGGCGTCATTGTGAATCCTGAAGAGCCCATCCATTGATGGCGACGACCTCATCAATGGGCCGCCGCGGCGCCGGTCGCCAGTGGTGGTGGTCTCCGCGCAGCCGGCCAACCGGGAGCAGGCATCCCTGTACATATGAGTCGGGTATTCCCAGCAGATCCCGCACCGCCGCTTCCTGGTGTAGGTGCAATGTGGTCACGCAGGTGCCGTAACCGCGGGTGTGCAGTGCGAGCTGGAAGTTCCACACCGCCGGAAAGATCGATCCGTAAAGTGTTGCCTGATAGAACGATTCGTCACCGTCGGCACGCGGTACAGATGGCTCATAGCACGGAATCACCAGCACTGGGACCGCCGCCAAGTGCTCCACGAGCCACTCGGTGGAGGTCATCAAGCGACCCTCGGGTGTGCCCGAGGGTATGAACCCGGCGATCAGCTGTCCACCGACCTTGTCCAGATACGTGTTGCGGTAGAGGTCCGCTATTCGTCTGCGCAAGGCATCATCGGTTATCACCAACCAGCGCCAAGACTGCTGGTTGGATCCATTGGCCGCCTGCAATCCGATCCGCAGACACTCGCGGACCTCGTCGAGATCTACCGGTGCTGCGAGGTCCAGAGACCGGCGCGCGGACCGGGTTGCGGTGAGTAGCTGATTGACGTCCATGGTGGGCTAGGTCGATCGCTTTGCGACCAGCTCGAGCACGCCGACGGTCAGCTGCTCCGTCGGAATGTGGGCGAAACCTTTGCGGAACTGGTTTGCCTCTTGTGAGTAGGAGAAATCCACGTTCTTCCTTCTGTGTGAAGGCGATTGACTGAGGGTGTTCCGGACTTTACGGTGGAACAGATATTTGGTCAACAAGTCATTGTGGCCGACGAGGGGAGCTGGGTGGCAGAAGGCAGCGCGGTAGGAAGCCTCGGAATGTTGGCCTCGGCTATGGGGGGTCGGCCACTGGTCGTCGCCGCCATCGAGCCGGGTCAGCCGGCCTGGACGGACGGCACGACGGTGTACATCGACGCCGCGGCCAACCCGCAGGATCGCCTCGAATCGCTGGCAGTGCAAACGTCGCTGCTTGCGGTCGGCGGCCTTGAGCCCGCCATCCTTCGTCGACTTGCACGACGCCAGACTGTTGCCGACCGATACCTTGCCGTCGAGGGACGCAGGGCGCTGAGCGAAAACGGGCGCCTGCTGCCCACCTCAATGCTGTCACGACTGGACATCGACGAGGGCGCAAACGGTTCGCCTGCTGGATCACTGGCCATCGCTGAGAGCCGAGCTCTGATCGACGATCCGCCGACGACCTTCGGTGTGATCCGGGCGGGCAGGCTGCTGGCCGCACACCGTGTGACCGCGAAGGCCGCCGCAGCGGCGGCTCGTCACGCGCCCCACAAGCAGTCCTACGACGAACTTCCCGACCTGCATGAGGATCTGGACGACCAGTCCGCCCAGGACAGCGTTATCGCCGACCCATTCTCCAGTTCAGTGGGCGGGGGCGGCGCGATCGGAAAGCTGTTCGCCCGGTTGATGACCAAGGTGCGACAAGTCGGCGGCAGCGGGCCCCCCGGGGCGGACGCAGCGACCCACTCGAGGCGCTCGGCGACTCGCGGCGCCAGCGCCGTGGTCTCTTCGCTCACGCCGGCGAGCGACGGCGACGGGGGCGACGACATCGGGTCGGGCGGCGTCAAATACCCGGAGTGGGACGTCAATCGCAAGCGGTACCGTCCCGACTGGTGCACTGTGCGCGAAACCGAGGCCAGGCACAACGGGGAGGGCTGGGCCACGCCGGATGGTCACGCGCTGCGGCGGTCGTTGACGCGCCTCGGTATGGGAATGAGCCGACATCACCGGCAGCTCCAGGGGGACGACATCGACGTCGACGCGGCAGTGGAAATGCGGGTCGAGCTGGCGGCCGGTTCAGCCGCAGACGATGCCGTCTACTTGGACAACCTGCGTCGTCGGCGCGACCTGTCCGTGCTCATTCTGCTCGACGTGTCAGGATCTGCTGGTGAGGCTGGAACGGCCGGCCGCACCGTGCACGAGCAACAACTGGAATCGGCCGCGGCGCTTACTGCGGCGTTGCACGAACTCGGTGACAGGGTGGCGTTGTTCGCCTACTACTCACAAGGCCGCTCGGCGGTGAATCTGACGCCTATCAAGCGGTTCGACAACCGGTTCGACACCGCGGCGATGCGGCGCCTCTATGGCCTCAAGCCCGGTGCTTACTCCAGGCTGGGAGCGGCGATTCGGCATGGAACGGCGATACTGCGGGAGCGGGGTGGTACACCGCGCCGGTTACTCGTCGTGCTGTCGGATGGTCTGGCCTACGACCACGGGTACGAGCGGACATACGGCGCCGCGGACGCGCGCCGTGCGCTGGGTGAGGCTGGGCGGCAAGGGATCGGCTGCTTGTGTTTGACCGTCGGTGCAGCGACCGACGTTGACGAGCTGCGTCGGGTGTTCGGGACCGCGGCGCACGCGGCGGTCGGACGGCCCGAGCAACTGAGCCGGGTCATCGGGCCGTTGTTCCGCGTGGCGCTCAACCGTGCGGAGATGCGCCGACGGAAAGCGTAGGGAAAGGGTCTGCTGATCGTGCACCAAATATCTGGTCCGGGTTACGCTGCTTACGTCCCCGTCGCGGGGTGCGGGGACGGCTGCGTGCGATGCGGCCGCCGAGAAGGGAAAGCAATGTCTGGCAACGCTGCCGGCAAAACACTGAGCATTCCGGCGCGATCGGGTCGCCGATAATGGCCGGCCGCATGGGCGCTACCGCAGATTTGGCGGGTACCGCGGTCGGTGCGCAGGCGCCGCGCCCATACTACGTGCCTTTGGCGAACGAGGAGACCGTCTTCAAAGCCGCTTATCGCCAAGGGCTTTCGATCCTCCTCAAGGGGCCGACCGGATGTGGGAAGACCCGGTTCGTCGAAGCGATGGCGCACGACCTCGACCGCCCCCTCATCACGGTCTCCTGTCACGACGATCTCACGACGGCCGATCTCGTCGGCCGCTTCCTGTTGCGCGGCGGCGATACCGAGTGGGTGGACGGCCCCTTGACGCGTGCGGTCCGCGAGGGTGCCATCTGCTATCTCGACGAGGTGGTGGAGGCCCGCCAGGACACCACCGTCGTGTTGCACCCGCTGGCCGACCATCGCCGACAGCTCCCTATCGACCGCCTTGGCGTCACGCTGGACGCTGCCCCTGGCTTTGGCCTGGTTGCGTCGTACAACCCCGGCTACCAGAGTGTGCTCAAGGATCTCAAGGACTCCACGCGGCAGCGGATGGTTGCCATCGAGTTCGGGTTCCCGTCTCCGGACGTGGAGCAGGGCATCGTCTGCTACGAGGCGGGTGTTGAACGCCAGATCGCGGCACAGTTGGTTCGGTTCGCCACTGCTATCCGTCGTTTGGAGACCGGTGGACTGCGCGAGGTGTCCTCCACTCGCGTCCTTATCGCGGCCGGACGGCTGATCGCCGAGGGTCTGAGCCCAAGCGAGGCCGCGCGCGCCGCCATCGCCGGCCCGCTCACCGACGATCCGAACGTCGCTCGGGGCTTGGTCGAGATGATCAACGTGTACCTCGGCGGTTCGGAGACGTGACCCGGTGATTGACGTTGCTGAGACGTCCCGTTAGTGTCTGAACAAATATTAGGTTTATCGGTTGTTTGCCGGATGAACGATCGTGCTCGGTATTCCAAGGGAGGTCGCGTGTCCTACGAAAGCACCGCTGAGCCAATCAAGGTCGGGTACTTGATGGACTTCAAACTGCCGCCCGGGTTTCCGCAGGAAATGTTGGACGACTTCACCCGCTGCTTTGACATCGTGTTCGAGGAAGCCTTCGAGCAGGGCCTCATGGACCGTCCCGTGCAGATGATCTACCGCGAGGTGGAGGGCCTGCCCAAGGGCACGGTCAAGGCGGTCATCGACGCCTACGGCGAACTCGTCGACGAGGGTTGCCTGGTGGTCTTCGGTCCGCACATCACCGACAACGCAGTACCGTGCCGGGAAGCGATCGAGGAGCGCTTCCGGGTGCCCGGGATCAGCGTCACCGGCACTGACGACTGGCTCGGGGAGTGGACGTTCTCATTCCCCCAGGGGTCGCTGACCGATGAGCCGATCTTCATTGCCGACCAAGTCGCCAAACGCGGGTTCACCGAGATAGGGGTCCTGGTCGAGCAGAACCTCATCGGCGAAACCTATATCAAGAACCTGCGAGACGCGTGCCGTCGCAAGGGTATTCGAATCGTGGCCCAGGCGGCGATCGCTCAGACCGCGCAAGACATCAACGACGCGGTGCGCACCCTGCACGAGGCCAAGGCCGAGGCGATCGTGCACCTCGGGTTCGGCTTCGGGATCGTGTTCATCAATCCTGCGCTGCAGGCCGTCGATTGGGATCCGCCGCGTTTCACCACCACAGCTTTTCAGAACGCGTGGGTCAACCCGATCATGTGGAACGCATTCATGGGCTGGATCGGGGTCGATCAGTACGACGAGGGCAACGCCGTCGGACAGGACTTCCTCGACCGCTACGCCAAGAAGTACGACGGCCGTCGTCCGCAGTACTGCGTGCCGGTGGTGAACCGGGATGTCGCCGCGACGCTGGTCCGTGCTTTCACCGATGCGCATCCGTTGAGCCCGCGCGGGGTGAAAGAGGCGCTCGAACGCGTGAAGATGCTGCCCGCGGCTTCCGGCGCACCCGGAACCCGCGTCTCGTTCGGCAAATGGACCCGCCGGGCCTGGATGGGCGCCGGCTATCTGGTGTCCCGAACCCTTGATGGCGACGGCATCAACTCGCATCTTGTCGACCGTTTTGGACAGGAGTAAGAGATGACAACCGAACAGGCGACATCGCCCGGGCAGGGGGCAAGCGAACCGGTTCCGCGGAGACAGTCCGTGTGGCCCACGGTGTGGATCACGCTAGCCGTCGTCGTGCTGTCAGTTATCGCGTACAACGCCCGCATCGGCGCGGTGTCTCCGCGGGTCCGCACACCCGGATTCCCCGACGGTCCGGCACCGCGGCCGGTGGAGCCGCTCTTCGGATTCACCCATTGGATCGCGCTGTTGCAGATCGGGACCGTCCTGATGGCGATCCAGGTCATCGCCTTGTTCGTGTGGGCGTGGCGACGCTACCCCCGACACCCGTACATCTTGATGGGTATCGTCACGACGCTGATCGTCTGGCAGGACCCGATCATGAACTGGGCGCCGTTCGCCGTGTACAACCCAGACCTGGCCCATTGGCCGGAGGATTGGCCGTTGGTTTCCCTTTCGCCCACGGTCGAGCCGTTCGTGGTGATCGGCTACGTGACGTTCTACTTCCTACCGTTCTTCCCGGCCAACTGGTTCCTGAAGAAGCTCCAGGCAAAGTATGGGCCTGAGGCGTTCGTGTCGCGTCACCCGTTGATCTCCCTGACGGGTTTCATCTTGGTGTTCGGGTTCATCTTCGATATGTTCCTCGAGGTCAGCGTGATCCGGACCGGGATGTACATCTACGACCAAGTCATTCCCTTCGGATCGATCTTCGCGGGCACGCCGTGGCAGTTCCCGCTGATATGGGAATCGACATTGATCACGCTGGTGATGATCCCGGCCGGCGTCTTGGTGTACCGCGACGACACCGGGCGCACGGTGGCCGAAAAACTCGCTCAGCGGGCGAAGATCTTCCCGAAGCGGCCTGCACTGGGGATGTTCACCGTGATGTTCGTCATCCTCAATATTTCCTATTTCTGCTACGGATGGGGCTTCCAGGCCATCAAGGTCAGCGGAGCTGCCACCTCCGTCGCCTGCCCCTGGCCGTACCCGGAAGCCAAGGTGTACGACCCGCAGGGCTACTACGAGCAGAACGGCCAACCAGGCCCGTACTCGGTGGGCATCTGGTCGACGTGGATGTCGGGCCAGCCCGACGGTCGCCCTCACGTCGCCCCGCCCGCCGACGGTGGCCGTTGCGCGCCGGCGAAACAGAATGGGTGACGCGCGTACTGGCGTTGAGCGCTCGCGCGAAGAGCGGAGCGTTGTCATCACCGGGGCATCCAGAGGTCTGGGCCTGGCTTCGGCGAAGCGCCTCTATGCCGACGGTTGGACAGTTGTTGGGGCAATGCGGTCGCCGGATGCCGGACTCGAGAGGTTGCGCGCCGAGACGGGTGCAGCCGACGACGATCCCCGGCTGATCGGCGTCCAGCTCGACCTGACCGACGTGGCGTCGATAGCTGAGGCGGCCAAGGCCATCGAGGCAGCAGTCGGCGCCCCGCACGCCCTGGTGCACAATGCCGGCATCTCGGCGGCGGGAATGGTCGAAGAGGCGCCGATTGAACTGTGGGAGAGGATGTTCGCCACCCACGTGCTAGGTCCGGTGGCGTTGACCAAAGCGCTGCTGCCGGTGATGAGGGAATCGGGCCGTGGTCGGATCGTGCTGGTTTCGAGCGCCGGCGGGGTACGCGGGATGCCCTCGACGGCGCCGTACTCGTCGGCCAAAGGAGCGCTGGAGCGCTGGGGCGAGTCCCTGGCAGGCGAGATAGCGCCCTTCGGCCTTGGCGTCACGATCCTGGTGACCGGCACCTTCGACACCGAGATCATCACCGACGCCGGCACCACCGACAATCGCGACCTCGACGGACCCTACGCCCGCTTGCATAAACCGATCAACAGTCGTGGGCGGCGGGCGGTCGGTTTCGCGCAATCGCCAGACCGTTATGCGGTGAGCCTGGCCAAGGCCCTCGACGATCGCGGTCCGTTCCGCAAGCACGGTGTCGGCCTGGACGCGCGGATGTTGTTGGTCTCCAACAGAGTCCTGCCATCTGCCGGCATGCACCAGATCTCGCGGCTCGCGATGGGAATCCCGCGCCACGGCGCGCTCCGGGGGGGAGCGGTTCCGCTGACGCTGAGCCAACGCGCGATGGTGATGGCCGTACGCGTCGTGCCGCCGCCGATCATGGCACGAATAGCGGTGCTGTTGAACCGTTTTGCGTCCAAGTCTGCACACGAAGACGACTGAAGGAGGGGGCCCAGATGCAACTGTTCGACGACCTGGAGGACTTCGGTGCCTTCGACGACGTGGTATCGGGAAACATCCGCGATCCGTATCCCGAACTGGCACGGCAAAACCGCGCGGAGCCGGTGCAGCGCATCGACATCTCAGGAATGCCGGGCGAGCAGGGTAAGCCGGTCTTCATCGTCTACAGACACGAAGACATCGTGCAGATGCTGCGAGACAACGAGACCTTCTCATCGGCCATCATCATCAGTGCGTTCGGCGACGTTCTCGGTAAGCAGGTCATGCTCGGCATGGACGAGCCCGAACACGGTAGGCATCGGGCCCTGGTATCCAAGGCGTTTTCCCAAAAGGCTTTGGCGCGTTGGGAAGACAATCTGGTGGGCAAGGTTGGAAATGAGTTGATCGACCGGTTCGCCCGAGTGGGTAAGGCGGACCTGGTCAAGGACTTCACCTTCCCCTACCCGACGCAGATCATCGCAGGCCTGCTCGGTCTGCCCCGTGACGACTACCCGCAGTTCCAGCGGTGGTCGATCTCGCTGCTGAGCTTCACCGTCAATCCCGAGCGTGGCAAGGCGGCTTCGGAGGCATTAGTCAAGTACTTCAGCCCCATCCTCGCGGCCCGGCGGGCCGAACCCCGCGACGACCTGATCAGCAGCCTCGCGCAGGCCGCGATCGACGGCGAGAAGCTCAGCGATGAGGAGATCTACTCCTTTCTTCGGTTGTTGCTGCCCGCAGGCGTCGAAACCACCTACCGTTCGTTGGGAAACCTCTTGTTCGCGTTGCTGTCTCATCGCGAACAATTCGAAGCTGTCAAAGCCGATCGGTCGCTGCTGCCGCAGGCGATCGAGGAGGCCGTGCGATGGGATGCGCCGCTCCTCAATATCACCCGAGTGACGACCCGCGAGACCGAACTCGGCGGGGTGAAGATTCCGGCCGGATGCTCGGTCATGCCTATGCTGGGCGCCGCGAATCGGCAGGAAGACCGTTACCCGGAACCTGACGAGTTCGACATCTTCCGAGCGGCAAAGGGCAACGTCGGGTGGGGACACGGTGTCCACGTATGCCTGGGAATGCACCTCGCCCGCATGGAGATGCGGGTGGCGATGAATCTGTTGATCGACAGGCTGCCCAATCTGCGCTTCGATCCCGAGGCCGACGATCTGCACATCCGTGGACAGGTCTTCCGTTCACCCGCGGCGCTGCCGGTGGTGTTCGAGGCTTGACAAGTGGGCAGATCGCGCACTGTTTACCAGCCTGGGACTACGGAGATGGCATGACAGAACGGCGATTCGAGGCGGTCGACTACTTCATCGGCCGGTCTCTGGTCCCCGACCCCGTCGTGGGGTGGCGAAGGAACAGCCGAGCCAGATTCGAACACCGCTGATGTTCACGATGCGGTTCGACATGCGCACCCCTGCGGATGGCGCGCCCACGCCCGCGCTCTATGACGCCGCCCTCGACATGTGCGCCTGGGCCGAGACGCGCGGGGCGGTGATGGCTGTGCTCAGTGAACATCATGCGACGGCCGATGGACATCTGCCCTCGCCGCTGATACTGGCGTCCGCGATCGCCGCTCGCACCAAAGTCCTCAATATTCTGGTGGCGGCGGCAGTCCTACCGCTCTATCACCCGGTCCGGCTGGCCGAGGACATCAGCGTGCTGGACAACCTCAGCAGGGGCCGGGTCGCCTACGTCTTCGGGATTGGCCACCGCCCAGAGGAATACGAGCACATTGGGGTCGATCCGCGGCGTCGCGGCCGGATTGCCGATGAGAATCTGGTCTTGCTCCTTGATTTACTCAAGGGTGAACCCATGACCGTCGATGGGCGACACGTCCACGTCACGCCCTCGCCGTCGGCCCCGGAAGGTCCGCGCATCATGATCGCGGGCGGCAGCACCGCGGCGGCCAGACGCGCGGGCCGGCACGGTCTGGGATTCATTTCCTACGCGAGCGCAACCGGCCTGCGCCAGACGTTCGAAAAGGAATCGCGCGCACACGGACACGAACCTGGCCCCGCGCAGTTTCCCGACGGTCGCAGCGCCACTGCGGTATTCGTCGCCGACGACGTGGACAGCGCATGGGCGGAGATCGGCTCATACCTGCTCCACGATGCGAAGATGGCCGCACAGTACCGCCAGGGTGACGAGTCGGTAGCCAGCATCACCCGCGCCGAGACGGTGTCCGAGTTGCGCTCAGCGCGTGGGGCCTACGACGTGGTGACCGTCGACGAGGCCGTGTCCAGGATTCGCAACGGCGTTATTTTGGCGCTGCATCCGCTGTGCGGAGGCATGCCGCCCGACGTGTCCTGGCCGTATCTCGAGCGTGCCACGGTCGCGGTGTCACGAGCACGTGGCGAGGGGTAGCGATGCTGTGGTGTCAACCAAACACTTGGTCGCTGTGCAGTCGTATGTCTTGCGACGCAGCGCAGTGACTAGCCGTGTCGTTCAGTGGGGAACGCCGGCCGGCTTCTGGGTCAGAGAAAGACGTGCCGCGGTAGCGTGAGCGGGAGGTCCAAGGCCGACAGCAGGCCAGGGTTGGCGTCCACCACGTAGGGGATAGCGTTGACGACGCGCATCGCCGTCGACACCATCGCGCCGGCGCCCGAGGTCATGTTGCTGCCGGAGGCCTGCGGGTCGCGCAGGCTCGCCGACATATCGCAGGCGATGTCCGGTTCGCCCTCGATGCGCACGCGGTACACCGGATTCTGGCCCCCTTCACCCCATTCGGGTGCGAGGTCGAGCGCCAGCTTGTTGACGTGTTCGATGGTGATCGCTTCGCGCCCGTTCACGACGGCGATGGCCTGAGTCCTCAGCGCACCGCAGGTGCCCGCCTTGGCCGTGCCGAATGCGACGTCGAGATCGCGGTCGGTTGGTACCCGGTCAAACTGCTCGCGGATCTCGTCGATCTTGAGGCCGAGGCCGTCAGCGATCACCTGCAACCCCGGCCCCCACTGGAATCCGATTACGCCGGGATTGGCCAGCATCGGAACGAAATCCAGCGGGCGACCGAAACCCATGGCGTCCATCATGGTGTCGACCACCGGGTAGTCGTCGTACAGCGCAACCTCGCTGGCCCGGATTGTCCGAATCTTCTTCGATTGAGTAGCAAGCATGAGCACCAAATGGTCTGCCGCGAAGCCGGGTTCGATACCACTGGCATACAGCGAGACACCGCCGGTGAGGGCTGCCTCGGTCAACTGGGCTCGCCAAACGCCGGGCTCGAAGCTGGGCGGGTGGATGAGTCGGTTCACCGTGGTGGTGACGACGTTGATGCCAGACTCCAACAACCGCACATAGTCCGGCACCGCAGCGCCGTCACGTTGTGGCCCGGCGGCCGCGTACACCACGCAATCTGGGCGCAACTCGATCAGGGCTGGGGCATCGTTGGTGGCGCGCACACCGATCGGACCCACCCCGACGATGTCGCCCACGTCGCGCCCGGCCTTGTCCGGCGAGTGAACCCAGACACCGACCAGTTCCAGGCTCGGGTTCTCGGCGACCGCGCGCACAGCGATGGATCCGATGCCGCCGGTAGACCAGACCGCAACACGATAGGGTTCGCTCATCAATCAGGCTCCTAACTATTGCTGAATGGGTGGCGTACACACCTGACGTCTGTTCCGCGAAGCCGGCAGGGAGCGCGGGTAGCGCCGCCCTATGGGGGTTGGTTGGGCACGCCGGGGAACAGCGGAGCGGTGGGCCCTGCGGTCACCCACCCCCCCAACTTTGTGGCGAGGTGAGGCGCGAAGACTGCGCCATAGAGGACGTTTCCGATGACGACGACAGCGATGATGGACAGGACTGACGATCCAAGACGGCTCCTCGACCTCGCGTCGGCCCACATGTCGATGACGTTGCGTCCTTCAGAATCTGTTCGTCCGAGGAGGTACGTGAAGACCATCATCTGCACCCCCATCGCGAGGGCGTCGTAGAGCGGGTACTGGTGCTTGGACCCTTCAAATATTGCAAGCCCGGGGATTACGCGGCCGTAGTAGAAGATGCCAAGGTGGGCCCCTAAGCCTGCATTGAAGACCAAAGCCCACAGGAAGCCGACGGCAAGCCCAACCGTGAGGAGCGTAATCGGCCTGCGCCACTGATACTTCGCGCTCAGCCATCGGCCGAGTCCGGCGCCGATGACGGCAGGCAACACGAAGTACTGGATATAGCCGACGGGCACCGACGACGGCAGCCCACCACCCCACGTCATGTTCAACGGCCACCAGGACGGCATGCGAGGTAAAGCCGGTGGGAACTGCGCGTACATCGCCCAGTCATACGGCGCCTCGATCCAGGAGAACGAGATCGCCGAGATGCACAGGAGTAGGAGTGGATGGATACGGCGGCGGCGGTACGAGAGGTACACGCCGATTACCACGAATGCGATGCCGCCGATATAGGCGAAGGTCATGGACGCCGTCAGCAACGGCGTCACCTCGTCGCTCCTCGGTCGGCCTGGCTTGGAGCACGACGTGCTTCCGGGTCGTAGCGAAGCACCAGGCCGAAGATGAGGACGATCAGTCCGAACAGCGTGCCGAGCATAATGACCGCGCCCACGTCCGCACCCCTTTCGATGGGAGTCCAGATCGCTAGATAGTGGACACTATCTTATAACCGTCACAATTCGTCAACCGCCGAGTGCGGTCCGAGGAGCGAAG
>Ga0209693_10000706_pt1 | contig 13737 bp, 11 predicted proteins | sample HubBroMetageWRM3_FD_188345 | JGI IMG/M metagenome (GOLD analysis project Ga0209693, IMG submission 188345) | Warmed soil microbial communities from the Hubbard Brook experimental Forest, New Hampshire - Hubbard Brook CCASE Soil Metagenome WRM 3... | ecosystem: Environmental > Terrestrial > Soil...
GACCCGCATGCCGCCGGAACCCCCGCCGCCGCGTCTGCCGCGGACCCGCATGCCGCCGGAACCCCCGCCGCCGCGTCTGCCGCGGACCCGCATGCCGCCAGAACCCCCGCCGCCGCGTCTGTCCCCGCCCCGGACCTCCTCAGGGAGCTCATCGTGCGCGGTCCGGAGCGGATCGCCCTGGTCGGGCCGAACGGCGCTGGCAAGACCACCCTGCTGCGCGCGATCGCCGGCCTGGCCCCGCTGCCCGGCGTCGCGGTCCGCCTCGGCGCGCCCGTCGGCTACCTGCCGCAGCGGCTCGACATCCTCGACGACTCACTCAGCGTGGTCGACAACGTGCGGGCGGCGGCGCCGGACGCGTCGGTGAACGAGGTGCGGGCCAGCCTGGCCAGGTTCCTGTTCCGCGCCGAGCGCGCGGACCGGCTGGCTGGCTCGCTGTCCGGCGGCGAGCGGTTCCGCGCGGTCCTCGCCGCGCTGCTGCTCGCCCGTCCCGCGCCCCAGCTCCTGCTGCTCGACGAGCCGACCAACAACCTGGACCTGGCCTCGGTACGGCAGCTGCTCAAGGCGCTCGAGGGCTACCGCGGCGCGCTCGTGGTGGCCAGCCACGACGTGCCGTTCCTCGGTTCTGCGGGCATCACCGGCTGGCTCCGGCTGGACCGGGACGCCGGCCTGACCGTCATCGACCCGTTGTGAGGCCGTGTCCTCTGCGCCGGTTGGCCGACGCGAACGTAGTCCGCTAGACTGCGTGAGCGCAGTGGGCACGGTGTCCGCTGCCGGTGGGGTATGGGGTAATTGGCAGCCCGACAGGTTCTGGCCCTGTTAGTCTAGGTTCGAGTCCTGGTACCCCAGCCAGTTCGGTCGACGGCGCGGACGCTGCGGTGTCCGCGCTCTTTACCGGAGTGGGCTTGCCGCCCCGGCCGCCGGTTGGCCTGACCGTCGGCGAGGCGGTAGTCTGAACGCCGCTGGCGATGCCAGCGTCCGGTCCCGGCAGGCCTGCCGGGACCATGCACGGCCCCGTCGTCTAGAGGCCTAGGACGCCGCCCTCTCAAGGCGGTAACGCCGGTTCGAATCCGGTCGGGGCTACACATTCGAGTCAACACAGCGGCCGGGTCCCCCCTTCGAGGGCCCGGCCATGCTGCGGCGGCTACCGGGAGTCCGGCGAGTTCGGGGGAGCCGAGATGCCGGGGCACTCGGGCTGGTCGGGCTGGACCTGAGTGACCGAGACCAGTGGCAGGCCCATGTCGCGCACTTTCTGGAGCAAGCCATGCAGTGCGGCCTGGTCTGCTACCTGGCCGTGGATGACGGTGGTGCCGTCGCTGCAGTTGGTGAGGCTCAGCCCGTCAAACCAGGCGGCCCATCGGGAATCGAGATGCCCCTTGAGGCGGATTTCGTACCGTCCCGGGTTGTCGTGAGGGCCGGTCGGCAGTTCGCTCACGGTGCTCCTTCTGCTGTCGCTTGCCCGGAACCTTCGCGGGCCTGATCGAAAGCTAGGAGCGGATGTGGTGAGGTGGCATCACCACACGTGGTGGTTGACGTGGTGATTTGCGACCGGGTACGCGGTCAGCGAGTTCGCAGCAAGCCGAGTTCCGCGGCCCGGCGGACCGCGGCCCGGCGGCTGGTCACGGCGAGCTTGGCGTAGATGGCCTTGGTGTGAGTCCGCATGGTGTTCAGGGACACCATGAGCTCGCGGGCGATGGCGGGGCCGTCCAACTCGGTTCCGAGCAGCCGAAGCACGTCCAGTTCGCGTTCGCTCAGCGGCTCGATCAAGGCCTGCTTGGCGCGGCTGTCGTGCCAGCTCTCGCGGCGATCACGTAGGTCCAGAAGGACGCGGGATCGTTGTCGGGCCGGTCGAGCGAGAGCCACGCGACCAGCCGCTCACCGGCCGGCCTGGTCGGCCCCCCTGGTCCCGCCCTCAGCCACTCGGCGAGCAGCGTCGTCTTGCCGAAGCCAGCGGGTGCGGAGACGAGCGTCAACTTCGACGCGGTCCCGCGGTCCCGGGGTCCAGCCGCCCGCTCAGCCGGTCGGCGCTGACCGGCTGCGCTCGCTGCAGCGCCAGCAGGCCCAGCAGTGCCCGCTGCTTGGCCCCGCGGACCGGCACAGGCACGCCGCCGGCCACCGCTTCGAGCTCGCCGAACAGCCGCACCTCCATGACTCCACCGTACGGCCGCCGCCCTGACCGCCTTACCGAACTGACCGGTATGTCGGAATCGCCCCCGCCTCAGCGTCACGACAGTCCCGCCTCAGGCCCTGGCCGCAGGCTTACGTCCAGGACCCAAGGACATCGAGGGAAGGATCAATAATGATCGAGATTGACGGCCTGACGAAACGGTACGGCGACAAGACCGCCGTGGACGGACTGAGCTTCGTGGTGGAGCCGGGTGTGGTGACCGGGTTCCTCGGCCCGAACGGCGCGGGCAAGTCCACCACGATGCGGATGATCGCCGGGCTGGACCGGCCGACGAGCGGGACGGTGCGCGTCAACGGCAAGCACTACCCCGGGGCGGCCGCACCGATGGCCGAGCTCGGCATCCTGCTGGACGCCAGGTCCGTGCACCCGGGCCTGTCGGCCCGCAACAACCTGCTGGCGCTGGCCCGCACGGCCGGCATCGGGCGCCGCCGGGTCGACGAGGTGATCGAGCTGGCCGGGCTCGGCGAGGTCGCCGGCACCCGGGCCGGCGGGTTCTCCCTCGGCATGGGCCAGCGCCTCGGCGTCGCCGCCGCGCTGCTCGGCCGGCCGCAGACGGTGGTGCTCGACGAGCCGGTCAACGGCCTGGACCCGGACGGGGTGTTGTGGATCCGGCTGCTGCTCAAGTCGCTGGCCGCCGAAGGACGCACCGTGTTCGTGTCCTCCCACCTGATGAGCGAGATGGCCCAGACCGCGACCCGGCTGGTCGTGCTCGGCCGCGGCCGCCTCATCAGCGAGAGCAGCGTCGAGGACTTCACCGGCCACGCCACCACCGCCGGGGTGCTGGTCCGCACCCCAGAAACCGGGCGGCTCGGCCAGGTGCTCGCCGCTCCCGGCGTCACCGTGATCAAGGACGGAACGGACCTGCTTCGTGTCACCGGCGCCACCGCCGAGGAGATCGGCACCGCGGCCTGGCGGGCTCACCTGCCCGTCTACGAGCTCACCCCCACCCACGCATCGCTGGAAGAGGCCTTCATGCAAGTCACCAAGGACAGCACCGAGTACCACGCCGGGGCAACCCGATGAGCGCCATCACGCAGGCGAGGCCCGGGCCGGCGACGATCGCCGGTCCGGTGACCCAGGTCCGCGTCGTCCGCGCGGAGTGGACCAAGCTGCGGGCACTGCGCTCTACCCGGTGGTGCACGCTGGTCTCGGTCGTGCTGATCGTCGGCCTGGGTGCCCTGATCGCAGGGTCCGGGACGGCTTACCACGTCTCGGCGAGCAATACCGCCGCGAAGGGAGTGTCGGTGGCCCTGCTGGGCGTGTTGTTCGCCCAGCTGGTGATCGGCGTGGTCGGCGTGCTGGCGTTCAGCGGCGAGTACGGCACCGGGATGATCCGCGCCACGCTGGCGGTCGTGCCGTCCCGGCTGCCGGTGCTGTGGGCAAAGGTGATCGTGCTGGCGGGACTGGTGTTGCCGGTGACCCTGGTGTGCGCGTTCGTCGACTTCTTCGCCGCGACCGCTCTGGTGTCCTCTCGCGGGGGTTCGGTGCTCTCGCTGACCGATCCGGGCGTGCTGCAGACGGTGGTCGGCTCGTCGTTGTACCTGACCGTCGTGGTCATCATCGGCCTGGCCATGGGGGCCCTGCTCCGCAAGACCGCGGCGGGCCTGTCGGTGTTCGCCGCGGTGTTCTTCGTCGTACCGATCGTGGTGGGGGCCCTGCCGCAGAACATCAGGGGGTTCGCGCCCTACCTGCCGTCTAACGCCGGCGGGGCGCTGTGGGACAGCCCGCTGAACGCCGCGAATCCGCTGAGCCCGTGGACCGGATTCGCGGTCCTGTGCGGCTACGCGGTCGTGCTGATCGCCGCGGCCGCCTGGCGGCTGCGCCGCCGCGACGCCTGAGGAAGAAACACTGACGACGCGGAAAGGCTGCGAGGATAGAAGCATGTCCTTCTGGACAGCGGTCGAGAACCCGGGGACGCGCCGGCCGCGTTCCTGGGCCTTCGACATCGGGTGTGCCCTGTTCGCCGCCCTGGCCTCCTTCGGGACGTTTTCCTTCGCCCAGACGACGCATCCCGTGCGTCCGCCGCTGGCGGTCAGCCTGGTCGTCGCGGTGCTGACCGCCCTGGTGCTGCCGCTGCGCCGGGTCTGGCCCGGCCCGGTGTTCGGCGTCGTGGTGCTGATCGCGGCGGTGCTGGCGGAGTGGCCGGCCCGGGGCACGCTGTTCGCGGTCGCGCTGGCGATCAGCCTGTACACCGTGGCGGCCACGATGAGCCGGACCACCGCGCTCGTCGCGGCCGCGCTTGCGGCGGCGGCCGAGATCCCCGCGGCCGGCCAGGGCGGCTGGCATGACGGCTGGCTGGCGGTGATCTACGAGGTCATCGCGACCGCGGCGGTCCTGGTCGCGGGCCTGTACGTGGGCACCCGCCGCGCCTACCTGGCCGAGCTGCGGGACCGGGCCGAGCGGCTCGAACGCGAACGCGACCAGACCAGCGCCCTGGCCGCGGCGATGGAGCGGGCCCGCATCGCCCGCGAGATGCACGACAGCGTGGCTCACCACCTCACCGTCATAGTGGCGCTTTCCGACGGAGCCCTGGCCGCGGTCACCCGCGCTCCGGCCCAGGCCTCCGAGGCGATCCGGGGCGTGTCGAGCACCGCCAGGCAGGCGCTCGCCGAAACCCGCCGCCTGCTCGGCATCCTGCGCGCCGAGGACGGGCTGGAAGTCCGGCAGCCGCTGCCCGGCCTGACCGACCTCGACGGCCTGTTCACCCGGGTCCGCGCGGCCGGGCTGCCGGTCCGGTACGAGCGCAGCGGCCCGCCCGGGGACACGCCGCCCGGCGTCCAGCTTGTCATCTTCCGGCTGGTCCAGGAAGCCCTGACCAACACGATGAAGCACGCAGGCCCGGGCGCGAGCGCGGCCGTCAGGCTGCGACTGGAGCCGGGCGAGGTACGCGTCGAAGTCGAGGACGACGGCGTCGGCTGTATCGAAGTACCCCGCGCTCCCGGCGGCGGCCTGACCGGGATGGCCGAACGCGTCGGCGCGTTCGGCGGCGAGCTGACCTGCGGCCCGCGTCAGCCGCGCGGCTGGCGGGTCACGGCCCGGCTCGATCCCGGCACGGCGGTGCCGCCGTGATCAGCGTGCTCCTGGTCGACGACCATCCCCTCATCCGGATGGGCTTCCGCCTGGTGCTCGACGCCGAGACCGATATCGAGGTGGTCGGCGAGGCCGCCGACGGCGCAGCCGCCGTCTCGATGTGCTCCGCGCTTCGCCCCGACGTGGTGCTCATGGACGTCCGGATGCCCGGCCGCGACGGCATCGAGGCCACCCGCGACATCGTGGCCGCCGGGCTGCCGTGCAAGGTGCTGATCCTGACCACGTTCGACCTTGACGATTACGTCTACGCCGGGCTGCGGGCGGGCGCCAGCGGCTTCCTGCTCAAAGACACCGAGCCCGCCAGCCTTGTCGCCGCCATCCACACCATCGCCGACGGCGACTCCGTCCTCGCGCCGACCGCGACCAACAGGCTCGTCCGCCAGTTCGCCGCCACCCAGCAGCCCGGGACACCCAGCAGCCACCCTGCCGCCCAGATACGGCAGGCCCTCACCGACCGCGAGCAAGACGTCTTCTCCCGCATCGCGGCGGGCTTGTCCAACAGCGAGATCGCGGCCAGCTTGTTCCTGTCCGAGGGCACGGTGAAGATTCACGTCGGCCGGATCCTGGCCAAGCTCGGCCTGCGCGACCGCGTCCAGGCCGTCGTGCTCGCCTACGAATCCAGGCTGATAACCCCCGGGCCGCCCCCGCCCGGGGAACCAGGCCAGCCGCACTGACACGGCGGACAGCCGTGCATATGCGCTCGTGACCCCGGACAGGGAGCCGCGGCCGGGCGCCGGTAGCCTTAGCTCCGATGAACGCCACCGCGCTGCCTGCCAGGGACCTGTACCTCGTCGTCGGCTATGACGGCTCACCTCCCGCCAGCCGGGCGCTCGACGCCGCGTCCCGCCTGCTCCAGGGCCGGACCGGCCGTATCGAGGTGGTGTACGTCGCCCACGTGCCCAGCATCGACATGCTGTCGCCAGGCGCCGTCGCCGAGATGGAAGTGACCTTCGACGAAATCGCGCGGGATCTGCACGTCACAGCCGGCGAGCAGTTGCGCGGCCTCGAGGAGCGCTGGGGATTCGAGCGGCGCGAGGGCCTGATCGCGGACGAGCTGATCGCGGCGGCAGCGGGCATTCGCGACGCCCACGTCGGTGACAGCGTGGTGATCGTGGTCGGGAGCTCGTCGCATGCCATGCACCGCGCGGTCGGCTCGGTCGCCGTCAGCCTGGCCCGCCGCTCGCCGGTCCCGATCGTGGTCGTGCCCTAGGCGGCGTCCGCAAATCATCAGAATCAGGTGACAGCGGCTCACCCTGACGACAGCTAGCTTTGGGCGTATCCGGTTCCTGACGTGCCGGCCCAGGCGGACCTGCCCGCAGCCACCAGGAGGTGGCCCACGACTATCAACGCAACGCCGGACGATCGCCGGCTGGCCCTGGCGCCGCTGGATGAGAAAGCCGACCATGTTCGCGGCTCGTCCGCCGGCCACCTGATCATCGAGTACGGCGATTACGAGTGCCCGTACTCGCGGCAGGCATTCCACGCGATCGAGCGTGTCGAACAGCAGCTCAGCGGGAACATGCGGTTCGCGTTCCGGCACTTCCCGCTGACCAGCATCCACCCGCACGCCCTCGCCGCGGCGGCCGCCGCTGAGGCCGCCGCGCTGCAGGGCCGGTTCTGGGACATGCACGAGCTGCTGTTCCACCGGCAGAAGGCGCTCGGCGACGGCGACCTGCGCGGGTACGCTGCCCGGCTCGGCCTCGACGTGGCGGCGTTCGACCGTGACCGGGCCAGCGGCGCGGTGGCGGACCGGATCCGCCGGGATGTCGACAGCGGCCTGGCTTCGGGCCAGGTGCTGGGCACGCCGACCCTGTTCATCGACGGCGTCGTCCACCGCGGCGGCTATGACCCGCCCACCTTGCTGGCCGCGCTGGCCCCGTTAGCCGCCGGCTCGCCCGGGCCGGCACCCGCGCCGGCGCGGTATTCGTAGCCAGGGAGCCTCACCTTCTCGAAGCGGAACGGACGCCGCCGACGGTAGTGGCCGTCACGGTGAGCAGTTATCACCTGATCCTGGTGATTCACGGTCCGGTGCAAGCGCACCAGGATCCGGTGACCGGCGGGCTAGCGCCCGCGGCCGCTCGCCAGCAGCCGCAGCTCCCGGGCGCGCTGCACAGCCGAGGACCGGTCCCGGACCTGGAGCTTGGCATAGATGCTGCGGACGTGCGTGCTGACCGTGTTCACAGAGACGGACAGCTCGCCGGCGATCTCCGGCCGGGACAAGTTCGTCGGGAGATATCGCAGCACCCTGAGCTCGCCGGGGCTGAGCTCTTCATCCAGCGGCGGCAGCTGATTTCCGGCGGCCGGGGATGAGCCGTGCAGGACGTCGAGGATGTGGGTGAGCAGCGCGGCGTGCGCTGTCTCATGCCGTGGCAGGGCCTCGAGCAGCTTCCGGGAGAACGTCATCGCGAACGGCAGGACGAGCCGGTCAGCCTCCGCCAGGGCCAGTGCGCGTTCCGCGGACCGGTTCGCCGCGCGCTGGTCACCGAGTTCACGATGGGCGAGCCCGGCGAGCAGGTGCGCCTCCACGACCGTGACGTAACCGATGACCGGGGCCGTGCCATCGAGAACATGCCGCAGCGCGGCCAGGGCTCCGGCCGGATCGCCTTCCGCGAGGCAGATCACCGCGAGGGCATTACCGATCTCACCGGAGCCGGCCCGCTCGTCATCGACCGCCGCCAGCGCCGCGCGGGCTTCGCCCGGCCTCCCGAGGCGGGCCTGCGTGGCCAGCATCCAGCCGGTCACCTGGCTCGCCAGCGCGTGCGATCCCTCCAGCTGCGATCGCAGGTGCTCGGCCGCGCTGAACTCCTCGAGCGCCTCATCGTGGCGGCCGCGGCAGGCGTGCAGTATCCCGGCCGTCTGGTGCAGCAGCAGGCTGATGTCCGGCCCGGTGTCTGTCTGCAGGACCTGCGCGGTGCGCCGCAGCCATCGCTCAGCCTCGTCGAACTCGCCCGTCCACACCATCGCGCCGGCCAGCGTCATCGACGCGGGCGCGATCACCGGTTCCGCGCCCCAGCCGTACCGCTCGGCGAGCGCGATCGCCTCACGGCAGCGCCGCTGGGTCGTGGCGAACGGGAGGATCTTCGACGCGAACCCGAGCTGTGCCAGGCAGCCCGCTTCGAGGTAGGGCCGGCCGATCTCCCGGGCCAGGACGGCGCCCTGCCGCAGGTGGCGTTCAGCACCGGGAAGCCCCGACCACGCCTCGACGGTCCCCAGGTTCATCAGCGCCACCGCGCGCAGATCGCTGCCCAGCGCGATGTCCTCATCGGACTTCCCTGTCACCGGCGAGGCAAGGAACCTGACCTGCTCGACGACGCCGGCCAGATGACCGCGCCGCCTGGCCAGCGACAGCTTCAGCGACGCAATCGCCACCTGAAGGCGGCGCTGGCGTTCCGGCGGCGCCGTCTGCGCGTACTTCTCGGCGACCGCCAGGTGGGCGGCCGCCTCGTCCAGGCGTCCGTGGACCAGGTCACCCCCGGCGCGTACCAGGGCCAGCTCGGGATGATCCTCGCCGGGCGGGAAGGCCCGTACCAGCGCCTGCATGGTCTGCGCCTGCCCGTCGAGTGTCAGGCTGAACGAATGGTCGGCCAGCAGCCGGGCCGCGGCGGGCCAGTCGCCCGCCGCCTGGGTGTGCCTGATGGCCTCCACCACCCGGCCCTGCAGCAGGAACCACCCGGCCGCGCGCCGGTGCAGCGCCGGCACCTCCTCGGGCAGCGTCCGGCGCAGCTCCAGCCGCAGCAGATCCCCGAACAGGTGGTGGTAGCGGAACCACACCCGCTCAGGGTCCAGCGGCACGACAAACGCGTTGGCGTCCGCGAGTTCCAGCAGGATCCGCTCCGAGCCAGGGCGGCCGGTCAGCACGTCCGCCAGCTCGCCGTTGACCCGGTCGAGCAGGGAGGTGCGCAGCAGCAGATCCTGGACGCCGGCCGGCTGGCGCTCCAGCATCTCGGCGATCAGGTACTCCGCGACCGTGCGGTCGCTGCCGGAGAACTCCGCGACGAACCGCTCCGGGTCGGGGTGACCGGCCAGCGACAGCGCCGCGAGCCGCAGGCCCGCCGCCCACCCCTCCGTCCGCTGGTGCAGCAGCGCGGCTCCGGCGTCCGACAGCGCGATACCCGACGCGTCGAGCAGCTCGCGGGTTTCGCGTTCGGTGAACCGCAGGTCCGCCGCGCGGATCTCGGCCAGCTCGCCGGCCAGGCGCAGCTGGTGCAGGCGCAGCCGCAGATCGTGACGCGTGGTCAGCATCGCGTGGACGTGCGAGGGAAGGTTCGTCAGCAGCCGGGTCAGCTGAGCGAGTGCCTCCGGCGAATTCAGCTCGTGCAGGTCGTCAATGACCAGCGTGAGGTCGCCGCGAACGCCGGCGAACTCCGATAGCACCCGGTCGACCATCGCCGGCGCATTGAACTCAGGTGTCGCCGCCGGCGGTTCCGCACGGCCGGTGGTGGCCGAAGCGTGACGGACCGCATCGAGCAGGGCAAGCCAGAACTGCTGCGCGTCCTGCTGGTCGCGTTGCACCTGCAGCACGGCCAGCCGGCGCCGGTCACCCTGACGGTCGGTCCAGGCGCGCAGCAGCGACGTCTTCCCGCTGCCGGCCGGAGCCGAGATGATCGTCACCGTCCGTGCCGCCGCGCGATCCAGGGCAGCGAGTAGATCACCCCGGTCGATCAGCCGGGGAGCTGCGTGAGCCACCGTCAAAGGCCTGCCTCAATATGTGCGCCTAACACCTAGCGTCGGTGACCCAGGCCTGGCACCTCCCCTCTCGGTACCAGGCGAGCGCACATGCTGTCAACGGCGCGGACCTTCCGTCGTGCGTTGCGCGGTCTGGCGAATCACCGGGATCCGGTGACGACCAATCACCTGCCCGGCGGCAAGCCTGGGTGCGTTCCGCAGGCGCGCACGGCCCGGTTAGGAGATCGACATGACAGTTAACAACGAGCAGGTCACACCATGAGCGCGAAGGTGGCGGTCGTGGTCGGTGCAGGCGCGCTTGGTCGCGCTACGGCGATGACCCTCGCTGCCGGCGGCCTCACGGTCGTGGCGGTCGACCGGAGCGAGGGTGCGTTGGGTGACCTCCCCGAGGACATCCGGCGCGAGGTGGCCGACGCCACCGATCCCGCCGCGGCGACGCGTCTCATCGACCGGATCGCCGGCGAGGTCGGGCCCCCTGACGTGCTGGTGAACACCATCGGCATGTTCCGCCTAGGAGACGCGCTCAGCACGACTCCCGAGACGCTGCGGCTCATGATCGATGTCAACCTGGGCCCCGCGCTGTGGCTGAGCCAGGCGGTCGCGCCGCATATGCGCCAGCTTGGTTCAGGTGTCATCGTGCACGTAACCGCCCGCCCGGGGATTGAGCCGTCCGGCGGCATGGCGGCCTACAGCGTGAGCAAGGCCGCCCTTGCCCACCTGGCACGCATCCTGGATATCGAGCTGCGCCCGCACGGAATCCGGGTGAACGCGGTCGCGCCGCAGCTGCTCGACACCCCGGCAAACCGGGCCACGTTCCCGGCGGAGGTAATGGCGCACGCGACCGCGCCCGAGGCGATTGCCGACGCGATCGCATACCTCGTCAGCGATGCCGCAGCGCCGGTGAGCGGAGCGATACTGCCGGCTTACGGCGCTTAAGGCGGACCCGGTTCTGGCGGTCCGCCGACGATACCGGCCACGTTTATCCCGGGGCCGGCAGGGCCGTCTCGCGCTCGGGCCCTTGGCGCGGGAGGCTGGGGAACCCGTGAGACCCGATCCGCGCGAGCGTCTCCGCCCGGTCGGCCGGCATCGGCATCGCCAGCAGGTAGCCCTGCCCGAACTGGCAGCCCATCGAGGTCAGCAGGTCACGCTGGACCTCGCTTTCGATTCCCTCGGCGATGACGTCGAGCTGGAGCGTCCGCGCGATCTGGACGATGCCCTCGGCGAGCGCTAGGCGCTTACCGGAGACGGCGATCCCGTCGACGAAGGACTTATCCATCTTCAGTGCGTCGATCGGCAGCTCCCGCAGGTAGCTGAGGGACGAGTATCCGGTGCCGAAGTCATCGATCGCCAGCCTCACGCCGACGGCCTTCAGCTCGGTCAGGTCGGCCTGCACCCGCTCGTCCCTGCGCAGCAGGACGCTCTCGGTCAGCTCGAGCATGAGCGCACCGGATTCGAGACCCGACGTGTCGAGGATCCGCCGCACGCCGTCCACCAGGCCGGGAACACTGAACTGCCGGGCCGACACGTTCACGCTCACGTACAGCCCGCGAGGCGGAGTAGTGCCTTCCGGGGCGCGGCCACCGCGATTCGGCGCGGCGTTCCGCGCCTGGGGCACCTGGAGCGGATCCCCGCGCCACCGCGCTATGTCGGCCGCGGCCCGGGCCAGCACCCAGGAGCCGAGCGGAACGATCTGGCCGGTCTCTTCGGCCAAGGCGATGAACTGATCGGGCTGCATCATCCCCCATTGCGGATGCGGCCACCGGACCAGGGCCTCGAACCCGGCGAGCTCCCCGGTGGTGAGCGCGACGATCGGCTGGTAGACAAGCGTGAACGCGGAGGTTGCCACCGCCTCCTCCAGCGCGGCCTGCAGCTCCCGCCGCCTGAGCATCCCAGTGCTCAGCACGGGCTGGTAGCGGCGCCACTGCCGCTTGCCCGCCGCCTTCGCGGCGTACAGGGCGAGGTCCGCGTGCCGGAGAAGCTCATCGGTGTCGGCGCTGTCCTGCGTCGTGGCCACCCCGACGGTGACCGTCGTGAGCACGGCTCCCGAGGCGAGCGCGAACGGCTTATCGAAGACCCGGACGAGGCGCTCGGCGGCCGCCTCGACCGCGGCGGAGTCCGCAACGTTGCCGATGAGCACCGCGAATTCATCACCGCCAAGCCGCGCGGCAGTGTCGGCGCCGCGGATCAGGCCGGAAAGACGCTCCGCGGCAGCCGCCAGCAGTTCGTCGCCTACGCCGTGACCCATCGTGTCGTTCACGATCTTGAAATCGTCCAGGTCCGCGAACAGCACGCCGGCGGTCGTGCTGTCCCGCCTGGCCGCGGCGAGCTGCTGCGAGATCCGGTCCTGGAACAGCAGCCGGTTGGGCAGCCCGGTCAGCGCGTCGTGGAAGGCCTGGTGCTTAAGCTCCTCTTCGAGCTGGCGCTGGTCGGTCACGTCCCGCAGGGTGAGGACCAGGCCGGCCACGGTCGGGTCGCTGCGGAGATCACTGCACTTCAACTGGACCTGGACGGTCACACCGTCGCGGCGGGTGATCTGCCGGTCTACGTAGCGGGAGCTAAGGCTCGCGTCGGCCTGCAGCCGCAGCAGGGTGCGGACCAGGTCATCATGCTCCCCGTCCGCGACTAGGTCCCAGAGGTACGCGCCCTCGATGGTGATGTCACCGAATACGCTCGCAGCCGACGGCGTCGCGTACCTGACCTTCCCGTCGTCGCCGACGATCAAGATGGCGTCCGAGGTGTCCTGTACCAGCGTGCGGAAGTACGCCTCGTTTTCCCTGCGGATCACCTCGTCGCGGAGCAAGATCCGGTCCACCGCGAGGGCCACCTGGTGCGCGAGGATCTCCATCGTCGCGAACAGGTCCGCGAGCGTACGCTGCCCATCGAACACCGCGAGCACCCCGATCAGCGGATCGCCCGATGGCCGGTCCTCGACCGTGAGCGGGCAGAGCAGCATCCAGTCACCGCCGGGGACGAGCGCCCCGGCCTGCGCGGGCAGGCTCGTCACCGGCGCGAGCAGCGGCGCGGAGGCGGTTAGGGTGGGCAGCCAGGTCTCGGTCAGCTCCCCGAGCCGGCTCATCGCCGCCGCGTCGGTCGAAGCCTCGGTCACCGCGCGGAACATGCCGTCGGTCCGCACCGCGAGCAGCACGTCGCCGCCTGACAACGGGCCGAGCAGGGTGTCGGTCGCGTATTTGACCGCGGCCGCGGCCTGGCCCACGCTGACCGCCGCCACCAGGGATACGCCGGCCTGCCGTACCACTCGTTCCCTGCCGAGCGCGCGGCGGTGCGAGGCGGCCACGTCCGACAGCCGCGACAGCACGAGCAGGTAGAGGGTCGCGGAGAACACCGCGATCACGCTCAGGTCGCCGCCACGGAACCGGAACGACTGGGCGAACAACACGGCCGGGGCGATCAGCGAGGCAAGCATGAGCACGATCAGCCTGGTCAGGGAGACCTCCGCGCGCAGGCGGGCGACCGGCTGGGTGAGCTTGGTCATCGTCGGATGCAGCGCCGCGGCGCCCCACCCGCCGTAGAAGAGCGCCCAGCCGAGGTCGACGACGGTGCCGTTGTGAAACGTCCCATGAAGCTCGATCAGGCCGTACGCCGTATCCGAGACGAGTACGCCGACGGCGCTGAGGGTCAGTAGCTGGACGGACCGGGACCGGCCGACCCCCGGCGCCAGCAGCCTGGCCAGCATGGCCAGCATGAGGACGTCGCCGAGCGGGTAGGCGATCGCGACACTCTTCTGCAGCCAGCTCAGCCCCGAGTTGTGCACGTCA
>Ga0209693_10000707_pt1 | contig 13737 bp, 12 predicted proteins | sample HubBroMetageWRM3_FD_188345 | JGI IMG/M metagenome (GOLD analysis project Ga0209693, IMG submission 188345) | Warmed soil microbial communities from the Hubbard Brook experimental Forest, New Hampshire - Hubbard Brook CCASE Soil Metagenome WRM 3... | ecosystem: Environmental > Terrestrial > Soil...
GGTGCCGTAGTGGCCCGCATCGACATGGGGTGGGAGCAGTGGCTCGTCGGCGTCGAATACGACGGCCCGCAACACTGGACCGACCCGCGCGTCCGCGCCAACGACATCGAACGCACCGCCGAACTGGAGCGGAGGGGATGGCGCCTGGTCCGGGTGGGAGCCGACCTGCTTCGAAACCGGCCGGACGTCGTCGTGGATCGGGCCCGCCGCGCGCTATTGGCCGCGGGCTACCCTTTCTGATCGCGAGAGTGCAACTCGGGACGCGTTCCCCGAGAGGGGCCGTCCCCAGTTGCACTCTCGCATAATGAGAGCAGCCGACGTGGTCAGCTGCCGGACCACAGCGCCCGGTGGGCGTGCGGCCAGAACGACATGCCGGCCACGACCGTGGCCCCGGTCGCGATGAGACCGAGCGCGGCGTCGACGCTTCGGCGGCCGTCGGCCGCCCAGTAGACGTCCTCGAGCTCCAGCAGCAGAGCCAGTTCGTCGCATATCATTGCGTTCGCCGAACCGAAAGCGACTGCCGCCGCGGGGTGGCGCCGCTGCCGCTCCGATCCGCGCAGGCCCACGGCCGCCACCGTCGACAGCAGCGCGATACCAATGTTGTAGTGATGGAAGTGCTTGCCCCCCAGCTTCATTCCGCCATCTGCTGGGCCGTGGCCGGCGCGTATCCAGTAGGTGAGGCCGCGCAGGCCGGCGAAGGTGAGGGTGAATGACGCCCAGGCCAGCACAGTAGCCTGCTCGCCGGGTTCCAACCGCGTGTCCCATTCATGGCGCAGTCGCGCCCATCGTGAGGTCCGCGCGTCGTTGTGTTCGAGTTCCATCAGGCGGCCTTGACCGCGCGCCAGCGCTGCCTGCCGACGCGGACTTCGACGTCTACCTCATGAAATCCGGCCGCGTGCAAGCGATCCGGCAGGGTCTGTGGCGAGACCGTGTTGCAGGTGTCGCGGAAGTGCAGGATCCGGAACCGCAGCGACGTCACGCTGTCGCTGCCGGCGAAGACGCCGCCTGGGCGCAGCACTCGGAAAGCCTCGGCGAACAGCCGGTCTTGCAGTTCGGCGGTCGGCACGTGGTGCAGCATGGTGAAGGACACCACCGAACTGAACTCGTTGGCCGGCAATCCGGTGTTAGTGCCGTCGCCGTTGATGACGCGTGCCCGCTCGCCGTAGAGCCGCTGCAGGCGCTGGGCCATCGGGGTATCGATTTCGACCGAGGTGAGCTTCGGCGTCTTGTCGACCAGCACCCGCAGGATCGCGCCGTAGCCGGGTCCGATTTCGAGGGTGTTGTCGCCAAGCTGCACATCAGCGAGCACCCATGGCAACAGCTGATCTTCGACTTCCTTGGCCCAGCGGGTCGAATTGCAGCACAGCCGGTGGCAGAGGTTCATGGCCATACTGAAAAACGCTAGCCCATCAGCCCCTTGAAACGGATCTAGCATCGAACAGGTGGAGTCCCGTTGGGTGCTGCACCTGGACATGGATGCGTTCTTTGCCTCCGTCGAACAACTCACCCGACCGACCCTGCGGGGGCGGCCGGTGCTGGTGGGCGGGTTGGGCGGCCGGGGCGTGGTAGCCGGCGCCAGCTATGAAGCACGGGTGTTCGGGGCTCGGTCGGCCATGCCGATGCATCAGGCCCGTCGGCTTATCGGCGTGACCGCGGTGGTGTTGCCGCCACGCGGCGTGGTGTACGGGGTGGCCAGCCGGCGGGTGTTCGACACCGTGCGCAGCGTGGTGCCCGTCGTCGAGCAGCTGTCCTTCGACGAGGCTTTCGGGGAGCCGCCGCAGCTGGCCGGGGCGTCAGCCGAGGACGTCGAGGTGTTCTGCGAGGGCTTGCGGCGTCGGGTGCGGGAAGTCACCGGCCTGGTCGCCTCCGTCGGTGCCGGCTCGGGCAAGCAGATCGCCAAGATCGCGTCCGGCCTGGCCAAACCCGACGGTATTCGGGTGGTTGGCCGCGCTGAAGAACAACTGCTGCTCGGCGGGCTGCCGGTACGCAGGCTGTGGGGTATCGGCCCGGTCGCCGACGAGAAGCTGAATCGACTGGGCATTGAGACGATCGGACAGCTGGCGGCGCTCACCGAGGCCGAGGCGGCCAACATCCTCGGCGCGACAATCGGGCCGGCGCTGCACCGGCTGGCCCGCGGTATCGACGACCGCCCCGTCGCCGAGCGTGCCGAAGCCAAGCAAATCAGTGCCGAATCCACCTTCGCGGTGGACCTGACCAGCCTGGAGCAGCTACGCGAGGCGATCGACCCGATCGCCGAGCATGCCCATCAACGCCTGCTGCGCGACGGCCGCGGCGCCCGCACCGTCACAGTGAAGCTGAAGAAATCCGACATGGGCACACTGACCCGCTCGGCGACGTTGCCCTACGCGACGACCGAGGCCGGCGCGCTGATCGCGGTCGCGCGGCGGTTGCTGTTGGATCCACTCCAGATCGGGCCTATTCGCCTACTCGGCGTCGGGTTTTCGGGATTGACCGATGTGCGCCAGGAATCGCTGTTCCCGGACTTGGAGCTGTCGACGGAGGCATCGGAGGCCCAACATTCTGTCGACAACGTGCCGTCCTCGGCACTGCCGCGCGACGCCGTGGGGTGGCGGGTGGGAGACGACATAGTCCACCGCGATCTGGGGCACGGCTGGGTGCAGGGTGCGGGTCACGGCGTGGTGACGGCGCGGTTCGAGACCCGCGCTTCGGGTCCGGGCCCGACGCGGACGTTTAATGCTGACACCGGCGATATCACCAGCGCCAACCCGACCGACAGCCTGGACTGGCCGGACTACGTCGACGCGCTGCGAGCCGAGGATTCGGCTGCCACCTCAGCCCCAGCGGCCGACGACCTCGGCGACGGGTAGCCCGGCGGCCAGCGCGGCCATCAACAGCACCCGGACCTGAGGTGGTCGCAGCTGCGGCACCATCACCGCGCCGGCTTCCACCAGGTCGTGCCCGGGACCATATCCTGCGCCAACCCGTCCACCCGGGACTCGGGTGGACACCGCGATCGCGACCCCGTTGCCGCAATGGCGGCGCACTCCGTCGACAACCGCGGCTCCGGCGTTGCCCGAGCCCAGCGCTTCGAGCACCACGGCTCGCGCACCCGCGGCCACGCAGGCGTCCAGGGCCACCGAGTCGCTTCCCAGGTATGCGGCGACGATGTCGACCCGCGGCGCGTCGGCGGCGCTCACATCGCCGACATACGGTCGCGTCTTGGTGTGTGTCAGCGTGACACCGCCCGCGCCCGAACCCGCAACAGTGCCGAGCAGTTGCCCGGCGAAGCCGCTCAGGTCCTGGGTAGCCACCTTGTTCAAGCCCAACGGCTGCAATACCCGGCCCGCGAAACACACCAGCACCCCGAGGTCACGGGTCGCCGGGCTTGCCGCCACCGCCAGCGCGTCGCCTAGATTGGCCGGACCGTCGGCGTCGGGGGCGTCGGCGCTGCGCATAGCGCCGGTCAGCACGACCGGGACGTTTCCCCGATAGCTGAGGTCGAGCCACAGGGCGCTTTCTTCCATGGTGTCGGTGCCGTGCGTGACGACCACTCCCTCGGCGCCTGCACCGGTCGCGGCTTGCACCGCAGCGCTGATCCGATCCCAATCGGCCGGTGTCAGCTCTGAGCTGTCGACCGCCATCAGATCAACGACGTCGACGTCTTGATCGACGTCCAAGCCGGACGTCAGTTCCACTCCGCTGTGGGTGGGCCGGCGTACCCCGTCGGCGCCGGTGCTGGTCGATATCGTTCCGCCGGTGGCGATGACGGTGAGGTGGCCCATGCTCGAATCATTCCGCACCCGGCTCGCGGGCCCTGGCGAGGGCGCATCCCAATTAGGGGATGATGGTGGGGTGCCAGACGAACCAACGGGATCCGCTGATCCGGTGACTTCGGCCGGGGCGGCTGAGAAGGCCGGGGCAGCGGGGGGAACGGACGCTGCCTTGCCGCCGGGTCCGCAGGCTCCGCCAAGGCGGATACGTCTGTTGCTGTCGGTCGCGGCGGTCGTGCTCACACTCGACATCGTCACCAAGGTGCTTGCCGTCAAACTGCTGCCCCCCGGCCAGCCGGTGTCGATCATCGGCGACACGGTGACCTGGACTTTGGTGCGCAATTCGGGGGCCGCGTTCTCGATGGCGACCGGATACACCTGGCTATTGACGCTGATTGCGACGGGCGTGGTGGTCGGCATTTTCTGGATGGGGCGCCGGCTGGTGTCGCCCTGGTGGGCGCTTGGCCTCGGAATGATCCTGGGTGGCGCCACGGGCAACCTGGTCGATCGCTTCTTCCGGGCGCCGGGGCCGCTGCAGGGACACGTCGTGGACTTTCTGTCGGTCGGCTGGTGGCCGGTATTCAACGTCGCCGATCCGTCGGTGGTGGGCGGGGCATTCTTGCTGGTGGTGCTTTCCATTTTCGGCTTCGATTTCGACACGGTGAGCCGGCGTACCGGCGACCGGGAGACCGGCGGCCCGCGCCAGGCCGACCAGCGCTGATGGCCGCCTAGTGACTGACCGCTCGATGCCCGTCCCGGAAGGATTGGCGGGCATGCGTGTTGACGCCGGGCTGGCCCGCCTACTGGGACTGTCCCGCAGCGCCGCGGCGAACCTGGCCGAAGACGGCGGCGTCGAACTAGACGGCGTGCAGGCGGGAAAGTCTGACCGTCTGACACCCGGGGCCTGGTTGGAGGTGCGCCTGCCCGAGGCGCCCGCCCCGCCGGAGAACACCCCGGTCGACATCGAGGGCATGAAGATTCTTTACTCCGACGACGACATTGTGGCGGTCGACAAACCGGCGGCAGTGGCTGCGCACGCGTCGGTGGGCTGGACCGGCCCCACGGTGCTGGGCGGCCTGGCCGCCGCCGGCTACCGGATCACCACATCGGGTGTGCACGAGCGGCAGGGCATCGTGCATCGCCTCGACGTCGGCACCTCGGGGGTGATGGTGGTCGCGATCTCCGAGCGCGCTTACACCGTGCTCAAGCGGGCGTTCAAAGAACGCACCGTCGATAAGCGCTATCACGCACTGGTGCAGGGACATCCAGATCCGTCCAGCGGGACCATCGACGCGCCGATCGGTCGGCACCACGGCAACGACTGGAAGTTCGCCGTCACTAAAAATGGCCGGCACAGCCTCACTCACTACGACACCCTGGAAGCCTTCGCCGCCGCCAGCCTGCTCGACGTGCATCTGGAAACCGGTCGCACCCATCAGATTCGGGTGCATTTCTCCACCCTGCATCACCCGTGCTGCGGCGACCTCGTCTATGGAGCAGACCCGACGCTCGCGAAGAAGCTTGGGCTGCAACGCCAATGGCTGCATGCGCGGTCGTTGGCATTCGCCCATCCGACCGACGGCAGGCGAGTCGAGATCGTCAGCCCCTACCCACCGGACCTGCAACACGCTTTGGACGTGTTGCGTGGTACGGGCTGACCGGCGCAGTCGGTCAGTCGGGCTTGCGGACCTCAACGAGAATCCGCGTGGAGTGAGCGACGAACGCCCCGTCGGCCACGATGCGTTCGTGAAGCTCCCGCAGCTTCTCGCGATAACGATCCACCGTGAAGTCCGGCACCGCCCAAATCACCTTGCGCAGGAAGTAGATAACGGCGCCGATGTCGAAATACTCCTGTCGCAGCCGCTCCATTTGCATATCGACGACCCGCAGCCCGGCGGCTCGTGCCTGTGCGGCTTCGGTGTCCGGCTCACGCCGAGCCCAAGCCTCCGGCTGCGGCCCGATGAAGTACCCGATCAGCTCGGAAACCGAAGCGGGTCCGACGTGTTGTGCAAGGTAGGTGCCGCCAGGGCGCAGCACCCGGGCGATCTCGGCCCACCACACGGTGTTGGGGTGCCGACTGGTCACCAGGTCGAACGCCTCGCCGGAGAACGGCAGCGGCGGCTCGTTTGGAATTGCCACTACCACCACGCCGCGCGGGTGAAGCCGTTTGGTGGCCAGCGCCGCATTCGGCGGCCAAGGCTCGACGGCGGCCATCGTGGGCGGGAATGTCGCTGCCCCGGCCAGCACCTCCCCGCCACCGGTCTGAATGTCCAAGGCGGCCGACACGGTGGCCAACCTGTGGCTCATCAGCCGTTGGTAGCCCCAGGACGGTCGTTCCTCTGTCGCACGGCCGTCCAGCCAGGAGAAGTCCCAACCGTCGACGGATGCCGAATCAGCTTCTGCCACCAGCTCTTCGAATGACCGCCTCATGTCTTGGATGCTATAGGCACCCGCTAATGCGTGCTGCAGACGAACTTGGTGCCGTTGAAATCCAGCTTGACTTCGCCCTGGTGTTCCCAATATTCGGAGCCCTGGCGACCGTACCGGGCGCCGCTGCCGGACGGCTGGATGAACAGGATCTCCTGCTTGCCTTTCCAGTCGAGCACTGCCGTCTGCGGATCGAACTGGTTGTAGAACTGTGCGGTCAACGGCCCGGAGTCCGCGGGGCACCGGTAGGTGACGACGGGCGGGGCCACGGTGGCAGGGTCAGCGATTGCCAACTGCACCAGTCGCGTCTCGTAGGCCTCCAAGACGCAGGTCCGTACGTCTGCGTTTCCCGCACAACCGTCGCGCACCGTCGTCCAGCTGTTTTGCGCGGCCGTCAGCGCGCCCTGGTCCGTGCCCGGACGAGCCAACGCCTGCTGGTAGGCGGCCTGCAGCCGGTGGTCGAGGTTGACCAATTGCGGATCGTTGCAGACCAGCTGCTGCGCCGGGTTTGCGGGCGTGGCGCAGTCGAGCGACGCCACGGCAGGTGACTGCGGGCTGGTGCTGGCCGGCGGGCCCGAAGCGGAACTTGGCGCCGACGGTGTTGTTTTCGAACCGCATGCGGTCACGACCAGGGCTGCTAGCGTTCCCAAGACGATGGCGATCAGTTTCATACGAGTTGATTACCGGCTGCACCGCGGACGCCGCGCGCGACACGCCCTGGGGCGCGGAAATTCGTCACTGCCGCCGCCGCGGCGACACCATCAACCACAGCCGCCAAATCATTGCTGGACTCCGGAACCGCAAAACACACCACCGATTTACGGGCCAACACCTAGGTTGGGCAGTATGACCTCTGTCGCAATCCCGCCATCACGGGTGAAACCCGCCATCAGGAGCGAAACCAATGAATCTTGGTGACCTAACGAACTTGGTGGAAAAGCCGCTCGCGGCGATGTCCAACATCGTCAACACTCCCAACTCAGCCGGGCGATATCGACCGTTCTATCTGCGGAACCTGCTCGATGCGGTGCAGGGCCGCAAACTCAGCGATGCGGTCGAGGGCAGGACCATTCTCATCACCGGCGGGTCGTCGGGCATCGGTGAGGCGGCCGCGAAGAAAATCGCGGAAGCGGGCGGCACGGTGGCGCTGGTGGCCCGCACCCTGGAGAACCTCGAGAAGGTGGCCGATCAGATCCGCGGCGACGGTGGGAACGCTCATGTGTACCCGTGCGACCTGGCCGACATGGACGCCATAGCCGCGATGGCCGACCAGGTGCTCGCCGATCTGGGCGGCGTCGACATCCTGATCAACAACGCGGGGCGCTCAATTCGACGATCCCTGGAACTGTCCTATGACCGGATCCACGACTACCAGCGAACCATGCAGCTCAATTACCTGGGCGCGGTTCAGCTCATCCTCAAGTTCATCCCTGGGATGCGGGAACGCGGCTTCGGGCAGATCGTCAACGTCTCCTCAGTCGGCGTGCAGACCCGCGCACCCCGTTTCGGCGCCTACATCGCCAGCAAGGCCGCGCTGGACAGCCTGTGCGACGCGCTGCAAGCCGAAACCGTGAACGAGGACGTCCGCTTCACCACGGTGCACATGGCGCTGGTGCGCACCCCGATGATCAGCCCGACCACGATGTATGACAAGTTCCCGGCGCTGACGCCGGATCAGGCGGCCGGTGTGATCACCGATGCGATCGTGCACCGGCCCCGTCGGGCCAGCTCGCCCTTCGGGCAATTCGCCGCCGTCGCCGATGCCGTCAACCCGGCGGTGATGGACCGGGTGCGCAACCGCGCCTTTGGCATGTTCAACGACTCGGCCGCGGCCAAGGGGAGTGAACCTGCCAGCGACACATCAGATTTAGATAAGCGAAGCGAGATATTTGTGCAGGCGACCCGCGGGATACATTGGTGACATCATGAGCCTTCCTAAACCAGGTCATCGGACCACCGTGGTCATCACCGGCGCCTCCTCGGGTATCGGTGCCGAGTTGGCGAGCGGTCTGGCCCGCCGCGGCTTCCCGCTGCTGCTGGTGGCGCGGCGACGCGAGCGCCTCGACGAACTTGCCAACGAAGTGGGCAAGGAGTACTCGGTAGGGGTCGAGGTCATGCCGCTGGACCTCAGCGACCCGCTAGCCCGCGGGAAACTGGCAGACCGGCTGCGCAGCGAACCGATCGCCGGTCTGTGCAACAGCGCCGGTTTCGGTACCAGTGGGGTCTTCTACGAGCTGCCGGTCGAACGCGAGAGTGAAGAAGTCACCCTCAACGCGCTCGTGCTGATGGAACTCACCCATGCTGCACTGCCCGGCATGGTGGAGCGCGGCGCCGGGGCGGTGATGAACATCGCGTCGATCGCCGCGTTCCAGCCGCTTCCCTACATGGCGGTGTATTCGGCCACCAAGGCCTTTGTGCAGACGTTCTCTGAAGCCGTTCACGAGGAGCTGAACGGGACGGGCGTGTCGGTGACGGCGCTGTGTCCTGGCCCGGTGCCCACCGAGTGGGCCGAGATCGCCAACGCCGAACGGTTCAGCATTCCGCTTGCGCAAGTCTCGCCGCACGACGTCGCCGAAGCCGCGATCAGCGGGATGCTCGTCGGTAGGCGCAGCGTGGTGCCCGGAGTCGTGCCGAAGTTCGTCAGTACCGGCGGCAGATTCGCGCCGCGCAGCCTGCTGCTGCCGGCAATCCGGATCGGGAACCGACTGCGCGGCGGACAGGGCCGTTAATGGCTGCAATTGCCTTGACCGCCGACGTGCCGATGAGCCCACAGGACATGTGGGACCAGGTTTCGGATCTGTCGGACCTGGGCGATTGGCTGGTGCTGCACGAGGGCTGGCGCAGCGACCTGCCGGACGAGCTGGCCGAAGGCACCCAAATCGTCGGCGTGGCGCGCGCCAAGGGCATGCGCAACCGGGTGACGTGGACGGTGACCAAGTGGGACCCGCCGCACGAGGTGGCGATGTCGGGGTCCGGCAAGGGCGGAACCAAATACGGCGTCGCCCTCTCCGTGCGGCCCTCAAAAGCTGGGTCAACCCTCGGTCTGCGTCTTGAGCTGGGCGGACGCGCGCTGTTCGGTCCGGTGGGTTCGGCAGCAGCCCGCGCCGTCAAGGGCGATGTGGAGAAGTCGCTGAAGCAGTTCGTCGAGCTGTACGGATAGAAAACAGACACACTCCGCGACACGCCGAGGACGCGTCGGCGCCCGGTCATAGACTGGCGTCCCTATGAGCGGTTCATCTTCGCGATCCTTCGTGCACCTGCATAACCACACCGAGTATTCGATGCTCGACGGTGCCGCGAAGATCACGCCGATGCTCGCCGAGGTGGAGCGGCTGGCAATGCCCGCGGTCGGGATGACCGATCACGGAAACATGTTCGGCGCCAGCGAGTTCTACAACGTGGCGACCCAGGTCGGGATCAAGCCGATCATCGGCGTCGAGGCCTACATCGCTCCCGCGTCTCGCTTTGATACCCGGCGGATCCTCTGGGGTGACCCAGGCCAGAAGAGTGACGACGTCTCGGGGAGCGGTTCCTACACGCACCTGACCATGATGGCCGAGAACGCGACCGGCCTGCGTAACCTGTTCAAGCTGTCCTCGCTGGCCTCCTTCGAAGGCCAGCTGAGCAAGTGGTCGCGAATGGATGCCGAGCTGATCGCCGAAAACGCCGACGGCATCATCATCACCACCGGATGCCCGTCCGGGGAGGTGCAGACCCGGCTTCGCCTCGGCCAGGACCGCGAGGCGCTTGAGGCGGCCGCCAAATGGCGCGAGATCGTCGGTGCGGACAACTACTTCCTGGAACTGATGGACCATGGGCTGAGCATCGAACAGCGGGTCCGGGAGGGGTTGCTCGAGATCGGCCGCACGCTCAACATTCCTCCGCTGGCCACCAACGATTGCCACTACGTCACCCGCGACGCCGCCCACAACCACGAGGCGCTGTTGTGTGTGCAGACCGGCAAGACGCTGTCGGATCCCAATAGGTTCAAGTTCGATGGCGACGGCTACTACCTGAAGTCGGCCGCCGAAATGCGCCAGATCTGGGACGACGAGGTTCCCGGCGCCTGCGACTCCACGCTGTTGATCGCCGAGCGGGTGCAGTCCTACGCCGACGTGTGGGCACCGCGCGACCGGATGCCGGTCTTCCCGGTGCCTGAGGGACACGACCAGGCGTCCTGGCTGCGCCACGAGGTGGACGCCGGGCTGGCCAGGCGCTTTCCCGCCGGGCCGCCGGACGGCTACCAGGCGCGCGCGGCCTTTGAGATCGATGTCATCTGCGGCAAGGGATTCCCTTCGTACTTCTTGATCGTGGCCGACCTGATCAACCACGCCCGGTCGGTGGGCATCCGGGTCGGCCCCGGCCGGGGTTCGGCCGCAGGATCCCTGGTCGCCTACGCGCTGGGTATCACCGACATCGACCCGATTCCGCACGGCCTGCTGTTCGAGCGGTTCCTCAACCCGGAACGCACCTCGATGCCCGACATCGATATCGACTTCGACGACCGTCGCCGCGGTGAAATGGTGCGCTACGCCGCCGACAAGTGGGGCCACGACCGGGTCGCCCAGGTCATCACCTTCGGCACCATTAAAACCAAAGCGGCGCTGAAGGATTCGGCGCGGATCCACTACGGCCAGCCCGGGTTCGCGATCGCCGACCGAATCACCAAGGCGCTGCCGGCGGCGATCATGGCCAAGGACATTCCGTTGTCGGGCATCACCGACCCGAACCACGAGCGTTACAAGGAAGCCGCCGAGGTCCGCGGCCTGATCGAAGCCGACCCCGACGTCCGTACCATCTACCAGACCGCACGCGGGCTGGAGGGTCTGATCCGCAACGCCGGCGTGCACGCCTGCGCGGTGATCATGAGCAGTGAGCCGCTGACCGAGGCCATCCCGCTGTGGAAGCGACCCCAGGACGGGGCCATCATCACCGGCTGGGACTACCCGTCGTGCGAAGCCATCGGCTTGCTGAAGATGGACTTCCTGGGCCTGAGAAACCTGACGATCATCGGCGACTCGATCGAGAACATCAAGGCCAACAGGGGAATCGACCTCGACCTGGAATCGGTTCCGCTGGACGACAAGCCCACCTACGAGCTGCTGGGCCGCGGCGACACCCTGGGCGTGTTCCAGCTCGACGGCGGGCCCATGCGCGACCTGCTGCGCCGTTTGCAACCGACCGGGTTTCAGGACGTCGTCGCCGTCATTGCGCTGTACCGGCCCGGGCCGATGGGCCAGAACGCGCACAACGACTACGCCGACCGCAAGAACCAACGTCAGGCGATTCGGCCCATTCACCCTGAGCTGGCCGAAGCGCTCGAGGAGATCCTGGCCGAGACCTACGGGTTGATCGTCTACCAAGAGCAGATCATGCGTATCGCGCAGCAGGTGGCCGGCTACTCGCTGGCCCGAGCCGACATCCTGCGCAAAGCGATGGGCAAGAAGAAGCGCGAGGTGCTCGACAAGGAGTACGAAGGCTTCTCGGAGGGGATGAAGGGCAACGGGTTCTCAGCGGGCGCCATCAAGGCGCTGTGGGACACCATCCTGCCGTTCGCCGACTACGCGTTCAACAAGTCGCACGCCGCCGGCTACGGCATGATCTCCTACTGGACCGGCTACCTCAAGGCCAACTATCCGGCGGAGTACATGGCCGGTCTGTTGACCTCGGTCGGCGACGACAAGGACAAGGCTGCCGTCTATCTGGCCGACTGCCGCAAGCTGGGCATCACGGTGTTGCCGCCGGACGTCAACGAGTCCGGTTTGAACTTTGCGTCGGTGGGCGCCGATATCCGTTACGGGTTGGGCGCGGTACGCAATGTGGGTGCCAACGTTGTGGGCTCGTTGATCAACACCCGTGGCGACAAGGGCAAGTTCACCGACTTTTCGGACTACCTGAACAAAATCGATATTTCGGCGTGCAATAAGAAAGTCACTGAATCGCTGATCAAGGCGGGTGCCTTCGACTCACTGGGGCATTCCCGCAAAGGTCTATTCCTGGTCCACACCGACGCGGTTGACTCGGTGCTGGGCACCAAGAAGGCCGAGGCGATCGGGCAGTTCGACCTGTTCGGCGGCGGAAATGACGGGACCGGCAGCGGAGACCCGGTGTTCACCATCAAGGTTCCTGATGACGAGTGGGAGGACAAACACAAGCTGGCCCTGGAGCGGGAGATGCTGGGCCTGTACGTGTCCGGGCACCCGCTCAACCGGGTGGCTCACCTGCTCGCGGCGCAGGTCGACACCGCGATCCCGGCGATTCTCGACGGCGATGTCCCCAACGACACCCAGGTGCGAGTCGGCGGCATCCTGGCCTCGGTGAACCGCCGGGTCAACAAAAATGGAATGCCTTGGGCATCAGCTCAATTAGAGGATCTCACCGGCGGCATCGAGGTGATGTTCTTTCCGCATACGTACACCATTCACGGGGCCGACATCGTCGACGACGCGGTGGTGTTGGTCAACGCCAAAGTGGCGATCCGCGACGACCGGATTTCGTTAATCGCCAACGATCTGGTGGTGCCCGATTTCTCCAACGCCCGGGTGGACCGGCCGCTGGCGGTCAGCCTGCCGACCCGGCAGTGCACTTTCGACAAAGTCAGTGCGCTCAAGCAGGTGCTGGCGCGCCACCCCGGTACGTCACAAGTGCATCTGCGGCTCATCAGTGGGGACCGGATCACGACGCTCGAGCTGGACCAGTCGCTGCGGGTGACACCCTCGCCGGCGTTGATGGGTGACCTCAAGGCGTTGCTCGGCCCGGGATGCCTGGGCGGCTAAAGTCGCCGCGGTAAAACCGGTTGGCAGGCAACGGCGACTGCTGCTACTTTGCGGAGACCGTGCGAGAGAACGAGGAGGTGGTACCCGTGAACATATCGACGTGGGTGCTCCTGTTCGGGGTCACGGTCGGGCGGTAGGTCGTCCGGGAGCGCCGTTCAACGAGCACTCCCGAAAGGCACGACCATGCACTTCACTTCCGAACACCGCCTCGACGACGGCAGCCTCGAACGCGAATTCACCCTCGGCGACATCCCCGGCATCCTGTGGACGCCCGCATCCTCACCAGCGCCGCTGATCCTGCTCGGCCACCCCGGCGGACTGCGCGATATGTACCCGCGGCTAGCGAGCCGGGCCCGGCGCTCCTTGGCGACCGGCTTTGCCGCGGCCACCATCGAGCTTCCCGGGAGCGGTGACCGCCCCCGGTCGGCCGGCGCCGAGCAGGCCCGCGCCGATCTGCACCGGGCGCTGGCGGCCGGAGAGCGGGTCGACGAGATCGTCGACCGGCTTGTCATCCCGCTGGTCGAGAGGGCGGTCCCGGAATGGCAGTCCTCCCTCGACGCACTCCTTTCACTGCCCGAGGTCAGCGGCCCGGTCGGGTACTCGGGCGGGGTGATCGCCATCGGCATCCGGCTGGCGGTGGTCGAACCGCGCATCGCGGCCGCCGGTCTGTTCGCCGGGAGTTTCGTGCCCCGCTCCATGTTCGACGAGGCCCGTCAGGTCACGATTCCGCTGCACGTCCTGCTGCAGTGGGACGACGAAGGAAACGACCGGCAGCTGGCACT
>Ga0209693_10000708_pt1 | contig 13710 bp, 12 predicted proteins | sample HubBroMetageWRM3_FD_188345 | JGI IMG/M metagenome (GOLD analysis project Ga0209693, IMG submission 188345) | Warmed soil microbial communities from the Hubbard Brook experimental Forest, New Hampshire - Hubbard Brook CCASE Soil Metagenome WRM 3... | ecosystem: Environmental > Terrestrial > Soil...
CATCGTTACACGACACCCCTCTATGGCTGGGTGGTAAAACTGCTTCCCTACATCGAGCAAGACAATCTCTTCCGTCAATACCGCTTGGATCTCAACTGGTACGACCCGATTAACAGCGCGGTCGTTTTGAATCGCGTCAAATATGTCGAATGTCCCGGCAATCCAATGCCCGGTCAACAGTCGATCGGTACCCAGGCAGGTGTACGCAAGCATTTCAGGACGCCGCGATTCAGAATTTCTTGGCCGTTTTCGTTACGCATCATCAGTAACAGCGTTTTGGGCAACGAAGAGTCGCGCGACCATGTACGAACTGGCTCAAACCCGCGCGCAAGGTCATCCAGAGTTACCCCGCCGCGGCTGAGCGGATCCGTGGCGGAATGAGATTCGAATGGAGCTTAATAGGCGACCGCAAACTCATAGACCTGTCGCACGAACTGTGAAAAGATCACAGGTTATGACAGTCAGCGATATCGCCCGCCGCGCAGCGACGCTCCCGACTTTGGCCGTGTTCGGCACCGGGATCGTCACGCTGTGCGCCGTCATCGTCGCGCCGATAGCAAACGCCGACGGCTTCGGGTTAAACAATCGGCTCAATAACGGCGTCGTCGAGAGTGTCTATGCCATAAAGAAACAGGCCGGCTGCACGACCGACTTGAAACCCAACCCGGCGCTCGAGTTGGCTGCCCAAAGGCATGCCGAGGACGTGCTCAACAACCGCGCCCTCGACGGTGACATCGGCTCGGACGGGTCGACGGCGCCGGCGCGTGCTCAAGCCGCGGGGTACAAGGGCACGGTGGCCGAGACGGTGGCCGTCCTGCCATCGTTCGCGATCAATGGTATTGACATCCTGGGCAATTGGTACTATCGCCCGGACTACTACGCGATCATGTCCAACTGCGCCAATCTCCAAATCGGCGTGCGGTCAGTGAATGCCTCAGACCGCAGCGTGGCCGTGGCGGTCTACGGTCAACCGGCCTGAGCGTTCGCGCAAGTCGACCAGCTGACCGCTGACCAAGGCGGGCCCTGAGCTCCGAAGGATGAGGCGGACTGCCGTGCCGTCAAGAATCTCGGCGCACCTGTTATCGAGGTTCGGTGCGCCCTTTTGGGCCGCGCCCCAGTTTGTTCCATCGAGACATCACATGGTTTACCCGATCCTCCGATGTCTTCTGGATAGTCACCCGTGTCCGGATGAAGAAATGATCGCGGAGGAACCCGCAAATGCGGATTTGGCTGGCGGTGGCGGATTTTCCGCGGAAATGCGCGTGGTTAAGAAATCCGCTTTGCGCTAAGCTGACCTGATGATCCGATTATTCGGCGCTTTTTCGGCCTTTCTGGCGATTTGTCCCATCGGGCTCTACTGCGCGGGCTCCTCGGTTGCGTCGCCGCCGAGTGAGAACGGCCATTGTTCGTTTGTGCTTGATGGGCCGAAAGTGGTGAATATTGCAGGTGTTAACTACGTGAGGGCAACCTTAGATACCGGATCGTGCACGCTGAACGCCCACACCGAGGAAACGGTGTGCCTGTCCATCGAGGGAGACGATTCGGCCGGACAGTGCGGGTGGGACAGCACCCCCCATATAGCGGTGGTCGACTTCCCCTACCGGCCGGGGGCGACGTATGTCGTCAAGGGCCAGGGATGTACGGACATCCTGCAGGGCACCGCCAGTCCGGCCCCGCCCACGACGGTTTGCCAAGACATCGCGCCCACGCGCGCCACACTGTAGGGCAAACCCGACACAGTCCACCGGGCCGAAGATCGAACTACACGGGGTCGAATCCAGAAATCAGCCAGCGGCCGGCGACCTTGTCTAGCGTCACCCGCACACTGGACACGGTGTCGGTGGGCGGATCCTTGTCGACGACGGCGGTCTGGTTGACGAAGAGCAGGGTCACCGCGTGGTTGGCAGTCGCCGAAACCGAGGCCGCGGCGGGCACGCTGGCCGTCGTGGAGATGTGCCCCTTCTTCGCGCCGGGGATTACCACGTCGTTGATCAGCTGCGAGTAGGACTCCTTGAACGCGCCGGTCATCCGATTTTTGGCGGCTTCGAGATCCTTTTCCACGGTGTCGGACTTATACGACAGCAAAGCGATCGTGGAATCCTTTGCGGCCGCGACCGATTCGATGCGCGCAAGCTGCGCCGCGCGCGCCGAGGAGTCCTGCCACTTCAAAAAACCCCCGGCTGCCGCGAGTACCAGCGCTAGACCGGGCAATAACCCGTAGGCCAGCACCCGAGGCCAGCTGATCCGGAGTTTGGCCTTGGCCGGCTTGCCCTCTTGGGCCTCGTCTTCGGCGTCAGCTTCGTCGGAGATTGCGGCCTCGGCCTCGGCCTCACCTTCGGCGTCAGCTTCGTCGGAGATTGCGACCTCGGCCTCATCGGTGTCTTCGGCGCCCACCGTGTTCTCGGCGTCCTCGGGCTCGTTTGCCTCGCCCTCGACCGGCTCGGTCGTCTGGACCTCTGCGGTGTCTGGCTCGCTTGCAGCGTCGGTTTGCACCCGCACAGCGGCTGATTCCCCCTCTGGTTGGTCGGATTCCTCGTCGGCGCCACCGGAATGCGGCTTGGTCATGGCACAAACGCGACGTTGGAGATCTTGACCTCATCGCCGGATTTTTCCACTGAGATTCGCATCCGCCACTCCCGCGGCGGCTGGTCGTCTGCGCCGAGATTGGAGGTCTTGATGGACGCGGCGACCAGTACCTGTGCTTTGTCACCCGAGTCGGATTCCAGGCCCGCTTCGGTGATTGTTCCCACCGACTTCGACTGCGCCTTCTTGAGCACCTCGATGAAAGGTTGCTTGCGTTTGGAGAACTGGTCGTAGAACTGACCCGTCGCCGAATCCAGAACACGCTGAACATCGGCGTCAGCGTGCTGCCAGTCGATCGTCGTCAGATTCAGCGCGCACTGCCGCCCGACCTGAAGGAACAACTGCCGCTGCTCTTGGGCCTGATGCGATTGATATGCCCGGAATCCCAGCCACCCAACGGTCGCCGCCAGGGCCAGGACGATAGCCAACCCGACCATCGTTGCCAGTCGCACATGCGACCGCAAAACCTCAACCGGCGCCGCGTCTTCGGACCCATTGTCGACCTCGTCATCGACTGCGGCGTCGTAGTCCTCGGCCTCGTCGGCATCGCCATCCGCCGCCTCGGACTCCGCGGATGTCGTCGACTCGCTGCCCTCCGGGGATACGGGTGAACCGTCGTCGGTGTGGTCCGGCGATGCCGGTGAGGGTGTTTTCGCCGCGGTCTTGCTCAGTTCCCCGTCGGGGGCGTCAGCATCTGCTGCCATGTTCGCTCCTTGAGACCGCCAGACAGAGTGGGTTGTTTGTACCTCTGCCCGTCCGGTCCAACATACTCGCCGGTGGCCGGATCATATTGGGCCGCCGCGACCGGCGGCGGCGCTTGTGCCGGTGCCTGCCCCGGTGCCTGCCCCGGTGCCGCCGGCGGCCCCCCGGGGAAGCCCGCGGGTATCGGCTCCCCCGGGTCGAACTCGGGGACACCCTGCCCCGTCAACGTCGCGTTCGGGTCGCCCTTCCAGTTGAAGCCATCGTTGAGCGGAATATAGGGCTTGTCACTTTCACACTGCTTGACCGTCGGCGCCCGCTTGCCCGGCCGGGTCTCGCACGGATAGTTGCGCGCGCCCCGCACGGCATTGAAGGGCGAATCCTGCGGTATCCGGCAATAGACCAGGCCCGGCGGCCGCGGCGGGGTGTCCTCGAAGACAGCCGAGCGCTGCTGCTGAGCCGGGAAAAACCCGGTGGTGCACGGCGGCGGCCAGTTGAGATTCAAGTTAAAGTCCAGGTAGAGACCGCGGTAGGGTCCCTTCTGGTCCTTGTCGGCCACCTGGATCGCTTGCGAGTCGGCCACCACCTGCGGCACCTCGGTCAGCAGCGCCTCCAAATTGTCCCGGTAGGTCAGCCCGACATCGCCGACGCTGTCCAGATTGGACACCAAACCCGGCAGCGTCGGCTCGAGTCGATCGGCCACCTGGGCTATCGACGAGAAAAGTGGGCCGAGCTGCCGAATCGTGCCCGTGAGATCGCCGTTGTTTTGTTCGACGGTCTGAATCTGCTTGGTGATGTTCGCCAGGTGGGCGGCCCAGGCCTGGACCGAATCCGAGGTGTCGATCTGGCTATCGAAGACCGGCTTCGGCTCGTCGATCAAGGTAATGATCGCATCCAGGTTCTGGCGCGCCTCGGTCGCCAGTTTCGCGCCACCGGCGAACAACCGGGACAACTCCGGGCCCAGCCCACCCACGGCCACATACGACTCATCGACGACCGTCTTGAGGTTGTCGCGCGGGATTGCGTGCAGGCCGCGACTGACCGCCGCCAACAACGAATTAACATTCGGCGGAATAGTAGTGCGGTCCTCGGGGATCACATCGTTGTTCTTGAGCATCGGCCCGCTCGCGCTGCGCGGGATCAAATCCACATACTGCTCACCGATCGCCGACGCGCTGTGCACGTGCGCGGTGAGATCGGCGGGGATATGAATACCCGACTTCAGCGACAGCACCGCCTCCACACCGGTATCGGTGAGGTGCACCTTCGACACCCGGCCGACCTCCACACCCCGATAGGTGACGTTGCCGGCGCGGTACAACTCCCCCGCCCGATCCAGCTGCATTCTCACCGTGTACCGCCCGATTCCGAGGTACGCCCCCGGCAGGTTCGCGTAGTACAGACCAACAAGCCCGGCAGCGATCAGGCTGATCGCCGAGAAGATCGCCAGCGTGATAATCGTCCGCCGATGTAAACGCATGTCACGGCCCCTGGTCGAATTGGTAGGGAGCAACCAGCGGGTTGCGCGCGGTGTACGGGCTGGGCATCACCCCGAGCGTGCGGCCCCACTGCAGCTCGAGCTCGGTCAGATTGCCCTCCCACCGGCTGCCGGTGAAAAGTCCCGAATCAAGCCGGCTCAGCGTCAAGTCGAAGATGGCCGAGATGTTCCCGTAGTCGCCCCGGATCCATTTGGCCACCGGCGGTTTCGAGAACAGCGGGACGGTAAGGTAGTCCAGACCGCGCGTCAGCGCCAGCCCGGAGTCGGCCAGCGATTTTTCCACCGGACCGAGATCGCCGAGCTCTTTGATGAGATTGTCCTGGGTTGCAGCGAGCACGTCGGCGGCAAGGTCGCCCGTCTTGGGGCCGAACCGAAGGGCGTCGGCGATTTTTCCGCGTTCGTCCTTCAGGACGTCTAGGGCGCCCGGGATAGTTTTCAGCGCCTTGTCGAGGACCGGCTTCTGCTCGGCGACTTGACCGACCAAGTTGTTGAGGCTGTCCAGCGCGGCGACGATGTCATCTTTCTGGTCGTTGAGGTAGGCGGTGAACTTATCCAGTTGCGTGATCAGGCTTCTGAGGTCTTTTTCGCGACCGGTGAAGGCGGTGCTCAACGTCTGGGTGATGTCCTGAAGCTGACCCAGACCGCCGCCATTGAGCACCAGCGACACCGCCCCCAGCGTCTGCTCGGTGGACGGGTAGGCGCTCGCCGACGACAGCGGGATCAGTGATCCGTTGTGCAGCTTGCCCTTCGCCTCGACGCCAGGGGGCGTAGCCAGTTCGACGTGCAGCGTGCCCAGCAGGCTGGTCTGACCGACCGAGACGGTTGCATTGGCCGGCAGGTCAGCGTCGGGTTCGATGGTCATGGTGACCAGCGCATGCCAGCCCTGGCGTTCGACCTTGGCCACGTTACCGATCAGCACATCGTTGAACTGGACCCGGGAATTCTCCTTGAGGTTCTGCACATCGGGCATCTGCGCCTGGATGGTGTAGGACCCCGGGCCGACACCCACCCTGCCCGGCAGCGGCAACGAGTTGGCACCGTGGAAGTTTCGAAGGGCGCCGCAGCCGGAAACCGCAGCCACGGCCAGCGCGATCACCAGCACCGCGCCGCCGCCGCGCCGGTAGCTGCATCGGCTCAATGCCCACCTCCTACGTTCTGGTTATCGAGGCTGCCCGGCAACATCATTGAGCGCAGCCCGGTGGCCGGATCGACGGGCAGCGGATTCGCCGGCTTGGCCGGCACATAGGGCGCATTCGTGTTGATCATCCCGTTGCCGAAGAAGTTGAAGATCTCATTTGCCGGCGGCAGCGGCCCGTTGGGCGGCGGGGGCACCGTACGGAACGCCTCGGTGGGCGCCGGCCCGGACGGCGGGATGTAGTCGGGCCGCAGCCAGTCCTCGCTGTAGGTCACTTCGTTAGCACGCGCCGAGGGCCCAACGAACGGGTTCAATCCCAGCGGCAGCCAGCTGACCTGACGGTTCTTGATGATCGGAGCCATGTATTGCACACACAGCTTGGCCGACTGTTCAGCACCCAACCTCGATGCCGCCTGCACTCCCGAACACAAGAACTGCAGCGTATTACCGAAGTTTTGCAGCGCTATCACACCACTGAATGCGTTCTGGGCGGGTTGATAGATGTTCAATACGTTCTGGAACACGTGGGGCCCAATGTGCAGGGCTTGCTTGATGTCGTCGAGACTCTCGACCACGGCGTTGGACAGCTCCGCGGCCTTGTCCGACGTAATGCCCAGCGTCTCGCGATTGTCGTCCAGAAAGGCCGTGGCCTTGGCGGCTACCTCGTTGTCCGCAGTCAACACGGCCCCGACCTCGTTGGGGTCGTTGGCCAACAGCTCGGTGACCGCGGCCAGGTTCTGGTTCAGGTGGCGCAGCAGGCCGCCGCTGTCATGCAGCGCCGACACCAAAGCGGCCAGGTTCTTGAACGTGCCGTACAGGTCGCCGCTGTGGTCAGCGAGCGCCGAAACCGCCTGTGACAGCCTGACAACCGCTTCCCGGATATCTGGGCCCTGGCCGCGCAAGTTGGCTGCCGCGGTATTGACGAACGATCCCAGCGTGCTGACCCCGCCCGGTTGCGTTGGCTGCAGGATCTCGGTGAGCTTCTCCAGCTGCGCACGAAGGTCGTCCCACTCCATCGGGACGGCGGTGCGTGCCAGCGGAAGCACCGCGCCGTTGGGCATCACCGGCCCGCCGGTGTAGGCGGGGGTCAGCTGAACGGCCCGAATCGTCACCAGGTTCGGCGACAGCACCACCGCTTTGGCATCGGCGGGCACCTTGTATTTGTCGTCATACCAGAACGAGATCTTGACGCGGTCGGGCTGCGGTTCGATCTTGTCGATCTTGCCGACAGTCACGCCGAGGATCACCACGGCGTCGCCGACGAAAATGCCGTTGGCGTTGTCGAAGTATCCGACGACATGGGTGCGGCCGCCCGACGACCGGATCAGCGCGCCCACCCCACCGAGTAGCGCCAATAAGAGCAACGCAACAACGACGATCCTCGTCTTACGGGAATCCACGATTAGTGCCCCCCACCGGGTTGTGCCGGCCCCGGCCGCGGACCGAAGGACTCGCGCGGCGCGAGCACCGGTGGTTGGTTGGGTGGTATCTGCCCGGGCGCCCCCTGCTGGACTGGCCCGGTGGCAGCGTTGCCCGGTCCCGGACCTTGTGCCGGTGGCCCCGGCGGCGCGCCGCCGGGCGGCGGCGCCGGGGGTTCCTGTCTAAGCGGATAGCAGCCAGGTGCTCCGGCTATGCCCGGCGCACTGCACGGCCGGTCACCGGGGTTCCCGGTGATGGCATCCGGGATGTGCAGGCGCGGGTCGCCGCCCTGGCCGGTCCGCGGGTACGGGATCGGCAGTGGCGGTGTGGCCGGCTGGCCGGTCAGTGGGTCGGTGAGCTGCGAGGGCAATTGGGTCGCGGGATCGAGTCCCAGGTCGCGGAACGCGGAGTCGATGAACGGCTGGACGAACTGTCCCGGCAGCAGGTTGACGAAGTAGGCCTTGAAGAACGGGCCGGAGGCAACCGCTTCGCCCAGCGCGAGCGCAAAGCTGTCGAGCCCCTTGATGGCCTCCTGTATGCGTCCCTTGCGATTGTTGAGGAGCGCCAGCACCCCGTTGAGCTTCTCCAGCGCGGGCCGCAGCGTGGCATGGTTGTCGTCGATGATTTTCTCCAACGCATAGGCGATGGTGGTGTTGTCGACCAAAATCTTGTCCACAAAACGGCTTTGGGCTTTCAGCGCGACCAGCAGCGAATCGGTGTCGCCGACGAGTTTGACAATCTCATCGCTACGCTCGGCCAACACCTTGGTCACCTTGTTGGCGTTGGTTAGTAGGTTTCGCAGCTCCTTGTCGCGCTCAGCCAATGTCTGCGAGAACCGCGCCACACCCTCCGCCGCGGCCTTCACCTCCGGTGGAGTACCTCTGAACTCGCCGGCCACCACCGAAAGCGCGTTAGACAGCTGGTCGGTATTCAATTTGGTGACGGTTGCCGAAAGATCGCCCAACACATCGGGCAGCTGGTAGGCCGGCGTGGTCCGCTCCAGCGGGATAGGCCCGGTGAGCCGACCCTCTCCGCGCGGCGTGAGCTCGATGACCTTGGTACCCAGGAAGTTCTTCACTTTGACCGCGGCCTCGGTGCGCTCGCCCAGCCGTATGTCGCCGGGAATGCGGAACTTGACCAACACCCGCGGTCCATCCAGGGCGACGCTGGCCACCTTCCCGATCCGGGCGCCCGAAACCTCCACGACGCCGTTCGTCTCCAAACCGCCCGCCTCAGCGAAGTACGCGGCGTACTCCTTGTCGCCGGTCAGGAACGGCACCTTGTCGTAGTTGACCGCCAGGAGAATGGCCGCGACCACCACGCCGATACCGATCGCACCGACGACATACGGGTTGCGTTCGGAGAACTCCCTCATTTCGAAGAGGCGTCTGAAGAGGCGTCTCATTTCGGGGTGCACCTCCCCGAGCGCTGGCTGGCCAGGTTGACGTATACCGGTTGGCCGGTCTTGCCGTTCAGCTTCAGAATCAGGTCGCACAGATAGAAGGTGAAGAAGTCTCCGTAGAGGCCTTCCCTGCCGATGATGCGATAATCGTCGGGCAGCGTATTGATCAGGTTGTCGAGAAAGTCTTTATCGGCCAGCAGCGTCCCGGCGACGCGGTCGGTCTGATCCACCACCTTTTTGAGCGGCGAGCGGGCCCTGCGGAGCACCTGGGTGCCCAACGCGAAGATTCTGTCAGTGCCCCTGATACCTAAGGCAAGGTCCTGTTTGCGTTCTTGCAGAGTGGTCATGAGTGTGGAGAGCGAGTCGACGGCCTTGGCGACCTGACCATCCTGGTCGCCGAGCGAACCGAGCACGATGTTCAAGTTGGTGATGAGCTGGCCGAACAACCGATCCCGATCAGCCAGCGTGTTGGTCACCGCCGCGGCCTGGGTCAACACCGAGCCGACCGTCGGGCCCTGGCCCTGCACCGCCTGGATCAACTGGCCGCTCAGCGCGTTGATTTGATCGGGGTTCAGCGCGCGAAACACCGGTCGCAAGCCCCCGATCAACGCGTCCAGGTCCAGCGCCGGCTGGGTGCGGCCCAGCGGGATGGTCGCCCCCGGACCGAGCCTCTTGACTCCTCCCGCACCCTCTTCCAGCAACAAGAATCTGCCGCCGAAGAGGTCGTCGTAGCGAACGACTGCCCTGCTGCCCTCGGTAAGCACCACCGACTCATCCGCGGTGAACTGCACGCGCACTGTGGAATCGGGCTGAACAGCGACCTTTTTAACCTTGCCGACCTCCACGCCCGCGATGCGTACGAAGTTGTTTTCCCGCAACCCGGACACGTTGGCGAACACGGCGTTGTACGTGTTCGCCTTTTCGAAGCGGACCTGGGAGAACACGGCGAACACCACAGCGATACCCACCAAACATACGGCGGCATAGATCGCGAAGCGCACCACGATGCCTCGGAAGTTCTCGCGCAATGTCTACCTTTCTGAAACGCGGGTTGGGTTGCTGCTAACGGGGCTTAGGTGGTACCCCCGGGTAGGCCGGAACGAACGGCTCCGAACCCGCCGGCGGCTTGCCCATGCCCGGGTCTTTTGGTCGGCCGGGCGGAGGCGCCGGCGGCAAGAGCGGGAACAGTGGGGTTCCGTCCGGGGCGTATCGCTTCGCGCCGTAGGGTGGCGCGCCCGGGTACGGCGTCGGACCTGGGGCAGGGCCGCCCTGATCTTTCATCGTCGGCGGCAGCGGTGTCCCACGGGTGGACGGGGAATAAAGGGTATAACCCGGGTAGCCGATAGCGGGGTTGGGCCGCACGTCCATGCCATTGCCGAACCCGGAGTTGGTGACCAGGTACCGCTGCGGCCAGTTCTTTTCCACGTCGGGCAATGAACCGCAGCTCGGCGTTCCGCCGGGGCCGCCCTTGATGTCCAGGACGGGCAGGTTGTCCGGATACCGGTACGCATCGTCGCCGAACAGGAGCCCGCCATCGGCGATAAACGACCGTCCATTGAATGTGAAGGCCTGGGCGTAGCCCCTGTCCATGATGAGCTTGGCGCCGAGGAACGTGCAGGTCAATTCCGGGTTGTATTTCATCAGCAACCGCGTCGTCGGCTCGAGCTCGTTGAGCAAATGGATAAGGTTGTCCTTGGTCGGGCCCAGCAGGTTGTTACCGCTCTTGGCTAGTCCGCTCAGCGCGAGCAGGAAGTAATCAAGGTCTTTCTTATCCTTGGTGATCGCGGTACTGACTGTGCTCGCGGCGTCCAGCGTGGCCAGCAGGTTCTGCGCCGCGGCGCTGTAGGTGTCGTTGAACCCCTTGAACGCGCGCCAGTCGGCCCGGATCAACTCGCTACGCGGATTGACCGCCATCAGCACCTGGTTGAAGTCGGTGATGGCTTGGCCGATCGCCTCGCCCTTCCCGCGAAACCCCTCGGCCAACGCGCCGAGCACCGCGTTGATTTTGGCGGGGTCGATCTGGTTCAGCACGGCGACCACGTCCTTGAGGATCGTGTTCGCTTCGATGCTCACCTTGTTCGTGCTCAACACCGCCCCCGACGCCAGCCGCTGGCGACTCGGCTCGCTGGGGGGGCGCAGATCGACATATTTGGCGCCGAACACGGTGGGCGCGCTGATCTGGACTTCGACGTTAGCCGGAATATATCGCAGCTGGCTCGACTGCACCTCTAGGTGAAGAGTCGCCCCATCTTTCGGCTGAATCGACGCCACTCGGCCGACCTCCACGCCGCGGTACTTCACGATCGAGTTGGCGTCCATCACCAGACCCGCCCGATCCGATACCAGGGTGATCTTGGCATAGGACGTGAAGTCTCTTTTGAAGGCCATGACGGTGAGGGGAATTGACCCGATGATCGCGACGACCAGCAGCAGTGCCCACCATCCCGGGTGTATCCGTCTCTGTTGTTTCATCGTCGCTATCCCGACAAGTGGAAGTCGCCCGACTTCCCGTAGAGGACCAGTGCCAGCACGAACGTGATGGTGATGGACACGAAGATGGACGCTCGGACCGCACGCCCAACCGCCTCACCGACGCCAGCGGGCCCACCCGAGGCGGTGTAGCCGTAATAGGTGTGGATCAGCATGACGATGACCGCCTGCACGGTGCACTCCAGCCCGGACACCAGCACATCCCGTGGCAGCAGGAAGGTATTGAACCAGTGGTCGAAGCCGCCGGCCCCCTGGTGGTAGGCCAATATCACCACGGTCCGAGTGATAAATACCGACCCGACGAAGGTCACGCAGTACAACGGGGGCACCACCAGCAGACCCCCCAGCACCCGGGTCGACACCAGGTAGGGGATCGAGCGGATGCCGATGACCTCCAACGCGTCGATCTCCTCGCTGATCCGCATGGCGCCCAGTTGCGCGGTGGCGCCGGCGCCGATGGTGGCCGCCAGGCCGTTGGCCACCACGAGCGGCAGCTGCAGGCGCACGTTGGCATAGGCAGAGAAAAACCCCGCGATCGCGCCAACGCCCAGGCTGCTCGCCTGGACGTAGCCAAAAATGCCGACGACGGCCGCGGCAGCCCCCGTCAAAACCGCGAGGACCACGACCTCGCCGCCGAGCAAGGCAAGCGCGCCGACGCCCAAGCTCATCTCGGCAAGGACGCGCAGCGTTTCCGTCATGTATCTGGTGAGAGCCTGACGAATGTTAACCAGAGCCTCGACATAAAACGCGGTTTGCTCTCCGAGGCGACCCCATTCGCGCGCCGCAGTCCGCGCGCTGCGCGCCGCCCGCGGAAACCGGGCGTTGAACACCGTCCTGACGTCGCCGCTCATGTCGCCAACGTCGTTGTGGCGGTTATGACGCTGATAATCACATTCGCAATCAGCAGGGCCATAAATGTGTACACCACGGTCTCGTTGACCGCGCTACCAACGCCCTGCGGACCGCCGCCCGCGGTGAGTCCCTTGTAACAGGCGATCAAGCCGGCGAGCATTCCAAAAATTGAGGCTTTGACAAAGCTGACCACAACCACCGGAAGGTTAGTGAGGAGCGTCACGCTCGTCGCGAAGGCACCGGGATTGCCGTTCAAAGCGTAGATAGTAAAGGCATAGTCGGCGCACAGTCCGGAGATGATTACCAAGCCGTTGATCAAATTTCCGGTGATGATGAGCGCGACCACTCGGGGCACCACCAATCGGTGGACCGGGTTGATGCCCAACACCCTCATGGCGTCGATCTCCTCCCGGATGGTGCGCGCACCCAGGTCGGCACACATCGCCGTGGCGGCGGCACCGCTGAGGACAAATACCGTGGCAACCGGCCCGATCTGCGATACCGTGGCCAGTCCTGAGCCCGCGCCGTTGATATCGCCGGCACCGAACGAGACGGCTGCGACGCCGAAGAGGTAGACGACCATACCGTTGAAAGCTATTGATTGCGCGATGGCGGGTATGGTCGCGACCCGAGAGACGAACCAGCACTGCTCGAGGCACTCACGCCAGAAGAACGGCGGACGCACCATTTGCACGAAGGTGTCCAGCGCCAGCGCCACGAAACCACCGACCTCGCGCAGCGGCTTTTTCAGTGGCTTGGTTAGCCCGACCAGCGGGAGCGTCGAGACCACTAGCGGCCCCTATTACTTTGCTGGGTGCCGGTTGGAACGACTGCCCCAAGGCCAAAGCGGCAGGGGGGAAATGGGGTCTGTCCTGGCTCACTCACCGCTCTTGCCGGCCGCAGAGCGGTCAGACGCGAATAGGTCAGCGGCACTGTATCCATCTCCCCGATCCCTATCCATCTCTCTCATTCGTCGGGTCCAGCTTCGAGCAGATGTGTGCGGGACCACACACTCGGGTGCGAGGTGTGCGGGACCACATTATGCAGCGACCCGTCCCAAGTCAATAGTTTTCTGTCCGAGCTGTCTCAAAACGGGTGTCGTGGGGCTCAGCCGCTAGGGCATGGTAACCGACTTTCTCTGGCATGCTTGATCTTTGACGAGACCGTCAAGGAATCGCGGCGGTGCCCGACGCGATAAGGGTAGCGCTGTTTTATCAAGATTAAATACGTTTCACACATATTGAAGACGGGGCCGTGACCGGCCACTGAACACCTGCTGCCCGGGTGTGCGCCGGGCGCTTGCAGTGCCCGCTGGCAAACGTAGAGTGCGGAACAATGGCGGTACAGCCGTTTTCGGCACGGTTTCATCCGTCGCTGGCCTGCCCGGTGCGCTGGCCGCGGCCCCTAGGGTCACCGAATGAGCTTCCGGCGGTGGAGTTTAGCGCCGCTATACTTGCGGCGGTCGTGCCAGAAAGGCGATCTCGGCGCACACCCATGCGCGCAACCTCACAGCCGCGCGCATCGCTGTTTCCATCTGAACCAATCTCCTTTCCTTGGCGGCGGGAGCCGGCGGATCACCGGCCGGGGCTCCACCTTCGTCACCGACGCACCGAACTCCGCCAGGCACGAAGT
>Ga0209693_10000709_pt1 | contig 13704 bp, 8 predicted proteins | sample HubBroMetageWRM3_FD_188345 | JGI IMG/M metagenome (GOLD analysis project Ga0209693, IMG submission 188345) | Warmed soil microbial communities from the Hubbard Brook experimental Forest, New Hampshire - Hubbard Brook CCASE Soil Metagenome WRM 3... | ecosystem: Environmental > Terrestrial > Soil...
CCCTTCACTCCGCGGCCGTTGCGAATACGTAGCACATTCAACATCGCGGTGAACAGCAGAGCCAGGCACGTTCCGAAGATCCAGATTCTGCCGGTATAGTTTTTCGGCACGAGCAGGCAATCCACGATCGCCAGAATAAAAAGGACTCCCGCGCAAATGCAGTCGAAAAGCTTCACGTCATTCCTCCCCTGACAACCCTGCGGTTAACTCTTTGTTCTCCCTCCGAAGATTGCCGTTCCCACGCGCACGCAAGTCGAGCCTTCTTCAATCGCCACTTCGAAATCGTGCGACATGCCCATGGAAAGCTGGGTCATGGCGACAGCGGGGAGTTTACGAGCGGCAATCGCAGCGCGCAACTCGCGGAGCTTGCGAAAGTAAGGCCGCGCACCTTCGGGATCGTCGGTGAACGGAGGCACGGTCATCAGCCCGCGGAATACGAGCGCCTCGAGTCGGGGCGCGGCGAGCAGTAGTTCTTCGAGCGCAGACACATCCGGCGCGACTCCGCTCTTCGCCGCTTCGCCGCCGACATTGATTTCGATGAGCACATCCAGCCTGCGGCCGAACTGGCGGGCTGCGGCGTCCAGTTTCTCGGCCAGCTTCAACGAATCGACCGAGTCCACGGCGCGGAATAGCTCTGCAGTTTTTGCAGCCTTGTTCGTTTGCAGATGGCCGATCATGTGCCACTCGGCGTTTTGCAGGTCCCGAAGCGCTCCAGCCTTGGCCGCGAAATCCTGCACTCGGTTCTCGCCGAACAACCGATGTCCTGCATCATAAGCTTCGCGGATGCGCTCTGCCGGCTGCGTCTTGGTGACGGCCATTAGCGCAATATCGCCGACGTTTCGTCCGGAGCGGCCGGCCGCAATGGCGATACGCTGCTCGATCAATGCAATATTTGCGGCTATCGACATTAGAAAAGTAGATCACGAAAGCCCTTCGCTGGGCGAAGGTCGCGGGCCGGGGGCGCCCGCGCCACACAATCATTACATGATGGCCGTGGGCGGTGCCGGTTCGTTCGGATCGCCAGCACTCGAGAGTGGTAACCAGATCATCAGACCGGCCAGCAGGACCATGACACCGATCCCAGCCAGATAAAGTGGATGTTCGAAGATCTGTACGGACGTGATCCGCGTCGCCCACGCTGCCGCGACCTGCAGCCACGATTGGTGGGCAAAGGACAATGCAATAAAGGCCGCCCAAATAAGCCCAAAGACCGACTCGCCTGCGATCAGCCCCGAAGCCGTGAGAACTCCGGCATTTTCCACCCGCGCTTTCTGCGCTTCATTCAGTCCGCGCCGCGCGGCCAGCCAATCTCCGGCGGCGCGAAAAACCCCACCGATGAAAATGGCGAATGTCGTCTCAAACGGCAAATACATGCCAACCGCCACCAGCATGGGGCTCCGCACCTGCATCATGATCATGGCGATGCCGAAGAAAATTCCCACGACCACCAGCGGCCAAGGCATGTCGCCGCCTACAATGCCGATGGCCAAGGTGGCCATAAGGCCTGCCTGAGGTGCCGAAAGCTGACGGCTGCCGAACCCGAATGCCGTGTCCAGCAGGTAGAGTGGCCAGTACATAGCGAGGCTTGCGACCACCACGGCAATTAGTTCCGCCATCTGAATCTTGCGCGGCGTTCCTCCCAGGATGTAACCCACCTTGAAGTCCTGCAGCAGTTCACCAGCTACCGAGGACGAAACACAAACTACAGCCGCCACGCCCAACACCACGGCCACGCCCTTAATTCCAGAGGCTCCAAGCGACACCATCAGAAGCGCCGCAATCAGCAAAGTCGAGAGCGTCAGGCCGGAAACCGGATTATTGGAAGAGCCGATGAATCCGACCAGGCTGCCCGACACCGTTGCCATGAAGAAGCCGACGACCAGCATGACGACGGCTGCCAACACCGCCGGCCAAACCAGACCTGAGATACGGATGTACAGAAAGCACATGAGTACAAACATCAAAGCAATCAAACCAAAGACGACCTTTGAACTCATGTACTGTTCGGTGCGAGAAAGCTTCGCTCGCTGATCTGCAGTTTGGCGCAGATCTGACAAGGCCCGGCCGATGCCCGCCGTGAGACTTTTGCCCATCTTGAAAAGCGTGAAGGCTGCGCCCACCAGCATTCCACCCACGGCGATGGGACGCACGATAAACCTCCATACCGCGATCGCGATCGCCGCCCAATTGTCGGGTGTATCTGCCGGAAGATAATGTTTAATCTGCGGACCCAGGAAGAATATGAGCAGGGGAACCATCAATCCCCAGGCCAGCACCCCGCCGGCAAACTGAATCGATGCCAGCCGCAACCCAATGATGTAGCCCACGCCCAGGTAGGCCGGACTCACGCTGGGTGCGGCGAAAGTGCTCGTCCCACCCGCCGCCACGATGTTCGCACTGCCCGTCGTGCCCAGACGAACCTGACTGCGGCCCAGACTGCCAACGGCAAAATGAATATCCTTATCTGCCGCGAAGAGTCCGAACCGCCCCAGGATATAAACCAGGCCGCCGACGCCAATGTTCCAGAAAAGATATTTCGCGGCGTCTGCGCCGCGCCGTCCCGCCTTGTGAATTTCTGCCGCCGCGACTGACTCAGGAAAGGGTAGTTCCGGATCTTCCACCATCACGCGCCGGACTAATGAAATGAAGAGCACTCCCAGAATGCTGCCGACCATCATGAGCGCGGTCGATTTCCAATATGCGTCAGCCGGCCGGAAGGAAGGCCACGCCTTGGCAATCACGAACGCAGGGATGGTGAATATTGCGCCCGCAGCCAGACCCTCTCCGATTGTGCCTGCGGTTCGCGCAATGTTCTCTTCGAGAAGCGATCCTTTCCAAGCCCGCATCGCTGCCATCGCAATAACTGCGGCGGGGTATGTGGCCGCGATCGTGATACCGGCGCGCAGGCCCAGATAGGCGTTGGCTGCTCCGAGGACGACTGTCATCAGAAGTCCCAGCAGCACCGCGCGCAGAGTGAATTCCTTCATCTCCATGTTCTCGGGAACGAAAGGGACGTGTTTCTTGACGCCAGTTCCTGATCCGGGGACTGGACTGCTCATAAGTGGAATCCTCGTCGGGTGTGAGATGAAAGCGATGTCGCTGCGTAACTTATTCAAAACACAAACGGCGGCACGTTAGCATGGGGATGGTCCGCATTACAAGTGCGATGCCAGTTCCGGTTTGGGAATACCACGGGAAAACCGGATTGGCTTGCTCCTTATCTTGAGGGTAAAATGGTGCTAATTGGTCTTCGCCCCTTCGCAGTTGTGTGATCCTCGAGGTGTACCGTGCTGAAGAACTCCCCTGACCACGTTTGGTTCCAGAAATACTCAGAATTTCACTGTGACGATTGTGGCAGTGACACCGGATTCCGTTCGCGGCGACGGACACTCTGGGAACGCTGGCTGCTACCGGTTTTCCTTTTGCAGCCTGTGCGCTGCACAGAGTGCTTCCGCCGCGACTATCGTTTGCTGTTTGTGCAGGTGAAGGAACGGCTGCCCGAACCGGTCAAGAAGGTGCCGACCCCGGCACCGCGACCCAATCGTAACGTTGCCTAGCGGACCCGGCCGCCGTTATACTCTGGTTAAGCAGGCAATCGCACAGTCGCCCGCCCGGAACGTTTTCCTGCGGGCCACACGGAGGCCGTCTTCAGCAGTACTGGGGACAGAACTCGGGCTAGCCAGGCCAGATCCACAGTGCCAAGCCCTTCCATTGCTTCACGAACCCATGAGGTCCGGATTCATGAGGTTCGGACTAACCAAAGCTGGACCGCCCAGGTTGCCGCAAGTCTCTTCGCTGTTTTGTTTCCCTCCGACTGCCGCATTTGCCAAACCCCGCTGGTGAAAATCTCGCGCCTCCCCGTTTGCCAGGAATGTCTTGACGCCATGCATGCGATCGGGGGCGGAGTCTGCGCCATCTGCGGCGAGCGGCTATTTTCTTCCTACGCAGTTGCCGGGGCGGCAGGCGAGCCGCGGTGCGGGCTGTGCCGCCGCATCGAACCTCCCTTCGCGCGTGCGGCCGCGTATGGAAGCTACGAGAGCGGGCTACGCGAGCTGATTCACCTGTTGAAGTATGCAGGGGTGCGCCCCGCTGCCAATGTTCTCGGACGAATGCTGGCTGAGGCGATTGCCACACTCGAACCTGAGTTGCCAGAGGACTCCGTGGCTGTAATTCCGGTGCCGTTGCACCGCAGCAAATTCAGCGAGCGCGGGTTCAACCAGGCGGAACTGATTGCCCGGGCAGCGATGAAAATCAGACGGCGGGGAGATCGCTTGCATTTGTGTGGGGGAGCGCTCGAAAGAAAGCGCGATACGGCGTCGCAAATTGGCCTTACCAGCCACCAGCGCCGCGAGAACCTGCGAGGTGCTTTTGCAGTGGCGCAGCCTGAGTTGGTAAAAGGCCTCGAAGTGCTGGTGGTCGACGATGTCTATACCACCGGCGCCACGGTTTCGGAGTGTGCTCGGGTCTTGCGCCGCGCCGGTGCTTCCAAGGTTTGGGTTGCTACCGTAGCGCGTACGCTGAAAATCTCGGCGCAGCATGCGGAGATAGGGCCAGAGGCCGAAGACAATCAGATGTCTGGAAAAATCGGAGCGGATGCCGTTCCGTTGGCCAAAGCCGTGGGAACTTAAGATTTACGTCAGTCGGATTTACGTCAACCGGATTTATGTCAACCAGGATTGAAACCGACGCAGGACCACCGGGACGCCATGCCGCCGGCCTGTTCGCGGCGGCGGCGATGCATCGCGACAGCAATGGCAACGCGCTGCACGCGCCCGTGCTCGTGCTGAATGCTTCCTACGAACCCATCAATGTTTGTGCGGCGCGGCGAGCCCTGGTTCTGGTGCTGAAGGGCGTGGCTATGACGGAAGAGGAGAACGGACACTTCCTCCACGCGGCGCGCATCGCTATGCGTGTGCCCTCGGTGATCCGCCTGCTGGAGTACCGCCGCATCCCGCACCAAAGCCGCGCCTTGTCGCGGAAGAATATCCTGCTGCGCGATCGCAACACCTGCCAGTATTGTGCCACCGTGCTGCCGTCGGGCGAGTTGACGCTTGATCACGTGATTCCCCGCTCCCGCGGAGGGTCCTCCACTTGGGAAAACCTTGTAGCTTGTTGCCATCCCTGCAATCGCCGCAAGGGCAACCAGTTTCCGCTCGAAGTCGGCATGAAGCTGATGCGCGAACCCCGCGCCTTCAACCTGCACACCAGCCGTCACATTATGCGACTCATGGGGCGCAGCGACGACAAGTGGCGCAAGTATCTCTTCTACTAGGCGACTTGCTTCGTCTGAACGGAGCGATCCCTGCTTTCTAACCTTCGTTGGCTACCCGCGTCCAACGGTTATGCAAGCTCGCCGCCTAATTTCGATTTTGATGCCGGTGTTGACTATCGTGTCAGCTTCTCTGCCGCTCCTGGCGCAGGAGCAGCGTGCCGGATTCCATGACACGACTGATTGGGACCTTCGCCCGTCCTTCCTGTTCGATACCCTGTGTGCGCTGAATTTTCTTAGCGGAGACAAATATTACCTGCAGTACTACCAGAACGACTACGACCGCCTGTCTCCGCAGTTGCGCCCAGAAGAGCTTGCAGCTTTCGTCAATCTGAAGCGCAGAATCAAAGATGAGAAGGGAGGCATTATCTCCGCCCAGCTCGCCTTGTATTTTTCTGCCACTGACGCGGAATCCCTTGATGACATGATCCGTGTGGTGAAAGACAGTTCCGTAATGCAACGCAACCTGAAAACCACTTCTTACTACAGCGAAGACGGTTGGAAGCTCTACGAGGAAAGCCGTGGCGATCTTGTTGTCGCTTTCAACGCTCTGAAGCGCATCCATTTCGACGCCGATTGGGAGAAACAGATCAAACCTCAAGTTGAAAAATCGCGAGCGGCGATCGCTCAAGACCTGCCCCGATACAACGTCGTTCCCCGAGTCGAAGCAGTTCTGGGTTCACCGCGTCCCACCAACAAAATAACCGTGTACCTCCTCTACTACTCCCAGCCGCACGGTATCAAGATCACTGGGACGCGCTTTCTCACGCACTACTCCTATCCCTTCCGGATCGTGCTGCGCAATGCGATTCATGAAATGATGCACCCGCCTTACGACCTGGCCCACGATGCCGCTTTGCGTGCGTCATTGCAGTCCTTGCGCAGCGACGCTTTCCTCATGAACAAAGTGGAGCACCACAATCCCTCGTTCGGCTACAACTCGCTGGAAGGTCTGGAGGAAGAAGATTGCGTGCAGGCCTTGGAGCAAATTCTATCCGAGCCCCTCGGCATGGGCGGCGACCCGCAGCGCTACTGGAAGATGCAGGACGACGGTATTCACGTGCTGGCCGTGGCACTCTATAGCCTGATGAAGCAGCAGCATTTTCCCGATGGCAAGGAAGCTTTTCCTGCCTTTCTTAACCGGATGATTCAGTCGGGGGCGTTATCCAATGGACGCATTGAAGAACTCAATCGAGCGTTCTTCGCGAACTGAACAGGTTCCTCTGGTTAAGACGCAGATAGCGGACGGCTACTTCTGCGGCGACTGCGGACTCGGCGGAGGAGCGTCCGGCTTCTTCTGGTCCGGATTCTGATCCGGAGGCTGCGGCGGTTTCTGATCCTTTTGATCCGATTTTGGAACCTCCTGCCCCTGATACAAAATCTTCACGCTCGACCCGAAGCGCTTGTAGTCCTGATACTTCACGATCTCACGAATGTGAATGTCGCCGGTGTTGAAGTGCAGGGTGTCATCGGCGCGAGTGTAGGTAGGGAACCAGTACTGGTTGTCGATCTGCTCGCGCCACGTAGTGAACTTCGGGTAGAGGTGTTCTTCTTTTCCCTTCTTTTTCGTGTCACGAATCTCCGGGACCGCCTGGCCGTAGGTCTTCACGATCTGGAAATCCCGATCATCCACCCAGATGCGTCCCTGGAAATAGCGTTTCTTGCCCACAATCTGTTTCGGAGCGATATCGAAAACGAAGCAGTGCAACGTATCTTCCTGCTGCTGGCCTATGTAGAGAATGTTGTATTCCGGAATTTCATCGGTGGTAAGCACAAAGGGCAGGCGGTTGCGAAAATCCTGAACGTCGCCTTCATCGAGCGAGAGCCCACCCTGCTCGAGAGACGATTGGGGCGCAAAAACCACGTTTTCGATGCGATGGCCCTTATCGTCGTAAAGCACGTCAAACACTTCGTGATACTCGCCCGTGACCGTGTCACCGTCGCGCGTCTGCACCTTGATGTCTTGCCGGTAGGTGTAATGGTCGCGCGCTTCCTTGAACAGTTTTTCCCGGGCCGCAAAACGCGTGATGATTTCTTCAGGGGTCGCACTCTTCGGGGGTGCGTTCTCGAGCGCACCTTCTTGTGCGGCAGCGGTCAGAGTGGCCAGCGCACACGCCAGCAGAAAGAGGATGACGAAAAACAGAGCGCTGCGGGACGCCAGTCTCATAGGTACAGTTTACTGGATTTGGGCGTTGCGTAGGGATGTCTGCGCACACTGCGGCAGCCCTCCCCCGACCTCTCTCCGCTCAGTGAGGCCAGGGTAAGGGCGCTGCAGTTCTGCCACTCAGTTGGATGCCGGAGGAGCAAAAGGGTTTGCCGGGGACGTCGTTTGCTTCGTCCTCGCCTCAGGGGTTGTCATCCTGAGCGGCGTTCTTGGCCGCGAAGGACCTCTGCAACTCGCCGGCAGTGCACAGCTCCTTCGCTTAGCATGACAGTGCTAAAAGCTAGAAGCGAGAAGCTTCCCCCTGCTAAACTCATCCGTTTGCCGAGGAGTCGTCCCATGCGCCGTTTCTTTCCTGCTTTTCTCGCTCTCATCGTTTTCACAATTCCCGCTATCGCCCAAGCCAAGCGCCCCTTCACCTTCGAAGACATGATGAAGCTCAAGCGCGTGGGCGAGCCTGAGGTTTCTCCGGACGGCAAGTGGGTAATCTTCAGCGTGGTCGATGTCGATCTCGAAGCCAACACGAAGACACCGCACATCTGGATCGTGCCTACTGCCGGAGGTCAGGAAAGAGAGATCATTGCCGATCAGGACGCCGACCGCCCGCGCTGGGCGCCCGATGGCAAAGCGTTCGCTTTCCTCTCGAATAAAGACCGCGGCTCGCAAGTCTGGATCGCCCGATTCGACAGCGTGGCAGGAACAGTCTCGACAGTCGGGCGATACACGGACATCGCGACCGAGGCAGGTGGCGAACTCTGGTCGCCGGATGGCAAGAATATCCTTTTCACTTCGGATGTCTATCCCGAATGCGATGGAGCGCCTGACCCTACGGCCTGCAATACGAAAAAGGCGAAGGACGCGGAAGACTCGAAGGTCAAGGCGCTAATCTTTGATCGCCTCCTCTATCGTCATTGGAATGCCTACAAGGCGGGCAAGCGCAGCCACATTTTCATCATTCCGATTAAGCTTCCGCCGCCGGGAAGCGCGGGCGACTATGGACCCCAGTTCCCGCTCGATCTCACGCCCGGCGACTACGATGCGCCCGTGTTCTCGCTCGGCGGGCAGGATAACTACGCCTTCTCGCCCGACGGGCAGGAGATTTGCTACGCCTCGAATCACGACAAGAACGAGGCCGCTTCCACCAACAACGATTTGTGGATCGTTCCGGTCAGCGGGGGCTCGGCCAAGAACATCACCGCCGACAATCCGGCCAGCGACTCGACGCCGCTCTATTCGCCCGACGGCCGCTACATCGCCTACCGCGCCCAGCAGCGTCCCGGATACGAGAGCGACCAGTTCCGGCTCGTGCTGTACGACCGTGAGACGGGTGGGAAGAAGAATCTGACGGAGGATTTCGATGAATGGGTGGGTACCTACATCTGGTCCAACGATTCAAAGCTTCTATACTTCGTATATGAAAATGCGGGATCAGCTGAGGTTCGATCCATCGCTATCGATCACCCCTTCAAGACAGCATCATCCGCAGAAGCAAACAAGCGAGGGTTTACCGGCTACGAGCCGTTATCAAAGTCAGGCCTGCTGACACTGCCATTTGGCTACCACGACGACTTGGCACTGGCCGCGGACGGAGACACGCTGTTGTTTACTCACATGTCTCTCAAGGCGCCGAACGAGATCTATAAGCTCGCAATAAGCAAAGTGCCGGGCCAAATAGAAGAGGCAATTACCCACTACAACGGCGCGATTTTCTCCTCCGTCGAAATGTCCCCGCTCGAATCCTTCTGGTTCACCGGCGCACACAACGATAAAGTCCAAGGCTTCCTGGTCAAGCCACCGAACTTCGACTCCAGCAAGAAATATCCCGTGAAGTTCCTCATCCACGGCGGCCCGCAGGGCGCCTGGGGAGACGACTGGAGCTACCGCTGGAATCCCGAACTTTTTGCGGCTAATGGCTACGTGGTCATCATGATCAACTTCCACGGCTCAACCGGCTACGGACAGAAGTTCATCGACGCCATCAACGGCGACTGGGGCGGAGCTCCGTTTGAAGATCTGATGAAAGGCCTCGACTACGCAGAAGAGCACTATTCCTTTATTGATAAGACCCGGGAATGCGCGCTGGGCGCCAGCTACGGCGGATACATGGCCAACTGGATCCTCGGCCACACCAACCGCTTCAAGTGCATCGTCACGCACGATGGCATGTTCAACGCCGAATCCGCCTGGGGCACCACCGAAGAACTCTGGTTCAATAACTGGGAATTCAAAGGCACTCCCTACGACAATCGAGCAAGCTATGAGAAATGGTCGCCGCACCAGTACGCCAAGAATTTCAAGACGCCGACCCTGGTGATCCACGACCAGCGCGACTATCGGCTCGATGTGAGCGAAGGGTTGCAGCTTTTCACCACGCTGCAGATGGAAGGCGTGCCGTCGAAGATGCTCTACTTCCCCGACGAAGGCCACTGGGTGCTGAAGCCGCAGAATTCGCAACTTTGGTACAAAACGGTGAACGACTGGGTGGATCAGTGGACGAAATGACTATAGATGGAAGATCAGGATACGAAGAAATAAGCGGGTGGTGAGGGGTCGAGAAGGGCACGGCTCTAGCCGTGCCGTTTAAGGCTCGAGAAGTATTCGGGCTTTAGCCCCTGAGGTGCGCTCTTGTTCTCGGATCCCCAGAGGCTAAAGCCTGATTTCATTTGTGCTCTGCTGGCACGGCTGAAGCCGTGCCCTTCCCGATCGAATCCGTGCTCTCACTGCTCGGCGCCGGGAGGAAAGCTTTCCATCACACCCTGCAGCGCCGCCGTAGTACCAGCCGAGACCTGAATCTCAAGTTCCAAAGGGCCGGTAAATGGTCCCACCGAAGGCGTGAAACTGGCGAGTCCGTTGACGCCGCTCTGCGCCGTGTTCTGGCTCGCGCTAAGGAAGACGGGCAGGCCCGGTTGTGTGACCGTAGGGTCGCCCGGTGTAAGAATCAGATCATCTCCTGCAGGTCGCAGCAAGGTAGATTGAAACAGCACGCTCGCTCCGAGCACAGGATTCGGCGGCGTCGAAGAGTCGGTGACGCGCACCGTCAGGGGTTGAAACGCCGCTCCTGTCACCACTTGGCCAGCCCCTGCCACGGCTTGAAGGTTCATCACGGCCGCAGCCACCGCATTCACAGAGATGTTCTGGCAAGGATTATTGCCGGGCGCTGCGCAGGCGCTGAGTTGCATGCTGACGGTAAAGTTCGTCACCGTCAGATTGACCGATGCATAGCCGCTGGTGTTGGTTACTGCGCTGGTGGAACTGAGCGATCCCGAGCCCTGATCGATGAAGAAGTTCACCTGCTTGCCGTTCAGGGGCGCGCCCTGGCTGACCAGGCGCGCCGTAAGCGGCACGCTGAGCGATGCTCCCGCAGCGATCCAGAGGTTCGGCGTGGTGACGCCGATGTCCAAAGAGGTAGAGGTAGCGCTCAGCGTCGACCCGACCGACTGCGCCGCGCTGTAGACGCCGGGCGCGAGCGTCGCGGTGATGACCGCGTTTCCCGCAGCTGTCGGCGTAACCCAGGTCGAAGCCATTCCGCTTTCATCACTGATCGTCGAACAGGCGGACGTGCCAGCGCACACCGCGAGCGTGGCGCCGTTGGTCGCGGTCCATCCCACGGTTGCGCCGTTTACCGGAGTGATGCCATCAGAAGCCACTACGCGGATGGTCACAGGGTTGGTCGCCTGGGTCCCGACCGGCGTTGGAGGATTCACTCCCTGCAACAGAACGAGTCTGTCGGTGGAAGCGGCTCCAAAAGTGAGCACACCGGTCATGATCGAGAATGCTCCACTGACCGGGTCGGTGATGGTGATGGTTTGCGGTCCGTCGCTTTGGCCGGAAATCGCTGCCAGCATCTGGCTGGCGTTGGTCGCCAGCAGCGGAGCGCCAGCGGCGCCCACGCCTACGGTGAGACCCGGCGCAAAGCCGGTACCCTGCAGAACGACCGGGCCGCCCATGACTGGCACTCGCGGCGGGTTGACGGAGTCTCCATAGAGCACATGCGCGTGGTAGTGGAAATCGGGGCGGCCGTCGCCCCGCAGATCCGAGATGCCGATGATGAAACTGTTCGAAGTCACGACTTGAGTGTCGAGACGGCTCATGCCGAACGTGTCTGAATTGTACGGGACAGCGGTAAGCGCCGGCGGAGTAGTACCCAGAGGATCTCCCAATGTCCACATGCCAACCACCGGTGCGGCTTTCGATTCGCTGGGGACGCCGGTCTCATCCAGCGCGGTGACCGCTACGGACAGGGTGCGATTCGCCTTGGCGGTGATTGTGAAATAACCAACGTCGCCGTAGCCACTCAGCGAGCCGACCCAATCGCCGGGGGAAAGAACGGGTGCGGGCGCGCTCCAGGTCTCCGTCGCTGCCACGGGAGGTACAGGCTGCGCGCTCCCGGACATGAGAACGTCCTGTTCAACGTCACCCCCCGCTGCAACAGTCACAACGATAGTCTCCAAAGTTCCTGAGGGCGCGACTTGCGACGGGTCGTAGGGGCATACTCCGGCAGACCACAGAGGATCCAGAGCCGCGACCGCAAGCTGGTATTGGGCGCTGCTCGCGCCGTTTGGAATGGGTAAGCCTCCGAGATCGAAAAATCCTTCGAGGGTTCGATTACTCGATCCAAATTCGCTGTACAGATTTCCCAGAGGATCAGCCAGGCCGGTGATGGGATTGCCCGCGTTGCCGGTGAAGAGGAATCCGGAAACGGACGAAGCCCCGTACTGACCCGAGGGCTCACCGGTGGAGGGGTCGATCCAGCGTGCGACCACATTCACGCCCTGCATAGGCTGGGCGGCCCCTCCCAGCGCATTCACAAAATAAACCGACCCGTAAATGCGGGCGGTGGTTGCGGCCGGAGGCGAAGCGGGATAGAGACGGGAGAGCGCTGCCACATCATCGGGCGCGAGCTGGTAGGGATTCTCATAGCAGACCGTTATCGGGATGCAGCTCAGCGGGTCGAGGTAATGCATGACGGGAAACCCAGCGTAGTCAGCGGGTGTCGGGGGCGGGTCGCGGGTGATCACATTCAGATTCATCTGCGACCAACCCAGGCCGAGCACTCCGCCGAGCACGCGCACCAGCCGGTATTCCACGTCAGTGAGTTGCGAAGACTGCAGCGCGCATTGCCCGTTGATCACCACCAGAGCGTGGAGGAAATTGGCGGTGACGGCGAAACTGTCGACGCCGCCGTAGACCGCGTTCCAGAAGCATTGCGAAGTGGCACCGGCGCCCGCACCGAGCAGGGCATCCGTTACCGTGCCGTCGAAATCGTAGACGATGCCAACGGGAGTTTGCGTGGCGCTGGGACTGATGTCCGCGGGCCCGGTGACTACGCCGGCGGAGTCGACCGCGATGTTGCTGCCGTTCACGTCTTCGTCGAGCTCGCCCGCGCCGGTAACCGCGAGACCCACAGTGGACGACGAAGTCCACTGTGCGAAGGCGTCGGCGACCAGCACGTTAGCCGAGTTGTTCGGCAGGATCGGGCTGAGGTCTCCCTGATCGGTGTAATAGTTCACCCGGCCTAGCGACCAGGTAAGAGGCTGGCCCATGGTTGACGCGTTGAAGTAGCTGGAACCTGCCACATACTCAGGGCCGCCGGCACGAGCAAGCACGGCGAAGAGAACCACAATGGCCAGAGCTGTTGCCAGCCGGAAGAAGAATGCGCGCGCGGCCAGATTGTTCACGTTTTGTCTCATTCATCCCGCATGGAACGCCGAACCATGAACGCAAAGTCGGCATAAGAGACAACAGCTTTTCCCGCCAGGAGAGGATCCCCGGCAAAGGTTGTAACGTGCTGCCCGCTCATCACAACTTGGCCTTGGGCATCCATCGTGAATTTACCGAGAGCCCCGGCGACCGGACTGGTAAGGCCGAGCTTGCTTGGGGAATAAAGAAACAGTAAGACGCGCTCGCCGAGACGGTATCGTTCCCCGTCCGTCCAAAGGCCGGCCCACTCGTGGATCGTCAGATTCCGACCCCGGAATGTGCCGCGCATGGCATTTTCAACCTGGAAGGTGACGGTGGTGCAGGCTGGATTTGGCCGCAAGGGTGAGGCTGCATGTCCGATGAAGACAACGCGGCCGGCGAAAATGATCCCGGCGCTATGCACCAGTTGCCGGAATACGAGTTTCTGGAAGTCGCTGTCGCTGCGGCCTCCCGGGGAGCGCGGCGGCGGATCAGGCGGTCGAGGCATCCAGACCGGCGAAATCGGCACGGCGTAGCTGGCTGGCGGAGTTTTCGGGCCTGGTACAGGGGGCGAGAAAGAGGAGCGATGCGCGGC
>Ga0209693_10000710_pt1 | contig 13692 bp, 11 predicted proteins | sample HubBroMetageWRM3_FD_188345 | JGI IMG/M metagenome (GOLD analysis project Ga0209693, IMG submission 188345) | Warmed soil microbial communities from the Hubbard Brook experimental Forest, New Hampshire - Hubbard Brook CCASE Soil Metagenome WRM 3... | ecosystem: Environmental > Terrestrial > Soil...
TGTAGTCGCCGAGCTCGTCGCTGGTGACTTTGTGCTGGCGCAGCTTGAGCCCGAACCCGCTCTCAGCGCCGAGGCTGCCGCCCAAGTGCACCTGGAAGCCCTCGACCGATCCGCCGTGACCGTCGTCGACCATCTGGCCCTTGAAGCCAATGTCGGCGATCTGGATGCGGGCGCACGAGTTCGGGCAGCCGTTGATGTAGACCGTGATCGGCACATCGAGCTGAGCGTTGATGTCCTCCAGGCGCTTTTCCAGTTCGGGCACCAGGGTCTGGGCGCGCACGCGCGTCTCGGCGAACGACAGCTTGCAGAACTCGATGCCGCTGCACGCCATCAGGTTCTTCCGCCAGTGCGACGGCCGGGACGGCAACCCCAGCGCGTCCAGGCCCGCCACCATGTCATCGAGGTTCTCGTCGGGCACATCCAAAATGACCAGCTTCTGGTACGGGGTGAACCGCGCCCGGTCCGATCCGGCCCGCTCCATCAGGTCGGCTACCGCGGATAAGATCGTGCCCGACACCCGTCCGGCGATCGAGGAAACGCCAATCGCGTTGCGCCCGTTCTTCAAACGCTGCACACCGACGTGGTCGATCGGGTGGATCACCGGCGGCGGTGGCGGGCCGTCAATCAACGGCCGCTTGAGGTACTCCTGTTCGAGAATTTCCCTGAATTTTTCAATACCCCAGTCCCTGATCAGGAATTTCAGCCGGGCCTTGGAGCGCAGCCGCCGGTAACCGTAGTCGCGGAACAGCGAGGTCACGCCCTCCCACACGTCGGGCACCTCGTCGAGCGGCACCCACGCGCCGACCCGCTGGGCCAGCATCGGGTTGGTCGACAGCCCGCCACCGACCCACAGATCCAGGCCGGGCCCGTGCTCGGGATGGTTCACGCCGATGAACGCGACGTCGTGGGTCTCGTGGGAGACGTCCTGCAGGCCCGAGATCGCGGTCTTGTACTTGCGGGGCAAGTTCGCGTATTCGGGATTGTTCAAAGCGCGCCGCAAGATCTCGTCGATTGCCGGTGAGGGGTCGAGCACCTCGTCGAGCGACTCGCCGGCCAGCGGCGAACCGTGGAAGCCGCGTGGGCAGTCACCGCAGGACTCGGTGGTCTGCAGGCTCACAGCTTCCAACCGCCGCCAGATCTCGGGTACGTCCTCGATTTGGATCCAATGGAATTGCACATTTTCTCGGTTGCCGATATCGGCGGTGTCACGGGCGAACTCGGTCGAGATCTGCCCCAGCGCGCGCAGCGTGGCGGCCGACATCGCCTTGCCATCGGAGCGCACCCGCATCATGAAGTATTTGGCCTCGATGGTGTCGATGTTTTCTTCGCCGGTCCAGGTACCGTCGTAGCCCTGCTCACGTTGCGTGTAAAGACCCGTCCACTTGAAGCGGAAGCGCAGATCCTTCTTGTCGATGCTGTCGAAACCTTGTTTGGCGTAGATGTTTTCGATGCGGGCCCGCACATTGAGCGGTGCGTCGTCATGCTTGATCTGCTCGGTTTCATTGAGCGGCTCACGCTCGCCCAGCGCCCACTGGCCCTCGCTGCGAGTCTTGGCGGGACGTGCTGTGGTCATTTGCGGGTTCTCCTTTGCTCAGGTTGTCGACTTGGACCGCGCAGATACCGGCGGCTCCGTCCGACGACGCAGGTCCGGTGGCCAGACCAGGCCGCCAAGCCGGTAGCGCAACAGCCGGGACGGCGAACGTCTGGATTTCCTGTCCGGTGGGCTGGTCACGCCTTTGATAGTTCGCGGCCCAAGGGGCCTTCAGTAGAGGCCCCGATCTTGTGAACCCACAAAACGTCTTTGTGTCCGTGCTCCGTAGAGTCATCGGCAATTCGGACTGACGCTCTCAGGGGGCCAACAGATATCTGGAGAGATCGGGGTTCAGTGCCGACTGATGTCAGCAAGAATCCGGTGTGCTGGATAGGTCAGCCGTGCCTGATCCGCAGCAGCTCGGTCAGGCTGGTCAGCTTGACGCGGCGACCGCTCGCTGGGGACGGCTAGCCCGGCTAGGTCACGCCAAGAGCGGATGGCGTGGCGGGTGAGCTCCACGATGCGTTTTCCCCTGGTGTCCCCGGATGCCAATATGTGGGCGCGCAAGGCGTTGCCGATAACGGCGTCTAGCGCCGCTTGGTGGTGGGTGTCCACGATTGCGGTCGACTCGTATGCGGCCCGCACGGCATACACTCCGGCCGGGTTTGAGGTCCGGCTGATGGCGCGGGCGGCAGCGCGTGCAGCGCGATCGGCGGCGTCCCAGGCAGCGACGGGTGGCGTGTGGCCCGAGGCGACGTTGCGGTGTAGCTGGGCGATATCGATGATCGCTTTGATCGCACCGATGTTGGCGTAGCGGAGGACACCCCAGGTGGAGTTGGTTAGCAGCTCTGCCACCCACGCGTGGATGACGCTGTCGGCAACGTCTGCCGTTCCGACGGTCTGCCACCCGAGTTCGAGGGCGAGCAGGCTGTTGTCCGGTGACAGGTAGACGGCGGGTCCGGCCAATAGGTCGTTGCACGACTGGACGAGGGCGGCCAGCGGGCGCGCCGAGCACGCGGGGAAGTCGGTTACCTGCGCGTCGCCATTGATGTAGGAAATGGCGTTCATGGCACACCCTTTGCCCGACCCTGGCTGATGGGATCCTTTGGCTAACCTCAGCGGGTGGGTAATGCGGTCTAGGTCCATTTTCGTTGCGTCCCTTCATGTTTTGTTGTAGTGCAAAATTTTTGCAACGATGACAGTCCCGTTCACGATGTGATCGGATTCGTAGAGGATGTCTGCGGCGGGCTCGGCCAGCCCGCCGCGGTGGCGACGAGGATGAGCCCATGGGGTTTGTTGGACGGTTCATGCCTTTGATGGTTCGCCGCCCAAGGGGCCTTCAACAGAGGCCTTGATAGTGTGGGGTCACAACATCCCGTTGTGTCTGTCCGTACCGTAGAGTGGTCCAGAATTGGGGCTGACAGTGCTTGGGGACCAACAGGTATCAGTAGATCCCGACTGTCGGGGTTTCAGTGGCCAGCCCTGAGGCAGCCTTGTCCTGCCGTGGAATCCCCTAGGAATCGATTCACAGACTACGTCCGAGGAGGAGAGCGTCGCCGTGGGGATCACAATCGCTGCAGGACATCACTTTTGGCGGTCGCGGCTGCCTCGGTAGCGAGCACCGCCGACGACACCGCGCCGCGCCTACGGGGCCCTCAATGGGCCACCAAACGGGTCATGTCAAAAAGGGTGACTGGTCAGCATGCCGCTCAGCACGACCGCGATGATCGCGCCGCCACACGCTGCCGAACTCGGCCGGCTCCCCGCTGAGGAGACCAGCTCATTACGGCACGCCAATTTCATCACCGCACAAGGCGGTTTGTGATTACGATCAATCATGTTGCTCAGCTCGCGCATGCCCGAACTGGCCTCGTTCGAAGTCTTACTGGCAATCGCCAAGACGGGCAGCCTCGGCGCCGCGGCGCGCGAAGTCGGGTTGACTCAACAGGCCGCGTCGGCGCGGCTGGCATCGATGGAGGCCCAGACCGGGGTGCAGCTGGCTGTGCGGACGCCACGCGGCTCACAACTCACGCCTGCCGGCGTCATCGTCGTCGAGTGGGCAGCCCGCTTGCTCGATGTCGCCCACCACGTCGACGCCGGCCTGGGCTCGCTGCGAAAGCAAAGGCGCCAGCAAATCAGGGTGGTGGCCAGCCAGACGATCGGCGAACTGCTCATGCCCCGCTGGCTGGTATCCCTGCAGGCCTCCGCCACGCGGCGCGGCGGCACCGCCCCCAACGTCATTCTGACCGCCACCAACAGCGACCATGCGATCGCTGCGGTTCGTGACGGCACCGCCGATCTAGGATTCATCGAAAGCCCCGGTACACCTCGGGGATTACGCAGCCGTGTGGTGGCACACGATGAACTGGTGGTCATCGTGCCGCCTGATCACAAGTGGGCTCGACGGTCACGCGTCGTGAGTGCCAGCGAACTCGCGCAAACACCCCTGGTTACACGCGAACTCGGCTCGGGAACACGCGATTCACTCACCACGGCACTGCATCAGGCTTTGGGCGACGCTATGCAACAGCCACCCCCTGTGCTCGAACTGTCATCCGCTGCGGCTGTGCGTGCCGCAGTCCTCGCCGGCGCGGGACCAGCGGCGCTGAGCCGGCTAGCAGTGGCCGACGACCTGGCCATCGGTCGGCTCCGCGCCATAGCTATCCCCGAATTGAACCTGCACCGCCAACTTCAAGCCATCTGGGTCGGCGGGCGCACTCCGCCCGCAGGCGCGATACGGGACCTGGTCAGCCATATCATCAGCGCCCCCCAACCAGCAATCAGTAGATAGGTCGTATCTGGCGCGGCTTGGCAACCTTGGCGATGCCCGGGACCGCGTCAGTGCTCGTCGTAGTGCTCGCCGTGCGAAGCGTGCCGGCACCCGTCGTGCACGTAGTCGACATGGTCCCCGTGCGGCACGGCCACATGACCACAGCCGTCACCGTGGACGTGGTCATGATCCTCATGCACGGCGTGGCCGGACGGTTCGCATTCGTCGTAGTGATCGTCGTGCCATCGATGAAGGTGACCGTCGTGGACGTAGTCGACATGGTCCCCATGGGGGATCGCGACATGACCGCATCCTTCGCCGTGGGCGTGGTCATGATCAACGTGTTCGCTGTGAGCTGTGCTGGTCATCGTTTCTCGCCGCCGTTCCGACCGAATTTCGACTCGTAAGTCGCTGGCACGTCGTAATTTTAGTCCAGCCGGTCAAGCCTGCGCAGTGCTGTTCGGGCGACCTCGCGCGAGCGTGCGCAGTTTTACGGCTTGTCGGTTGACGAGGTGAGGCAGACCGACGCCTCGGCCGTGTAACAGAGGAACGTCAGGGTCTCCTGCAAGTACAACTGCAGGGTGTCGGCGTCATGGCTGAGGTATCCGATCGACACGTCGGTGCCCAACTGCAGGTCGAAGTCGCCGCCGCGGGTGGTCAGCACGAATGCGCCGTCGATGGCGGGCGCCCAGATGATGTCGCCGTCGATCAGCCGACGGATATGCTCGCGGATCGGATAGCCGTGTTCGGTGGTCTCGCTGACTTTGGTGTAGGCGTCGGCGGATAACAGCACCGAGTAGGGGCCGTCGACACCGGCCAGGCGCAGCCCGGACAACGCTTGGGAGATGACGTCCGGAAAGCCGCGAACGTCCTTGGGCAGTTTCAGCGCCGGGTTGGAGCTACAGCTACGGATGCCGTCGATCGACGCGGCGTCGTAGCCTTCGAAGATGGCCCGATCTTCGACGAACGCCAGCTTCTTGGCGGCAGCCTTGACCGGATCCCAGTCGGAGTCCTGCGACCCGCGTTCCACGTCGTCGATCTCCCCACGAGACAGCGTAAATGGAACCCGAAGCCGCACAAGCGGTTTGCTGGCACGCAGCTGCGCGACAACGCCGTCGGTGGGTGCCTTCACGTCGAGCAGGCGTCCGGTGCTGATCGCCGCGGTGACCGGACCTCCCGGCTCGCTGACGTCGACGACTCGGCGTCCGGCGATGTGCCGCTTGAACGTCCGTGTCGCTTCCAATTCGATTTCGGTCCAGGCCTCTTCGGTGATCGGGGCAAGATCGCGGTAGAGGTTGTTCATTGCCGGGTTCCTTTCAAACTGCCGATCGCCAACGAGCCATCCGTGCCATCTGGGGGCACGGTAACCACCGCCGGCACCGTGAGCGGTGAACTCGGCAGCGGCGGTGGATCGTCGAGGAAGTCGAGGGTGGGGGAGAAGAACATTGCGCCGGTAACCGCGACCGAGAAATCCAGGATGCGGTCGGTGTTGCCGGGCGGGTCGCCCAGAAACATGTTGCGCAGCATCTGTTCGGTGACCTCGGGCGTGCGCGAATACCCGATGAAATACGTGCCGAATTCACCTTTTCCGAGCTCGCCGAACGGCATGTTGTGCCGCACGATCTTCAGTTCGGTGCCGTCGTCGTCGGTAATGACGTTGAGCGCGATGTGCGCATTGGCCGGCTTCTCGTCGTCGTCAAACTCGATGTCGTCCAGCTTGGTCCGGCCGATCACACGCTCCTGCTCGGTGACCGACAGGGACTCCCACCCCGCCATATCGTGCACGTACTTCTGCACGTGCACATAGCATGAGCCGGCGAAATCCGGATCCTCGTCGCCGACGGCGGTGGCCGAGACCGCCAGCGCGCCGTCGGGGTTTTCGGTCCCGTCGACGAAGCCCAGCAGGTCGCGGTTGTCGAAGAACCGGAAGCCGTGCACTTCGTCGACCACGGTCACCGCGCCGGCCATCGACTTGAGAATGCGATTGGCCAGCTCGAAACAGACATCCATGGTCTCGGCCCGGATGTGGAACAACAGGTCGCCGGGTGTCGCCGGGGCGGCATGCCGCGGGCCTTCCAACTCGATGAACGGATGCAGCTCGGCAGGCCGCGGGCCGGTGAACAACCGGTCCCAGGCCTCGGAGCCGACCGAGGCGATCACCGACAAGTGTTTGGTGGGATCGCGGAATCCGATTGCCCGCACTTGTCCGGAGATGTCCGGCAGCGCATCGTGCACCGTCGCCTCGCCGCCCTCGTCCATGGTGACCACCAGGAAGATCGCGGCCGGTGTCAGGGGCGCGAGAACCGGTTGCGGCTGCGCCGAGGACTCTGAGGGCACGGGTTCGACCCTAACGTGCCCACGGGTTTCAGATAATCCTGTGGTGAAAAGATGGGGACATGGCGGCCACGGCGCGAGGCTTGTGCGAATTCATCGACGCGTCCCCGTCGCCGTTCCACGTCTGTGCCACAGTGGCGTCCAGGCTGCGCGCCGCCGGCTACACCGAGCTGACCGAGACAGACGGGTGGCCCTCGACGGGCAAATTCTTCACGGTACGCGCCGGGTCGCTGGTGGCCTGGGACAGCGGGAGCGACACCGGCCGTCGGCCGTTTCGGGTCGTTGGCGGTCATACCGACAGCCCTAATCTTCGGGTCAAGCAACACCCCGACCGTGCGGTCGCGGGTTGGCAGGTGGTGGCGCTGGAGCCGTACGGCGGTGTCTGGCTGAACTCCTGGCTGGACCGTGATCTGGGCGTCAGCGGGCGACTGTCGGTGCGGGACGACCAAACCCTCAATGGCATCGCGCACCGGCTGGTGCGGATCGACGCTGCGATCCTGCGCGTGCCGCAGTTGGCGATCCACCTGGCGGAGGACCGCAAGTCGCTCACGCTGGATCCGCAGCGCCACGTCAACGCGGTGTGGGGAGCCGACGATCGAACCCGGTCGTTCATCGGCTACGTCGCCGACCAAGCCGGCATCGATCCCGACGACGTCCTCGGCGCCGACCTGATGACCCACGATTTGACTCCGTCGACGCTGTCCGGCCTCGGCGACCAGTTCGTCAGCGCGCCGCGGCTGGACAACCAGGCGTCCTGCTACGCGGGCCTGGAGGCGTTTCTGGACGCCCCAGCCGGCGAATACCTGCCGGTGCTGGCGCTGTTTGACCACGAGGAGGTCGGGTCCACTTCCGATCACGGCGCTGACTCCGAGCTGCTGCTGACCACGCTGGAGCGCATCGTGCTCGCTGGTGGTGGCGGGCGGGAAGACTTTCTGCGCCGGCTCGCCGGATCGATGGTGGCCTCGGCGGACATGGCGCACGCCACCCATCCCAACTACCCGGAGCGGCATGAGCCCGGGCACCTCATCGCGATCAACGGTGGTCCGGTGCTCAAGGTGCACCCGAATCTGCGGTACGCCACCGACGGCCGCACCGCCGCCGCGTTCGCGCTGGCCTGCCAGCAGGCCGCGGTGCCGCTACAGCGTTACGAACACCGCGCCGACCTGCCCTGCGGTTCGACGATCGGTCCGATGACGTCGGCCCGGACCGGTATCCCGACCGTCGACGTCGGCGCCCCCCAGCTGGCCATGCACTCGGCACGGGAATTCATGGGCGCCGGCGACGTCGCCGCATACTCCGCGGCTCTGCGGGCATTCTTGTCGCCGGGCTGACCTGTTGGATCAGCGCTGCGTGACGAAGACCGGCTCGTAGCGGATCACGTTCTCCACCACCATGCCGTTGCGGGTGCGGACCCGGTCGAGCCCCCGGATCTCGAAGGGCCCGTCCGGGCCGGTCCCGCGGCCCACGTAGTGCAGGAAGACCAGCTGCTCGCCCTCCGCGGCACCTGGAACCGTGGCACTGTCGACGAGCTCCAGCCGCAGGTCCGGAGCGGCGGTCAGCAGCTCGGCGATCTTTCCGGTGTACGCCTCGAGTCCGCGCACCGGCTCGGGATCGCCGGGCCAGTAGCCGACGATGTCGTCGGCCAGGATGTTCATCCCGCGGGACAGATCGGGCGCCGCCCAGAACGCCGCCCACAGCTGCGCGCTGAACATCGGGTCAGCTGAGTCCTGGGTCGTTGCAGGAGAAGCAGATTGGATACCGGTCATGATTCCTCCACGGGTCGGGCGCTTCGGTGCAGCGCGTCGCCGCAAGCCTGTCTCAGCGCGCCGGGGCCCCGCAATTACCTCGGAGGTCATCACCTTGAGTACGGTCCGTTGTCGGAGTGCGGGCCTAAGGTCACCGGTATGACACTCAAGACGGAGATGGTGACGTTCGACTGCAGCGACCCCGCGAAGCTGGCCGGCTGGTGGGCCGAGCATTTCGACGGCAAGACCCAGGAGCTGATCCCCGGCGAGTTCGTCGCGGTCATTCGGCCCGAAGGACCGCGGCTCGGCTTTCAAAAGGTGGCCGATCCCACGCCGGGTAAAAACCGGGTTCACCTGGATTTCGGCGCAGCAGATGTGGACGGCGAAGTGTCGCGACTTGCCGCGGCCGGCGCCACCGAGGTCGAACGGCACAGCATCGGCGACAGCTTTCGCTGGGTGGTGCTGACCGACCCCGACGGCAACGCGTTCTGCATAGCCGGTGGGCAGTAGCCTCTCTGGCCCCGGCTGCTCGTGTCGTCGGTGGTCGCGGGGCCGCCAATCTAGACTGTCCACGTGACGTCCGGGCTCACTCAAGCGGTCGATACCGTCGAGCAGGCCGCGGCTACCCCTGATCAGCCGCAACCGTTCCGCGAACTGGGCCTCAAAGACGACGAATATCAGCGGATCCGCGACATCCTGGGCCGCCGCCCGACCGATGCCGAGCTGGCCATGTACTCGGTCATGTGGAGCGAGCACTGTTCCTACAAGTCGTCCAAGGTCCACCTGCGGTACTTCGGTGAGACCACCACCGACGAGATGCGGGCCGGGATGCTGGCCGGCATCGGGGAGAACGCCGGCGTCGTCGACATCGGCGACGGCTGGGCGGTCACCTTCAAGGTGGAATCGCACAACCACCCGTCCTACGTCGAGCCCTACCAGGGTGCGGCCACCGGGGTCGGTGGCATCGTCCGCGACATCATGGCGATGGGCGCGCGGCCGGTGGCGGTGATGGACCAGCTACGTTTCGGCGCCGCGGACGCCCCGGACACCCGCCGCGTGCTCGACGGCGTCGTGCGCGGCATCGGCGGCTACGGCAACTCACTGGGCTTGCCCAACATCGGCGGCGAGACCGTGTTCGACGCCTGCTACGCCGGCAATCCATTGGTCAACGCGCTGTGCGTGGGCGTGCTCCGGCAGGAGGACCTCCACCTGGCGTTCGCATCGGGCGCAGGCAACAAGATCATCCTGTTCGGTGCGCGCACCGGGCTTGACGGCATCGGCGGTGTGTCGGTTTTGGCGTCGGAGACGTTCGGCGGCGACGAGTCCGGGTCGGGTCGAAAAAAACTGCCGTCGGTTCAAGTCGGTGACCCGTTCATGGAGAAGGTGCTCATCGAGTGCTGCCTGGAGTTGTATGCGGCCGGCCTGGTGATCGGGATCCAGGATCTCGGTGGAGCTGGGATAGCCTGTGCGACTTCGGAGTTAGCCTCTGCCGGGGACGGCGGTATGGTGATCGAGCTGGACACCGTTCCGCTGCGCACCAAGAACATGGTCCCGGCCGAAGTGCTCTGCAGTGAGTCACAGGAACGGATGTGCGCGGTCGTCGCCCCGGAGAATGTGGACGCCTTCCTTGAGGTGTGCCGCAAGTGGGAAGTATTGGCCACCACGATCGGCGAGGTCACCGACGGTGACCGGTTGCGCATCACCTGGCACGGCGAGACGGTCGTCGACGTGCCGCCACGCACGGTGGCCCACGAAGGCCCGGTGTATCAGCGCCCGGTCGCTCGCCCGGAGTCGCAGGATGCGTTGAACGCCGACCGGGCGAGCAGCCTGCCCCGACCAGTCACCGGTGATGAGCTGCGCGCGACTTTGCTTGCGCTGCTTGGCAGTCCACACTTGTGCAGCCGTGCCTTCATCACTGAGCAGTACGACCGCTACGTGCGCGGGAACACCGTGTTGGCTGAACACGCCGACGGCGGCGTGCTGCGCGTCGACGAGTCCACGGGCCGCGGAATCGCGCTGTCCACCGATGCGTCGGGACGCTACACGCTGCTCGACCCCTACACCGGCGCCCAACTCGCGCTGGCCGAGGCCTTCCGCAACGTCGCCGTCACCGGTGCCACCCCGGTCGCGGTGACCAACTGCCTGAACTTCGGCTCGCCGGAAGACCCCGGGGTGATGTGGCAATTCGCCCAGGCGGTGCGTGGTTTGGCGGACGGCTGTGCGGCACTGGGTATTCCGGTGACCGGCGGCAACGTCAGCTTCTACAACCAAACCGGGTCGACGGCGATCCTGCCCACCCCGGTGGTGGGCGTGTTGGGGGTGATCGACGATGTCGCCCGGCGCATCCCGACGGCGATGGGCACCGAGCCGGGCGAGACGCTGATCCTGCTCGGCGACACCCGTGACGAATTCGACGGATCGGTATGGGCACAGGTCACCGCCGACCATCTGGGCGGGCTGCCGCCGGTGGTGGACCTGGCTCGCGAGCGACTGCTGGCCGACGTGCTGACCGCGGCATCCCGCGACGGGCTGGTGTCTGCGGCCCACGACCTGTCCGAGGGTGGCTTGGCCCAGGCTTTGGTGGAATCGGCGCTTGCCGGCGAAACAGGTTGCCGTGTCGTGCTTCCGGAGGATGCCGATCCCTTTGTCCTGTTGTTCTCCGAGTCGGCGGGCCGGGTCCTGGTAGCCGTGCCGCGCACCGAGGAGAGTCGCTTCCGCTCGATGTGCGAGGCGCGGGGCCTGCCGGCCACCCGCATTGGTGTCGTCGACCAGGGTTCGGACGCGGTGGAGGTTCAGGGTCTGTTCACCGTGTCCCTGGCAGAGCTGCGCAGCACGTCCGAGGGAGTGCTGGCCGCACTCCTGAAATGAATACCGAACCGCGCCAACGGCATCCGTTGGTGGTATGGGCGTGGAGCCTGCTACGGCTGAAATTCGTCGGGGTGGCGTTCGGCGCGTTGTTCTTCTGCCTGTCCCTCGCGCCGTCGCTGCTGCCGCGGGACTGGGTGTTCCAGGGGCTGATCAGCGGAATCAACGGAGCGTTTGGCTACGGCCTGGGCGTGCTGATCAGCAAGGGCGTCTACCGTGCCGTGCTCCGGGGTGCTCGCTGGTGGCCGCCCCCGGCGCGGGTGCTGTTCTGGATGAAGGCGGCCGTCGTCGCGATCGCGCCGACGGCCTGTGTGCTGATGCTCATCCCGGCCGCCTCCTGGCAGCGGCAGGTGTCGGCGCTGATGGGCATCGAGGGCCCGACCACCCTGGGCTACCTGCGCACGCTGATCGTCGCGGTCGCTGTCGGCGCGCTGTTGGTGTCCACGTTCCGGGTGCTCATCGATGCCGTCAGGCTGCTGGCCCGGCTGCTGATCAGGCGATGGCACTTGCACGACGAGGTGGCACTGTTCATCGGCACGTCTATCGTTGTGGCGCTACTGATCATGTTGATCAACGGTGTCCTGGTCCGCGGATTCTTCGCGGGGGCCAACGCCCTCTTCCAGCCCCGCGATGCCGCGACCCCCGTTGGTCTGTCGCAACCGCTGCTTGAAGAAAAGTCCGGCAGCCCAGCATCGTTGGCGCCGTGGGACTCGCTGGGATACCAAGGTCGCAACTTCGTCGCCACCGGTCCGCATGCAGCCGAACTGGCCCGGCTCAACGGCAGGCCCGCCAAGGAGCCCATCCGGGTGTATGCCGGGCTGCATACCGCCCCCGACGACCAAGGCCGGTTGGCGGTGCTCCTCGGAGAACTCGAGCGCAGCGGTGCGTTCACCCGCAAAGTACTGGTCATCGCGCCGACCACCGGCACCGGTTGGATCGACCCGGTGGCGGCAAGCTCGCTGGAGATGATGTACAACGGCGACACCGCGATCGTCGGTCTGCAGTACTCCTACCTGCCGAGCTGGATCTCGTTTCTGGCCGACCGGCAGAAGTCCATGGATTCCGGCCGAATGCTGATCGCCACGGTTCACCACCGCTGGCAACAACTGGCGCCGGACCACCGGCCGAAATTGGTGCTCTACGGCGAGAGCCTGGGTTCGATGGCCGGCCAGGCCGCCTTCGGGTGGCTGCCCGACATCCGCCGGATGGGCTTCGACGCGGTGCTGTGGGTAGGGCCGCCGCAAGCAAGTCCGCTGTGGCATGCGCTGATCCTGCGGCGCGACCCCGGCACCATGGAGGTGGATCCGCGTTACGACAACGGGCGAACCGTGCGGTTCTCCGAAGCCAACATCTCCGCGGACATCACCGGGGTGGCGGGGCCGCCGTGGGTGGGCACTCGCGTGCTGTTTCTTCAGCACCCATCGGACCCGGTCGTCTGGTGGACACCCGATCTGCTGTTCGGCAAGCCCGAGTGGCTTATCGAACCCCGCGGCCAGGACCGGACCGCGTTGATGCGCTGGTATCCGGTCGTCACGTTTTGGCAAGTCAGTGCCGACCTGACCAACGCCGAGGGCGTGCCCGGCGGGCACGGCCACAACTACAGCAACGACATCCTGGACGGCTGGGTCGCGGTTGCTCCGCCGGACGGCTGGACAGCGGCAGACACCGAGCGCATCCGAGCCGCGCTGAGCACCTTCAAATGATGCAGCACAATGACTTTCGCCGCGTACAGCCGCTTGGGCTGGCCGCCGCGCTGGTCGGCTGGAGCTTTGTCGCTCCCCGGCTACCCGCCCGGGGCCGGTTGCTGCTGCAGGCCGGTGTTGCCGGAGTGCTGGTCCGAGTGACGAGGGCGCCGCTGGGCCTGCGACCGCCACGGCTGTGGGCCGGTTTCCGGCTGGGCCTGGCCGCCGGATCGGCGGCGGCGATCGGGGTCTTGGTAGCGACATCCCTTCCGGCCGTGCGACTTTCGATGGCCGAACGGGAACTGCCCGCTTCGGCGTCGACCTGGCTGACGTTGCAGATACCGCTGGGTACGGTGTGGGGCGAGGAGGCGGCATTCCGTGCGGCGCTGGCCGCCGTCGCCGGTCGCGTTTACGGCGTCGCCGGTGGTCGGCTGCTGCAGGCCCTCGCGTTCGGTCTCTCCCATATCGCCGATGCGCGCGCCACCGGTGAGCCCGTACTGCCCACCGTGTTGGCCACCGGCGGCGCGGGCTGGATATTCGGTTGGCTGGCCGACCATTCCGGCAGCCTCACCGCGCCGATGCTGGCGCACCTGGCGATCAACGAGTCGGCCGCGGCGGCGGCGCTGATCATCCAGCGGCGGTCTGGAGCTAGTCGGCCGTAGTCGACACGTCGCGGCTGTCGGCTACCAACTTGTGCGGCTCGGTCTCGGCATCGCCATGCCGAAGCTGATGATGCGCCGCGGGGTAATCCGAATGATCCCGGTG
>Ga0209693_10000712_pt1 | contig 13661 bp, 11 predicted proteins | sample HubBroMetageWRM3_FD_188345 | JGI IMG/M metagenome (GOLD analysis project Ga0209693, IMG submission 188345) | Warmed soil microbial communities from the Hubbard Brook experimental Forest, New Hampshire - Hubbard Brook CCASE Soil Metagenome WRM 3... | ecosystem: Environmental > Terrestrial > Soil...
CCAGAAGCCGGCGAGATACTCCTTCGACTCCAGGAAGGGCCCGTCGGTGAACATCGCCTCCTCGCCCCGGTTGTCGATGACGGTGGCCGAGCTGGGCGCCGCGAGGCCACCGGCGAAGACCCAATGACCCTCCGCCTGGAGCCGGTCGTTGAACACGTCGATGGCCGCCATCTCGTCCTCGGTGGCGAGGTCGGGCGTGTCGGTGATCACGGAAACCAGGTACTGCATCTGGGATCATCTCCTGTGGTTCGGGGCGCCCCTCGCGGGCGGCCGCTCACCCCTGCTACGAACACCCCTGCCCAGATCCGACACCGCCTTGCGGATTTCTTTCGAAGACTTTCCGGTACGCCGGTTGTAAGCGATCCGGCAGCGCGACGGTTTCGGGGCGACTGCGCCCACTTCCTCATGTGTGCGCCCAGACGCGCGAGGGCGCTACCGCCAACCCAGGGCTAGGAGCCCAGCTCGGCGCGCAGCCGGGTGGCGGCCTGCGTCATCGCGGACAGCTTGCCGAAGGCGACGTCGCGCGGCAGGTACTTCATGCCGCAGTCAGGAGCGAGCACCAGGCGCTCGGCCGGCACGTACGGCAGCGCCCGCCGGACCCGTTCCACGACCACATCCGGCGTCTCCACCGTCAGGTCGTTCAGGTCGAGCACGCCGAGGATGACGGTCTTGCCGTCCAGCGTGGACAGCACCTCGCAGTCCAGCCCGGACTGCGCCGTCTCGATCGAGATCTGGTCGCACGCGCAGGCGGCGAGCTCGGGCAGGAACGAATAGCCCGCGGGCCTGTCGTGGATGATCGCGGCATACCCGAAGCACAGGTGAACCGCGGTGGTCCCGGTCGCGCCCTCGAGCGCCCTGTTGATGACCTTCACTCCGTACTGCCGCGCCGGCTCCGGCCGTGCCTGCAGGTAAGGCTCGTCCAGCTGGACGATGTCCGCCCCCGCCGCGAACAGGTCCGCGACCTCCTCGCCGACCGCCTCCGCGTACCCCATGGCGAGGGCCTCGGTGCTGCCGTAGTAGTCGTCCTGCGCCTGCTGGGCCATGGTGAACGGGCCGGGCACGGTGATCTTCACGGTCCTGTCGGTGTTCGCCCGGAGGAACTTCACGTCCTCCACCTCGATCGGATGCCGCCGTCGCACCGGCCCGGTGACGCGGGGCACCGGGTTCGGATGACCGCTGCGGTCAAGCGCGGTGCCCGGGTTGTCGATGTCCACGCCGTCCAGCGCGGTCGCGAACCGGTTGGAATAGCTCTCCCGGCGTGCCTCCCCGTCGGTGAGGATGTCCAGCCCGGCCTGCTCCTGGGCGCGGATGGCCAGAATGGTCGCGTCGCGCTGCGCCTCCTGCAGATAGGCGGGCTCCACCCGCCACAGCTCCAGGGCACGCACCCGAGGCGGAAACCGCCCGGCAAGCCGGGCCCTGTCGATCAGCCAGTCCGGCTGCGGGTAGCTCCCGACAAGGGAGGTGGGAAACAGCATGGCAGCACAGTACGCCAGCCGGGCCCCGCCGCGGGGTGCGGTAGGCCCGGCTGGCGCGCTGCCGGTTCAGCAGTTCCGGATCGTCGGCAGTGGCTCCCGGTGCGCCGGAGTCAGCGGTCCTGATCGGCGTCCGCGGAGGGTTCCGCGTGAGCCGGTTCCGCGGAGACTTCCGGGTGAGCCGGTTCCGTGTGAGCCGGTTCCGCGGAGACTTCCGGGTGAGCCGGTTCCGCGTGAGCCGGTTCCGCGGAGGGTTCCGCGTGAGTCGGCTTCGCGGCAGGCTCCTGGTGGCCCGGGTTCGCGATCCGCTCTGCCCGGCTCACCAGTTCCTCGGCCCGCTCCCTCAGCCAGTCCAACCGCTGCAGCACCTGACCCACCCGGTCCTGTACCCGGTCGGCCATATCCCGCGGCAGGTCGGTCCGCCCCTGGCCGCTCCGGTCCCAGTGCTCCCGCGGGACCTGCGGTCGCGGTGGCCGAGGCGGTCGCGGTGGGCGGGGCGGTCGCGGTGGCAGCGGCGGCTCCGGCCGCGAGTGCCGCGAGCCCGGCCCCGGCCCCGGCTCTGAGTGCCGCGGCCCCGGCTGTGAGTGCCGCGGCCCCGGACCTGGCTGTGAGTGCCGCGAGCCCGGACCTGGCTGTGAGTGCCGCGAGCCCGGCCCCGGCCACGACCGGCGGCCTTCCCAGGCCCAGTCTTCCGGCTCGTCGTCCATCTCGGGCATCTCGTCCGCCTCATCGTCGAGGTCGTCCGCCTCATCGTCGAGGTCGTCCGCCTCGCTGGCGAGGTCATCCGCGTCGCTGGCGGTTTCCTCCGCCCGGTTGGCGGCCTCCTCCGCCCGGTCGGCGGTATCCTCCGCCTCGTCCGACTGCCGCTCGGCCAGGTCAGCCCGCCGCTGTGCCTCTCGCGCCGCCGCCCGCGTCTGGTCCGCCCGCCGCTGCGCCTGTTCCCGTTCCTCGGGGTCTGCCCATTCCCGGGCCATGTTCGCGGCCTCCTGGGCCATGTCGGCGGCCTCGTGCGCCATCATGGCCGCCTCGTCCGCGTGCTCGGCCCGTTCCCTGGCCCGCTCGGCTCGTTCCCTAGCCCGCTCTACCCGATCTCTAGCCCGCTCGGCCCACTCCCGCGCCTGTTCGGCCCATTCCCGGGCCTCCGCCGCCGGTCCCCGGTCCGCAAACTCGTCGTCGAAGTCTTCCCCGGCGGTCCTGGCGGTGCGCCCGTCCCCTTCGCGGTGCGCGGCGGTGTGCCCGGCCCTGGCCGGTTCCGTTCTAGCCGGTTCCGCCCGGGTCGCCTGTGCTGCGGTCGGCTGTGCTGCGGTCGGCTGTGCTGCTGTCGGCTGGGTCCCGGTCGGTTGGGTCCCGGTCGGTTCCGTCCCCGCCGATGGCGCCCCGGTGGCGGGGGAGTTCTCGCGTTCGACCTCGTGGCGGGCCACGCTGTAGGGCTCGCCGGTCGCGGCCATGCGCTGGCGGATGGCGGATTTCTGGGCCTTGTTCTCGGTCATGATGATTTCTTCCCGGCGGGTCGGCCCGCGTCTGCCCGCCATGGTGAAGTGCATGACGAGAAGTGCCCACGAGTCGTAGACCCTTGTCCTCGTCGCCATGCCGGCGCGGGCCGGTCGCTGGCTCGGAAGCGGGCAGGTGGTGCGCTGCCTCTACCAGGCAGGTTACCCGGCCGATATGGCGGCAACAAGGAGGAAAACCCGCCCGTTCAGGCGGGGGAAAACCTAACCGTCGAGCGGCACCCGGGCGGCCCGGTGCCAGCCGCTGACCCCCTGCTGGTCATGGATCCACAGCTCGGCCGCGTCGAAGCGGACGGTCAGCGGCAACGGGATGTCGATGGCGGCCAGCATGGGCTCCTTCTGCTCTGGCGTGAGGTCGGAGTAGAGCAGGCTGAGATGCGGCATGTACGGCGGGGCCTGCAGCGCCCAGCCCCGAAGGCCCGCCTCGTGCGCCGCGGTGAGCGGCGCGGCAGGCGCCGCGCGCAGGTACAGCGAGCGGAAGTACGTCTGCTCGTGGCCGAAACCCGGGAACGTCACCTCGAAAGAACCCAGGCCGGCGGTCACAGACCTGAGCGTCCGTACCGCGGCGTCGGTGGGGGTGTCGGAGTCGTGGCTTGGCACGATCGTGACGTGCGGCGGGAACACCGGCGCGGCGCAGGTGGCCGCGAGGGCGGCGATGGCGGCGGTGAGCAGGTCCCGCTCGGCTCCCGGCGCGGGCACGAACCAGGTCATCAGGGTCGGCATGCCACCATCCTCGCCCGCGCCCTGCTGCCGGACCGCGGCTGGGTGCCGGCACCTCGGTCAAGCCCTAGGGCACGCACCGACGGTTCGGACAGCCCGCGGAGGCGTAAAACAGCTTCTTAGCTCATCATCTGATGAATCTTGACGGCATTCCGGCTGGCTGTCTAAACTTTCGTTGCCCTCGCCGTGGGTGGGGGTGGTGCTCCATCAGCGAAGTCCGGTGAGATCCCGGCGCTGTCCCGCAACGGTGGTCCCCTATGGGGCGAGCCCGGTCGCCTGGTGCGTGCAGGCGAAGGGCCCTCGGAGGAAGGGCGGGTCGCGTCGTCCTCCATGAATAGGCGGAGGACACCGATGCGCCAGGACGACGATCACGCGGCGTCCCCGGCGTTCCCTGCGGTACTGCCGGTGGCAGTCTCGGGTGTCCGGGCATCCTCACCTGACGGCGCCACGGAAGCCGCCGCCCCTCCGGCACAGGCCAAGGCGGCACAGGCCAAGCCGGAGCCAGCCAAGCCGGAGCCAGCCAAGTCGGCACCAGCCAAGCCGGAACCGGTCAAGCCGGAACCGCCGCGGGCCGCGGGCCGGCGCAGGGATCGCGCCCCGTTGCCGGTAGTGATGGCCGCCTGCGCTGCCTTGCTCCTGGTCACGATGGTCGCGGGCGTCGGTCTCGGGTCCGTGGGGCTGAGCCCGGCTGCGGTGTTGCACGTCGTCAGCGAACAGCTGTCCGGGCATCCGGACAACACCGTGGCCGGCATCATCGTCTGGCAGATCCGGCTGCCCCGTGTCCTGCTGGCCGCCGTGGTTGGCGCGGCTCTGACCACGGCAGGCGTGGTCGTGCAGGTCCTGGTCCGCAACGCGCTTGCCGACCCGTTCCTGCTCGGCGTCTCGTCCGGCGCCAGCGTGGGCGCGACCGCGGTCCTGCTGCTCGGTGCGTTCGCGTCACTGGGCGTCTGGGCGATCTCGGTGGGCAGCGTGCTTGGCGCGCTGGTGGCCATGGCCGTGGTGTTCGGCGTGTCGCTGTCGGGCCGCGGGCTGGCTCCCACCCAGCTGATCTTGTGCGGGGTGGTGCTCTCGGCCATGTTCGAGTCGGTGACCAGCTTCCTGATCTTCCGCGGTAACCCGCAGGCGACCCAGTCGGTCCTGTTCTGGCTGCTGGGCTCCTTCGGGCTGGCCAGCTGGAATCAGCTGCCGATCCCGGCGCTGGCCCTGGTCGCGGTCATGGCCTACCTGCTGGCGCAGGGCCGGTCGCTGAACGCGCTCGCGATGGGCGCGGAGCCCGCGGCCGCCCTCGGCATCGACGTGCAGCAGTTGCGGCGGAACCTGTTCTTCGCCGCCTCCCTGCTGGCCGGGGTCTCGGTCGCGGTCAGCGGCGTGATCGGGTTCGTCGGCCTGGTCGTGCCGCACATCGTCCGGCTGATCGTCGGATCCGACCACCGCCGGGTGCTGCCCGTGGGAGTGCTGTTCGGCGCCTCGTTCATGGTCCTTGGCGACCTGCTGGCCCGGACCATCGTCGCCCCGCAGGAGATGCCGATGGGGGTCATCACCGCGTTCATCGGCGCGCCCACGCTGCTCATCCTCATCCGCCGTCGCCCCTACCTGTACGGGGCGACCCAGTGAGCCTCCAGCTGGACGGCCTTTCGGTGGACCTCACCGGGCGGCGCATCGTCACCGACATCAGCATCACCGTCGGCGACGGGCAGTTCGTCGGGTTGCTCGGACCCAACGGGAGCGGGAAGTCGACGATCCTCAAGACCATTTACCGGGTGCACAGGCCGGCCGCCGGGCGGGTGCTGCTTGACGGCGCGGACCTGCTGGCCATGAGGCCGAGGGACGCCGCACGGCGGGTGGCCGTCGTCGCGCAGGAGACCGTCAGCGAGTTCGACTTCACCGCCGCCGAGATCGTGATGATCGGACGTACGCCCCACAAGCAGGCCTTCAGCCGTGACACCGATGAGGACCGGCGCGCCGTGACCGAGGCGATGGAACGCGTCGGCTGCGAGCATCTGGCCCACCGCAGCTTCAACACGCTGTCGGGGGGCGAGAAGCAACTCGTGCAGATCGCCAGGGCGCTCGCCCAGGGCGCCGACCACCTGATCCTTGACGAACCCACCAACCACCTGGACATCCGGTACCAGCTAGGGATCCTGGAACTCGTCGTCAGCCTCGGCGCCACCGTGCTGGCGGCCCTGCACGATCTCAGCCTCGCGGCGCTGTTCTGCCAGACCGTCCACCTGCTGGCCGACGGCCGGATCGCGACGGGAGGGCCGCCGGGCGCCGTCATAACCCCGGCGGCCATACGCACCGCCTACGGCGCGGACGTCCTGGTCATCGAGCATCCCGAGACCGGCACACCGCACCTGATCCCGCGCCGCATCCAGCCGGAAGCCCAATAGCTCCAGCCTCACTATCAGGGAGGGAAACCGTGCCATTCCGCCGTTCCCATCGCTCCGTACCGGGCCGCCCGGCCAGCGGTGGGCCCGGCCGTGGCCGCGCCGTGGCCATCCCGGCGCTGCTGGCCGTTAGCTGCGTACTCGCCGCCTGCAGTAGCGGCAGCAGCACGACCTCCTCCCCCCCGGTGAAGGCGGCCGCAGCGTATCCCGTCACGGTCACCAGCTGCGGCGTGCCGGTCACCTATGACCGCGCCCCGCAGCGCGCGGTGTCCAACGACATCAACACGACGGAGGACATGCTCGCCCTCGGACTGGAATCGCACATGGCCGGTACCTTCGGCGCGGTCGGCGACGGCCCGGTCGGCCAGCCGATACCACCCCAGTACCAGGCCGGGTTCAACAAGGTCCGCGATGTCGACCCCAACGACTACTTCACGCTCGAAGAGCTGGTCGCGCTGCACCCCGATTTCCTGTTCGCGGGGTGGAACTACGGGCTGCAGGCCGGCACCAACCTGACCCCGACCTACCTGGCCAAATTCGGCATCAAGACGCTAGTGCTCACCGAATCCTGTGCGCACGTCATGTCGGCCACGAACTCGGTCAGCATCGACGACACCTACACCGACCTGCGTAACCTGGGCGAGATCTTCAACGTCCGCGCGCGTGCCCAGCAGGTCATCGCCTCGATGCAGGCCCAGGTGGCGGCGGCGCAGGCCAAGATCGCGGGCCTCAAGCCCATCAAGGTATTCGACTACGACAGCGGCGAGTCCGCGCCGTTCACCGGGCCCGGGCTGGCCATGCCGACCCCGCTGATCGCCCTGGGCGGAGGGACCAACATCTTCGCCTCGCTAAAGCAGAGCTGGACCTCAGTCTCCTGGGAGCAGGTCGTCGCCGCCCAGCCGCAGTGCATCATCATCAACGACTACGGCACCCCGACCGCCACGCAGAAAGAGAAGTTCCTGGAGACCTTCGCCGCCAGCAAGAGCCTCCCCGCCGTCAAGAACCACTGCTTCCTGCCGCTCAGCTACGACGAGGTGACCCCCAGCCCGCGCAACGCCGAGGCGGTCGTCGCCATCGCCAAGTGGCTGCACCCGGCCGCCTTCGGCCTGCCGCCGGATGGCTCCTGACGGACCGCCGCCTTGCATTAGCCACCGACGACTGTTGCGGAAGGTGTGACGGGGCCTGATACAGCTATCGGTATCAGAGTGATGCCTGTGATTCGCGGACCATGTCCGTGACCGGCGTCTGGACTCTTTGTAACTCGTACTAAGCGCTTCTGACGGGGAGCCTGCAACTGCTGGGACGTGAGTGCCGTGCCGCATCGGCCAGGGGAGGTAGTGGGTGCTACACGGCATACCGTTTTCGGTACACGGTGCCACACCCACTACCGATGGGATCGGATGGGATTGGCGCGGACGGGACGGGCGGGGTCTACGTGGTGTTTCATGCACGTCGAGCGGGCGACGGGGGGAGCTGGCGCATCCGGCCGCCGGCGAACTAATGGACCGGCAGGTGAAATGGTCGGGGGCCGGGCGGACATGTGAGGGGTGTCGAAGGGAGCAGCCTTGATAAGTCCGCCGATGGCCGAACGGGATGAGCGGCGACGCCGCTTCGAGGCGGTGTACGCGGCGCACCGCGGCCCGATCCTCGGGTACGTGCTGCGCCGCACCGACAACCCCGATGACGCGGCCGACGTCATCGCCGAGACCTTCCTGACCGCATGGCGGCGGCTTGAGGACATGCCGCGCGATCCGCAGGCGCGGCTGTGGCTGTACGGCGTGGCGCGGCGGGTGCTGGCCAACCATCACAGGGGCGAGCGCCGCCGGTCGGCGCTGGCCGACAGGCTCCGCGCCGACCTGGCGGCCGAGTACCGCCCGGCGGAGTTCGACGGCGACCAGACGCGGATCGCCGAGGCCTTCCGCCGCCTGTCGGCCGCGGACAGGGAACTGCTCGCCCTCAGCGCCTGGGAGGGGCTCGGCTACGGGGAGATCGCGGTCGTCCTCGGCTGCTCACGCAACGCCGTGCGGCTGCGGCTGTTCCGCGCCCGCAAGCGCCTTGCCGCTGAACTGGCCAACGGCCGCTCCTCGTCCGCCATGAACGTTCCGAACGGAGACCTCGCATGAACCAGATCAGCCGGATCTGCCCGATCACCGACGCCGAGGCCGAACGGATCGCCCGCCATGGCGCGCTCGCGGACCTGGCCGCGCAGATCACCGCCGTCCCGGCAACGGACGCGCCTGCAGCGGGGTTTTTGATGGAAATTCCGGGCTTCGCGGAAGAAAGGGTGGATTCCTGTCCACCGGAACTTCCGCGGAACCCAGATCTTCCAAGATCTTTCGTCCCGGCAGCGGACGCACCGGGAGCCGGCGCGCCGCCTCGCACGGGGGAGCGGCGCGCCGGGGAACGGCGTCGCTGGCAGCTCGCGACCCCACTCGCCGGGGAACGGCGTCGCTGGCAGCTCGCGGCCCCACTCGCCGGGGAACGGCGTCGCTGGCAGCTCGCCGCCCCGCTCGCCGGGCGGCGGCGGCGCTGGCTGCTCGCGGCGCCGGTCGCCGCGGGCCTGGCCGTCGCGGCGCTGATCGTTGCCGAGCTGGCCGGGCCCGGCCACCAGGCCGGCCCGGCGGCGGCACAGTCGCCGCGGACCACGGCCGAGCCCCGGCCGGCGGGCAGCGCGGCCCAGACCGCGCAGGCGCTGTCGTTCACCACGTCCGACGGCTGGATCACCGTCGTCGTCCGCAACCCGCTCGCTGATGAGGCACGGTACCGGGCCGAATTCGCCGCGCATCACCTGGACATCACCTTCAACCTGGTCCCGGCGTCCCCGTCGATCGTCGGCACCGTGGTCTACATCGGCCAGTCGGCCGGGAGCAGCCAGATCCAGACGATCACCGCCCGGGGCAGCTGCTATACCGGCGGCGGTGGCAGCGAATGCCCGGTCGGGGTACGGATTCCCGCCGACTTCCACGGCCAGGCCGAGATCGTCTTCGGGCGCGCGGCCAGGCCCGGTGAGCAGTACGAGTCCACCGCCCCGGCCACCGCCCCCGGCGAGGTCATGCACGGCCTGAAGTTCGTCGGCGACACGGTGACGCAGGTGCTGGCCCTGCTGCGGTCGCGGCACGTCACTGTTGGCGACTACAACTTCGACAAGCAGGGCTACGGCGGCGCGAACGTGCACCACGTCCCCGGCAGCTGGTACGTCTACGACGCCGATCCGTGGGCGCCGGGGCAGGTCATGCTCATGGTGGGCCCGACACCGACACAGCCGCCGGCCGGGCCACCGCAGCCCGGAACCCCGGTCCCGTCGCCGACCGGCTGACCGGCGCCCAAGGACGGGGGCCGAGGCCAGGCGGAGAGCAGTGTCACGGCTCCAGGGCGAGCAGCTTGTCGACGACCTCGATCAGGTTCTTGCCCGCCACGTCTGGCGGGGCGAACGGCGCGCCGAAGGCGCCAGGCTTGCGGCTCACCCAGCCGGTGGTCAGGCCGGCCCGCTTGGCGCCGTGGCAGTCCCAGTCGTGGGCGGCGATGAGCGCCAGGCGTTCGGGCGGGGTGTTCAGGACCTCCGCGGCGTACAGGTAGACCACGCCGGCCGGCTTCCACCGGTACACCTCGCCGACCGAGATCACCCGGTCCACCAGCGACCCGAGCCCGGTGCGGTTGACGAACGACGAGGTAAGGAACGCGGTCCCGTTGGTCAGGCAGGCGACGCGCAGGCCGGCCTCGGTCAGCGCGGTGGCCGCGGGTACCGCGTCGGGGTAGGCGGGCAGCTCGGCGAACCCGGACATCACGTGGCTGACCTGATCGTCGCTGATCGCGTGGTCGGCCAGCCCGCGCAGCGAGGACTCGGCGACCTCGGTGAACGGCACGTAGTCCCCCGTGGTGGACAACGCCATGCCGTCCCGCAGCGTGCGGGTGTACCAGGCCTCGAGCAGGTGCGGCGGCTGGCCGATGTCGACCAGCCTGGCGCGCAGCGGCTCGAGCGACATCAGCGTCTCGATCACGTCGAAGACCACCGTGGTGGGCCGGTTCGTCATGACAGGTCCAGGGTGTGCAGCGCGTCTTCGATGGCGCGGTAGAACGTCGGGTACGCGTAGGGCATGTTCCGCAGCGTGGCCAGCGGCACCTCGGCGCGGACCGCGACCTGCAGGGCGCTGAGCACCTCGCCTCCGCACGGGCCTGCGGAGGTGGCGCCGACAAGCACGGACCTGTCTGCGTCCGCGACCAGCTTGATGAAGCCGTCGTTGCCCGCCTTGTGAATCCAGCCACGGGCCGAGTGGGGCACCTGGACCGTGCCGGTGCGCACCGGCAGGCCGGCCGCCCTGGCCTGCTTCTCGGTCTGGCCGACGGACCCGACCTCCGGGTCGGTGAACGTTACCCTTGGTACCGCGCGGTAGTCGGCGGGCTCGCCGCCCGCGCCCAGGATGTCGCGGACCACGATGTCCGCCTGGTACATGGAAACGTGCGTGAACGCGCCGTGGCCGGTCACATCGCCGAGCGCCCACACGCCGTCGGCCGCGCGCAGCCACCCGTCGGTGGGGATGGCGTGGGCCGCGGGATCCAGCCCGATCGCGCCGACGCCGAGCGCGGCCAGGTCGGCCCGCCGGCCTGCCGCGACGAGCAGCCGCTCGGCGGTAAGGGTGTCCCCGGCCAGGTGGACGGAGAACCGGTCGCCGTCGTGACCGACCCGCTGGACCGGGGCGTTCGTGCGTACCGTGATGCCCTCGGCGGTGAAGACCCGCTCGATCAGCTCGCCGGCCTCGGGCTCCTCAAGCGGCAGCAGCCTTGGCAGCTCCGCGATTACCGTAACGGCGGCGCCGAACCGGGCGAAGACCTGGGCGAACTCGGCGCCGACGGCCCCGCTGCCGAGCACGATCAGCGACCGCGGCACCTCCTCGGCCTGGACGATGTCCCTGTTGGTCCAGTAGGGCGTGCCGCGCAGGCCCTCGATAGGCGGGATGGCGGGCTCGCTGCCGGTCGCGATCACGATGCCCCGGCGCGGCCGGAAGACCCGGCGGCCGTCGCGGCCATCCACGGTGACCTCGCCCGGCGCGGTGATCGTGCCGAAGCCGCGCACCAGATGCCCGCCCTTGCCGGCGAACCGGTCGGCCGCCACCTTGTCGTGCCAGTAGTCGGTTGCTTCCTCGCGGATCCGCAGCGCGACCGGCGACCAGTCGGGGGTCACGGTGGACGTCCCTGCCATGCCGGGCACCCGCCTGGTCTCCGCGATCAGGTTGGCGGCACGGATCATCATCTTGGACGGGACGCATCCGTAGTACGGGCACTCGCCGCCGACCAGGCGGTCTTCCACGGCGGTCACGTCCAGCCCGGCCTCGGCCAGGGCGCCCGCCGCGTACTCGCCGCCCGGTCCCATGCCGATCACGACGACGTCTGTCTGCACTGGCTCGTCCATGCCGTGCTCCTGCCCTTTCCTGGCTTCCCTCATGCGGCCCGGCCCGGCCCGGCTGGGCATACGGCATACCTCATTCGCTTGGGACATCCAATAAGCAGCAAGACGGCAGTGCTGGCCATCCCGGCGGGCCATTACATGGTCACGTATGCATGGCGTCGCGCGCGGGCCAAATTTACATTTGGCGGCAGATTTTTCTAACCATGTTGCCTTCGGCCTGGGAAATTCGGCCATAAATCCGGGTATTCGCACCGCACCGGGACCTCAGGCCCCTCAGGAGTCTCCGCCATCCTCCAGATCGGAGATGTCCAGCTCGGGCTCGCCGTGTACGAAAGTGTCGGGATTTTCCAGGTCATCGGCCACGGGCAGCAGGTCGGGATGGGACCACAGGGCGTCCCTGCCGTCGATGCCCCTGGCGTCGGTGAGGCCCTGCCAGATGGCCGTCGCCTCGCGCAGCCGGCGCGGCCGCAATTCCAGCCCGACAAGCGTCGCGAACGTGCGTTCCGCGGGACCGCCGGTGGCCCGGCGCCGCCTGATCGCCTCCGCCAGCGCGTCTGCGTGTGTCAGGCGCTCCCGCGCCACGGCGGCGACCACCGTCGCGACCCACCCCTCCACCAGCGCGAGCGCCGTCTCCAGCCGGGACAGCGCGGCCTTCTGGGCGGGCGTGTCCTCGGGCCGGAACAGGCCCTCGCCCGCCAGCGCGTCGCGCAGCGCCTCCGGGTTGGTGATGTCGATCTCGGGCATCGCCTGCTGCAGCCGCGTCATGTCCATGGTGATGCCGCTCGCGTACTGCTCGACCGCGCCGAGCAGGTGCGCGGGCAGCCACGGCACGTGGGCGAACAGCCGCTGGTGCGCGGCTTCCCTTAGCGCGAGGAAGAGCCGCACCTCGTCGGAGTCGACCGAGAGGCCCTGGCCGAACTCGGCCACGCCCGCGGGCAGCAGCGCCGCCGTCCCCGCGGGGCCGAGCGGCAGGCCGATGTCGGAGGAGCCGACCACCTCCCGGGCGAGTTCGCCGACCGCCGTCCCGGTCTGGCTGCCGATCATGGCCCCGCCGATCTGCCGCAGCATGGCCGAGAGCCCCTCAAGGCCGGTCCCGCCGCCGAAGGCCCCGAACGCCTGCCTGAGCTCCTCTGGAACCCCCTCGCCAAGCTGCGCGGGGTCCGTCGTCAGCATGCCGCTCATCGCCTCGACGCCCTTGGCCGCGATCGGGTCGCACAGCTTCGCCCAGACAGGGAAGGTCGCCTCGAGCCACTCCGACCGGCTCCAGGCCTCGATCTTGCGGACGCCGGAAGGGAACGTGGTGACCTCGTTCAGCCACAGATCGGCCAGCCGGATCGCGTCGGTGACCTGGGCGCGCTGCGCGTCGAGCACGCTCGGATCGCCGGCCGCGGCGATCACGTGCCTGGCCACGTTCTTGGCCAGGTCCCAGTTCACCGGGCCGCCCCGGTAGGACAGCAGGTCGGCGAACTGGCGCAGCGCGTCGGCGAACTGCTGCGGATCGCCCATCGGCCCAAGGGGCCCGAGCGGTCCGAACGGCCCGCCGCCGGACCCCGGGCCCGAGCCGCCAGGCCCGGAACCGGACCCGCCGGATCCCTGGCCGCCCTGATCTTCTGGCTTGTCGGGCAGGCCGAAGCCGAACGGGCGGTCAGCCATCGTTGGCTCTGAGGCAGGATGGAAGGGTCATGACCGTCACGTTATCTCGGGAGAAGCACACTGTGACAAACGCCCGCCGGCCGGTTCGCCACGAGCGGAGTGACGCACACCACCAGCCTATGCCCGTGGTGGCCGTCACCGGGGCGGCAGGCGGGATCGGGCACGCTCTGACCGTCAGGCTCGCCTCGTCGCAACAGGTCAAGAAGGTGATCGCGATCGACGCCCACCGCGGTGACATCGCCGGCGTGACGTGGCGGGTGGCCGACGTGCGCGACCCGGCGCTGGCTGGCCGGCTGGCGGGCGTGGACGTGGTGGTACATGCGGATTTCGACCTGGCCCCGGACTCGGACGCCAGGCGGCGGCGGGCGTTCAACGTCCGCGGCGCGCAGACGGTGCTGACCGCCGCGGCGGCCGGCCGGGTTGGGCGGGTGGTGCTCGTCACCAGCGCGATGGTGTATGGCGCCCGCCCGGACAACCCGGTCCCGCTGCCCGAGGACGCCCCGCTGGCCGCGGACGC
>Ga0209693_10000713_pt1 | contig 13653 bp, 9 predicted proteins | sample HubBroMetageWRM3_FD_188345 | JGI IMG/M metagenome (GOLD analysis project Ga0209693, IMG submission 188345) | Warmed soil microbial communities from the Hubbard Brook experimental Forest, New Hampshire - Hubbard Brook CCASE Soil Metagenome WRM 3... | ecosystem: Environmental > Terrestrial > Soil...
GCCCCCGGCCTCGGCCTCGCGGACGTTGGCCTTACGGATGGTGTCCAGCAGTCGGGTTTTACCGTGGTCGACGTGACCCATCACGGTCACCACCGGCGGGCGGGTCTGTAGGTCTTCCTCGGTGCCCTCGTCTTCGCCGTAGCTCAGGTCGAAGGATTCCAGCAGCTCGCGGTCTTCGTCCTCGGGGCTGACGACCTGAACGACGTAGTTCATTTCGCTGCCCAGCAGCTCGAGCGTCTCGTCGCCGACCGACTGGGTCGCGGTCACCATCTCGCCGAGGTTGAACAGCGCCTGCACCAGCGCGGCCGGGTTGGCATCGATCTTCTCGGCGAAATCCGACAGCGAAGCGCCACGCGCCAGCCGGATGGTCTCGCCACTGCCGTGCGGTAGCCGCACGCCGCCGACGACCGGCGCCTGCATGTTCTCGTACTCGGCGCGTTTCGCCCGCTTGGACTTGCGGCCGCGCCGCGGCGCGCCGCCGGGACGGCCGAACGCGCCGGCAGCACCGCCGCGCTGGCCGGGGCGTCCACCGCCACCGCCGCCGGGACGGCCACGGAACCCGCCGCCACCACCACCGGGTGGAGCACCAACGCCACCACCGCCGCCGGCGCCGACGCCGCCGCGGTAGTTACCGCCGCCACCACCGCCGCCGGGCCGACCGCCGCCAGGACCACCTGGCCGACCGCCGACGCCGCCGGGTCGCGGCGCGCCGGGACGTGGTGGACGACCTTGTCCACCACCGGAGCCGCCGCCAGGGCGGGGTGGCATGCTGCCGGGCGACGCGCCCGGGCGGGGGGCACCGGGCCGGGCGGCACCTGGACGCGGGGCCGGCGGACGCGGAATTGGCCGGTCCACCGGCTGTGCCGTCGAGAACGGGTTGTTGCCGACGCGCGGCGTGCGAGCCGCCGGCTTCGGGACCGGGCGCGGGCCGGGCATAGGTCCGGGCCGCGTCGGGGTCGGCGACGGTGCCGCCGCCTGCGGCTGTTCCGGAGCCGGGGCCGGCGGCGTGGCCGGCTCCGGCTCCGGCGGCGGGGCCGGTTTGGGGCCGGTGGGTTTCGGCGCCGTCCGGGCGGCCTGGACCCCCTGGCCTTTGGCTGCGGCCGCGCCGTTGCCGGCGGTCTTCTCCTGCGCGGGCTTGCTGCCGCCGAACGACTCACGCAGCCGACGCGCGACCGGCGCTTCTACCGTCGACGATGCGGATTTGACGAATTCGCCCTGTTCGCTGAGCCGGGCGAGAACTTCCTTGCTGGTAACACCGAGTTCCTTCGCTAACTCGTGTACGCGGGCCTTGCCTGCCACTACATCTCCTGTCTATGAGGCGACAGCGGTGGTGGGCCGCGCCTCGCGGTTTAGCTATGACGCATGGTCATCGGGACTTCACGGTGTGCTCATGTTCTTTGCTACCTGTTCTGTTGGCGGGATGATCGTGCGCATCCAAAAGCTCGACGTGCTCGACCACCGCTGATACATCCGGTGCTCCGGCGATCCGTAACGCTCGCGCGAACGCTCGCCGCCGGATCGCTTGCTGAGCGCATTTCGGAATGGGATGCAGCCATGCACCCCGCCCCGGAAGACTACCTGCTGGGTCAACGGTCACGGCGTAATTGCCGTTCCCAGTTGACACAGCCACCACTCGAAGCAGTTCGACGGCCAACTCTCGCTTTCGGCAACCGACACACGTCCGCACCGGTCCATCGACGCGTCGATGTGCGGAGGCCGAAGTCTCGCGCTGGATCACGGCTTAGTTTACCTGCACCGAACCAGTGGTCAGAACCACCCGAATGTGTCCGCAATTACGCTCGCGCCGCGACATGCCGACACCCACCACTGACAACACCAGCGAAGCACCGTCGACGAACTCACCACCACGCGCTATCATGCAGTACCGCTCACAGTCCAAACCCTCAGCGGGCCGCCAGGATGAGTGTCTGCGCGGCGATCAGCCTTGTGCCATCGGGGAATTCGATGCCTGCGTCGGTGCACCGCGTCGGCACGGCCGTCCCGTCGACGGACGCGTGGTACTCGCCCACGCCGCCGACGACCGTGAGCCGGTGCAGGTCGAGCTGCCCGCCGGTGCAGGCCATGACGAGTTGGTCACCCTGCTGCGACCACAGGCCCCAACCGGAGCCGGCGAGGAACGGCAGGGCGGTGTCCGGGCAGCGGAAGGTGTAGGCGCCGGCCGGGGCGTCGTGGGTGAACCCTGCCAGCGCCTGCAGCGCCGACCAGCCGGCGAGCGAGCGAGCGTAGTGGTCGCCGCACTCGATCTCGTTGAACGGGTTGCGCCGCCGCCCGTCGTAGCGTCCCCACACGGCGTCCAGCACGGCGCGCCCCTCGTGATGCAAGCCCTCGCGCAGGCAGTGCGCGGCCACCTGGTACTCCGATCCGGTCCACACCTCGTCGGCGTACCGGATCGGGACCGCGGGCCGGCCGCCGTGCGGCCAGGCACACACCAGCAGCCCCGCATCGTCACCGTCAGCGAACACCCGGTACGGATGAATGAAGTCGCGGAACCCGCGGCGGAGGTTGTGCCGCACCACCGCGGCGAGGGCGGCGCGCACGTGCTCGGCGGGCAGCAGGTGGCCGAGGTCGAGCTGGTGCGCCCACCACTGCCCGATCAGCTGGTCGGCCAGGCACCCGTCGCCCCACTGATAGTCGGGGTTGTCGCCGGGCAGCAGCCGCTGCACGTAATACTCGCCGGTGAACAGCGCCGCGTCGTAGGACTTGCTGGCCTGGGCGAAGGTGGCTTGGTACGCCGCCGCCGCGTCGATGTCGTCGAGGAGTCGGGCGATCTCTTCGGCGGCCCGCAGCGCGGCCAGCCACAGCGTGCCCATGAACGAGTTGTGCCCGGTGAGGTCAATGTCATGGGTGCTCGGCTGGATGCCGCTGAGCATCCCGCTGCCGTCGACGTTCCAGGCGTGGTCGACGTAGTGCAGCAGGCGGGTGAGGTTGGGCCAGTAGCGGCGCAGCCAGTCGATGCCTGCGCCCGCGCGGTATTCGCGGTAGGCCTTCAGGACAGTGCCGAGCATGCCGTCCAGCGCCGGCTGGTCCGGGCCGCCGATCGGCTCGCCCCACGGCTGCGGTAGGTAGGTCGGGGCGAGCACCCGGTGCGGTACATAGCCTGCCGGCGCCTGCATGATCTCGAACTCGGTCTCGCGCATGCTCCGCTCGAGTTCGGGAAACGCCGCCGCGAGCGCCTGCGCGTAGTTCCATACGTGCGTGCAGTTGAGCGGACAAGAGCCGCCGTAGGCCCCTGACCACATCGCGGTGGAAGCACCCAGCACCCCCTCGAAGCCGAAGAACCGCCCGTCCGCGGCGCGAAAGCAGGTGGGGCTGCGCACGGTCGCGAGCTGGGCGGCGAAATGCGTGACAGCGGCATCGTCCAGGCCGGACTGGGCCAGTGTGCCGGTCCACGCGCCGGTGGCCTCGCGCAGCGCCGACCAGCCTCGGCGCACCCGCTCGAACACGTCCTGCGCGTCGGCGTAGCGGGTGGCGTAGTGGTTGCCCAGCCAGAACCGGGAGCGCCCCCACTCCGGCCGGTCCGGCCCGAACTGCTCGAAGTTGACGTACCGGTTGGGGAAATACCAGGTAAGCGCCACCCGGATGAGCCGCGCCTCGCCGGGCTCCAGCAGGAACGGGACACCGAGGCCGGCGTTGAAGGTGCTGCCCTCCGGGCTGGCGCCGCTCGCCGATTGCGGGGCATGCCGCTGCGGGTCAGCGATGCCCGCCGCCATGGCCAGCCGCGGCGCGCCGCTGGACAGCGCCCGCGAACGCAGAAAGGCGACGAGCTCATCCGTGTGCCGCCACCGGGTCAACGCGGCCGCCCGCGGGTCGTCGGCGGCCAGCACCATCTGCCCGGCGCCCGGGGCGTCGTCGGGGACCGCGGCGTTCTCCAGCACCACGCATGTCCAGCCGTCGCCGCGCAGCAGCCGGTTGGTGTTGCCGCCATACCCGGGCGCATGAACGCCGTCGATCGGGGTGATGCCGTCCCAGCCCACAGCGTTCTGCACGGTGGCGCCAAGGGTTCCGTGCAGCGGGTGGTTGTCGGTGTTGACCAGCCGGAACGTGAACAGCGCAGCCGGGATGGAGCTGGCGTCGACATCCAGCGGGACCAGCGGGTTGAACGCCTCCAGCGTGACGTCCAGCGGAAGGGCGGGGTCAAGGTAGCGCACCCGGGCGATCGGGTAGGTGCCGGACAAGGTCGTGCGGGCCACCCCGGGATACCGGCTCAGCAATTCGCGTTGCCACTCCGGCACCACATCATCGCTGACCAGCGGGGTGCTCGTCGAGTCCCGCGGCGACGCCTGCAGGATGCGCAGCTCGTCCAGCGGCGGCTCCCACCGGCTGACCCGCAGCGCCAAGAACGATCCGGGTAGCGCGCCGGCGTGGTTCCCGATGTTGTGCAGCTGCCACTGCCGCAGACCGCCGTCAGCGCAGATAGCGAGGTTACCGGTGCCGATGCCGCCGAGCGGCATGGCCAGGTGGCCGAACTCGGCCCCGTCGCACTCGGCCGCGCGCAGGTCGTCCGGCCAGGTCACGTCGGCGGGCCCATCGGCTCCGCACCCACCTCGAGATCGTCCGCGTCGGGCAGCGGCGGGCGCGGCGCCGACGGGCGGTCCAGGTAGAAGATCGCGGTCGAGGCGATGTCGTCATGTAGCGGCCGGTAGCGTCGCTGCGACGTCCAACCGAGGGCCTGGATGTCCACCCGGAGATCGGCGCTGAAGTGGATCGGGTCGAGAACGTGCCAGCGGTACATGCCGAACCGCTGCTGGCTGCGATACAGCCCGTCCGGGCGAATGACCTGATGCAACCCGAGAAACGGTGTCGAGTAGGTGGTGTAACCCTGGCCAGGCACATCGAAGTTCCAGGCGCCGCCGAAATAGTCCTCGGTACCGGTGCCACAAATCGTGGGGAACTCCTCGTCGCCGTCGAGGTAGAACTTGACTTCGCCCTCACCCCACCAGCCGGGGTGGTTGGCGCCCCAGGCCAGATAGGTGCCGACGTACTTGCCCGCGCCGTGGACACGATCCAGGATCGGGTGCAGCGTGCCAGCGGCGAGCGGGTTGCTGCGGCGGAACTGGCAGTGCAGATAACCGGTATCGGCCATCTCTGTTGTGAAATCCACGTCGATCTCGTAGCTGATCTGGTAATAGACGACCGCGGTCCGCGGCGCGCGGTTCTCCAATGTCAGCCGGGCATGCCGGGGCACCGGCATCGGCCAGTAACTGTTGAAGCCGCCGTGCGGATTGACGGCGATCGGCAGTGACGATAGCTGGGCGAACTCACACCAGCCCTGACCGAAGAAGTCGCCGAGTGGTACTTCGATCGCGGGCTGGTCTGCGCCGTCCCAATAGGCGCGCAGGATCAGGCTGCGCCAATTGCTGTGGTGTGTGGTCAGCCAGAGATGCGTGATGAGCCCCGGCCCGTCAATGGCGGCCAGCTCGAACGTGGTCTCTCCACCGATTTCAACGCTGGGCGAGACCTTCCAGCCCACGCCGAGGTCTGCCGCGCAGGCCGCGCCGGTGCCCGCTTCGGCGCGGGCACCGCCGCCCTTCGCCCCGTCGAAGTTTTCCGAGCTGATCGAACGGGACTGGGCACCGCTCAATCGGGCCAGCGAACGCAGGTCGGTCACAGGTCACCGGGTCAGCGGTCGTGTGCCATCCCGTGGGTGGCGCCATGCTCCGGGTGCTCCGCCGGCTGATCGGGCGAATCCCCGCGGATGTCGATGCGCCAGCCGGTGAGCCGCGCCGCCAGTCGGGCGTTCTGGCCCTCTTTACCGATGGCCAGCGACAGCTGAAAGTCGGGCACCACCACCCGAGCCGCCCGGGCGTTCTGGTCGATCACGGTCACCGAAACCACCTTGGCCGGCGACAGTGCGTTCGCCACGAACCGAGCCGGGTCCTCGTCGTAGTCGATGATGTCGATCTTCTCCCCGGACAGCTCACTCATCACATTGCGCACCCGCTGACCCATCGGGCCGATGCAGGCGCCCTTGGCGTTCAGACCGGGAACCCGAGAAACAACCGCGATCTTCGACCGGTGGCCGGCTTCGCGTGCCACCGCGACAATCTCCACCGACCCGTCGGCGATCTCGGGGACCTCCAGCGAAAACAGTTTGCGCACCAAGTTGGGGTGAGTGCGGGACAACGTGATCACCGGTTCGCGGGAGCCGCGGCTTACTCCCACCACGTAGCACCGCAGCCGTTCACCATGCTCGTAAACCTCACCGGGAACCTGCTCAGCCGCCGGGATCACACCCTCAGATCCCTTGGTCTCGCTGCCCATTCGGACGACGACGAAGCCGCGTGCATTGGCCCGGCTATCACGTTGCACCACACCAGCAACGATCTCGCCCTCATGGGTCGCGAACTCGCCGAAGGTGCGCTCGTTCTCGGCGTCGCGAAGCCGTTGCAGCATGACCTGCCGTGCGGTGGTGGCCGCGATCCGCCCGAAACCCTCCGGCGTGTCCTCCCATTCGCTGAGCACAATCCCGTCGTCGTCGAGCTCACGGGCGAACACTTGGACGGCACCGGTTTTGCGGTCGATTTCGATATGCGCATCCGGCTGATGGCCCTCGGAGTGCCGGTAAGCGCTGAGCACCGCGGCCTTGACGTCCTCGAGCAAGTCGTCGAACGAGATTCCTCGTTCCACCACGATCGCGTGCAGAGCGGCCATGTCGATGTTCATGTTCTGCCTCCCGTTTCCGCACTCCGATCGGCAGCCGCCAGCTCCAGTTCGCTTTTGGACGGAGGCGAAAACTCAACCTGGACAACAGCTTTCCGGATCTCACCGATCGGCACCGGACGCACCGCCCAGTCCCGGGCCTGATCGTCGCGGACCACCAGCATCAGCGTGTTGTCGGATATCTCGCCGACTCGTCCGGTGATTTGCGTTTCGTCGGCCAGCGCCAGTTCGACCTTGCGGCCCCGCGCGCGGCGGAAGTGCTTCTCGCTGGTCAGCGGGCGGTCCACGCCAGGCGAGCTGACTTCCAGCACATAGCCACCCGCAATGCTTTTCACCGCATCCAGCAAGGTCGACGCCGAACGGGACAGCGTGGTGATGGTGTCCAGATCGAGGGCGGTGTCGCCGTCGGCAATCACGGTTATCCGCGGCGGACGGGACCGCGCATCGATGACGACATCCTCAATTTCGTAGCCTGCGCGCGCGAACTCACCATCGAGCAGCTCGATCACCTGCGTCTGCGACGGTAGCCCGATGACCACGGCGAGCTCCTCATCTTGAGTTGTCCGGTCCGGCGGCGCTCCGGTTCGCACGATTCAGCGCGTCCAGGGCGCCAGCCATCAACGATACGCCAGGACTGGCGTATAAACCGTGATCGCGGCTGGCTCACCCGGCGTTACGCCGGGCTGTGCGAGGCCCGGTCAGAGCAATGGCAGGATGTTGCTGTGCCACGCACGCCGTCCGTTGTCAGTCCGGTGCTCAGCAGGCGGCAGGTACTGGCCGGTGGCGCCGCTCTCGCCGTGCTCGGGATGACGGGGTCCGCCTGCAGTTCGCCGCCCGCACCGCCGGCGGTCGACGAACTCGAATCGCAATTGAAACTGGCCCGGCACGACAGCGAGCTGGCCACGGCGGCAGCCGCAGCCGCGGCCCAGCCGGTTAGTGCGGCGCTGACCGAGGTCGCCTCCGAACGCGCCCAACACGCGCAGGCACTGGCCACCGAGATCGCCCGTCTCGCCGTCAACCCCACATCCACCTCCGGTCAGACCACCAGCCCGACACCCACCACCTCGGCAGCCGCGGCGCCCCCACCGTCACTGTCCGACGTGACTAATTCCTTGCGCACGTCCGCGGCCAGCGCCACTCATCTGGCCACCACGTCGTCGGGCTATCGGGCGGGCTTGCTCGGCTCCATCGCCGCCGCGTGCACGGCGGCCTACAGCGTTGCGCTGGTGTTCGGAGCATCGGCCTCATGACGTCCGCTGAGCCGTCAGGCCACAACACGCCCTACGACACCGCGCTGTGCGCTGCACTGACCACCGAGCACTCCGTGATCTACGGCTACGGCATTGTGTCCGCCCACTGCCAGCCCGACGCCAACAGCCTGGTGTCTTTTGCGCTGAACCAGCATCGCCAACGTCGTGACCAGGTGATCGCGATGCTCGCCGCCCGCTCGGTCAGCGCCCCGGTGGCCGCCGCGGGCTACCAACTGCCGATGCCGGTCAACAATCCGACCGATGCGACCCGCCTGGCCGTGCGAATGGAGAAGGACACCGAGTTGGCGTGGCGCGCGGTCATCGAACAGGCGCAGGACCCGCAAGATCGACGGTTCGGGGTGACCGCGTTGACCCAAAGCGCCGTGCTGACCGCCCGATGGAAGCAGGCGCTGGGCGACTGGCCGATCACCACGGCCTTCCCCGGCAGCGACTAACGCCACCTTTTGCGGCGAGCAGACGCAAAAGCCCCCAACACGCCGAGGCGTGACGGGCTTTTGCGTCTGGTCGGCGAGGCTAGTTCTAGCCTGACACCGCTACCGTGATGTCGGTGGCCAGCCCGGCGCCGACCGCCAGTTCACGGGTCTCGCCGGCGAACCGATTACGCAGCTCGACAGTGCCGTCCGCCCAGCCGCGACCCACCACGACGATCCACGGCACACCGAGCAGTTCGGCGTCCTTGAACTTCACCCCGGGCGAGGCCTGCCGGTCGTCGAGCAGCACCTCGATGCCCAGTCGATCCAGATCGGCCGCCAGCGCGGTGGCCCCGGCGCGCGCCTCGGCATCCTTGTTGGCGATCACCAGATGCACGTCGAACGGCGAAACCTCGGACGGCCACCGCAGCCCCAGCTCGTCGTGGTGCTGTTCGGCGATGACCGCCACCAGCCGCGACACCCCGAGACCGTAAGAGCCCATGGTCAGCCGCACCGGTTTGCCGTCTTCACCGAGCACGTCGACGGTGAAGGCATCGGTGTACTTGCGACCGAGCTGGAAGATGTGGCCGATCTCGATGCCGCGGGCGGAGACCAGCGGCCCGGCGCCGTCGGGAGACGGATCGCCGTCGCGCACTTCGGCGGCCTCGATGGTGCCGTCGGCGGTGAAGTCGCGCCCCGCGACCAACCCGACGACATGCTGCCCGAGTTTGTCGGCGCCGGTGATCCAGCTGGTGCCGTCCACAATCCGCGGGTCGACGAGGTAGCGAACATCGTTGTCGCGCAACGCCTTCGGGCCGATGTACCCCTTGACTAAAAACGGATACTTGGTGAAGTCGTCATCGTCGAGCAGTTTGTATTCGGCTGGATCGAGGGCGGCGGCCAGCCGCTTGTCGTCGACCTCGCGGTCGCCTGGTACCCCGATTCCCAGCAGCTCCCAGGCACCGCCCGGTTGGCGAACCTTGAGCATGACGTTCTTCAAGGTGTCGGCGGCGGTGACGGTGCGGCCCAGGTCGGCGCCGTTCGCCCACTCGACCAAAGTCGCGATGGTCGGGGTGTCGCCGGTGTCGTGGACCACCGCCTCCGGCAGCCCGTCGATCGGCCGGCTGTCCGGGCGAGCGGTGACGACCGCCTCGACGTTGGCCGCGTAGCCGGATGCCGGGCAGCGCACGAAAGTGTCCTCGCCGATAGCGCTCTCGGCCAGGAACTCCTCGGAGGCCGACCCGCCCATCGCGCCCGATACCGCGGACACGATGACATAGCGCACCTGCAGCCGGTCGAACATGCGCTGGTAGGCCTCTCGGTGCGCGTGATAGGCGGCCTTGAGCCCGGCGTCGTCGATGTCGAAGGTGTAGGAGTCCTTCATCACGAACTCGCGGACCCGCAGCAGGCCGGCCCGGGGCCGCGCCTCGTCGCGGTACTTGGTCTGGATCTGGTAGAGCACCAGCGGGAAGTCTTTGTAAGAGCTGTACTCCCCTTTCACCGTCAGGGTGAAGACTTCCTCGTGGGTCGGGGCAAGCAGATAGTCGTTGCCGCGGCGGTCCCGCAGCCGAAATATGCTGTCCCCGTATTCGGTCCAGCGGTTCGTCGCCTCGTAGGGCGCGCGCGGCAGCAATGCGGGGAACAGGATCTCCTGCCCGCCGATGGCGTTCATTTCTTCCCGCACGACGCGTTCGATGTTGCGCAGCACCCGAAGCCCGAGCGGAAGCCAGCTGTACAGCCCGGGGGCGACCGGTCGGACGTAGCCGGCGCGAATCAACAGCTTGTGGCTGGCAACTTCGGCGTCGGCGGGGTCGTCGCGCAGCGTGCGCAAGAACAGCTCGGACATCCGGGTGATCACAGCGCGCAAGCCTAGCGGCGATCGCGAGCGCGGCTGACAGCCGGGCGAAGCGGGTCGCCGCCATCAGCCCAGCGGCGATCGCGAGCGCGGCTGACAGCCGGGCGAAGCGGGTCGCCGCCATCAGCCCAGCGGCGATCGCGAGCGCGGCTGACCACCCGCCAGCCGCGTACCTAACCTCTCAGGTCAGTACAGCTAGATCTCTCCGACGTCGATGGCGTGCTGGACTTCCTGGGCGTGGGCGACCTGCTTGGCGCTGTATCCGATGAACAGCGCCACGGCACCAGTCAGGACGGCGACCCCGGCCACCCACAGCAGGCCGTAGGTGTAGCCGTGATCAAGCGCATGCAGCTGAGCGGCGTTCATGTTCTTCACCGGCCCATTGGTGCCGCCCAAATACAGCGTGCGCGACGTGATGACGGCCTGAATGACGGCAAGGACGACCGGCCCACCGAGGTTCTGCAGCATCATCACGATCGCCGACGTCGGCCCGATCCGGTCAAAGCCGACGTCCGTGATCGCCGAGAGCGCCAGCGGAACGATGATCATGCCGATACCGATGCCGCCGATAGTGACCAGCGTCACCAGAGTCGGGAAATACGGCATGGCGCGATCGAGCGTCGAGCCGTAGACCATCGCACCCACCACCAGGATTCCGCCGGTGATCACCACGGCCCGCGGCTGAAACCACGACACCAGCTGAGACGAGGCGCCCAGGCCGATGCCCATCGCGATGGTGAACGGGATGAAGCCGACGCCGGCGCGCAGCGCGGTGTAGCCCATCAGCTCCTGCACATAGAGGCCGATCAGCACGGTGACCGTGAACAACACGCCGCCGCCCAGGAAGATCGCCACAAAGGTAGCCAGCCGGTTGCGGTCGAAGAACAGGTCCAACGGCACGAGAGGGTTATCGGCGGTGCGCTCGACAATCGCGAACGCGATGAACGCCACCAAGGCCACCACGCCCGAACCGATGGTGGTGACGGAGATCCAGCCCTTCTCCGGGCCGATCGAGAAGGCGAAAACGGCAGCGGTACAGGCCAGCGTGGCAAGGACGGCGCCGGTGGCGTCGAGCTTCATCCGCTCCCGCTGGGTTTCCCGCAGGGTGGTGCGGGCCAGGTGAATCATCACCAGTCCGATCGGCACGTTGACCAGGAACGCCAGCCGCCAGGACAGCTCGGTGAGCGCCCCGCCGACGACCAAGCCCATGACCGACCCGACGCCGGCCATCGCGCCGAACACCGCTGTCGCGGCGTTGCGGGCCGGGCCCTTGGCGAAGGTGGTGGCGATGAGCGCCAAGCCGGTGGGCGTGGCGATCGCGGCACCCACACCCTGCAGTAACCGTGCGGTGACCAGGGTCGGGTCATCCCAGGCGATGCCACACAAGGCCGAGGCGATGGTGAACAGCGCGACGCCGACGGTGAAGGTGCGTTTGCGGCCGATGGTGTCACCGAGGCGGCCGCCGAGCAGCATCAAACCGCCGAAAGTCAGCACGTAGGCGGTGATCACCCAGCTGCGGCCGGCATCGGTCAGACCCAAATCGTTCTGAATCTTGGGAAGCGCGACGATCGCGATGGTGCCGTCCATGGTCGCCATCAGCTGCATTCCGCAGATGGCGATGACGGCGGAGAAAAAGCGTCGAGACGGCCGCCACGTCGGGTGAGTCCTAGTTGGAGGGCTCACGGCGGTCTTGGCTGAGGGCACCGGGGGCATATGAACTACCCGCTCGGAGCGTTCAGACGTCCATTCTTGGACAGCCCGCTCTGCGTCGTTGAGAGCCGTCATAAGAACTTACCCTACAGTAATCTTAGGAATCTTTTAAGCGCCGAATGCCGCTACCGTACCGATCACGATGATCGCGGGGGGCCGAATTCCCTCTGAACGGATCTTTTCCGGCGCGTCAGCGAGGGTGGCCCGCAACGTGTGTTCGGCGGCCGTCGTTCCGTGTTGGACCACCAACACCGGCGTATCCGCAGGTCGGCCGCCTTTCAGCAGCGCTTCGGTGAAGAGCTCGATGCGCTCCACCGCCATCAGCAAAACGATCGTGCCCGACATCGCCGCCAATGCGTCCCAATTCACTAACGATTCGGGGTGCCCGGGCGCAACATGGCCGCTCACCACCACAAACTCGTGATTTAGGCCGCGGTGAGTGACCGGAACACCCACCGACGCGGGCACCGCTATGGCACTCGTCACACCGGGGACCACCGTCACCGGAATGCCGGCATCGACACACGCCAGCAGCTCCTCGTATCCGCGCGCGAACACGAACGGGTCGCCCCCCTTGAGCCGCACCACAAACTGACCGGCCTGGGCCCGCTCGATCATGACGGCGTTGATGGCGTCCTGAGCCATCGCCCGCCCGTAAGGGATTTTGGCGGCGTCGATCACTTCGACGTGCGGGGGCAGCTCGGCGAGCAGCTCCGGAGGCGCCAGCCGATCGGCGACGACGACGTCGGCCTGAGTGAGCAGCCGCCGGCCGCGGACGGTGATCAGTTCCGGATCTCCGGGGCCGCCGCCGACCAGCGCCACCCCGCCGCGCACCACATCGGTGCTCTCGGCCGTGATGACCCCCTGCTGCAGTGCCTCGCGGATCGCCGAGCGGATTGCCGCCGAACGACGATGCTCGCCACCGGCCAGGACTCCCACCGACAGGCCGGCATAATCAAACGATGCCGGAGTCACGGCGCTGCCCTCGACCGCGATATCGGCGCGGACGCAGAAGATTCGGTGCCGGTCGGCCTCGGCAACCACCGCCGAGTTCACTTGCGCGTCGTCGGTGGCCGCGATCGCATACCAGGCGCGAGCCAAATCGCCGTCGCGATACTCGCGCAGCAACAAGGTAATTGCGCTCATCGCCTCGACCGCGGGAGTGGCCGTACGGGTGATGACGTGCACGTCTGCTCCGCTGGCGATGAGCAACGGAAGCCGGCGTTGAGCAACGGTGCCGCCGCCGACCACGACAACCTTCTTGCCGGCCAGCCGCAGGCCGACCAGGTAAGGGTTCTCCGGCGTCGTCACCCGGCGAGTCTCACATCTGCGGCGTGGGCCACGAAGCGCGCCACCGCCTCGGGGGTCGCAGCCGGATGCGTGTGCAGATACGAAGCGTGCACCCCGTCGTGGACCGCGCCATCGCGCACGGCATCCACGTGTGGGCCCCGATATATCCCGCTCCACCAGCGACGAGAATATTTGCCATTACAGAATTTCCCGGAACGCACCGCGATATCGCCATCAGAAGCAAACCTCGGATCGTACCAGAATGGCAGCTGGTTAGAAGTAAGTCGTCCAGAAGTTTTTAATGCAATCTAACAGCCACTGCAATGTTGCGATAACTCCCCAACTCAGGATGCCGAACCATGTGATCATCACCGACACGATCAACACGCCAAGGAAATAGAGCACGATCTTACTGCCCGCTTTCGCATGCGACAAT
>Ga0209693_10000714_pt1 | contig 13653 bp, 14 predicted proteins | sample HubBroMetageWRM3_FD_188345 | JGI IMG/M metagenome (GOLD analysis project Ga0209693, IMG submission 188345) | Warmed soil microbial communities from the Hubbard Brook experimental Forest, New Hampshire - Hubbard Brook CCASE Soil Metagenome WRM 3... | ecosystem: Environmental > Terrestrial > Soil...
GGGACCTGCTCGTCCGGTTCGCGGAGATTCGCGACAGAGACGCCGCGGCCGAACTCGGCGGCACCTGGCTGATGGTCGATTCCGCCGCGCTCGGCGCTCTGGACGACCCCGACGAGTTCCGCGACGGCGATCTCGTCGGCCTCAGCGTGCGCACGGTGGACGGCACCGTCGTGGGAACCGTCGCCGACGTGCTCCACCACGGCCAGGACGTCCTCGCCATCGACCCGGCCGGCGCGGCCGGCGCTCGAGCCGAGCAGATTCTCATCCCGTTCGTCAAGGCGATCGTCCCCGAGGTCGACATCGCCGCCGGCGTCCTCGTCATCGATCCGCCCGAGGGCCTGCTCAACCTCGAAGACGCCACCTGATACAGCTGGAACCGCCGTTCCGGCACCATGATCACGAAGACTTTTCTCCTGGCGAAGGATAATTGTCGTATAGGTGCATAAATCCTTCGTGATCACGCTCCGCCTCCCGGGAGGGGCCACGATGCGCATCGACATTGTCACGATATTCCCGGATTACTTCGGGCCGATCGACGCCGACGGCCAGGTCGGGCCGTCCGGCCCGCTCGGCGTCTCGCTGATCGGCAAGGCCGGCGCCCGCGGCGATATCGACTTCCGCGTCCATGACCTGCGGCGCTGGACCACCGACGTTCATCACGCGGTCGACGACTCCCCCTTCGGCGGCGGCCCCGGCATGGTCATGAAGCCCGACGTCTGGGGCGCGGCCCTCGACGACGTCCAGCACGACCCAGCGGCCGGCTTTTCCGGTCACCACGACATGGGCCGGCTGGCCGGCCGCTACGAGGGCGAACGGCAGGGGCAGCTCGCCAAGGCGCTCCGGCGTGAGATCGAGGGCGTGCGTTTCAAGGCCAAGCCGCGCGCCCGCCGTCAGGAAGGCGCTCTCGTCGAGACCCGCTGCCGGCACCGCCGCCAGGCGGCGCACGTCGGCTTCGCTCAGCGGCCGGCCGACCTGCTGGGCGATATAGAGCAACGCGCGCATGAGCGAGTCGATCGGGCGGCTTCTATCGCCGTCCCAAACCGAGGGTTGGAACCCGCCATTCTCCAGAGGGGCCATTTGCCCCTTTGAGACTACCTGAAATTCTCGTTAAATCAATTGTTTAGAGATTTTTCCTAAAGCTTATCGTGCGCCGAAGGCCCGCTTCAGCTCAGCCGCAAGGTCGGTGTGCTCCCAGGAGAAGCCGCCATCCTTGTCGGGCTTGCGGCCGAAATGGCCGTAGGCCGCGGTACGCTTGTAGATCGGCTTGTTGAGTTGGAGCGTGCGGCGGATGTGGGTCGGCCTGAGCGGGAAGACGTCGGACAGGATCTTCTCGAGCTTGCGCTCGTCGACCTTGCCGGTGCCCTGGGTGTCGACATAGAGCGACATCGGGTCGGCGACGCCGATCGCATAGGCGACCTGGATCAGGCAGCGATCGGCCAGTCCCGCCGCCACCACGTTCTTGGCGAGGTAGCGCGCGGCATAGGCCGCCGAGCGGTCGACCTTGGTCGGGTCCTTGCCGGAGAAGGCGCCGCCGCCGTGCGGCGCATAGCCGCCGTAGGTGTCGACGATGATCTTGCGGCCGGTCAGCCCGCAATCGCCGTCGGGGCCGCCGACAACGAAGTTGCCGGTCGGGTTGACGAAGAAATCGGCGGCCTTCTTGGGCATCCAGCCCTGGGGTAGCGACTTGGCGACATGGCTCGCGATCATCTCGCGAACCATGCCGGAGTTGTACTTCTTGCCCTTGGCCGTGACTTCTTTGTGCTGCGTGGAGACCACCACCTTGGTGGCGCCGATGGCCTTGCCGTCGACGTAGCGCACGGTGACCTGGCTCTTGGCGTCGGGCTGCAGGTCGGGCAGCTCGCCCGAGCGGCGGGCCTTGCTCAGGACCTCGAGGATCTTGTGCGAGAAATAGATCGGGGCCGGCATGAACGAGCCCTTCTCGTATTCCTCGCTGTCGCGACAGGCGAAGCCGAACATCAGGCCCTGGTCGCCCGCGCCTTCCTGCTCGCCAAGATTGCCGCCCTTCTTCTTGGCGTCGACGCCCATGGCGATGTCGGGCGACTGGCCGTGCAGCAGCACCTCGACGTCGGCGCCGTGGAAACTGAAGCCGTCCTGGTCATAACCGATGTCGCGCACGACCTCGCGGGCGATCTCGGTAAGCGCTTCGCGGTTGACGATCGTATGCTTGCCGTACTTGCGCATGTAGGGCGCCGAGGCGCGGCCTTCGCCGGCAATGACGATCTTGTTGGTCGTGGCCAGCGTCTCGCAGCCCAGCCGCGTGTTGGCGTGGCTGTCGTCGGCATGGCCGAGCTTGACGTCATTGGCGATGAAGGCGTCGAGAATGGCGTCCGAGATCTGGTCGCAGACCTTGTCCGGATGGCCTTCGGAGACCGATTCGCTGGTGAAAATATAGTCCTTGAGCGTCAAGGCAGCCCTCCCACAGATCACACTGGACTCCGGGCAGGGCGGCGGGGCCGCCAACGTCCGGCTTAGCCTTTATTGTCGCGGTGGCAAGTCGTCCAAATCCGTCCGCGGCGGCATCGACCATCGAGGCCGCGCCGCTAAAAACTCCAGATGCGGGGGGAAATCAAGGGCTACTCTTCGCCCTCGCATACGCTCTCTGTGACCAAAGGTCCGCTAACGCCCTTTGCGGCCGCCCAAAACCTCGGCATGGCTGGCGGCGCCAACGGCCTTGACCATCTCGAAGATACGCTTGCGCACCCGCGCCTCGCGGATCTTGTAGTAGGCCCGCACCAGTTCCAGGGTCTCGCGCTTGATCAGCGGATCCTTTTCCTGCTCGAACGGCGTGCCGGCCTCACCGAAGCCCTTGCGCCCACGACCCGACATCGGCCGGCCAGACAGCGCGTTGGCCGGCATCTCATCGAAGAAATAGGACACCGGTACGTCCAACACCTTGGCGAACTCGAACAGCCGGCTCGAGCCGATACGGTTGGAGCCGCGCTCATATTTCTGAATCTGTTGAAACGTGAGGCCGACGGCCGTCCCGAGCTTCTCCTGGCTCATCCCGAGAAGGGTGCGGCGCTGGCGCATGCGCGCGCCGACATGGACGTCCACCGGATGTGATCTTGCCATCGGTTCTGTTTCCTCTTGGTCTAGCTTCGCGTATTACAAGGCGGTTGCGCAAGTAGAGTGGTGGACAATTCTCAAGTTGCAATGAGGCGCGAATCCCTCAGTGCAAAAATGCATATCTACACGTCTGGGCTGCATATGACCTTACCGCCTCTCCCCAATAATGCAAGCTGAACCCTCTGCGCGGTGAATTCAAAACGTTGCAAACGTGTTGGCGGCCCTTCGCCGACCACCAACGAACAACATCGTGACTAGAAATCCAACCAGGGCGAGCAGCGTCCAATCGCCCCAGCGGCTGTAGGGCGTGGCCGCGCGCGCAGCCGGGAGTCGGTGGTCGATAATGCCCTGTCGCTGCATGTCGAGTGAGGCCAAAACTCGGCCGTAGGCGTCGATCACGGCAGACACGCCGGTGTTGGCCGAACGGATCATGGGCAGCCCCTCCTCGACCGCACGCAGTCGGGCACTCACCAGATGCTGGTAGGGACCAGTGGACAGGCCGAACCAAGCGTCGTTGGTGACGTTCAGCAGCCAGAGCGGGCGGGCGCCGGGGCCGGTGACAGCTCCTGGGAAGATCACCTCGTAACAGATCACGGGCGAGAACGCCGCCAATCCCGGCAGGCTGATGGAGCCCCTGGAGTCGCCCTCCTCGAACGAGCCACGGCCAATGAAGCCGGAAACCGGCGCGAGTTGCCTGTGAAAGGGGATGTACTCGCCGAGCGGTACCAGGTGGACCTTGTCGTAGGACGCAACGATCGCCCCGCTGCCGTCGATCGCCAGCAGCGAATTCCAGACACCGTCCTCAGGCCGACCGTTGGCGCGCGCCGCCCCGGTCAGGAGGTAGCCGCCCGGCGGCACGGCCCTGGCCATGATCGAAAGCGCGGGCGAGCCCGGCTCGACGATGAATGGCGGCGCCGTCTCCGGCCAGACCACGGCCGCCAGACGGTCGAAGCCCGGTCGTCGGCTCATTTCCACCAGTTCGGCCAGCTGCCGTCCACCGTTTTCCGGCCGCCACTTCTCGGCTTGCGCGACGTTGGGTTGCACGATGCGCACGAGCGGCGCCCCGGCGGGGTCATCGTCAACCCCCGTCGCCATCAGGGCTTCGCCGGCCAAGCCTGCGCCAGCCAACACCGCCAGCGCCGCGATCGAGGCTTTCCAGCCGGCCGTCGGCGCCGCGAGGACGATGAAGGTCAGCGCACCCAGGCCGTAGACGCCGAAAAGCGCGGCACTTTGCAGCAACGGCGCGGCGAAGGCCCAGACATGGCCGAGCGGATTCCACGCATAGCCGGTGAATAGATGACCACGCAGCCATTCGGTCACCGCCCAGGCGAGCGCCAGCAGGATCAGGCGACGATAGCGGCCACCCAGCACCGGCCAACGCTCGACCAGCCAGCGTGTGACACCGGCCGTAAGGCCCGGGAAGAAACCGAGAAGCAGCGCCAGGCCGGCCACGATCGGCACGCCGAGCCAGGCGTAGTCGGCGGGCGGCACGAAGAAGGCTTCGACGATCCAGTAGGAGCCGACGGCAAAATGGCCGGTGCCCCAGGCCCAGCCGCGCAAAAGCGCGCTCCGCGGCCCCGGCGCGGTCTGCCACAGCCAGACGAAAGCCACGATGCCCACGACGGCGAGCGGCAACCAATAAAGCGGCGGCATGGCGAGTGCCGCCAGCGCGCCAGCCAGGAAAGCCGCGCCTCCCGCGCGCCAGCCGCGAAGCGTCATCGTGCCGGTACGGCGATCAGGCGGCGGACCGCGAAGAGGTCGGCGGCCGCACCCGCAGGCGTCGGATGCGCCTGGGATCGACATCGAGCACTTCGAATTCGACACCCGACGGATGGCGCACGACCTCGCCGCGTTCGGGAATGCGGCCGAGCAGGGAGAAGATCAGGCCACCCACCGTATCGATCTCGCGCCGCTCGTCTTCGGACAGCACGCGGCCGATCTCCTGCTCGAGGAGCTCGATGGGCGTGCGGCCGTTGACGTCTATCGTGCCGTCGACCCGGCGCGCGACCGTCGGCGCCTGGGCGACGTCGTGCTCGTCCTCGATCTCGCCCACGATCTCCTCGACCAGATCCTCGATGGTCAACAGCCCGTCGGTACCGCCGAACTCGTCGACCACCAGCGCCATGTGGGTGCGCGAGCGGCGCATGTCGAGCAGCATGTCGAGCACCGGCAAGGTCGGCGCCACGAACACCACACGGCGCAGTATGTCGCGCAGGTTGAATTTCTTCGCGGTGCCCCAGTAGGTCAGCACATCCTTGATATGGATCATGCCGATCACGTCGTCGAGCGACTCGCGATAGATGGGATAGCGCGAATGAGCCTCGGCCTGGATCAGCCGCACAACCTCGTCGAGCGGCGTGTCGGCGGCGATGGCGCTGATATCGACCCGCGGCACCATGACATCGGCCACGTTCTTGTCGCGCAGCTTCAGGATATTGGCCAAGAGGACGCGTTGGTCTTCGCTGATCGGCGTGTCGCTTTCGGGCGTTTCCTCGATCAGCTCCTCGATGGCCTCGCGCACCGCCTCGTTCTTCTCGCGACGGCGCAGCTTGCGCAGGATGGCGCGCAACAGCCCGCCCGTTGAGGGGACCTCGGAGGCCGGCGCCTGGGGCGCCGCGGGAAGTTCAGCTGACGAGGCCGGGCCGGTGGCGCCCGGCTGGGTACTATGGGCAGTGGAGTCCGGCATGGTCGTTAAGATAGGCTATCGCCCCTGCGTTGCAATCGTGGATGTTCCTGATGCGTTCCTGCAAACTTCCATCCGGCGCGGCGATGCCGGTTTTCGGCCTCGGCACCTGGCGCATGGGCGAAAGCGCGCGGCGGCGCGGCGAGGAGCTCGAGGCGCTGAAGACCGGGCTTGATCTCGGCTATCCGATGATCGACACGGCGGAGATGTATGGCGAAGGCGGTGCCGAGGAGATCGTTGGCGAGGCGATCGCCGGCCGGGCTGCACGGCCCTACATCGTGAGCAAGGTCTATCCGCACAATGCCTCGCGCGCCGGCACCGTCGCCGCCTGCGAGCGCAGCCTCAAGCGCATGGGCATCGAGCGGATCGATCTCTATCTGCTGCACTGGCGCGGCGGCGCGCGGCTGGAGGAAACGTTCGAAGCGTTCCACCGCCTGCGCGCAGCGGGAAAGATCGCCGATTTCGGCGTCAGCAATTTCGACCGCGGCGACATGGAAGACGCAGCGCGCGTCGACAAGGGCCTGACGGGCAGCAACCAGGTGCTCTACTGCCTGTCGCGCCGCGGCCCCGAGTTCGACCTGTTGCCCTTGCTGCGCCGGCGGTCGATCCCGCTGATGGCCTATTCGCCGCTCGACCAGGGCGGCCTGTTGCGCAAGCCCGCCCTCAAGAAGCTCGCCCTCGAGGCGGGCTGCACGCCGGCGCAGCTGGCACTCGCCTGGCTGCTGGCCCAGCCCGGCGTCGTCACCATTCCGAAGTCGTCCAGCCGCGAGCGCGTGAAGGAGAATTTCGCCGCGCTCGATGTCAAGCTCTCGCCGAAGCTGCTGGCCGAGCTTGACCACGCCTTCCCGCCGCCCAAGGGCAAGCAGCCGCTCGAGATGCTTTGAACTCAAGCGGACCGTCGGCTGGAGGCCCGCGGTCCGATGAGCGTTCAAGTGTTGCTGCTCTCGCGCAGCAGGGCGGCGATGTCGGCGGGATCGACCTTGATGTCGAGTCCGGCACGCTCTTTCTGCAGGATCATCGACGATCGCGAATCGCGCCCTTCCCAGCCACGCGCCAGTGCTTCCGTCATCTCCTCGAGCGTGAGGTTGGCAAGCCGCATCGGCACGCCGACTTCGCGACCGACCTGCGTGGCGAGCGAAACGTCCTTGTGGGCAAGTTTCAACGCAAAGCGCGGTGGATCGTAGACGTTGGGCAGGAAGTGCTCGGCGAGGCCGTCGAAGGTGCGGCGGCGGCCGGTGACGCCGTTGCGCACCGCCTTCCATAAGGTGAGCGGATCGACGCCGGCCTTCACGCCCATGGTGAAAGCCTCAGCCAGCGCCGTCTGGATCATGTAGCCGCTGAGATTGTGCACCAGCTTGGCGACCGAGGCCGAGCCGATCGGCCCGATATAGGACACCTGGTCGCCCGCCGAGTCGAGCACCGGCCGATAGCGCTTGAAGACCTCTTCGTCGCCGCCCACCCAGATCGCCATCTTGCCCGACGCAGCGCCCGCCGGACCGCCGCTCACCGGACTGTCGAACAGCACGGCGCCGCGCTCAGCGAACAGTGGTTCAAGGCTGCGCATGAGAGTCGGCGAGTTGGTGGAAAGATCGAACAGCGGCTGCCCGCGCTGCATGCCGGCCAGCAGCCCGTTGTCGCCGCGCACCACAGCCTCGAACTCGCGCGGCCCGGGCAACGAGGTGAAGACGATCTCCGTCGCCTGGGCGACAGCCTTGGGTGAATCGGCCCATTCGGCGCCGGCGGCGCAGATCTTTTCGGCCGCCTGCCGTCGCGCATCGTGCACGACCATCTCGTGTCCCGCCTTGCGCATATTGGCCGAAATGCCCGAGCCCATCGTGCCCAGGCCGATAAATCCTACCCGCATGCGTCTTCTCCCTAATATGGATCGGCAATCCCGAGCCTTTTGAGGATCCGCCGCTCCAGCGTTTCCATGCGCTCGGCATCGGCGTCACCGGTCTCATGATCATAACCCAACAGATGGAGCGTGCCGTGCACCACGAGATGGCTGATATGAGCGGACGGCGTCTTGCGCTGCTGCCTTGCCTCCCGCCAAACGGTCTGGCGGGCCAGCACGACATCGCCCAGAAACCCACGCTCGCTTGATGGATAGGACAGCACGTTGGTCGGCTTGTCCTTTCTGCGGTCGCGGGCGTTCAAGGCGCGCACACGCTTGTCGTCGGCCAAGGCAATGGTGAGCGATCGCTTGCGATTGCCGGTGGCAGCGCGCGCCGCCTTGCGCACCAACCTCTCGACGCCAGGCAAGACCTTGGCCCATGCCGGGTCGAGCACGACGACGCTAACCGTGGTCCGGCTTGGTTTTTTTGTCGCGCGCGTCATAGGCCTCGACGATCCGGGTCACCAAGTCGTGGCGCACGACGTCCTGCGACGTCAGCCGTATGAAGCGCACGCCGTCGACATTCTTCAGCGTGTCGACGGCATCGTTCAGGCCTGATCGCTGGCCGCCGGGCAGGTCGGTTTGGCTCGGATCGCCGGTGATCACCATGCGCGAGCCCTCGCCCAGGCGGGTCAGGAACATGCGCATCTGCATGGGCGTGGTGTTCTGCGCCTCGTCGAGGATGACGTAGCAATGCGCGAGCGTACGGCCGCGCATGAAGGCGAGCGGCGCGATCTCGATCTCGCCCGATTCCATGCGGTTGGCGATCTGCTCGGCCGGCAGCATGTCGTGCAGCGCGTCGTAGAGCGGCCGCAGATAGGGATCGATTTTCTCCTTCATGTCGCCGGGCAGGAAACCCAGCCGCTCGCCGGCTTCGACCGCCGGCCGTGACAGCACGATGCGCTCGACCTTGCCGGCAATCAGCAGCGACACACCCATGGCCACGGCGAGATAGGTCTTGCCGCTGCCGGCCGGCCCCAGGGCGAATACCATGTCGCGCTCGCGCAAGGCCTGCAGATAGCCGCGCTGCCCGGGCGTGCGCGCCTGCACGGTTCGCCGGCGCGTGCGGATGCCCTCGCCGTCGCCGTCAGCGCCGCTGCGGGCGAAGCGCACGGCGGCATCGATGTCGGCCATCTCGATGGAGAGGCCTCGCTTCAGCCGCTCGTAAAGACCGGCGATGGCCTTGTGGGCGACCGCAGCATCTTCCGACGCGCCGGCGATCGCCAGCTGGTTGCCACGCGCGCTCAGCTGCACATTGGCGAGCTGTTCGATGCGCACAAGATGACGGTCGTGATGACCGTAGAGGACCGCCAGCAGCGCGTTGTCGTCGAACGCCATGCGGCGCACGTCGGCTGGGCGGCCGCCCACGCCGGCTGCCGGATCGCTCACGCCGCGGCCTCCCAGGGACGCACGACGATTTCGCCCGCCAGGCTGTTGGCATGGCCCGCGGTCAGGCGCACGGCTGCGATGCTGCCGATCAGCCGCGCGTTGCCCTCGGCATGGACCGACTGCAGCCACGGTGTCTTGCCGATGATCTGGCCGGGCTTGCGGCCCGTCTCGGCGAACAGCACCGGCACGGTCGCGCCGACTTTGGAGGCGTTGAAGTCGCGCGCCTGGCGGCCGAGCAGCGCCTGCAGGGCGGCCAGCCGCGCCGCCTCCACGCTTTCCGGCACCTGATCCGGCATCGCCCAGCCCGGCGTGCCGGGCCGGCGGCTGTACTTGAAGGAGAAAGCCGAGGCGAAGCCTACCTCGTCGATCAGCCGCATCGTGTCGTCGAAATCGGCATCGCTTTCGCCCGGGAAGCCGACGATGAAATCGGACGACAGCGCCAGATCGGGCCGCACGGCGCGCAGGCGATCGACCAGGCGCAGGAAAAGGTCACGGCCATGCCGGCGGTTCATCGCCTCGAGGATGCGGTCGGAGCCGGACTGCACCGGCAGGTGGAGGTACGGCATGAGCTGCGGCACCTCGCCGTGGACTGCGATCAGCGCGTCATCCATGTCGCGCGGATGCGAGGTCGTGTAGCGCAGGCGCGCCACGCCCTCGATCTCGGCCAAGGCCCGGATCAGGCGCGCCAGCGACCAGGTCGAGCCATCGGCAGCCTCGCCATGATAGGCGTTGACGTTCTGGCCGAGCAGCGTGATCTCGATGGCGCCCGCCGCCGCCAGATGGCGCGCTTCGGCCAGCACCGCCGCAACCGGCCGCGAATATTCGGCGCCGCGCGTATAAGGCACGACGCAGAAGGTGCAGAACTTGTCGCAGCCTTCCTGGATCGACAGGAAGGCCTGGCCGGCGTGCACGCCCGCGGGCGCCGGCAGGTGGTCGAACTTGCTCTCGGCCGGAAAATCGGTGTCGAGGACGCCCGCGCCCGGCAAGCGCTTGCCGGCGCGCCGGAACGCCGACTTGCGCTCGGCCTCGGCCAGCAGCTCGGGCAGCCGGTGGTAGGCCTGGGGGCCCACGACGATGTCGACGGCAGGTTGGCGGCGCACGATCTCCTGGCCCTCGGCCTGGGCGACGCAGCCGGCGACGGCGATGGTGAGATCGCGGCCCTGGGCGCGGCGCTCGAACTTGGTGTCGCGCAGGCGGCCCAGCTCGGAATAGACCTTCTCCGAGGCACGCTCGCGGATGTGGCAGGTATTCAGCACGACCAGATCGGCCTGCTCGGGTGCGTCGGCGAGGGCGTAACCGAGCGGCCGCAGCACATCGGCCATGCGGTCCGAATCGTAGACGTTCATCTGGCACCCGTAGGTGCGGATGAACACGCGCTTGCGCTGCCCCTGCCCCTGCCGCTGTTCGCCGGTACGGACGTCCGTCATCTGTCTCCATTGCTGGAACGGCCGGTTTCTAACATTGCAAGCGGTCCCGGTCGAGGCCTGCTAGGCGCGGCCCTGGACGGCGGCGGCAGCAGCTCCAGACGGCCGGAATTCGCCGATTGCACGGCCGAGGAGACTTGCCGGAAGCAGAATTCGGCGAGCTTCTTGCGATCGCCCAGCCGATCGATGTCGACCGGCGGGAAGAAGGTGACCACCGCCTCGGTCTCGCCGAGGCAGACCATCTGCCAGAGATGGGGCACCAGATCGAGGTCGCCGAACCAGGCGAACAGCGGCCGCCAGTAGCGGCCCAGTGGAATGCCGTCGAGCCGGGTGTAGGAGATCGCCACCGGCTGCACGGTGATCGGCTTGTCGTTGCGGCGCAGCTGGGCCACGCCGAACAACGCGCTGCGGAAGGGCAGCACGCGCGTACCGTCGCTGCTGGTGCCTTCGGGAAACAGCATGAGATTGTCGCCGGTGTTCAGCCGATTCATCATCTCGTCGCGGCTTTTGCTGGTCTTGCCGCTGCGCCGTTCGATGAAGATGGTGCGCTGGGCCTTGGCGAGCGTGCGGAAGAACGGCCAGGTCGCGACCTCGGCTTTGGCCACGAAGCTGCCGGGGATCAGTCCGCCCAGCACCTCGATGTCGAGGTAGGAGACATGGTTGCAGACGTAGAGCGTTGGAATGAGGTCGGAGCGCTGGCCATGCACGCGCACCCTGATGCCCAGGATGACGCAGACGACACGATGATAGACGACCGGCATCCAGCGCACGACCGACTGGACGCCGAGCGCCCGGGACAAAAGATAGAGAGGCAGCAAGACGAGCGTGAGCAACAGATAGCTCACCAGCCGAAACCCACCGCGCAAAGGAGAACCGATCCACATTGTCGCGATTGGTGTGTCAATCGTGCTGTTCGTTCATCCCGCGTTCGTAGTGGCGGATGTACTTCTCGGTGATGATTTCCGTCTTGACGATGATGAAGACGTCGGTGGTGTTGAATTGCGGGTCGATCACCGCGCCGTCGCCGACAAAGCCGCCGAGCCGCAGATAACCCTTGATGAGCGGCGGCACCCGCGCCATCGCCTTGCGCGGGTCGTAGCTGCCCGGCTCCAGCACATCCATCTTGACGTAGCGGCTAGCCAGCGCGCGCACGCGGATCTCGGGCGGCGCCAGATGATGATGATAGAGGTAGCTCATCGCCTGGGCGTGCTGCGACGGATCGGTACCGGGCAGGCTGGGGCAGCCGAACATCACCTGGATGTTGTAGTGGAACGAATAGAGCGCGATGCCGCGCCACAGCATCTGCATGGTCGCCGTGTTGCGCGCATCCTTGGCGATGCACGCGCGGCTGGGTTCGAGGATTTCGCCCGGATAGTCGATCAGCGGCTGGATGTCGTACTCGGCGGACGAATAGAAGCGGCCGATCTTGGCCGCCGCCGCACGGCGGATCAGGCGATAGGTGCCGACGATGCCTTGCGGGCCCTCGCCGCGCCGGCGGTCGAGCACCAGAAGATGGTCGCAGACCTCGTCGAAGGCATCGAAGTCGCGCCGCCGCGTCGCCATCTCCGGCGTCGGACGCGCTGTCATCTCTTCGTAAAAAATCCGATAACGAAGCGCCTGCGCGGCATCGATCTCAGCCGCACTCTCGGCCAACCGAACCTCGAAGTCGCCGGCAACGACCTTGACGATCTCCGCGCTCGACGAGGGAGCGCCCAGGAGTTCGGCATCGCTGTCAGCGCGGTCTATGCGCATGTTTCATCCGCAAGGGGGCCGCCCCGATCATGCGCCCATTATCGGGGTGGCGATGGCCCCGTCCACTCATTTTTGTCGGTCGGTTTTCCCGTCCATCGGCACGCCGTACAATTCAAGTCGGTGCCCGACCAGCCGATAGCCGGCTTTTTCCGCGATCCGGCGCTGCAGTTCCTCGATCTCGTCGTTGTGGAATTCGACAACCTTGCCGCTCTGGATGTCAATCAGGTGGTCATGATGCTCGTCGGGCGTTTCTTCATAACGCGCGCGGCCGTCGCCGAAGTCGTGCTTGGCGAGAATGCCGGCTTCCTGGAAGAGTCTCACCGTCCGATAAACCGTCGCGATGGAAATATTGGGATCTATTGCCGTCGCGCGCCGATGCACCGCCTCGACGTCGGGATGGTCGTGGGCTTCGGACAGGACGCGTGCGATCACACGCCGCTGGTCGGTCATCTTGAGACCGCGCTCGGCGCACAGCAATTCCAGCTTCGATTTGCGATCGGGCATGCAACGACACCCTACACCGGCCGGCGGGCGGGGTATAGTTGCGGGGTGATGACCATCCCTTCCGACCATGCCATCGACATCACCGGCGAAGTTTGTCCCATGACCTTCGTGCGCACCAAGCTCCAGCTCGAGCGCATGCAGTCGGGCGAGGTCCTGAGCGTTCGCCTTCGCGGCGAGGAGCCTTTGCGCAACGTGCCGCGCGCCGCGCGCGAGGAAGGCCACACCATTTTGGGGATCGAAGACGATGGCGAGGCCCATATCGTGACGATCCGGCGGGCCTGATTATTTACTGATCAATTGAGAGTGAGACGCATGATGAGGGCGTCCGCAGGCGGTCCTTCACCGCGGCGGTAATAGGCCGGGCGCCTGCCGATCACCCGAAAGCCCAACGCCTCGTAGAGCGCCCGCGCCGGGGGATTATCCGCGCCAACTTCAAGGAATAGCGCCCGCGCCCCGGCCTCGCGCACCCGATCGATCACCGCCGTCAGCAGCCGCCGGCCCAACCCGCGCCGGCGCTCGGTCGGCCGCACCGCGATCGTCAACAGCTCCGACTCGTCGGCGACGACGCGGTAGAGCGCGATGCCGGCATCCCGGCCTTCGGCTTGAAGCAACAGGCCCGTGACACCAGCCGCGGCCAGAAGCTCGGCCAGGTCCTGTCTCGTCCAGGCACGCTCACCCAACGGCACGAAGGACTCGCCGTGCAACGCCGCGGCACGGTCGAGATCGAGCGCCCCCAAGCGGCACAAGACCAAACCTGTGGCCATTCAATCGACCGTCCGCCGCGCGCCGTCGGGCAGGGTGATGTTGACGCCCCGCAGATAGAGCGGGCGCGGCAGACCCTCGCGCGCGTTGCGCGCGGTTCTCTTGGCTTCGATTACGGCGAGGACGGAACCGTCCACATCGTAAAGACAGAAGTCGGT
>Ga0209693_10000715_pt1 | contig 13650 bp, 13 predicted proteins | sample HubBroMetageWRM3_FD_188345 | JGI IMG/M metagenome (GOLD analysis project Ga0209693, IMG submission 188345) | Warmed soil microbial communities from the Hubbard Brook experimental Forest, New Hampshire - Hubbard Brook CCASE Soil Metagenome WRM 3... | ecosystem: Environmental > Terrestrial > Soil...
GGGCACCGACATCGTCGTCTCCGACGAGAACTTCAAAGTCGCCCGCCCGCGCATCACCGGTTCCTTACTCGGCGCCGTCCCCGGACAGTGGCCGTCGTGGTTCGCACCCCGCCGCGTCACCCTCGACGGGGCGCCCGCGCAGTCATTCGATCGCAGCCACCCGCTGACCGCCGACGGGACGGTGTTCGCCGTCCCCACTCCGGGGCACATGGCCGGCCACATGTCGGTGGTGGTCCGCACCCCCGGGGCGACCTACTTCCTCGCTGGTGACGCGACCTACGACGAGGAACTGCTCAAGCAGCGCATCGTCGATGGGTTCTCCGAGAACATCGGGGTGTCGCTGAACACCCTCGACCGCATCGCGGCATTCGCCCGGTCCGAACCGACCGTGCTGCTGCCCGCGCACGATCCGCTCGCTGAACAGCGCTTGGCCGAACGCATCACCCTCACCGACGACTAAGCACCGCAGTCCAGGGGTACGGTCACGGCTCGGGCCCGCTGCTGGCAGTGTGGGGGTCACGGGGTCGAATCCCGTGAGCTCCACCATAAAACAGCAGGTCTGGCTAGCGGCTACGCAAAGGAAACTCCGACCGGCACACGATCGCCGATATCGCGATGTATGCGCCCGTCGGTCGACCCTACGACTTGTCGCGGGATCGCAGCTCTCGTCTGAGCTCGATTACCTGTTTCTCAAGGTCGATCACAGCCTTGGAGCACATGGCTGTCAGTCCGATGAGTTTCACGACTACCGCCCATATCCGGCTGTGGCCGGTAAAGGATTCGTCGAACTCGGCGAACCGCTCGAGGAGTTCCCTTCCGATAACGGATTCGGGATCGAGCTGTATCCGCCGCATTTTGCTGAACGCCGAGAAGTCGGCTGTTTCTTCGGGATGGGGCTCCATCTATCGAGCGTAGGCCGCCGGCCGTGGCGGGTGGGCCGAAAGAACCGTCTTGCCGACACGGAGAACGTGGCCAGTCATGCCACCCCGTCTGCCCGGCGAGTCCGCCACGTAAACGCGACCGAACGCGTGACGACCAAACCCCCGTTGTGCCAAGAGTGTGCCAAGACAGGTAAAAACAGCCCGACAATCCGTGGACAGGGTGGACGCGAACCAGCCGCTGAACTGGGCATTCTCAGACGCTAAGGCACTGCGTGAAACGCGGTGGACAGTCGGGCTCGGATTTACACACCAGCGGTCGGCGGTTCGATACCGTCCGCGCCCACCAAGATCAGCACAGGTCAACCGGGCGCGCCTCACGCCGAAGGCGCGGCACAAGGTCATGGGGCGCCCTTCGGCGAAGCGGTCGTGCCCGAGTAGCCGATCGTGTCCAGCTCGACGAGATCATCGTCGGAGAGCCGGAGCCCCGCGCCGGCGACGTTCTCGCGCAAGTGCGCCGTCGATGAAGTGCCGGGAATCAAGAGGATGTTCGGCGACCGCTGAAGCAGCCAAGCCAGAGCAACCGACATCGGCGTCGCGCCCAGTCGGGAGGCCACGTTCGAGAGCGCCGAGGACTGAAGTGGGCTGAAGCCGCCGAGTGGAAAGAACGGTACGTAGGCGATGCCCTCATCGGCGAGCGAGCCGATCAGCTGGTCGTCTTGGCGGTAGGCGAGGTTATACATGTTCTGCACGCACACGATCGGCGCAATCGCCTGGGCCTCGGCGACCTGTTCCGGCGTCGCGTTGCTCAGGCCGAGGTGTCGGATGACGCCCTGTTGCCGGAGTTCGACTAGCGTCTCGAACGCCACAGCGAGCGAACCGGGTTGGGGCCCCGCGGCGTTGCCGAGCCGGAGGTTGACCAAGTCGAGGACGTCTAGGTCGAGGGTTTCAAGGTTCTCGCCGACGGAGCGGCGCAGCTCTTCGGGCTGTCGAGCCGGGGGCCAGCCGTCGTGCTGGTCGCGGGTCGCGCCGACCTTGGTCACGATGTGCAGTGTTTGCGGGTAGGGGTGCAGCGCTTCACGGATCAGCTGGTTGGTAGCGCGGGACGCTTTTCTGGCGGCATGTCCTAGCCGCGAGCTGCTCGACCGGCTCTCCGACAAATGGGTCACGCTGGTCCTGGCCGCACTAGGCGGCGGCTCGCGTGGGCTAGGCGCCGGCTGCGCCGGTGAGCCCCGGTCCATCCGCTACTCGGAACTGTCCCGCCTGCTGGCTGGCGTCAGCCACAAGATGCTCACTCAGACGCTGCGCTCCTTGCAGCGTGATGGTCTGGTCACCCGCACCGCGACGCCCACAGTGCCCGTCACCGTCTTCTACGAGCTGACCGAACTCGGGCTCTCCCTGCACCAAATGATGCGGGGCCTCAAGACCTGGGCCGAAATGCACATGGACGACGTGCTCGCCAACCGCGACAAGTACGACACCGGCAACGCCTGACCCGATGAGCGGAGGCGTCACATTATGCAATGGCGGGGCTGCGAAGGATCTGACCGGCCATCCGGGTACGACAAGGGCGATCCCGAATATCGACTACTTCCCAAATCCCGCAACGGATTTAGCGCCGAGACAGTCTGCGGCGAGATCGGTGACGTGATCTTGGTGATCTCGCACGACCGCTGGCGTTCTGCTCCGAACACCGCGGTCCGGATCAGCGCCGACCTCAGCCGCAGCCTCAGCGCAATCGAATTCACCTGCAAATCGAGCCCACCTGTACTTTCGACCGGCTCGGTCCTCCCAGTGCTGCTTTGCGATCCGTCGACGCGACCGCGGTAACAGCGAGGTCGAGTTGGCCGCGTCCAAAGGGGGACTGGTAATCCGTGGATAACTGATCCCTGAATGGGGCTCGCTCCCTCTGACAGGATTGAGCCAACCGGGGTTCCACGTGGGACCTGAATTCAAATACCTTTGTTCGGAAGGAAATTCGGATGGCTCGCACGAAAGCAAACATCGACATCCCCAATCTGGGTGGAAAGCTAGCACTGGTGACTGGGGCCAGTGATGGCCTCGGGCTGGAAATCGCGCGACGGCTTGCTCTGGCCGGCGCCGAGGTGATCATGCCCGTACGGAATCCGAAGAAGGGCGCCGCCGCGGTTGACCGGATCGCCGCCGAGGCACCCGGCTCGGTGGTCAGCACCCGCGCACTGGACCTCGCGTCACTGCGGTCCGTGCACGAGCTCGGCGAGGTGTTGTTGGGTGAAGGCCGCCCGATCAACATCTGGGTGAACAATGCCGGCGTCATGATTCCGCCGACCCGCCACGAGTCCGAGGACGGATTCGAGCTTCAGTTCGCGACGAACTTCCTTGGTCACTTCGCGTTGGTGGGCCACGCTCTGCCCCTTCTCAAGGCCGGCCACGCGCGCATGACGACCATGTCCAGCTTCGGCTCACGCAAGGGAAAGATCGACTTCGACGACCTGCAAAGCAGCAAGAAATACACGCCGTGGCCGGCATACAACCAGTCCAAGCTCGCGCTGACGCTGTTCGCCCGTGAATTCGCACACCGCAGCGCCGTTCAGCACTGGGGTGTGATGAGCAATGTCGCGCACCCAGGCCTGACGGTTACCAATCTGCAGGGCTCAGGGCCCAACATGGGCCGCGATTCACGTTCAGCCATGTCGCGGACCTTCCCCTGGATGGGACGACTCCTTCCGTCCGTCGTGCAACAGGTCGACACCGGGGCGCTTCCCGCTCTTTACGCCGCCACCAGCCCCGACGCCAAGAATGACACGTTCTACGGGCCGGGCGGCCGAGGTCATCTCACCGGAGCCCCCGTCGAGCAGAAGTACTACCCGACCGCTGAGAACTTCGAAGAGGCCAACCGGCTGTGGGCAGTTGCCGAGGACCTCTCCGGCGTGATCGTGTCCCTCCGATGACCGATACCTCTGCAGTGCGATCGCTTCGGCTGGTGCGCTTTGCCGCCGCGGCACCGGCTCGTCGGTGCCGGACGCTAGCCGGCGGACCATAATGAGCTCCGACGTTGGATCGCCTGCCGGCCATGGGATGCGACGATGAGGAAGACCATGATGGATCGCGCACAAATGGCGGACTTCCTGCGCAAGCGTCGAAACGCGTTGCGGCCCGGAGATGTCGGGCTGACCAGCGGGCCCCACCGCCGCACCGAAGGGCTGCGGCGTGAGGAAGTGGCGGCCCTCTGCGGGATGAGCGTGGACTACCTCGCACGGTTGGAGCAGCAACGCGGGCCTCAGCCTTCCGACCAGATGCTCGCCGCGATCGCTCGCGGTTTGCGGCTGACCCTAGATGAGCGTGACCATCTGTTTCAGCTCGCGGGCCGCAACGCACCGCACCGGGCGCTGCGGGCGGACCATGTCAACCCGGGAATGATGCGCGTTCTGGACCGCCTCTACGACACGCCCGCCCAGGTGGTGACGGGTCTGGGGGAGGTTCTCGTTCAAACGCAGACGGCGACCGCCTTGCTGGGCGCCCCGTCGCAATACACCGGTAAGCAGCGCAGCCTGATCTACCGGTGGTTCACCGATGTCGACGCCCGCAGGATCTATCCCCACGAGGACCACGAGATGCACAGCCGGGCCTTCGCCGCGGATCTGCGCACACTGGTCAGTCGGGAGGGCAACGCGTCACGCGCCGCGGCCATGGTTCGCGAACTCGTGGAAGCCAGTCCCGAGTTCAAACGAGTGTGGGCGGCCCACGAGGTCGGTTTGGTCCGCAGCGACCTCAAACGCATCGTCCACCCTGAGCTGGGCGTCCTGGAGTTGCACTGCCAGATGCTGTTCGACTTCGACCAGTCACAGGCGTTGCTGGTCTTCACCGCAACGCCGGGCAGCGAAAGCTACGAGAAATTGCAGCTGCTGTCGGTGATCGGCGAGCAGCGGCTCAATCCGTGATCCGCTGCGCCGAGGTAAGGACGAGATGTCTGATTCGCACGATCGCAGCGCCCGGACGGCCCGCAGCGAAAAGATCGCATTGACCAACGCGCGCGTGTTCGATGGACGTGGACTTCGCGGGCCCGCCACTGTGGTCATCGAGGGCGGGATCGTGGGCAACGACTCCGCAGGCGCGCGGATCATCGACGCTGGCGGGGCCACCCTGCTGCCGGGACTCATCGATGCCCACGTTCACCTCTTGCATGAAGGGCACCTGCAGCAACTGGCGGATTTCGGGGTCACGACGACGCTGGACATGGGGGCTTGGCCGCCATCCATGGTCGACTCGCTGCGCAACAGGACGGGCATGGCGGACATTCGCAGCGCAGGCATCCCCGCGACCACCGCCGGCAGCGCCCACAGTCACCTACCGGGATATCCGGCCGAGGAATTCGTTGACGGTCCCGCGGGCGCCGCCCGATTCGTGACCGATCGCATCGCCGAGGGAGCCGATTACATCAAGCTCATCGCCGATGTCCCCGGACCCGACCAGGAGACACTCGACGCGCTGGTGGCCGCGTCGCACCAGCATGGCAAGCTCACCGTCGCACATGCCGTGTCCACGGCGGCCCTCGACATGGCACTACGGGCCGGGGTCGACATGATCACGCATGCCCCGCTGGACCGCCGGCTAGACGCGTCCACAACGGCTCGCATGCTCGCGCAGGGGTGCGTCGTCGTTCCGACGTTGACGATGATGAAGGGTGTCGCCCACCGGATCGCCGCTGCCGCGGCCCGTCAGTCCGGGGGTGTACCGGCGGCTGGGCCGAGCTATGAATCGGCTCGCGACAGCGTCGCCGAGCTGCACCGAGCCGGTGTGCCGATCCTCGCGGGTACGGACGCCAATGCCGGCCCCGGCATACCCTTCTCACCCCGCCACGGCGAAAGCCTGCACGAAGAGCTCGAGTTGCTCATCGAAGCCGGCCTATCGACCGTCGAGGCGCTGCGCGCGGCGACAGTACTGCCAGCCCAACACTTCGGGTTGCGCGACAGAGGCGTGATCGAACCCGGCCGACGGGCCGACCTCGTACTGATCGACGGCGATCCCATCGCCGACATCCGCGCCACACGACTGATTCGGCGGGTCTGGTGCGCTGGTGTGGAGCACGTCGTCGGAACCGTTGTCGGGATATCGGCCGAGGTGCGGGGATCGGCGCGGCCTAGGGTCGCCGGCTCCGGGCCGCACGGCGACGATGCGGTCCCATCTTAATTCGACGCCGGGCGCTCATCGAGCGCTAGGTACTGGCTGAAGCAGTCGTCGACGGCCTCGGCCATCGATCCGTCCGCCGACCGCAGCGTGCGGGCCGCCAGGCAACACGCCACGGCGGTCTGTGCGGCGAGCACCGCCACATTGCGCTGCGCTCCGCGGTACTCGAGCAGTTTGGCCATGTCCTCGCCGAACTGGAGCATCTTGCGAACGTGGCGGTCGTGAAGTTCGGGGTTGTCATCGATGAGGCGTTCGTGGGTTGCATGCCAACGACTTTCGCCCGCTTCGCGATAGGCGCCGACCACGACGTCGCGCAGCTGCGCGAGTGCCGCGAGCAGTGTGGTGGGCGCCGGAGATGGCCGAGCGAGCTCCCGCTCGGAGACCGTGTTGCGGATGTCGGGCTGCCGTGCGAACACCACTTCCCGTTTGTCGGCGAAGTAGCGAAAGAAGGTGGCACGACTCACGACGGCGGCGTCGGCGATGTCGGCGACGGTGACCTCCGGATACGGCCGTCGCTCGAATTGTTCGTAGGCCGCGGTCACGATCGCCTCACGCACGCGAGCACGCTGTCGCTGGCGCAGCGGCGCGGGCGCAGGGATCGGTTCGAGTTCGGCGTTCATGGTCCCAGTCGAGGGTAGCGAGGTGCGACGGCGCGACGGCGCGATGGTTTGATCATTTCGCCCATGGTACTCAGTCGCAATTGCGACTCAGTCTCACCTAACGTACGTTGGGTTGTAAGCACCTCGGTCGCGCCACCGACCGACGACTCGAAGGAGGGCGCCATGGGAGAGAACTCGTCCCTTCGGTATCAAGCAGGAAGCGGCGATCCGCTGCTTCTCTTGCACGGGTTCACCGCGACGTGGCAGATCTGGCGTCCGGTCCTCGCCGATCTCGTCGCCGAGTATCACGTCATCGCCCCGACGCTGCCGGGACATCTGGGCGGTCCGCATTATGAGGGGTCGGAGTTCAACTTCGACCGGCTGGCGGAATGGGCTGAGTCCGAACTCGACGCCAACGGGGTGTCCAAGGCGCACATCGTCGGTAACTCGATGGGTGCGAGCCTGGCCCTGGAGCTCGCGGCGCGTGGTCGCGCCCGCAGCGTCGTTGCGATCGCGCCGGGGTTCGACTGGCTACCAGGGGACCCGCTGGGCCCACGTCTGGCCGAGCAGTTTCGCCACTCGACCGACCGCACCCGGCGATCGAGCGCGCACTTGGAACGTGCCTTGAAGCCGGCGCCGCTGCGCCGATTTCTACTGCGCAGAGTGATGCGCCATGCGGAACGGATGACCGCTGGGCAGGCCGTGCAGATGGCGCGCGCGTCCATCGACTGCTCGATCATCGACGCGGTGACCGAGGCCATGGCCACCGGCGAGGCCATGCTGCGCGGACTCACCGCCATCACGGTGCCGACGCTGATCGGATGGCCACAGCACGACCGAGTGCTGCCGGCCGCCCTGCACGGTCAGCGCTTCGTCGACGAGATCCGTGACGTGGAGATCCGCGAGCTGCCCGGCGTCGGGCACGTGCCGACCTACGACGACCCCGAACTCGTCGTCGAGACGATCGCCCGGTGGATCTCCCGCGCCAGCGCTTCGGTCAATCGTCCGTGAACCCACCTGTTCCGCAACGAGATTGGACCATCGCCGAGACGCGGAGTGCCATCGTCCGCGGCGACGTGAGCGCAGAGGAGCTCACCCGCCACCACTTGGATCGCATCGCCGATCTCGACGGCGCCTTGAACGCCATGGTGACCCTCGACGGCGGGGCGCTGGCTGTGGCTCGTCGGTTGGATGACGAATTCCGCTCCAGCAGAACGTTGATGGGACCGCTGCATGGTGTTCCGGTGGTGGTCAAGGACAATTTCGAGACCGCAGGGATCGCCACGTCGTTCGGGTCGAAGGCGTTCTCGTCGTATGTGCCAAGCATCGACGCGACCGTCGTGGCGCGCCTGCGCGGCGCCGGGGCGGTGGTGATCGGCAAGACCACGATGCCGGACCTCGCGGCGTCGTGGCACGGCCATTCGTCACGCTCGGGCGTCACCCGCAACCCGCACGATCCACGACGTGATCCCGGCGGTTCCAGCGGGGGCACCGCCGCGGCCGTGGCCGCGGGCTTAGGCGTGGCGGGCGTGGGCACCGACACCGGCGGCTCCATCCGGGTTCCCGCATCGTTCTGCGGCGTGGTGGGACTGCGGCCCACCCCGGGACTGGTCAGTCGCGCCGGTGTCATCCCGTTGATCGCCGATCAGGACAGTCCGGGGCCAATCGCCCGCACGGTGAGTGATGCCGCGGTGTTGCTCGACGTGATCGCCGGCTGGGACGAGGCGGATCCCACCACCGCCGTCGGTTACCAACGCCCACCCTGCCGCTACGCCGAGAGCCTGACGGCTGGCGGATTGCGCGGCGCACGCGTGGGAGTGTTGCGATGGGCGTTCGGCGACGACTCCGAGTCAGCGGAGGCCGACGTCAACGCGGTCATCGAGACCGCACTGGCCGACATGCGTGCCGCCGGCGCGGAGCTGATCGACCCCATCGAAATGCCAAAGCTGACAGAAGATCTCGCGGACACTCTGCTGTACTTCCACCAATCGCGCCAGGACATCAACGCGTTCCTCGCCACCCGCGACCTGGGGTCCCGCGACGTCGCCGACGTCGTGGCAGGCGGAGGGGTGTGGCCCACCATGGTTCTGATGCAGGCAATCGCCGCGGGACCCGAGAACCCCTACACCGACCCGTCTTATGCTGCCAAGCGAGCACGCCGCGACGCGCTCTTCCACGGGATCGCCGCAGTGTTCGCCAGGCATCGCCTGGACGCCGCCGGCTTTCCCGACGTCCGCATAGCCGCGCCGTTGCGCAGCGACATCGACGCGGGCCGCTGGGAAGAGGCAGCTCAGGACGCACATCACCCACGGCGCAGCGCGTTCCCGGTGAATACCGCGATCGCCTCGCAGGCGAGAATGCCTGCCATCACGGTGCCTGCTGGGTTTACTTCGGGCGGCCTGCCCGTCGGCCTCGAGTTCCTCGGGCTCAGATTCAGTGAACTCACTCTGCTCCGGCTGGCCCATGACTACGAACTGTTCACCCGGCACCGTCGGGCACCGCAACCATCGAGTGCGAGGAGTACGCATCGAAGAGGCACCCTCGTGGGACCTGTCGCGAACGCTGACCTACATGGACCGCACCGGCATACAGATGCAGATGTTGAGCAATATCCCCAAGTGGCTAGAGGGGTTACGCGCATCCAACGACTTCGGTGCCGAGCTCGTGAGACGCCATCCCGATCGGTTCGGTCTGTTGGCGGCATTGCCGACCAACGATCCGGAAGCCGCGCTGGCCGAGATCGTCCGCGCTGAAACCGATCTCGGCGCTGACGGTTACGCAGTCACGTGCAACTACAACGGTGTGCTGCTCAGCGATCCTTCGTTGGACCCGGTGTGGGCCGAACTGGACCGACGACGCGCCGTCGTCTTCGCGCACCCCGACGCCTACACGCCGGGGGCTCATGGTCGGCCCTCGGCGGTGATCGAGGTGGCCTTCGAAACGACACGCACCTTCACCGACATGTTGTACGCGGGCGTGTTTCGCCGGTTCCCCGACGTGACCTTCGTGGTGGCGCACTGCGGGGCCGCCCTGCCCACGCTCTCGGGCAGGTTGAAACTCCTGGGCTTGGAGCCGTGGGTGCCCAATCCGAATGCACTCACGATCGACGACATGGATGACGCACTACACCGGCTGTACCTGGACACCGCCGCCACGTGCCCGACCTCGCTTGCGGCGGCACTTGCCATGACGACTCCCGAGAAACTCGTGTACGGGTCGGACTGCGGGGTGCCGTGCACCTCGGACTCCTCCATGGACCGAAACCTGCAGTCGTTGCTCGACTTCGACGGCCTCACCGCCGACGAGAAGACGGCGATCGGTTCCAACGCGTCGAGACTGTTCCCCTCCGCCGCGGGTCGCTTGGCCTATGCGAAGCGCGGGGGTGCGTGTCGCGGGTTTCACACCCGGCGGCACTATGAACGGGTGAAGCCGTTTCGCATCGAGGTTCCCGACGACGTTCTTGCTGATCTGCAATCGCGTTTGGCGCGAACCCGGTGGCCGGAGGCCGAATGCGTGGACGGCTGGAGCCAGGGCATTCCCCTGGATTACACCCGCGACCTGGCCGACTACTGGGCCAACGCATACGACTGGCGGTCGCGTGAGGCCGCGCTCAACCGCTTCGACCAGTTCACCACCGAGATCGACGGGCTGGACATTCATTTCATCCACCAAAAGTCGCCGCACCAGGACGCGTTCCCGCTGGTGATCACCCATGGCTGGCCAGGTTCCATCGTGGAGTTTCACAAGGTGATCGAGCCGCTTACCAATCCCACGGCCCACGGCGGACGCGCCGAAGACGCCTTCCATGTGGTGTGCCCCTCCCTTCCGGGGTACGGATTTTCTGCGAAGCCCACCCGCGCGGGGTGGGGCGTCGAAAAAATCGCCGCGGCATGGGAGACGCTCATGGGGCGCCTTGGCTACGACCGCTACGGCGCCCAGGGCGGCGACTGGGGTTCGGCCGTCACCACGCAGCTGGGCCGGAACCAGGGTCACTGCGCGGCAATCCATCTCAACATGCCGATCGGCAGGCCCACAGCGGAAGCGCTCGCCAATCCAACCGCAGAAGAGCAACGGGCATTGGCGGCGCTGGCTGAACACCGCAAGTCGGGCACCGGCTATTCCAAGCAGCAGTCCACCCGGCCGCAAACATTGGGCTACGGCCTGGTGGATTCACCGGCCGGACAGTTGGCGTGGATCGTCGAAAAGTTCTGGGCCTGGATGGATTGCGACGGACATCCGGAGAACGTGCTCAGCCGCGACGAGTTGCTCGACAACGTGATGGTGTACTGGGTGACCGGCACCGCTGCGTCATCGGCGCGCTTGTACTGGGAGAGCTTCAAGGCCTGGGGGCAAATGGGCCGGGTCGAATTGCCCACTGGTATCGCCGCTTTCCCAGGGGAGGTGCTGGTTGCACCGCGGGCGTGGTGCGAGCCGGTCTACAACATCACGCACTGGACGACGATGCCGCGCGGCGGCCACTTCGCCGCATTCGAACAGCCCGAGTTGTTCGTCGCTGACCTGCGCGCGTTCTTTGCGACGGTCCGCTGACTCACCTGTCACCGCCGTCGTCGTCGAGAGTGAATCTGACGACGCGACACGCCAGCGCGGCGTCGGTGTTTTCACTCTCGGCGGCAGGGGATTTGCGTCACCCCGGCGGTGCGAAAAACTCCAGCGCGATGCCGTCGGGGTCGCGGAAGCTCAATCCTGAGCCGTAAGGCGCGTCCACGATGCCGCCGTGGGCGATCCCCAACCCGTCCAGCCGGCTGACCCAGTTCTCCAGCTCGGCACGGTTTGCGCAGCCCAAGCCGATGTGGTCGAGGCCGACCCGGAGCTCGCTGAATTTCTCGTCGGGGGCGCGACGGTCGTGCTGATGGATACCAAGCAAGGTGCCTCCATCCAGCACCCACACCTGATGGTGGAAGCCGGCATCGGTGTGTTCGTCGACTACCGGGTCGGCGCCGAGAAGCCGGCAATACCAGGGTCCGCTTATCTCGATGTCACGCACGGTGACCGCGATGTGGTTGAGCGTGGGAGAGGCCATGGGCCGACTGTACCGCTCGACAACGCGCCGTCGACCGTGAATCTGACGACGCGACACGCCGAAGGCGCGTCGCTGTTTTCACTCTCGGCGGCGGGAGATCTAGACGATCCGCCAGCCGCAGCGCGCGCGAAACCGCATGTCCCACAGATAGAGCTGATAGCCGAAGATCCAGGCGCGATGCGGAATCAGCCGGTCGGCGAACCGCAGGGCCGACAGCAGCCACTTGAACCGGCGCTGCCGGCTCTCCGACCAGTCCAGCTGCATCATCGCCCGGAACTCGGGGGCCAGGAACCCCGTCGTTGCGAACAGGTTGAAGGGCCCTGCCAGCGCTCGTAGTGGCCACGGCAGAAAGGCCACGGTTGCAACCCCACGCAGATGCTCGCGGACCGGCGGGTCGATGTGCAGGTCGTCGAGCGAGCGCTTCCAGTACTCGTCGAACGCGTCCCGGTCCGGGGGCCACATGTGCTCGGGTACTTGCAGCGTGGTACCTAATCGTTTGGCATCGCGATAGACCGCCTCGGCGGTGGCGTCATCAAGCGGGCCGTACAGGAATTCGTGTTGGTCGACGTAGTAGCGGTACAGACACGAGGCCACCCACAGCTGCAGCTTGGGGTCGAATGCATTGTAGGACAACGGGCTTGACGGCATCGAGCGAACCTGGCGGTGTGCGACGTCGACGGCGTCGCGGATCAGTGCCCGGTCGGATTCGGTCCCGATGGTCGCAACCGCCAGGTAAGTACCGGTGGTGCGGGCCCGCTTGAACGGGTGCTTGTACACGTTTCCGCTGTCCACCGGACTTTCCAGCACGCCATAGCCCACGCCCGGTAATGACAGCTGCATGATTACGTTCGCGGCGGGCAACAACGTCGCCGCCGGATTCAGCAGATCGGCGACTCGGGTGACGTGCTTCTTCATTTCGCAGCCGTTGCGGCTTTTGCCTCAGAAGACTCCATGGCAGCGAGTAGACCACGTATGAGACGCTGCCGGAATGTTTGCGACGACACCGCGCACCCGGATCGTCGGCGTGCTGGGCGGCTATCTGGCCGACCTCGCGCTGGGCGACCCGAAACGGGGTCACCCGGTCGCGGTGTTCGGCCAGGCGGCAGCGAAGTTGGAGCAGGTCACCTACCGGGACAACAGGATCGCCGGCGTGCTGCACGTCGGCCTGCTGGTCGGTGCGGTGGGCTTGCTGGGCGAGGCTTTGCAGCGCGGCGCTCGACGTCAGGGTCGGCTCTGTTCGATTGCGGTCACCGCGGCGGCCACCTGGATATCGGTTGGCGGAACTTCGTTGGCGCGCACCGGCCTGGCGATGTCGGAGCTGCTGGACCGCGGTGACGTCGAGGCCGCGCGACAGCTGCTGCCGTCGCTGTGCGGGCGCGACCCGGCCCGGCTGGACGGCCCGGGCCTGATCCGCGCGGCTTTGGAGTCGGTCGCGGAGAACACGTCGGATGCGCAGGTGGCGCCGCTGCTGTGGGCGACGGCGGACGGGGTGCCCGCGGTGCTGACGTACCGCGCCATCAACACCCTGGATTCGATGATCGGCCACCGTTCACCGCATTATCTACGATTCGGTTGGGCCGCAGCACGATTGGATGACGCAGCCAATTACCTCGCCGCGCGGGCGACCGCCGCGCTGGTGGTGATGTGCGCACCGCTTGTCAGCGGATCACCAACGGGCGCGGCGCGAGCCTGGCGGAGAGACGCCGCCCGACATCCCAGCCCCAACGCAGGCGTCGTCGAGGCGGCCTTCGCCGGGGCACTCGGCGTGCGGCTCGGCGGCCCCACCCAGTACCACCACGGGCTGCAGATCCGGCCCACCCTTGGCGACGGCGCCCAGCCGACCGTGGCCGATCTGCGCCGGGCGGTGGTGCTGTCGCAGGTGGTGCAGGCTGCGGCTGTGCTATTGGCAGTCGGCTTTCGCCTGGCGACGATGCGGCCCGCTTGCGGGCCGAGGAGAAGCCAGGCA
>Ga0209693_10000716_pt1 | contig 13643 bp, 7 predicted proteins | sample HubBroMetageWRM3_FD_188345 | JGI IMG/M metagenome (GOLD analysis project Ga0209693, IMG submission 188345) | Warmed soil microbial communities from the Hubbard Brook experimental Forest, New Hampshire - Hubbard Brook CCASE Soil Metagenome WRM 3... | ecosystem: Environmental > Terrestrial > Soil...
TGGTGGCCAAGCTGGTCGGGCTCGGCGTGGCGCTGACCGCGGCGAGCAGCGCCTTCGGCGTCCTGGTGAGCTGGTGGCTGGCGCAGGTCGACCCGCTGGCCAGCGACAGCCGGTGGCAGCCTGCGCAGTTCGGGCTGACCGCGGTCACGTTCGCTGCCTGGACCGTGGCCGCGTTCGCGGCCGGCGCGTTCGCCGGCGCGCTGATCAGGCGCACGGTCCCTGCCATGGCCGCCACCGGCGTCTTCGTCGTGGCCCTGACCGCGATCGCGTACAAGAAGCTGGACACGCTGCTGGTGAGCGCGGGCCCGGTCATCGGGCGGACCACGCTGCTCGGCCTGCCCGTCTACCAGCCCGGGTCACCCCCGGTCACGTTCATGCTCGGCCAGGCCGTCACCGTGTCGGTTCCGGCGGGAAGCTGGCCGCTGCGAAGCTGGATCACCGGCCCGCACGGGCAGCTGATCGGCTCGCTGCCGAGTCGGGTGCTCGCCCTCAACGCGCAGGCGGAGAACCGCTGGCTGGCCGGCCACCACCTCGTCCTCTGGACGGCGTACCAGCCGCCGGGCCGGTTCTGGCTGCTGCAGTCCGTCGAGGGTGCGGCCGGCCTGCTGCTCGCGGTCATCCTGGGCGCGGCAACCGTGTTGCTGGTCCGCCGCCATACCGCCTGAGCCGCGCCACCGGCCTTTGTGGGTCAGGCGGCTTCGGCCGCGGTGTCCAGGTAGATCACCTCGCAGGCGGCCAGCCGAAGCTCAAGTGACAGGCCGCGCTGGCGGCTCACCACGGTGACCCAGACGCCCAGGTCGTTAAGGTGCGCTGCTTCCTCGGCGAACAGGTGATCACCGGAGCCGATCGCCACGTGGGTGAAGCGCCCGGCGACGTTCTCGTGCTGCAGCACGTCCAGCAGGGCAAGGTCGGCGCCGTCGGGGCCGGACCGGACCCGGTAGTGGACGCGCGGCCAGCCGAGCCCGGCATTCAGCAGTGTCTTGTGGCTTGAGGCCACCTCGACCTGGTCCATGACGTCGACGGCGAGGCGGGCTATGTACAGGCCCTGCGTCTCGTGGACCTGGCTGAGGGTCGGCAGCGGGTCGCCGACCAGGTTCTCGATATCGACAACGTGCAACCGCCGGACCGGGAACCGGTACCGTGCACCGGCCCGCCCTGGATCCCTGGTCGTCATCCCGGGCCTCCTTTCGTGACCCTGGCACCCCCCGGTCAGAAGCACGAAAGGCATCCGCCATGCTTTGCCTTAGATGTAATTATACGAGGGTGAGTGCGGTGAACACTCCCTCGCCACTCCGCTGGCCGCAAAATGCCGCGTTCCTCGCACCACTGCCCGTTCGGGATAAAAAGGCTTTTAATCATTACCTGCGGGGGGCGGTATGAAGATCATTGAGGGCGGGCTGCGGGTGGCGGCCAGCGACGTCGCGAACTTCCTGGCCTGCCAGCAGCTGACGCAGCTGGACCTGGGGGCGGCACGGGGGGCGCTGCGGCCGCCGCATGGGGTCGACCTCGGCTTCGAGGACCTGGTGCGGCGGGGCGAGGAGCACGAGCGCGCGGTGCTCGAGCGGTTCCGGGCTGACGGGTACGAGGTCGCGGACCTGGGCGGGATTTGGGATCGCGGCGAGGCGACCGCGGCGGCCATCAGGGACGGGGTCGGGGTGATCTACCAGGGCACGCTGACCGGCGACGGGGACGGGGTTGCGCTGCTTGGGCGGCCGGATTTCCTGGTCCGGGCCGACCTGCTGCCGGCTCCGGACGGGGAGCCGCGGCCGGACGGGCGGCACTACGAGGTCGTGGACGCGAAGCTGGCGCGGACGGCGAAGGCCAGGGCGGTTCTGCAGACCGCGTTCTACTCGCATTTGCTCGGCGAGCTGCAGGGGAGCTTGCCGCGGTGGATGTACCTGGCGCTCGGGGGCGGCGAGCTCGTGCCGTTCAAGGTGCAGGACTTCGCCGCGTACGAGCGGCAGACCCGGCGGCGGCTGGTGGAGGTGCTCGGCGCGGGGCCGCCTGCCGGGCTGTATCCGGAGCCGGTGGAGCACTGCGCGATCTGCCGGTGGAGCGAGCTGTGCGCCGGGCGGCGGCGGGAGGACGACGACCTGTCCCTGGTCGCCGGGATGTCCACGGGACAGCGGCGGGCGCTGAAGGCGGCCGGCGTGGCTACCCGGCGGGGGTTCGCGGGGCTCGGCTGCCTTCCGCGGCTGGACCGGGTGAGCCCGGATTCGGTTGAGCGCTCCTGGAGCCAGGCGCGGCTGCAGGTGGCCAGCGAGGACCGCGGGAGCATCCAGTACTCGCTGCTATCGCCTGATCGGGACGGCGACGGGGCGATGGTCCCGAACCGCGGGCTGTTTGCGCTGCCCGAGCCGGTGGTGGGCGACTTGTTCTTTGACATCGAGGGAGCGCGGTATTACTCCGAGGACGGCAGGGAGTTCGGGCTGCAGTACCTGTTCGGCGTGGTGGACACGGCCGACCTGGACTCGGCGGGGCTGCCGCGGTACACGGCCTTCTGGGCGTTCGACCGGCAGGGCGAGAAGCTCGCGTTCGAGTCGCTCATCGACTTCATTACCTCGCGGCGCGCCCTTTGTCCCGGGCTGCACGTGTACCACTACAACCACTACGAGCCCACGTCTGTCGACCATCTCACCGAGCTGCACGGCACCAGGCAGGAGGCGGTGGGCCGGCTGACGGGGCGGTTCGCCACCCGCGAGGACGAGGTGGACGACCTATTCCGGCTCGGGGTGTTCGTGGACCTGTACCGGGTCGTCAGGCAGGGACTGCAGGCCGGGGTGGAGAGCTACTCGATCAAGCGGCTCGAGCCGCTGTGCAGGTACGCGAGGCAGGTGGACCTGCGGTCGGCGACGGCCAGCCTGATCGCGTTCGAGGCGGCGCTTGAGGACGGGACGGCTACGGGGGACGGCGTTCGGCAGCTGGTGGTGGGCGGGTACAACGAGGACGACTGCCGGGCCACGCTGGCGCTGCGGGACTGGCTGGAAGCGCGGCGGCGGGAGCTTGCCGGGCGGCTTGGCGAGGATTTGCCGCGGCCTGTTGTGGTGGAGGCGCCGCGGGCCGCCGAGGACCCGGAGGTCAGCCGGATCAGGGCCGCGCTGGTGGCCGGCGTTCCCGCGGCCGGGCGGACGGACGAGGAGCGGGCGCGGGTGCTGCTGGCCGACCTGCTTGACTGGCACCGGCGCGAGGACAAGCCGGCCTGGTGGCGGTACTTCTACCTGCGCTCGCTGAGCTCTTCAGAGCTGATCGGCGAGCCGGACGCGCTCGGCGGGCTGGCCGGCGGAGAGATCGTGGGCGAGGTCAACAGGTCGGTGCTGCGGCGCTTCTCGTTTCCGCCGCAGGAGCACAAGGTCTCGGCTGGAGGTACGGCTGTTGACCCGGAGACCGGGAGAGGCTGGCCGGTCTGGGCGATGGACGAGGCGGCCGGGACTATCGAGCTGAAGGTCGGCCTGGGCTACGACGGGCCGCTGCCCGCTGCCCTCATTGAGAGCGGCCCGATCAAGACGACGCAGCTGCGGGAACGGCTCAGGGATCTCGGCGACCGGGTGGTGCGGGAGGGCGCCGACGGCGGGGACGCGGCTACCGCGCTGCTGCTCAGGCGGCCGCCGGCGGCATCGGGGCCGCTGATTGCCGGCGGCGAGACGGCGGGCGAGGCCGCGGTCCGGCTTGTTTCGCTGCTCAGGCGTTCGTACCTGCCGATGCAGGGACCGCCGGGTACCGGGAAGACCCGCTCCGCCGCCGAGCAGATCCTCGCGCTCGTCGCGCAGGGGCGCAAGGTCGGCGTCACCGGGCCGTCGCATGCGGTCATCGAGCACCTGCTCGATACCGTGTGCGAGCGCGCGAGCGAGCGGGGCCTCGCGCTGCGGATCGGCCAGAAGCCGGACGAGGACCGCCAGTACCTTCATCAGGCGGCCGGTCCGATGACCGCCGAGCAGCTGGAGGGGGCGCTGCGCGACGGCGAGCTTGACGTGGCGGCGGGCACGGTCTGGCTGTGGGCACGGGCCGGCCTTGCGGGCAGCGTGGACACCCTGTTCGTGGACGAGGCGGGGCAGCTGTCGCTGGCCAACGTGATGGCCGTGGCCGGCGCGGCGCGGAACCTGGTGCTGCTCGGCGACCCGCAGCAGCTTGCCCAGCCGAGCCAGGCCACGCACCCGCCGGGGGCGGGCGCCTCGGCGCTCGGCCACATCCTCGGCGACCGGGCGACGATGCCCGCGGGCGCCGGGCTGCTGCTCGACCAGACCTACCGGATGCACCCGGACCTGTGCCGGTATACCTCCGAGGTGTTCTACGACGGGAAGCTGCGCGGGGTCGGGGGGCTGGAGCGGCAGCAGGTCCTGTTCGCGCCGTGGTCCGGCTCGGGCCTGCACGTGGTGGAGGTGGCGCATCAGGGCAACACGAACGCGTCGCCCGAGGAGGCCCGCGAGGTGGCGGCGCTTGCGCAGCTGTTCGCGGGCTGCCCGTGGCGGGACAGGGACGGTGCGGTGCGGGCGGTCGGGTGCGAGGGGATCCTCATCGTGACCCCGTATAACGCGCAGATCAGGGCGATCCAGGGGGCGCTTGCGGAGCGGGGGCTGACCGGGTTCAGGGTCGGCACCGTGGATAAGTTCCAGGGCCGCGAGGCGCCGGTGGTCATCTACTCGATGGCCACGTCGTCGGCCGACGAGGCGCCGCGCGGCCTGGAGTTCCTCTACGACCGGCACCGGCTGAACGTGGCGACCTCCCGGGCAATGGCGATGGCGGTTATCGTGGCGAGCCCCGACCTCGTTCGGGTGTCCTGCCGGACGCCGCACCAGATGACGCTGGCGAACGCCCTGTGCCGGGCGTGGGAGGAGCACGGCGGCCCCCGGAAAACCGCTCGCCCGGCGGAGCGTGGGCCGGTCACACTGACCCCATGACCAGAACCGTCAGCGCGCTCGTGACCTGGGACGACACCTACGTGGGCACGATCGGGCCGTTCCCCGTGGACGTGCCGTTCTGGGCCGAGGCCGGTCCCGTGGTGGCTCACCTGACCGCCGCGCTCGGCGTGCCTGTGCTGGTCCTGCGGCTGCTGGGGGTCGAGGGCGGCGAAGGCGCCCGGGATGGTCACGTCACCTACCACGCCGCCGCGCTGGCGGCCCCGCCCGCCGGTATGGTCACCGGACGGCCCGGCGCTCTGGCCGCCCTGTCCGCGCCCGAGCCGCTGCGCTCGCCGTGGGCGCGGCTGGCGGGTATCCGCGAGTACCTGGACTGGGCCTGCGACACGCTCGCCGCCGCGGGCCGCCCGGTAACCGGTCCCGCCGTCCAGCGCAAGACGTGGAACCTGGCCGCCCTGTTCCAGCTGCCCACGGGCAAGGGCCCGGCGTGGCTCAAGGCCACGCCCAGCTTCGCCACCGACGAGGCCGGCGTGATCGCCGCGCTGGCCCAGGCCGACCCGGCGCTGGTCCCGCCGGTCCTCGGCGCCGCCCCCGGCCGGGTCCTGCTCGACCACCTCCCCGGCGAAGACTGCTGGGACGCCGCACCCGAGATCATCGCCAGCGGCATAGACCGCTTCGTCGCCGCCCAGGCCGCCCTGGCCGGCCACCTCGCGCCCGGTCTGCCTGACCGGCGCGCGCCCGTCCTGGCCGGGCTGATCCGCGCCTTGCTCGACGGCCCGATGGCCGGCCAGCTGACGGCCGGCGAGCTGGCCGCGGCGCACGGCCTGCTGAGCCGGTTCCCGCTGCTCGACGCCTGCGGCCTGCCCGACACCCTGGTGCACGGCGACTTCCACTCCGGCAACTGGCGCAGCGACGGCGGGCCGCCGGTCGTCGTGGACTTCGCCGACGCCCATCTCGGCAACCCCGTGCTCGATGGCCTGCGGGTCTGCGACTTCCTGCCCGAGGACAAGCGCCCTGCCGCCGCCCGGGCCTGGATCGACGCCTGGACCTCCCGCGTCCCAGGCGCCGACCCGGCCCGGGCGCTCGCCGTCGCCGAACCGCTTGCGCATCTTGCCTACGCCGTGCGCTACCAGGAATTTCTCGACGGCATCGAGCCCTCAGAACGCGTCTACCACGCCGGCGACCCCGCCGCCTCCATCCGCGCCGCACTCCGGACCGGACCGGCCCGGCCGCAACGTTGTGACAACGACCCGCATAGGGCCTGCAGATTATTAAGTTGCTGTTTTGATCTGTGGGGGTATGGCGATGCCGTGGGCGGTGGCGTAGCGGTAGAGGTCGTCGAGGGTGGCGAGCTTGGCTGGGGCGGGCTGGATGGTGTGCCCGGTCTGGCGCAGGAGCTGGCGGATGTCGCCGACGTGGCGGCAGATGTCTTCGTGGCGGATCTGGTAGAGGGCGGCGATGGTTTTGTGGGTCAGGCCGTGGCGGTCGTGCAGGATCGCGGCGGTGATCTTGCCGGTAAGGGTGATCTTGGGGTGGCGGCCGGTGCCGGGGGCGGGTTTGCGGGGGCGGTAGCCGCGGCGGCGGTGCAGGGCGGCTTCGCGGAGCGCGGCGGCGGGGGCGGCCAGGGCGGCGGTGAGGGCGTCCAGGTCGCGGGCGGTCAGGCCGGTCAGCGCGGGGTGGCACAGCCAGGCCAGGCCGGGGCGGGGCGGGGCGGGCGGGGGTGCGGGCGGGGCGGGGCCTGGCTGGGGGGCCAGGGTGTAGTTCCAGGTGCCGTGCCAGTCGTGGCGGGTCAGGGGTAAGGCGTCCAGCTGGGCGTTGCTGATCTTGACCCCGGTGGGGTAGCTGCCGGTGTCCAGTTCGGCGTGCACCGTGAGCCCGGTTCGGGTGGCGGTCGCGGCGATGCTGCTGACGGCGACCTGGTGGCTGGTCAGCGGCCGCCCCCGCCAGTTCATGGTGATGTGGGAGAACAGCCGGTGCTCGATCTTGTTCCACTTGGAGGTGCCGGGCGGGAAGTGGCAGCAGGTGATCTCCAGCCCGGTCTGGGCGGCCAGCGCGGCCAGCCCGGCTTTCCAGGCGCGGGTCCGGTAGCCGTTGGAGCCGCCCGCGTCCGCGGTGATCAGCAGCCGCCGCGCCCGGGGGTAGTCCCGGCTGCCCCGGGCGTCCCACCAGCGGCGGATGGACGCCACGGCGAACGCGGCGGTGTCATGATCGGTGCCCACGTTCACCCAGCCGGCATTCGCGGTCAGGTCGTAGATCCCGTACGGGATCGCCGTGCCCTCAGCCGCGCTGGGGAAGTCGTGGTCGCTGACCCGGGCCGGGCTGCCCTTGCGCCGCCACTGCCGCCCGGCGTTGCCGAACAGGCCGACCTGCTCCCTCTTCTTGGTATCGACGCTGATCACCGGCTCGGCGGCATCACAATAGGCCCGGGCCTGCTCATTGATGTACCGGAACTGCGCGTCCCGGTCCGGGTGCTGCCGGCCCTCGATGGTCTTGGCGTTGCCCTGCAGGCTGAACCCCTCCGCCCGCAGCAGGCTGCCCACCGTGTCCGCCGAGACCTTATGACCCTGCCGGGTCAGCTCCCCGGCCAGCGTCCGGGTCGACTTCACCGTCCACCGCAACTGCGACATCGGATCGCCCCGCTCCTCCGGCGCGACCAGGGCCAGCAGCGCCGGGACCAGCCCCGGATCCAGGTCCGTCAGGCGCTTGCGGCCCCCGCCCGGCCGGCGGGCCCGGCCCAGCGGCCCCGCGCCCGCCTCCAGCTCCCGCGCCCCCAGCGACACCGTGGCCTCGCGGACCCCGGCAGCGCCGGCTACCAGCCGGATCCCGCCATGACCCAGAGCCTGCGCCTCCGCTCCCAGGTACAGCCGCCGCTGCCGCTCATCTAGATGCGGCAGGAACGACTCGTACTTCGCCGTTAACATCTCCCGAGTGACCGTCACGTTACTCATAGGACAAATATGGCATCACTCCGGAACCGACGAGTTACTTTCTGACATCTCCTATGCGGGTCGATGCCACAACGTCCCGGCCGGGACGGGCCGGCCGGGACTTGCGGGTGACGGCTGCGGCGGCACCAGGAACGACTAAACGGGCACGAACAGGCATGAACCGGGCGTCTTGATGGTGGACGCTCCACGAGCGCGACACGCCCCACACTCGGGTTACTTCGGAATGTCCGCCCCGTGCACCAGAAGCTCCCACAAGCCCGGATCCTCCCATATCTTTCCGGCCCGCGATCTAGAAGCGGACGCCGGGGCACGCGAGACCCCTTCGCGCGGGCCCGAAAACGGACACCGGGGCACACCGCACCCGCAAGAAGGTGCCCAACGGCACATCGACCGCGTTTACGGCGCTGGCCCCCGTGCGGTCGCCGGCACTTCCACGCGGGCAGCTCCAGGTACCGGTCACGCTGTCTGCCCGGCCGGAACGGCGGGCGCCAGGCCAGCCACCGAACGGACGAAGTCGGTAATGACGGCGGCTACCTCGCGGTGGACGGTCTCGTTCAGCACGTCATGGCGGGCGTCCGCGAACTCCGCCAGCTGGCCGCCGGGAAGCCGTGCCGCCCAGTCGCGGGCCACCGAGACCGGCACGATCGGGTCCTGGCCGCCGTGTACGAAGAGCGTCGGCAAGGTGGTCCGGCCGAAGTCCCGCCGGAGTTCGTCCCAGGCAGGCGGCAGCGTGCCAACCAGGCACTGCGCCCCCGCCGCGCTGGTGAAGGCGAGCGGGTCGTTCTGGACCTCGTCCAGGTAGAAGGGGTCGGCCGACAGGTCGGCCAGGTCAAGCGACAACTCGCCGGCACCGTCCGCGGCCAGCTCGTTCACCCACTTCAGAGGCGAGAGCGCTGCGCCCGACACGATCAGGCCGCGGTAGGCGGCGGGATCCCGGGACACGGTGACGGCGGCGGCTGCCGCGCCCAGGGAGTGCCCGGCCAGCAGCAGCGGCCCGCCGGGCTCGGCCTCGTCGGCCAGGATCGTGAGCAGGCGGGCGTTGTGCACCAGGTCGTCGATCGACCGGATGACGGCCCGGTCGCCGTCGGTCAGCCCGTGGCCGATCTCGTCGAGGGCCCACAGGTCGATGCCCTGGGCGGTCAGCGCGTCACCGAGCCGGTGATAGAGCCCCGAGTGCTCGCCGAACCCGTGCAGGAAGATCACCGCCGCGGACCGCGGCACGGCCGCGCGCCAGGCCCTGAAGTAGACCCGCCCGGTCGACCCGTCGAAGTAAGGCACAATCCTCCCCACATAGCTATTAATTCGACTGATTTAGAAGATTAACAACGGGTCACACCTCGGTCAAGGCCGTGACCCAGGCCAAGCCCACCGCAGAGGCGAGGCCCAGGTGCTCGAGACCAACTCGGGCTGACGGGCGGTCGAACCCTCAGGTCAACGCCGGAGGCTCGAGCCAGGCCAGCGCCGCGGCGACCAGGGTCTCGGTGCCTGTTCGCAAGGTGGGCTGCAGCGGGGGCAGGAATTTCGGGGAGTGATTGGTGGGAAGGTCCTGGAGGTGCCCGGCCTTCTCGGCGGCGCGGTAGATCTTCTCATCCGTGAACCCAAGCGCCCAGTACGTGTAGGGCACGCCCGCGGCATTGGGAATGTTGCTGAAGTCCTCGCTGACGGTCTGCCGGTCGATTTCGACGACGTGGTCGCCGAAATGGGTGGCGAAGGCGGCCGCCACCCGGTCCGTGGTGGCCGGGTCGTTGACGGTGAGCGGGAAGCTGCCGACCGTCTTGAAGTCCGGGTCCTGGGGTGAGCCGGAGGCCTGGCCCTCGGCCCGCGCGATCCGCTGGATCGACGCGAGCATGCGCTCCCTGGTCTGCTGGGAGTAGCTGCGCAGGTTGAGCTGCAGGACAGCGTGGTCGGGAATGAGGTTGCTCCTGGTGCCGGCGTGGACGCTGCCGACGGTCACCACTGCGATCTCCCCTGGCGGGGTCTCGCGGGACACGATGGTCTGCAGCCGGACGATGATCATGGCCGCGAGCACCACCGGGTCGATGGTGTGCTGCGGCATGGCGCCGTGGCCGCCCTTCCCGTACACGGTCAGGTCGATGCTGTCCTCCGTCGCCATGAAGGGGCCGGAACGCGTGCTGACCGTCCCGGCGATGCCGGGCAGCAGATGCTGGGTCAGGGCAACATCGGGGGCGGGAATGCGCTTGAACAGGCCATCGTCGACCATGCCCTGGGCGCCGTCGCCGGTCTCCTCGGCAGGCTGGAAGAGCGGGATCAGGGTTCCGGCCCACTGGCCGCGGTGATCGGACATGAGCTTGGCCATGCCGAGCAGGCAGGACATGTGCATGTCGTGGCCGCAGGCATGGGCCACAGGCACCTCGTGGCCGGCGGCATCCTGGCCGGTCGCAGTGCTCGCGTAGGCCGCGCCGGTATCCTCCTTGACCGGCAGTGCGTCCAGTTCGGCCCGGAGCAGCACGGTGGGTCCGCTGCCATTTGCCAGGACGCCCACCACTCCCGTGCCGCCGATGCCGGCGTGGACGGTGAAGTCATATTCCTGCAGTTTCTCTGCGACGCGCTGGGCCGTGCGGTGCTCTTGGTGGGATAGCTCGGGGTGCTGGTGAAGATCCTTGTAGAAGGCCTCCTGGCCGGCCTGGAGGTCGTCATAGCCGGCCAGGATCTCCTCGACGCTGCTCATCGTTGCCGCCTTTGCGGTGGGGGGCTCGTATTCGCCGGTGGACTGTCGCCGTTACTCGACATCCAGGTCCCGCAGGTTGGTCCTGGCCAGGTCGATGAGTTCGGATCCTCCACCGGACAGGATGGTCCTGGTCGCATACAGCGTGAAGCCCTTGATCTCGCCGTAGCTGAGCTTGGGCGGCAGCGAGAGCTCGTAACGGTCGGTGCGCACGTCGACCAGGGCCGGGCCGTCGTGCCGGAAGGCCGCGAGCAGCGCGTCGTCAAGTTCGCCTGGCTTCTCCACCCGCGCGCCGAACAGCCCCACGGCCTGGGCGATCGCGGCGAAGTCGGGATTGTCAAGATCGGTGCCGTAGGTGACGATCCCGGCCGCCTTCATCTCCAGCTCCACGAACGACAGCGCGCCGTTGTTGAACACGACCACCTTTACCGGAAGGCGCAGCTGGCGAAGGGTGATCAGCTCACCGAGCAACATCGCGACCCCCCCGTCGCCCGACAGCGTGACGACCTGCCGACCGGGCTGGCTGGACTGAGCCCCGATGGCCTGCGGCAGCGCGTTGGCCATGGACCCGTGGTTGAACGAGCCGATCAGCCGGCGCCTGCCGTTCATCCGCAGGTAACGGGCGGCCCAGATGCACGGCGTGCCGACGTCCGCGGTGAAGACCGCGTCGTCGGCAGCGAGCCGGTCGATCGCGGTGGCGACGGCCTGCGGGTGCAGCGGCGACCGGCCCCGGTGGCTTTCGGCGAGCCGGTCCAGCCGGGCGCGGGCCCGCCGGTAATGAGCGGTCATCCGGTCCAGGTGAGCCGAGTCGGTCTTGGCGGTGATCAGCGGCAGCAAGGCGTCGACGGTGTCCTTGACCGTGCCGACCAGCGGGACGTCGACGGGTACCCGGCGGCCGATCTGCTCGCCGCGCACATCGACCTGGATCACCGGCACGCCGACCGGGTAGAACGGGCGGTAGGGGAAGTCGGTGCCGAGCATGAGCAGCGCGTCACAGTGCTCCATCGCCCGGTAGCCAGAGCTGAAGCCGATCAGCCCGGTCATCCCCACGTCAAACCGGTTGTCGTACTCGACGAACTCCTTGCCGCGGAACGCGTGCAGCACCGGCGCCTGCAGGGCTCCCGCGAGGTCGATGAGCTGCTGGTGCGCACCAGCGCACCCCGCCCCGGCCAGTATGGTCACCCGGTTCGCGGAGTTCAGCACCTCGGCCGCCGCCGCCAGCGAACCGTCGTCCGGCCGGATCACCGACGCCGCCGCCCGCACCGGAACCGCCTTCGCGCGGGACGGGACGTCGGCGAAGAACACCTCGCCAGGGATGACCACGACGCCGACCCCGCCGCGGGCCAGCGCTGTCCGCATCGCGATCTCCAGGATGCGCGGCATCTGCTCCGGCTCGCTGACCAGCTCGCAGTAGACGCTGCACTCCCGGAACAGGTTCTGCGGATGCGTCTCCTGGAAATACTCCGAGCCGATCTCATCCCCGGGGATCTGCGCGGCGATCGCGAGCACAGGCACCCGGCTGCGGTTCGCGTCGAACAGGCCGTTGATCAGGTGCAGGTTGCCCGGCCCGCAACTGGCCGCGCACACCGCAAGCTCGCCGGTCAGCGCCGCCTCGGCGGCCGCCGCGAACGCCGCGGCCTCCTCGTGGCGGACGTGCTGCCAGGCAATCCCGCCCGCCCGGCGCATCGCATCGGTGAATCCGTTCAGCGAGTCACCAGGGATCCCGTACACCCTGCGCACGCCAGATGCCTTCAACGTCGCCACGGTCACGTCGGCCACACTGGTAGCCATGATTCGCTCCTCACCTCCGCCGCCCCGCGCGCTGCCATGTTTACGCGGATAAGTCGAGACTCGCTGTGGAGGGTGAAATGCGCAAGAGCTAGTCGCGGCCCGAGCTGAAGGCGGCGTCGAAGGCGGCCTGCGGCGGGTCGAAGTCGAACCGGCGCAGGAAGGTGATCGCCTCGGCCGCGCCGGCCAGCCGGTCCATCCCGGCGTCTTCCCACTCGACGGAGATCGGGCCGCGGTAGCCGATCGAGTTCAGCATCCGGAAGATGTCTTCCCACCGGATGTCACCCCGGCCGGCGGAGACGAAGTCCCAGCCGCGCCGGGGGTCGCCCCAGGGCAGGTGCGAGCCGAGGCGGCCGTTGCGGCCGTCGAGCCGCTTGCGGGCTTCCTTGCAGTCCACGTGGTAGATCCGGTCGCGGTAGCCGGCCAGGAACGCCACCGGGTCGAGGTCCTGCCAGACGAAGTGGCTCGGGTCGAAGTTCAGGCCGAACGCGGGGCGGTGGCCGACGGCCTGCAGCGCGCGGCTGGTGGTCCAGAAGTCGTAGGCGATCTCGCTGGGGTGCACCTCGTGCGCGAAGCGGACACCCTCGGCGTCGAACACGTCCAGGATCGGGTTCCAGCGGCGGGCGAAGTCGGCGTAGCCCTCCTCGATCATGGACGCGGGGACGGGCGGGAACATCGCCACCGTGTGCCAGATCGACGAGCCGGTGAATCCCACCACGGTGTCCACTCCGAACGCGGCGGCGGCGCGCGCGGTGTCGGCCATCTCGGCGGCCGCTCGCTGCCGGACGCCTTCCGGCTCCCCGTCGCCCCAGATACGGGCGGGCAGGATCGCCTGGTGGCGGGCGTCGATGGGGTGATCGCAGACGGCCTGGCCGACAAGGTGGTTCGAGATGGCCCAGCACTTCAGGTCGTACTTCGCCAGCAGCTGGTGCCGGCCGGCCAGGTACCCGTCCTCGCTCAGCGCCCGGCTGACGTCGAAGTGATCCCCCCAGCAGGCGAGTTCGAGGCCGTCATAGCCCCACTGGCTTGCGTACCGGCAGATCTCCTCCAGGGGCAGGTCAGCCCACTGGCCGGTGAACAAGGTGAAGGGTCGGGACATCGCAGGGCTCCCTCGGGGTCGGCTGACATCAGTTCACGGGCACGGGCGTCCAGCTTGATTCGCGCGCGGCGCTCTGCTCGACGGCGGCCAGGACCCGCTGCACCTGGAGGCCGTCTTGGAAGGACGGCGCCGGATCGGTGCCCGCGGCAATGGCGGTCACCAGGTCCCGGACCTGGTGCGTGAAGGTGTGCTCCCAGCCGAGCACGTGACCTGGCGGCCACCAGGCGGACAGGTAGGGATGGCCGGGCTCGGTGACCAGGATGCGCCGG
>Ga0209693_10000719_pt1 | contig 13611 bp, 11 predicted proteins | sample HubBroMetageWRM3_FD_188345 | JGI IMG/M metagenome (GOLD analysis project Ga0209693, IMG submission 188345) | Warmed soil microbial communities from the Hubbard Brook experimental Forest, New Hampshire - Hubbard Brook CCASE Soil Metagenome WRM 3... | ecosystem: Environmental > Terrestrial > Soil...
CGCGGGGCAAAAAGAGAAGGAAGTCAACTTCTCGCAATTCATGACGGATGTGGACCAGGGCAACGTCAAAGAAGTCACCATCAACTTGCAGGAAGTACATGGCAAGTTTGCGAATGACGGCTCGACCTTCCACACCACCGTCCCTACGAACTATCCCGACATGATTAAATTGCTGCGCGACAAGGGCGTGAATATCACCGTCCGGGACGCCAGCAGTGGGAGTTGGCCCAGTTGGCTGCTGAACCTGGCGCCGTTGATTCTGCTGGCTGCCTTGTGGTTCTTTATGATCCGGCAGATGCAGACGGGTGGTAACAAGGCACTGTCGTTCGGGAAGAGCCGGGCGCGGCTACTCTCTATGCAACAGAAGAAAGTCACGTTCAAGGACGTGGCGGGCGTGGAAGAGGCCAAAGAAGAGCTTAAAGAGATCATCGAATTCCTGCGTGAAGCGCAGAAGTTCCAGAAGCTCGGTGGACGCATTCCGAAGGGTGTGTTATTGGTTGGACCTCCGGGAACGGGTAAGACTCTGCTGGCGAGAGCGGTGGCGGGTGAGGCCAACGTTCCCTTCTTCTCGATTTCCGGTTCGGACTTCGTAGAAATGTTCGTAGGCGTCGGCGCGAGCCGGGTGCGCGATCTGTTTGAGCAAGGCAAGAAGAATGCCCCCTGCATCATCTTTATCGATGAGATCGATGCAGTTGGACGTCATCGCGGCGCCGGCCTGGGCGGCGGACACGACGAGCGCGAGCAGACTTTGAATCAGTTGCTGGTCGAGATGGATGGCTTCGAATCGAACGAAGGCGTCATCCTGATGGCCGCCACTAACCGTCCGGATGTGCTTGATCCCGCACTCCTGCGGCCAGGCCGTTTCGACCGCCGGGTGGTTGTGCATCGGCCGGATGTGCGCGGACGCGAAGAAATTCTTCGAGTCCACACTCGCAAGATTCCTTTGGCCGACGATGTCGATCTTTCCGTACTGGCACGGGGTACACCGGGCTTCTCGGGAGCGGACTTGGCCAACATGGTGAACGAGGCTGCATTGAGCGCGGCGCGGCAAAACCGCAAAGCCGTTCTCATGTACGACTTCGAATTGGCTAAGGACAAGGTCCTGATGGGCGTCGAACGCAAATCGCTCATTCTCACGGAAGAAGAGAAGAAGGTGACGGCGTATCACGAGGCAGGGCACGCATTGGTCGCATCGAAGCTGCCGAATTCTGATCCGCTGCACAAAGTCACGATCATTCCGCGTGGCATGGCTCTGGGTGTGACCATGCAGTTGCCGATCGATGACAAGCACAATTACACCAAGGAATATCTGGAGACGGAAATCGCCATCATGATGGGTGGCCGGATCGCCGAGGAGATGTTCCTCAATCAGATGAGCACGGGCGCAGGCAACGACATTGAGCGGGCCACGGAACTGGCGCGGAAGATGGTCTGCGAGTTCGGTATGAGCGATCTGGGCCCGCTGACCTTCGGCAAAAAGGAAGAGCAGATTTTCCTGGGTCGCGAGATTGCGCAGCATCGCGATTACAGCGAGGCCACGGCAATCAAGATCGACGACGAAGTTCGCCGAATTGTGGGCCAGGGCTATAACACCGCGAAAGGCATTCTGGCGCAGGATAATGGCGCGCTGGTCAGAATCGCGCTGGCATTGCTGGAACGTGAAGTGCTCGACGCGAATGAGATCAAGATGATCATCGAAGGCAAGGAATTGCCCAAGATGACGCCTCCGCCTAAGTCCGATGACGGCGTGCAGCAGGTGCTGAAGCCGGAGCCGGGACGGCCAGGGATTGCCAAGGGTGGGGAGAGTCCGGCCAGGGCCTGACCTCAAACGACTAAGGCGTTTTCGGCTCGCTAAGAATTGTCATCCCGACCGGAGCTTCTCATCCCCGAAGGGAATGAGAAGCGGAGTAGAGGGACATTGTTTTCACGATCTTGAGTACGCTGTAGTGGATACTGCGGGGCGGCCCAACGGCCGCCCCAAGTTTTTTTCCCCCCTAACTCTTTCATCCGTTCACCAGGCTCATCATGTGTTCCGGATAGCGCGCCCCAGCGGTTGCATCCCGCGGAAAGACCTCATCGATCCGGTGCAGGTCCTCCGGGGTCAGCTGAATGTTGATAGCGACGACATTCTCTTCGAGATACTTCCGCCGCTTGGTACCAGGAATCGGCACAATGTCATCCCCCTGCGCGAGTACCCAAGCCAATGCCAACTGCGAAGGCTTGCAACCTTTCTGTTTCGCCATTTCCTCCACCCGGCGTACCAGATCAAGATTCTTCTGGAAGTTCTCGCCTTGGAAACGCGGGGAATTTCTGCGGTAATCGTCAGGAGCAAGATCATCAAAAGTCTTGAGCTGGCCGGTCAAGAAACCGCGTCCCAACGGGCTGTAAGCAACGAATCCGATTCCGAGTTCGCGACAAGTGGGCAGGATTTCGTCTTCGGGATCGCGCGTCCACAGCGAGTATTCCGTCTGCAGGGCAGTAATGCGATGAACCTTTGCGGCGCGGCGAAGAGTCTGCGGACTAGCTTCGGACAGCCCCAGGTAACGAACTTTGCCTTCCTTGACCAGTTGCGCCATCGCGCCTACCGTCTCTTCGATCGGCGTATCAGGATCTACGCGGTGCTGGTAGTAAAGATCGATCGTGCCCACGCCTAGCCGCCGCAGGCTGCCTTCGCAGGACTGGCGCACGTATTCCGGTTTGCCATTGACCCCGCGGACATTAGGATTCTTAGGGTCGCGCACAATGCCAAACTTCGTGGCCAGCACAATCTGGTCCCGGCGTCCGCGAATTGCTTTGCCGACCAACTCTTCGTTGGTAAACGGCCCATACACGTCAGCAGTGTCGAGAAACGTGATGCCAAGTTCCAGAGCCCGGTGAATCGTGGCCAGAGATTCGTTGTCATCGCGTCCGCTGTAGAACTCCGACATGCCCATACAGCCCAGGCCCATGGCTGAAACCGTGGGAACGCTACGGCCAAGTTTGCGAGTTTTCATGATGCCTCCTGACAAGAAAAAGAAACGTGGAAAGAAAAACTGGAATCTGATCTACCAGTTCATAGATGCACGTAACGGTGGCCAGGCATCAACCATTTAAGGCCCTCGCAGGTGCAGATTTATTCGAGAATTGCACGTTTGCAACAATTCGACTCGATGGTGACGCAACAACCCAATTGTCAGTCCGAGCGCAACGAGGAATCTGTTTTTGCTGGGAACCGCGAAAATGTCGCGATGAACCGGCGACAACGTGCTCGAAATGACAATGGCAGAGACTGAATTGCAACTCTGATCCGGTGATCCATGACTCAAGTCCCCAACTGGTTTGATCGGAAATTCAAATTCTCGTTTCCGGCAGAGCTATATCCGAACCTCTGCGTTCGCTTGCGAGGCGCGCCCGCAAGGCTTGAGGAAATTGTCGGTGCTGATCGCCGTGAGCGGTTAGTGCAGAAACCGGGAGAAAAGTGGTCGGCGCAGGAGCATGCTGGACACTTGCTTGACCTCGAGCCCTTGTGGATGGCGCGAGTCGACGATTACCTCGCAGCCGTCGCTGAACTCACAACCGCCGACCTGAGCAATCGAAAAACTCATGAAGCGGGGCATAACCAGCGCCGCATCGAGGATATTCTTACGGAGTTTCGAAAGGCACGATTGCGGCTCGTGGATCGACTCGGCGACTTTGAAGCCAACCTGTTCGCCCGATCGATCCCGCATCCGAGACTTAGAACGCCAATGCGACTGGTCGACCATTTGTGCTTCGTGGCCGAACACGACGATCATCATTTGGCGCGGATTTGGGAGCTCATCTTAAAATGAAGGATGCACGCAAGATCGGCGGTCTTTTCATATGAACGAAATTCTTAGCTTTCGATCACCCTCAGAATTTCGCAAGTGGCTGGCCGGGAATCATCGCCAATCTGATGGGATTTGGCTGCGCATCTTCAAAAAGGGCTCGGGAGAACCCACGGTTACCTACTCCGAAGCGCTGGATGAGGCGCTATGCTTCGGATGGATCGACGGCCTAAAGCAGAGCCATGATGAGGTTTCGTGGCGACAGAGATTCACCCCAAGACGACCTAAAAGTGGCTGGTCCAAGATCAACACCAGACACGCGGAAAGGTTGATCAAGGCGGGCCGGATGAAAGCTGCAGGCCAAGCCCAAATTGCGGCTGCGAAAAAAGACGGCCGTTGGACTGCGGCCTACGATCCCTCGAGCCAAGCAACTTTTCCTGAAGATTTTCTGGCCGCAGTCCGCAGGAACAAAAAGGCGAAAGTGTTCTTTGAATCGCTCAGCAAGGCAAACCGTTATGCGATTGCCTACCGGCTGCAAACAGCAAAGAGGCCGGAAACGAAGCAGCGCCGCATGGAAATGATTCTCGTGATGCTGGACAGAGGCGAAACGTTTCACTAGTTTCTTGAGCGGCACGCTCAGGGCACAACCGTGAGCAGGGGTTTGGTCGCAGGTAATACTTCGCCGATTTCTACGGCGGGAACGCCGGCCGTATTGAGGGCCTGCGAGAGTTCACTTGCATCTTCGGACGCGACCGAGATCAGCAATCCCCCGGCGGTCTGAGGGTCGAAGAGAATTGCTCTTATCTCATCGCTAATTCCGTCCTCGTAGCGAACGACGCCCTCGGCAAACTCGCGATTGGCTTTCAGGCCTCCGGGAATGTGGCCAGCGCGAACACATTCGAGCGCGCCCTCAAGCAGCGGAATGCGATTGGCATGGAAGCGCAGCGACACTCTGGACGCGAGCGCAATTTCGCGGCTGTGCCCGATCAGGCCGAAACCGGTGACATCGGTCATAGCGTGGACGGCGAAGCGGAGGTTAGCTGCGGAGCTTTGCTCCGCCCCACCGGGTCGAAGACCCGGCCCCACGCCACCCGAGATGACCTCCGCGGCTTTCTTGTTCAAGGTAGTCATCGAGGCAACCGCAGCGTCGACCCATGATTGTGTCGCTGCTTTTTTCTTGATCGCAGTCGAGATTACTCCTGTCCCCAGCGCTTTCGTGAAAACAAGACGATCACCTGGTTTCGCCCCGCCATTCGTGAGCACCCTGGCAGGATCGATCAGGCCCGTCACAGAATATCCAAACTTCATTTCCTCGTCGCGAACGCTGTGTCCGCCAATCACCGAGCAGCCGGCTTCGATCATTTTGGAAAGTCCGCCGGCAAGCACACGTTCCAGGATTGCCAAATCGGCTTTTTCCGGAAAACATACCAGCGCTAGTGAAGTGCGCGGCTGGCCGCCCATCGCATAAACATCACTCAGCGCGTTGGTCGCGGCGATCTGGCCAAAGCTGTAGGGATCGTCCACCATCGGAGTAAAAAAATCCACGGTTTGTACCAACGCCGTGCCCGGTCCGATTAAATACACTCCGGCGTCGTCGGCTTGATCAAAGCCAACTAGAACATTCGGGTCATGCTGCCGGGCTAATTTCCCAAGCACCGCGTCCAGCGCCGCCGGACTCAGCTTGGACGCTCAACCCGCAGCTTTCACAGACTCCGTCAAACGAATTGGCTTTGCATCGACCATGAAAGCATTCTAAAGGATTGCTGGATTCGCCATTCCCAGCCAGCGGGCTATAACCACAAAGGACACGAAGTAACACAAAGGCGATCCGTGAAAATCCGTGGCGCTCTTGACTTTACTTCACCGAGACATCGGTCACTTTCAGATCAGGATAGGCGCGGTCCCAGTCGTTGCTGATGTGGTCGAAGGTCAGACGGAACGGAGCACTCTGGCCGAGCGCCAGCGGCGACAAGTGGAGGTCGACCGTATCCGGGTAAGGCCCGGCAGTCTTCAGAATGTAGAGAACGACGTCATCCGCCTGCGCGACTTCGCCAAGAGAATTCTTGAAGGCAACATGCACAGCCGCGTGCGTAACCGTCTTATCACCAGTGTTGGTGACGGTTCCGTCGATGTAAGTAATGCGCGCCCCGACAAAATTCTCCGCAGCGCTCATTTTCAGATCGGACAGGTTGAGCTTGGCAGCGTACGGGTTCGGTGGAGTTGTTGCTTTGGGACTGCTGCGGGATAGGACGGCAATCACACCGACCACCACCAGGACGAACGCAACTCCGAGCACAATGGGAACCACATTAGATTCGCGCTGCTCCGCCAGTGGTGATGGTTGGCTGAAACCGCCCATGGGGAGATTGTACTATCGGTAGCGCAGCGACCGATTCCCTACTCGCCGCCCACCGTCAACCCATCGATTCTTATGGTCGGGCACGCTACAGCGCCACGGAACTCGAGGTCATTTCCGATATCGGAGATATTGAAAAACATCTCCTTCAGATTTCCGGCCACGGTGATCTCTTCCACGGGATAGGCAAGTTCTCCACCAGAAATCCAAAGTCCGGACGCGCCGCGGGAATAGTCGCCTGTCACCAGGTTGGCTCCATGTCCCAGGAACTCGGTCACGTAAAGACCGTCTTTAATCTCCGCAATGATCTGCTGCGGGGTCTTTGCGCCCGGCTGCAGGAAATAATTCCCTGGACCGATTCCGGGCGTTCCCGCCAATCCGCGAGAAGCGTTGCCGGTTGTCTGCAAGCCGAGCTTTTTCGCCGTGTACGTGTTCAGCAGATAAGACTTGAGGACGCCGTTCTCAATCACGACGGTGCGCCTCGAGGGAACGCCCTCGCCGTCAAACGGGCTGGTGCCAAAGCCGCCGGGTATGGTACCGTCGTCGATCACGTTGACGCCATCACCCGCAATCTTCTGCCCCAGTTTGCCCGCTAGAAACGATGCCCCACGATAAATGGAGTCTCCGTTCACGCCCTCGAAAATGTGCTCGAGGATCGAACTGGACACCATGGGATCAAGAACCACCGGAACTTGGGCGGTCTTCGATTTTCGAGCGCCGAGGCGGCGCAAAGCGCGCCCGGCCGCTGTCTTCCCCACGTGCTCGGGAGATTCAAGGCGGCTCAAGCTGCGGGCAACCGAAAACCAATAATCGCGCTGCTTGCTGCCGTCATCCGATTGTGCAATGGGCACAGCTGCGAGGGAGCAATACGAGCGCTGGTATTCGCCGACAAATCCATTCGAGTTAGCCAGAATTTTATGCCCGGTCGCAGCTTCGAACGAACCGCCTTCGGAGTTCTTGATGCGAGGATCGTAGTCGAGCGCCGCTTTCTCGGCACGGCGCGCGTAGCTGATGCGTTCTTCTCCCGGAAGCGAATAAACATCGGCGGAGTACAGATCGAGGTCGCCGGCGATCGAGCCCAGTTGCGACGCTTCCGGTATTCCGCCGAATGGATCTTCGGAGGTAATCTTGGCCAGTTCCAGCGCTGACTTCACCATCCGGTCGAGGCCTGACGATGAGAAGTCGCTGGAATAAGTACTCGCCGCGCGTTTGGCGTAGAAGACACGCATGCCAATTGCCTTTGAGCCTGATTCTTTCAGAGTTTCCACTTGCCCTAAACGGACAACGGTGGAGAACTCGTCACCTTCCCGAATAACACATTCAGCGGCAGTAGCGCCACCGGACATCGCGCGACGCACGATATCTTGAGCCAGTTCGCGGAGATCAGTTTCAGTTTGCTGGTTTCTAGCTTCAACTTGCATTTGTGACATAGAATTTCGATTGGAATTCCTTTGTGTACCTTAAAGGACACGGAGGTACACAAAGGGGGAAACAGAGTCTTCACTCGGCCTTACTGCATGAAGCCGCCGACATCTTTTCTAGCCGTTCCGCCGACCGTTAACCGATCGATCTTGATGGTCGGAATGCCCACACCAACGGGTACGGCCTGTCCGTCCTTACCGCACGTGCCAACGCCTTCGTCGAGTTTCAGGTCATTGCCTACCATCGAAACGCGGGTAAGCACGTCGGGACCGTTTCCGATCAAGGTCGCCCCTTTGATTGGCGCGGTGATCTGGCCGTCCTCGATCAAGTACGCTTCCGACGCCGAAAAAACAAACTTGCCATTCGTAATGTCGACCTGACCGCCGCCGAAGTTCACAGCGTACAAGCCACGCCGGACGGAGCGAATGATGTCTTGTGGATCTTCTTCACCGGCAAGCATGTAGGTGTTGGTCATGCGCGGCATGGGAATGTGCTCGTAGCTTTCACGCCGCCCGTTTCCGGTGTCGGCCACGCCCATCAAACGTGCGGAGAGCTTGTCGCTCAGATATCCCTTCAAAATTCCCTTTTCGATGAGCACGGTATTCTGCGTGGGCTCGCCTTCGTCGTCCACGTTGAGGGAGCCACGACGCCACGGCATGGTGCCGTTATCCACTACTGTGCACTTTTCGCTGGCCACTCGTTTTCCAATCAAGCCAGCGAACGCGGACGTCTGCTTGCGATTGAAGTCCGCCTCCAGGCCGTGGCCTACGGCTTCGTGCAGAAGCACTCCTGGCCAACCGGGCCCGAGCACAACTTCCATCTCGCCGGCGGGTGCTTCGCGAGCGTCGAGCTGCAGGATCGCCTGGCGCGAAGCCTCTTTGGCGAAATACTCCGGAGTCTTTTCGCCGAAGAAAAAGTCTAGCGCGACACGTCCCCCACCGCCCGAGCTGCCCCGCGCGGAATTGCCATCAGTTTTTGCGATGCAGGAAACGTTCACTCGCGCCAGTGGCTGGGAGTCCTCGGCGAAGGTGCCATCCGACCCGACTACCAGAATGTTACGAAGTTCATCCGCGTAGCTGGAGCGCACTTCTTTAATACGGGGATCGTAAGCCCGCGCAGCCTGGTCAGCGCGCATTACCAACTCGACCTTGGCAGTGATTTCCGCGTCTACGGAAGGCAAGGTCACTGGGTACAGACTGCGCGCGGGTTTCTCCTGGAATCCGACTGCCGGAGTCTTGGCCGGTCCGCTGGCGATCAAAGCGGCGGTGCGTGCGGCGTGCAGAATACGCTCGGACGAAAGATCGTCGGTATAGGCGTACCCGGTGCGTTCGCCAGCGATCACGCGGACGCCGCATCCAGCGGAGATCCCCTGCGAAGCGGACTTCACCATGGATTCGTCCACCATCAGCGAGGTCGAAGAAAGGTATTCAAAATACAGGTCAGCGTAGTCGCCCCCCGCCGACAGGGCGGCTGCCAGATAGTGCTCAAGATCGTGCTCAGTCAGGCCGTAATGCTGGAAAAAGAATTTATTTGTGTCCACGTTGATTAGATGCCCTCGGACTCCGAAAAGCTCCTAGAGTCATTATCCCATACGAGCCCGTGTGGAGCGGGCGCCCCCGCCCGCGTCTTGTGTTTGCGATACCAACGGTCCTGTTCACTCGTCACAGACGAGGCCGCCGGTCTGCTGAAACAATGCTTGGGTGACTCCCGAATCCCTGGTGTGCACGGTCGAAGACTTCCTCACATCTTCACGCGATGCAGTAATCATCGAAGACGGTGCCGTTGTCTTCGATCTGGCTCAATCGACGTACTCCATTTCCGGTGAGTGGAACAAGTGCCTGTTGCATCTGTGGTCGGAGGAACGTAATTTCGTGCGGCGGGTTTTGGAAGCAGAGGTTAAGAACGAAATCCTCCGGCTGGCAGTGCAACGGCTTGGACAGGCGAAACCAACCAAGCTTGAGATTTGCAGCAAACGCGACTGTCGAACGCCCACTGCAAAACGCGCCGCGCGCGTGGCGTACCAGCAAGTGCTGCAACGGGTGCTGCCGCGCCGCTTTCCTGGCTTTGCCGTGGACCGGCTGAGCTCGTCGATGATTTGGAGCGATCTTTTGGGCCTGTGTACGCGCGAGGCTTGTTACGCAGAGGGCAATCTGCTTTTGCCGTGCTGGCGTAAACAGGAGACTGCAGGGTTCCATCGATGCGGCGCTGACCTTCGGCATTCTGTGGCTCGATGCCTGCCGCGTTGCGAATCCTGGAAAGTTCGCCGTCGAAGGGCTGAAGCTGTTTTTGCCAGCGGGAGCCTCCGCTTTGATTCGGGAGCGCATGGCGCATTTGAACGCGGCGGCGGCCAAGTGGCCGCTGTATGAACTGGAAGAACGGGACGTAACTTGAAGGAGTTAGATATCGCCGACTGCGGCAATGTGGCGACCCGGCTGGCGCACTCGACCCACGAATCTGCAACACTCGCAAGGCTTGCGACCGCGATCGAGCAGGTTCGCAAGTTGATGTCCAGCGGAAATTGCGGTTTTATCATCTGCGGAGATCGCTTTTCGTTGTCACGGTCTGGAGTTTGCACGGGCACGGCTGGCTCACGAACCAGGGTCGTTCGTCAGCACATCCCAGATTGGTTTCGGTGTGGGCGCACAGGAAAGGGTTCTCAACGACACTAACTTGGCTACATTCGCGCAACTGGTGCGAAGTATCGGTGAGGTGCGGCATCCCGAGGGTCCGCGCGATCATCCGTCATGGCGACTTCATCCGGCACGCTGTCTGGAGTCGTTGGTCGTGCGAGGCGTTACCACTCTGGACGAACGCCTGGATTCAGCCTGTTTGTATTCGCAGGTACCGGCGTTTTCCGCGTCCGATCGCGCCATGATCGAGGTGCTTCACCATCACTAGGGACGGACGCCTCGCGGTGGTCGAACTCAAGGCCGATGAAGACATGTACTTGCCTTTGCAGGGTCTGAACGATTGGGCGCAAGTGGCGTGGCACCACGCCCGCGGGGAGTTCCAGCGCTTCGGGTATTTCCTTGGACGCGAACTGTGCGCCGACAAGCCGTTGCTTTTCCTAGTGGCTCCGGCTCTGCATGTGCATCCCGCGACGGACACGTTGCTGCAGTACATTTCACCGGAAATCGATTGGGCGTTGCTCGGCATTGACGAGAGATGGCGCGAGAGAGTGCGGGTTGTGTTCAGGAAGCGGGCGGAGAGAACGATGCAAATGATTAAAGCCGGCTAGCTTCGCTGTGCCATAAGTCCGTTCATCCGCGCGAATCCGTGGCGAACTTGACGTTTACTTCTCTGGCCATGCACCAAGTAAACGCCGCACATCTAACATCTGGCCGAGATGATATGCGTTGTGATCGGCCAACAGCAGGGCTTCGCGGAGGACGGTTTGGCCGTCGCCCCATGGAATTTTCGCAAACAGATCGGTCTTGGGATCTTTCACCAGATCCTTCATCGCCTTCAGGTCATGGCGGAATTTCTTGACGCTCGCGCTACAGGCGGCTGGGTTCGGTGGGGCCTCCGTTTTCGGCCAATAGCCTTCGGGCCACTTCGGAGAAACGTATTCCGGATTGTGGCTGAAATCCAGAATGTCCCGTTGCGTGATGCGCAGGTGCTCGAGCAACATCCAGAGCGAATGGGGCAGCCCGGCGGGCTTCTGTCCCAGCCGTTGGGGAGGAATGCCTGCGACGACTTCCTCGAACTTCGCGTGAGCGCCGCCGCCCTCGAGCAGATAAAGCACGTGCTCTCGGAGCGCCTTGTCATTGTGATCTTGTTTCATGCTGTCTCGTTTCATGCATCACGACTCCGGCCCAGAATTCACTTCCCTCCCGGGCACAGATGAAGAATCGGCAACTCGCGATGCATCTTCCTCTGATTTCTCACCACGATAAACGCGCGAAATGCCTCGCACGAGGCGACGCATGGGCAGCGTGCCCTTCTCGTCCACAAAAAAGATTTCGCCTACGCGGCTGCTCCGGTAGTACCAGCGTTTCAAAAGCGCCAGGTGCTCCATCGTTTCAAGCGTAACACTTGGAGTGGTCGCTGGAAACGAGGCGAGGGCTTCCTGAACTCGCGATTCCATCGATTGCGACTTGGTGTGTTCCGCGGACCGAATGGCAAAGGTGACCGGACCGAAAATGCGACCGGCATCGATTCGGAAGAAGCTAACCGACTCTGGGCTCGCACTGCGCTGCACCATCACGCCGGCGAGGCGATCGACTCGGTGAACGATTTCTGCGAGCTGGGTCAACGTGGGTTTGAGCTTGTCGAGGCGCGCATGCAGTGTCGCCGCATTTTCAAATTCCAGGTTGGCGGAGGCGGCATCGCGTTGAGCGGAGATTTCCCGCAACAAAGAATCGCCGCCTGTGTCGAAATACGCCTGCACGCGGCCGACTTCCGCTCGGTATTCCTCGTCGCTGCAACCTTTAAAACAGGGCGCGAGGCACATCTTCATCTCAGAATAGATGCAGCCCGGGAATTGGGGGTCGGGATGCAAATCGTCGACACAGCGGCGCATCTTGAAAAAGTCGAGCGAGTCGCTGGCAAACTTCTCTGCCACGGTGCGCGAGGGAAACGGCCCGTAATAGATATTGCGTCCGCTGAGACGGCCGAGTCGGGTAGTGATGGAAGCACGCGGAAACTCGTTTTCCAGGTGCAGCTTGACTAGGGGAGCAAAGCGCAGACGGACGCGATGACTGTAGGTGTTCGGAAACGTGGATCGCAGGAGCCGGTAAAGCAAGAAGCTAGATTCGAAGTCTGAGCCGGTCGGGCTGTACTCAATCCAGCGGACGCGATCGCGCAGGTTGAGCTTCTTGCTGTGTTCCGCAGGTGCGCCAAGCAACCGCTGGAGGCGTCGCCGCAGGTTGGCAGTCTTGCTTACGTAAGGTTCCGATTGCGGGTCGTCCACGCGAAGGAGAAACACGGCAGGCGCGGCTGGAACCGTTGCCCATAGTTCGGCATCATGGGCGGGGGCAAACTCGAGGCAGTACGTCAGCACAAGATCATTCTAGTTTGGATCTACCGCCAGTGAAGATAGATGGAATTGCGACCAGATACGACTCACAGTCCCTTTGAGGTTCGCTCGACTTGAACGGGTCGAAGACCCGTCCCCACATGATTCTAGCGGGAGGTTGCGCTGCGGAACTTCTGCCGATAGTCCTTCCCGTTTACCTGTACGAGCCGGCACATCTCGAATAAGCGGGATCGCATGCGTTCTCCGATGCGATCGCCCAGCGTCTCTTCGCGCGCCGCACGCCGCGGGCCATCTACTCTCTCTGCCGCCGCGCTGGCGCCATCCAAGAAATTGCTTGTAATAATGGTCGTCAGCTTTTCATTGTAACGCGCGTTGAGGATCAGACTTACGGTATCCCATACCCACTCGGATGGCTTCACCGCGCCCAGGTCGTCCAGCAACACTACTTCGGTTTCGAAGATTGGTCGTAAAAGATCCAGTTCGGTTGTCTGAACCGATGGGTTATAGGAGTTTTGAATTTTCTTCAGAAGCTCCCGGTAATCACAGAATAGGCAGTGCACACCTTTTTGGGTTAGTCGTTTCAGTGCCGCGACGGATAAATGGGTCTTTCCTACACCACTAGGACCAACCAGCAGAAGACCACTTCGATCCACAGGATATTGACCAGCCCAAGTTTCAATCTTGATCTTTGCCGCTGCAAGACCGTCGTTTCCACCAGTCTCGTAATTTAAAAATTCACAATCGACATAGCGAGCCGGAATCTCCGATACTCCTAGCAAGTGCTTCGCTTGCGTTTGCCAGTAACAATTGCAACGCGTAACCCGCCTTTCACTTCCAACAACATCTTTCCATCCAGTTCCGCCACAGATCGGACAACTCTGCGGTTCCTCAGCTAGCTTGGCTGCTGCATTTTTCTGCATAGCACTCCCAGCACGTTCCCCACTGCGTGAGACCAGATTCTGGATGAAGCCTACATTCTTCTCTTCCATTTTCTTTCTTAAGTGTACCTTCAAAATCTAGATAAGAGGTGGTGTTGTCATCTGTGGATTTTGAGGATTTACGTCTCCTCT
>Ga0209693_10000721_pt1 | contig 13601 bp, 12 predicted proteins | sample HubBroMetageWRM3_FD_188345 | JGI IMG/M metagenome (GOLD analysis project Ga0209693, IMG submission 188345) | Warmed soil microbial communities from the Hubbard Brook experimental Forest, New Hampshire - Hubbard Brook CCASE Soil Metagenome WRM 3... | ecosystem: Environmental > Terrestrial > Soil...
ACAAGCCGCCGGCGCCGGGTTGCCACATCGGCCCTGTGCCGTGGCCGCGGAGTCCCGCAACCTCCTGCCAGGTATGGGCGCCATCTGTGGTGCGGAACAATGCGGCGTCTTCTACTCCTGCATAGACATCGTCCGGATTGGTGAGCGACGGTTCGAGGTGCCAGACGCGCTTGAACTCCCAGGGATGCTGTGTGCCGTCGTACCACTGGTGAGTGGTGAGTGGCTTACCAGTGGCCTCAGAAGTGTCATAGACGAATTTATTGCTCTTCCCTGTAGGCGGGGCATCCGGTTTGGGCATCACCTCCCCGCCGGGAGTTTCCCAAGTCTTGCCGCCGTCGCTTGAGCGCTGGATCACTTGTCCGAACCAGCCGCTCGACTGCGATGCATACAGGCGATTTGGGTCAACGGGCGAGCCCTTGAGGTGGTAGATCTCCCATCCGGCAAAATATGGGCCGCTGACATCCCAGTGTTGGCGCTTGCCGTCGGACGTCAGGACGAACGCACCCTTCCGTGTTCCCACCAGTAGCCTCACGTTGCTCATGTGTCCCTCTCGATCGAGTTTGCTGAAATACTCGGGAGTCAAACATCGATCCTGGTTCGCTACTATTTTCCCATACTCGCGGGGTGCGGCAGAATCCAAACATTTCTGGACGAGTGGTCACCCAACTTGTCAGTCGTTAGACGTGGCAACAGCGAGATCGTCGTGAGAGTTCTGCAAAACAAATTGTTTTGAGGCGTTGAGGAGTATAGGGTGGATCTCATGCGTTCGCGGCTTCTCAACCTCCGCTCGGTCGTGGCCACCGGAGTTTCGCTGTGGATGGGCGTGCTGGCGTGCCTTGTGGGCTGCGCGGTTCCAATCCTCGCGAGTTCTGGCGCGAGTAGCACGCCTTTGATGCACGAAAATTCAGGCGAACCAAATCAGCCGGGCGTGATGGCGGACATGCCGAATTGCCCTCATCATTTCGGCGGCAACGCTCCGCCGAAACGAAGCGAGCCGAATCCGGTTCGCGGTGGCCGGATGTCGTGCTGTCCAGTGGAAGTTACGGTTGCTTCGAAGTCCGAGGCGGTGACGCTGCACATCGCTCCGACGAGCGATTTCGTTTTGGCGTCCGATTTCAATCTGGCTAGAATTCGATTCTTTCATCCCACGGAATTTGTTCCACGCGTCTGGCACAGCGGGAGAGACACACTCCTGGACACCCAGCTGCTTCGCATCTAGAAATCGCACCTGAAATTTGCCGCAGTGGCCCTGCCGATGGCATTGCCATCGGCCGATAAAACCTCACTTGATTTCTCAAAGGAGAAAATCCATGAAGAAGATTAGAGCAGTTATGTTGATGGCAGTGATTGCGCTCGGTTTTGCAGGAGCGGTGCAGGCGGCGAACGCAGCGTGCTGCGATTCAGCCGACTGTTGCGCTTCGTGCAACGGGTGCTAGCCGCAGGCTAGGCAGTTGAAGGAGGGAAGGCGCGAGCCGTTGGTTCGCGCCTTCTTTTTTGTGTGCTCCGCGCGCGCCGTTTTTTAGTGCGAGACGAGAATTGATTTGGCTGTGGTGACGAGGCGCGGGACGAGCCAGCGGAATAGGAGCGTTGCCGCGAGTGCGCCGGCGAGTTGCGCCGCGACGAATGCTGGCACGTCGGCGGGGCGAATTCCCGCGAATGTGTCGGAGAGCGAGCGCGCGATGGTGACGGCTGGATTTGCAAACGATGTCGAGGATGTAAACCAGTAGGCGCTGGTGATGTAGGCGGCGACTGCGAACGGGGCTGCGTACGGGACTGTGCCCGAGTGCTGGCGCGAGCAGCCCCAGATGACGCAGAGTAATCCGAAAGTTGCGACGAACTCGCTGAATACCTGAGCCGAACCGCTCCGCGCATGATGAGATACCGCTATCGCGGGGAGGCCGAACATCAGGTGCGCGGCGATTGTTCCGCAGATCGCTCCGGCGCACTGCGCGGGGACGTAGCAAGCGGCCACGGTCCACGACACGCCGCGCTCGATGGCGTCGGCGAGCGTGACGGCAGGATTCAAATGCGCACCCGAGATTGGCCCGAAGGTGAGAATTAACGCCGCGAGCGCCGCGCCGGTGGCTATGGTGTTTGCAAGAAGCGCGATCGCGACGTTGCCACCCGCGAGACGCTCGCCCATGATTCCGGAGCCAACTACGGCGGTGACTAAAAATCCGGTGCCGACGAATTCCGAAACGATTCTTCGCGGGAGAGTGTGCGTCATTGGCGCCCGATGCGATCGATTTCTTTTTTGATGGCGAGCGAGTCGAGGCTGGCGAGGGGCAGGCTGACGAACAGATTGATTCTGCGGCCCAGCGTGACAAACGCGTCTCTAAACGCGCGAGCGATTTCCTCCGGCGTACCGGAAACCGCGGCCGGGTCGGGAATGCCCCAGTGTGCCGTCATCGGCTGGCCGGGCCAGATGGGGCAGGCTTCTTTAGCGGCGTTGTCGCAAACCGTGAACACGAAATTCATTTCCGGGGCATCGGGCTTGGAAAATTCCTCCCAGCTTTTGCTGCGCGCACCTTCGGTGGGAAGATTTGCGGCACGGAGCTGTTCGAGGGCTTCAGGGCGCACGGTGCCGGAAGGCATGCTACCCGCGCTGTAGGCGGTGAAATTCGGGCTGCGTTTGCCGTTGAGGATGGCTTCGGCCATGATGGAACGCGCAGAATTTCCGGTGCAGAGGAACAACACGTTGAAGTGTTGGGACATGAGCATCTCCGCATTCTAGCTGCGGCCGGGTTTGTCCTCGGATGCTCGTTTTGTGGCGCGGATGAAGGCGCTGAAGAATTTGCCGTCCACTTGCGGAGCGATGGCGTCAACGTCGAAGCCTTGGCCGGAAAGGAATTCGCGAGCATCTTCGACGCGATAAATGCGCGTGGGTTCAACTTCGGCTTCCGCAAATCCAGCGTCCTTGAGTTTGCGGAGATAATCGTTTTCTTCGAGAGCGCCCGCGATGCATCCGACCCAGAGGAGAACACTTTGGCGAATTTCGGGAAGCATTTCGCCGCGCGTCACAACATCGGAGACGGCGAAGCGGCCGCCTGGTTTCAGCACGCGAAAAGCTTCGCGGAGGACAGCGTCTTTGTCGGACGAAAGATTGATCACGCAATTGGAGATGACGACATCGACCGAGTTATCGGGCAGCGGAATGTGCTCGATTTCGCCTTTAAGAAATTCGACGTTATCGACTCCGGCTTTTTTCTTGTTCTCGTTGGCGAGCGCGAGCATTTCGTCGGTCATATCGAGGCCGTAGGCTTTTCCAGTGGGACCAACGCGGCGCGCGGAGAGCAGCACGTCGATGCCACCGCCTGAACCGAGATCGAGAACGGTTTCGCCGGCGTTGAGCTTGGCGAGTGCGGTGGGATTTCCGCAGCCGAGCGAAGCGAGCAGCGCTTCGGCAGGAATCTGGCCGGACTGCGCAGCGTCGTATAGGTTCGAAGTTATCGGGTCACAGCCGCAACTACTTGCCGGCGCCGCGCCGCAGCACGAATTACCACCGGCTGTTACGCGGAGCGCCGCACTTCCGTATTTTTCTTTCACCGCATCTTTCATATTCGTGTCCGGCATGAAGGCTTCCTACTTGCAGATTTGGATAACGTCTCGAGGCGATATCGCTTTATTTCGGGTGCAGCATTCCGCATATAGAAATTGCAGAACCTCTTGCAGCGCGCCGGTATTCGCGGAGTAGCGCAGGAATGTGCTTTCACGGCTTACGAGAACGAGACCCTCGTTTCTCAACTTATCGAGGTGATGCGATAGCGTCGAGTTCGGGATCTCGAGCTCCGATTGGATTTCCCCGACGACTAGTCCCTCGGGATGCGCCGATAGGAGCAACTGCATAATTCGAAGACGCGGCTCGGTGCCCATTGCCGAGAACATATCGGCAAATTTGGTGACCCGTTCTGAGTTTTTCTTACCGGATGTGGTCATCGCCATATTTCGATACTTGCAGAAATATGAATTCGTGTCAAGGCCAAAGAGGAGCGGGCGGTGTCCTCATTAGCGCACTCAGCGGCAACTAAGGGCTCGGAACGCGCGCGATCCAGTAATTGGTTGTCGCTTGACGTTGAATCAATACTTTCTCAATCGATCGGAGTCGGGGCCGTGGACGAGCCGCTCAGTTTGCAACCTTCCGATTCGCATGGAGGATTCAATTGTGTGGGAACAAGAGCTTCGAAGGTAATTTCACACGCTTGGCAAAGGCGGCAATGATTTCGATGGAGTGTTCCCGACCTACTTTGGGCAAGCGGCACCTTCATTCACCCATTCCTGCATTGCAGCTACAAAATCTGGCCGGCTGAGCGGAGGCAATGTACGTCCGTCACCCGGATTCCAGCCCCAGCCAACGAGATCGTCGGTAGAAACGTGCGTGAGGATTTGCGCGAGACTGCGGCCGCCGTTCTGCTTCGGGTCTTTCAGTTGGCGGCAAAGCTCTCCGGAAGTTCTCCCCACAAAAACCATTTTCATTTGTGGAGGCGGCAACCCCCATTTCGGATTCCCCGGGGGCATGTTCGGGCCCGGAAGATTCGCGCCCTGGTGGCACGTTTGACACCTCATCCCATATACCCCATGACCATCAGCGCCGCGCTTTACATTTTGTGCATGCACATGACTGTCGTCGCCTTGCAGCGGAGCGTCGCCTGATGGATGGCAATTCTGGCAGCGAGGCGAAACGAAAACGGGGTAGGCGCGTTCAAATGCTGCCTGCGCCGCCCCGTCGTCGCTCGAGGATGCTGCAACTGTCGCAACAAGCGAGCGCTGACTCCCATTCGCAAATGCGGATCGCTGGGACCACGCTGCGAATGACGCGCCTGCGATTCCCACCAGGAGCAGCGCCGCCAGAATCTGCCATTTTGTGATATTCGGCATCCTCGAATCCTCGCAATAATCGTTCATGCGGAACGCAAATCTTCAGCCTTGATCGGAAGACGCCGCACACGTTTGCCGGTGGCAGCGAAAATTGCATTCGCGACCGCTGGCGCAACCGGCGGCACGCCGGGTTCTCCCACACCCGTGGGCTTCTCCGTGCTCGGAACGACATAGACTTCAATTTCCGGCGACTCAAACATCCGCACCATTTGGTAATCGTGGAAATTGCGCTGTTGCACGCGGCCCTTGTCCAAAGTGATTTCTGTTTTTAGCGCGGCCGTGAGTCCAAAAATAATGCCACCTTCCAGTTGCGCCTTGACGGTATCCGGGTTGACGGTACGCCCGCAATCCACGGCAGCGACTATGCGGTGCACTTTTACTCGCCCGTCCTTTTCGACTGATACTTCCGCGACCTGCGCCACGTAACTATCGAAAGAAAAATGCGTGGCGACCCCCCGAGCGTGGCCCTCGGGAAGCGGTCCGCCCCAGTGCGCTTTTTCTGCTGCAAGATCCAGGACGGCAAGCATCCGCGGCTGATTGGCCAGCAGAGCGCGGCGAAGTTGATATGGATCCTTTCCGCCGGCGTGAGCGACTTCATCCAAAAACGCCTCCACCGAAAAGCCGGTGTGCGAGTGTCCTACGGAGCGCCACCACTGCACCGGCACTTCATTCTTTGGAGTGTGCAAATCCACTTGAATATTCGGAATCGAGTATATGATGTCCGCCGCGCCTTCCACGGATGCCGCGTCAATCCCATCCTTGATTCCGAAACTGGCGAACATGGTTCCGTCGAAAATCGACTGACCCACAATTGTGTGTGTCCATGCCACTGGATTGCCGCTGGCATCGAGTCCCGCCGCAAAATGGTCGTACCACATCGGGCGATACCAACCGCCGCGTATGTCGTCTTCACGAGTCCACACTACTTTCACCGGAGCTTTTGCCACTTTGGCTACATGGACGGCTTCGGACACGAAATCGGAAGCGGGATTGGCCCGGCGCCCAAAACCGCCGCCGAGAAGAGTGGTGTGAATCTCCACTTGCTCGGGCTTGAGCCCTGTAGCGGCTGCAGCTGCGGCGCGATCACCGGTTTGAAACTGAGTGCCGGTCCAGATTTCGCAATGATCTTCGTGCAAATCTACGACGGTGTTGAGGGGCTCCATCATCGAATGCGAAAGGTACGGAACTTCGTACTCAGCCGTGATCGTTTTCGTCGCTCCAGCCAAAGCAGTGGCCGGGTCGCCAACCTTGCGAGCAACCGCTCCTGGAGTCTTCGCCATCGTTGCGTACTGCTCGCGCATCCCGGCGGTGGAAATGCTCGCACCCGGGCCCTCATCCCAAACTATTTCGAGTTTCTCTCGTCCGAGCTTCGCCGGCCAAAAACCATTGGCGATGACGGCCACACCGGATGGAACTTCCAGCACATTCACAACGCCAGGAATCTCTTTTGCTTTGTCCGCATTGAAGCTCGAAACTTTCCCGCCGAAAACTGGCGAGCGCGCGACTACTGCGGTAACCATCCCTGGGATATAAACGTCGAGCCCAAATTGCGCGGTGCCATTGGTTTTCGACGGAGTGTCCAGGCGACGCGTAGATTTTCCGATGATGGTGAAATCCTTTGGATCTTTCAGCGTGACATCTTTAGGAGGTTCCAGCTTCGAAGCAGCCTCCGCAAGGCTTCCGAACGATGCGCGCCGCCCGCTGGCTAAGTGAACCACGTATCCCATTTGCGCGCGGCAGCTTTGCGCATCTACTCCCCACTCCTGAGCGGCGGCGGAAATGAGCATTACGCGAGCCATCGCGCCCATTTGGCGGAAACGGTCATATTCAGAATTGGTCGTCGTGCTTCCGCCGGTCATCATGATGCCGAAGACCGTGTGGTTATACACGGCGGCTACGGGAGAGGATTGCACGCGAATCTTGCTCCAGTCGGCCTCAAGCTCTTCAGCGATCAACATGGGCAGCGAAGTGTAAATTCCCTGACCCATTTCGGAATGGTTCGAGATCACCGTCACCAAGTCATCGTTGCCGATGTGAACGAATGCATTCAACGCTACAGGCTGGCTTGTTGATTGGGCGGCGCTCGCCGGGGCCCAATCCGGGAGATAGAGATTCAGCAGAAAGCCTCCGCTGATTGCGGCTCCTGTTTTCAGGAAATTGCGCCGTTCCATTTTCGTCGCCACTTTCATTTCGCGCCCCGCTGCGCTTTGATTTCCGCGGCGCGATGAATGGCGGCCCGAATGCGCGGATAGGTGCCGCAACGGCAAATGTTCCCGGACATTGCTTCGTCAATATCGGTGTCAGTGGGTTTGGAATTTTCCGCAAGCAAAACCGCTGCGCTCATGATCTGCCCCGATTGACAGTATCCGCATTGCGGAACATCAATTTCGATCCAAGCCAGTTGAAGCGGATGCGTAAGATCGGGGGAAATACCTTCGATAGTCGTGATCTTCTTTCCTTCGGCCCGCGAAACTGGAGCGACACATGACCGAACGGCTTCGCCATCAATATGAACGGTGCAGGCGCCGCATTGTGCCATCCCGCATCCGTATTTAGTGCCGGTAAGTTTCAGTGAGTCGCGAATCACCCAGAGCAGCGGCGTCGAAGGCGGGTCCGCCACGCTGACTGCCTTCCCATTAACTGTGAATGAAATCAAGCGATGCCTCCTTGCTCTACTACCTGACCGGGCTGCGAAGGGTTGTCGTCTGAAAAATGGAGCGCCACGTTCTGCAAGACAAATTGGCTGACGGTGGACGCACGCAAAAATCGCGTTGAATCAACCTCAAGATTATGTGACGGGAATAATGTCTTTGCAACCAGGGAGACTAACGACCGAGAACGGTCGAATCGAAGCGTCGATCCGACTATCCGACTGATACCGTCCCCTAGTTCGTCCCTCGTTGTACCAGATAAGCGAGACTGGAAGTATCTACGGCAAAGTGTCCGGAAGTCATTCTGGCACTTGCGCCCGCGGGACATGCCGCCCCTTTAGCAGCCCAGTCCTCCACTTTCGCAAAGAACTCGTGCTGAGGCATGGGGACTGGAGAGCGGCCGTCGCCAGGGCTCCAACCCCACATTACAAGGGGCGTGTGCATGTGCTCCACAATCTGCTGGGGCGTACGATGACCGTTCTGCTGGGGATCTTTAAGTAGCTCACAAAGCTGGTGGTCCGTCAGCCCTTCCCAGATCATCGGCATCGCCGGCGATGGCAGATGCCAACCGGGCGCTCCCGGAGGCATGTGCAGGCCCGCGAGATTATGATCCTGATGACAGCTGCTGCACCTGACGGAATTTATTCCCTGTCCGTCGCCACGGCGAATATCCATTGTGTGGCGATGGCTGTCGTCACCCTGGCGGGGAAAGTCTCCCCTGGAATGACAATTCATACAGCGAGGGTGGCGAAGCACGGGAACAATTGCTTCGAAAGCCGCAGCGGCGCCGACATCGTCTGGCGACACAACTTCACGGGCGACTTGCGCGTTGGCATGTTCTACTCCTTGATTGGCAACCCATAAAATCAACAGCGATAGGGAGCCATAAGTTGCGGCGACAGCCAAGCGAGCTGCGATGGATTCTCGATGCTTCATACGCTCTCGCTACTTTGGGCACCCTTAAGCAGCGCGGCTCTGACCCGCTGCGGAGTAAACGGTACTTCGCGGAGACGGGCACCAGTCGCATCGAAGACAGCGTTTCCGATTGCGGCCGGGGTGACTGTGATTGCAGTCTCTCCCGCGCCGGTTGCGGGCACATCGGGAGGCGTCACAAAAACCGTTTCCACCGTGGGCATGTCGTAGTCAAGATACAAACTCTTATAAGTCTCCCAATCAACAGAGGTCACGCGCCTGTTGTCCCATGTAACTTCTTCCACCAACGCGCGGCTCATTCCTTGCAGAATTCCTCCTTCAATCTGATTTCGCAGACCATCAGGGTTGGAGATAGGACCACAGTCCAACGCAACTACGAAGCGCCGTGGCCGCACCGTCCCAGTTTCCAGATCTACGTCCACTTCGGCAACAAGCGCGGCATAGCCGTTGTTTCCTTCATAGGCAACGCAGGCGATACCACGTCCGCTTACAGTTCCCACTCGAGAGATGGCCGGCTTCGGTGAAGAGCGCGGCTGCCAGCTCGCTGCTTCCGCGGCAGACTTGAGAACGCCAATGACTCGTGAGTTTTGAAGATGCAGCAGCCTGAAGGCCACAGGGTCGGCTTTTGCGTGGGCACAAAGCTCGTCCATGAAGCATTCGTTGGCGAACGTATTTTGAATCCGCAAAGGTGAGCGGAGTGGCCCAGTGAAAAACGGTGAGCGCACTGTATGAGTCAGGGCCCGTTCACTACGAATGGTTCCGTCGCCACCACAGCTGCCAGCTATGCATCCCGCGAAGTACGATGGCACCGTATTGCTCTGGTTGCGAAGCTTGCCGGCGGGTGGCTCGGCGGGACGGGGCTCGGGCAACTCGGGTTCATATCCCAACAGCATGCCCGTAATAACGTTTCCCGGCTGATCATAGCCCGGCCGATTGCCCATCGAGGCGACCCAGTCCTCACGATCCCAGGCGACGATGTGTCCATCGCGCGCAAGGCCGGCACGAAGCTGCACCGTGCACGCTGAACCTAAGTTCTCCCACATCATTTCGTCCTGGCGGGAGAACTGGAGGCGGACCGGCTTTCCCACCGCGTGGGAAAGTATCGCGACATCAAAGGACACCGCATCGGCGCCATTCAGTCCGTAGCACCCCGATCCTCGCACGTAGATTACGCGCACTTTATCAAGCGGCATATTCAGAAGCTTTGCGACGATGCTCCTTGTCGGATAAACCGACTGTGTCGCAGACCATACCGTTGTACTCTCCGGCTTAACGTCAGCCACCGCGCACGATGCGCCAACTGATCCATGCATCTGGTACGGATATGTGTACCGGGCCCGAATGATGCTGCTGGCGGCAGCGAGCCGAGCATCAACGTCCTGAGAATCAATGCTGAGAGAGTCGCATGCCGGCTGCTTCTGAAGATGGTCGAAGAAATCCTTCTGCGTCGGAAGTACTGGGCCGGGATTCCACTTAACCGCCAACTGACGGGCCGCGAGTATTGCCTCGTGCTGCGTCTCGGCGACGATGCCAACAAAATCCTTGCGCACCACCACCTTCACGAGACCTCGAATATTTCGCACCGATTGTTCGTCTACATGGGCGACCGTCGCACCCATTTCCGGGGGCCGCACAACGCGCCCGTACAACATTCCAGGGACTCGGACATTGTGAACGAATTCGAATTGACCGGTCATCAGGGCGGTCCTATCCAGGGAAGGGATTGGTTTGCCCAACACCTTCCAATCTGCAGCCGATCTCCGCTTAGCCGTCGCGTTCAGCGGAAGATCGAAGTGCTTGCTTCCGATAAGTTCCTCGTACCTGACGTGGCGTCCCATCGCGCCCGTGATTACGCCGTCCGCCACCGTGAGATTCTCAACCGACTCTCCGAATTTCTTAGCAGCGAGACTCAAAAGTGCTTCCCTAGCTGTGGCCGCCGCGAGCGCGAGATTTTCCGAGTTAAAGTTCGTCGGAGTTGACTGGCTTCCAGACGTAGTTCCCTGATCCGGGCAAATAGATGTGTCGCACTGGATGAGCTTGACCTGGGCAATCCGAACACACAGCTCCTCCGCGACGAGCTGGGATTGAACTGTGAAAATGCCCTGTCCAAAATCACATTTCCCTGTAAATGCGGTGATAACCCCATCGTCGCCGACGGCTAACCAAGAATCGAGCTTCTCGGGATCAATGTGGGAGGGATGGGTGCCGAAGGGTCCTTGACCTTGCGCGGACAGCAGACTCAGCGGCCCAGAACTGAAACTGACAATCAGGGCGCCGCAACTCTTTAGAAAGTCACGCCGGAGCAAAATCATGTTCGTCTTGCCTCGGCGTACTTTCGAATTGCTCGCAACATGCGAATGTGCGTGAAGCAGCGGCACAAAACGCCACCCAAGGCATCGCGAATCTCTTGATCAGAGGCATCGGGTTTTACATCGAGAACGGCCTTCGCCGTAAGGATGACGCCGCTGAGGCAGTAACCGCACTGGGCCGCGCCTTCCTCAATAAACGCTTGCTGAAGTGGGTGAAGCTGTTCTGGCGTGCCCAAGCCTTCCAGCGTTGTGACTTCATCTCGACCAACTGCACTCACCGGCTTCACGCACGATCGCACGACTTGACCGCGCATGATTACAGTGCAGGCTCCGCACTGAGCCATTCCACATCCAAATCGAGGTCCACGCAGCCCGAGTTCGTCGTTCAGAACAAACAGCAGCGGCGTTTCTGGATCTACTTCCACAAGGTGCCGCTGGCCGTTCACATTTAGGGTGATCTTCTCCCTCATCGCACGAGTTTACTCCTTTCCTTTTTCTTACGTGCGACCCGTACCACCGGCTAACAAACCTTCACGTCACACTCCGCAGCGGGCAAACTCAAACGCTCGGACCTTAACGTTCCTACAGTGATGCGAGGAGATCTTGAGCCAGGGAGAACCACCGGATGCGCAGAGGGTTTTGAGACAGTCGGCCGTCAGCTTGGCTCGTCGGCGTGGTGTCCATGGAGTGTCAGCGCGGCGCAGTATTGGAACCTGATTGCGACGCGGCGGAGGCTGCGATGGCGCGGGGCTTGTTAGGCGGCTCGTCGGGCACGGTGTATGGCGCGCCATCGTGCATGAAGAGGCGCGAGGCTTCTTCGCGATTGAAGGGGCGGGCACCGCGGCGGCCGAATACGGCGATCTGATTGCCGCTTTCGTCCACGGCGCGATCGCGATCAATTCCTTTCGATACGGCGAGCGCTGGTCCGGCGGTGCGGTAGGTGGCGATTAGCTTGGGCGTGGGGCGCGGGCTGAAGCCATAAGAGTTGGGCGAATCTTCTGGCGATAATATTTGCAGCACGCGCAGGCCGTTGCGGCCGTCGGCGACGAACGCGAAGGCGCTGGCATCTACCATTCCTATTTTGATGTCCTGCGCGTCGTTAATCTTTCCATCACCGGTGAATGTTTGATCGAGGCGGGGCTGTTCCGGCTCTTCGACGTCAATGATCGCGACACCCTGGTTGCCGCCTGCGACGTAGGCGTAGGTGCGCGCGACGTAGATATTGCGCGCGTCAGTGAGAGGCACGACGACGTTCTGTACGATGCGCGGGTGGTCGAGCTGGGAAACATCGAGAACTTTTAGGCCGTCGCGATCCACCACAAACGCATAACGAAATTGAATCGCGATTCCGCGCGGATCGTTTAGTTGCGGCACTCCGATGTCGGCTGCGATGCGCGGCTTCAGCGGGTCGTTCAGGTCCACCACCACCAGGCCGCGATCACAGAGCATGTAGGCGTAAGTTCCGGCGATGGTGATGCGCCGTGCGCCGGTGAGAATTCCATCCGGATTGAACGCTAGCGCGCGCTTCAGAAAATTATTGCGCGGGTCGCCATCGAGCAGCGTGCTGACTCCGGGCGATTTGCTTTTGGGATCAGGATCGCCGACGACGACCAGGCCTTCATATTTATCCGCAACATATAAATAAGCGTAGAGCGGATGAATGGACTGCTCTTCGTTCACTGGATTGCGCGAACGCGCGGGATCGAGAGCTTGGGTGGAGGGGCTGGCGACCGCCGTCGCGTATTTCGTGCTGACGTAAAGGCGCTGGCCGAGTGGAGAAACCGGCGCGGTGATAGTGCGCTGCGAGAAATTCTTGTTATCCACGTTCGCGACGTCGTACACGCGGAAGCCGCCCTTGCCAAGCGCGGCATAGAGATATTCGCCGCGCAGCTGCAAATCCAGAACGTTTCCGATGTGGTGGTAGGCTTCCTGCAGTTCGCGGCCGCGCGCAACGTGCTGCTGGTAATTCTGCGGGTAAGCGACGCGCTGCAGATAGCTGCCGATGATCGCAGGCGGCTCATCGTGTTCGGCGACGGCCACGGCATCGAAGCCCTTCGCGCCGTCGGCGACATAAATGTAGCGGCCCATAAAGTTGAGGAGATTCGTGCCCTGGAGCAGCACTTGCGCCATCCAGGCGTTGTTGTCCTTGCGATCGGAAATATGGCAATCGTCGCAGGCCTTGGTTTCCTTAGCGCGCACGGTGTGCGGAACAAAAGTGCTGAACGCAGTGCCGCTGAGGCCTTCGGCGGAAACGGTCTGCTGCATGTAGTAGAGCCAATCGCGATTTTGATTCTGCGAGCTGACCAAGATCGCGCAAGACGAACGCACCGGGGCGATGCGATGGCCGGTGACGGTGCCGTCAATACCGAGCATGAAGCCATCGTCGCGCAGAACCTGAAAATTGTAGGCGGTCCAATTGCGCGTGACGAGACCTTCGTTGTGCAGCATGGGCTTGCGCTGATTGGCGGTCATGGAAAGATGGCAGCCAAAACAATTCGGCGTCCAGGAAGTGTGGCAGGCGTAGCAGGTCATGCGGCTATTGGCGTGCGCGAGCTGCGATGGATCGGCGGGCACATCGCCCCAGGATTTGCCGTCGGTGCGAATGGTCTTCGCCCAGCGCGATTTTTCGCTGTAGTGCGAATTGCCGGGAGTGATGGTGTCGAGGGTCTGCACGACCTCCCATTCTTTGTCCTGCTCAACCATGCTGCGCTGGAACAATTTGCCATCGCGGAATTCGAAGCGGCGCGTGTTCCAGGGAGTGCGCAGCGCATCAAAGTGCGTGCCGCCCGCGGGAGACGCGGCGCCGGAGGAAACGAGGGTTGCGCGCGCCTCA
>Ga0209693_10000723_pt1 | contig 13574 bp, 15 predicted proteins | sample HubBroMetageWRM3_FD_188345 | JGI IMG/M metagenome (GOLD analysis project Ga0209693, IMG submission 188345) | Warmed soil microbial communities from the Hubbard Brook experimental Forest, New Hampshire - Hubbard Brook CCASE Soil Metagenome WRM 3... | ecosystem: Environmental > Terrestrial > Soil...
CTGCCAAGGCGAAGGCCGATGACGGAGCCAAGGCTGACCAGTCTGCCAAGGCGAAGGCCGATGACGGAGCCAAGGCTGACCAGCCTGCCAAGGCGAAGGCCGATGACGGAGCCAAGGCTGACCAGTCTGCCAAGGCGAAGGCCGATGACGGAGCCAAGGCTGACCAGTCTGCCAAGGCGAAGGCCGATGACGGAGCCAAGGCCGAGGGCGACGGCAAGGCGACGGACAAGCCCAAGGGCGCGAAGGACGAGGCCGCCGAGGCCGCGAGCGAAGCGCCGGAAGCCGAGGCCGACCCCGCCGCTGTCGCTGCCGACTCGGACTCCTCGGGCAGTGACTGACGTGCTCGAAGAGGCTCTTGAGCACCTGGTGCGTGGCATCGTCGAGTTCCCTGACGACGTCCGCGTGGATAGTCGCGGACTGCGCAGGGGCCGAGTTCTCGAGGTCCGCGTGCACCCGGACGACCTCGGCAAGGTCATCGGCCGCGGAGGGCGGACGGCCAGGGCGCTGCGGACCGTGATCGGCTCGCTGGCCGGCAACGCGTACGTCAGGGTCGACCTTCTGGACACTGACGAGATTCGCTAGCCGGACATGCAGCTGGTCGTCGGCCGCATCGGTCGACCGCACGGACTCCGCGGTGAGCTGACCGTGCAGGTGCACACCGACGAGCCGGACTCCCGGTTCGCGGCTGGCTCGGTTCTGACAACCGAGCCAGCCGCGCGGGGTCCGCTGACCGTGTCGTCGGTTCGCTGGCACTCCGGCCGTCTGCTGGTCAGTTTCGCTGGTTGCGCTGACCGGACCAGCGCCGAGGACCTGCGCGGGACGCTGCTCGTGATGGACTCGGCCGAAGTGGCCCCGGCCGAGGACCCGAACGAGTTCCACGATTACGAGCTGATCGGGCTCGACGTGGCGACCGTTGCCGGTGAGCCGGTCGGGGTGGTGGCCGACGTGCTGCACCAGGGGCAGGATCTGCTGGTGATCAGGCCGGACCGGCCGGGGGCCGAGGTCCTGGTGCCGTTCGTCGCGGCCCTGGTGCCCGAGGTCGACGTCAAGGCCGGCCGTCTGGTCATCGACCCGCCACCAGGGCTGCTCGACCTCGGCGCGGTCGGCTAGCGGGGTCGCGATGCGCGTAGACATCATCACGATCTTTCCCGAGTACTTCGCGCCGTTGCGGGTCTCGCTCATCGGCAAGGCAGCCCAGCGCGGTGACATCGAGTTCGGTGTGCACGACCTGAGGGCGTGGGCGCATGACCCGCACCATTCGGTGGATGATGCCCCGTTCGGCGGGGGCCCGGGAATGGTGATGAAGCCCGAGCCGTGGGGCGAGGCGATCGACGCGGTGGTGCCCGCGGGCGCCGCCGCCCGGCTGGTGCTGCCGAGCCCGGCGGGCGTGCCGTTCACGCAGGAGCTGGCGGCGCGCTACGCGCTGGAGAGCCACCTCGTGTTCGCATGCGGCAGGTACGAGGGGATCGACGCGCGCGTGGCCGAAGAGGCGCGCGCCCGGATGCCCGTCGACGAGGTGACGATCGGCGACTATGTTCTCGCGGGAGGCGAGCCGGCCGTGCTGGTGATGATCGAGGCGGTGTGCAGGCTGCTGCCCGGCGTCATCGGCAACGCCGATTCCGCGCCGGACGACTCGTTCGGCGGCGGCTCCGGGCCGATGGCCGGGCTCCTCGAGGGGCCCGCGTACACCAGGCCGCGGGTCTGGCGGGGGCGGGAGGTGCCCCCGGTGCTGCTGTCCGGCGACCACGCCGCCATAGCCCGGTGGCGTCGCGATGCCGCGCTGCGCCAGACTGCGGAGAACCGCCCGGACCTCGCCGCGAGGCTGGCCCGCGGTCCCGGGGCAGCGGCCGGCGGTCTCGATTCGCGCGATCGTGAGGTACTCTCTGAGGCTGGCTTTCCTTTCAGCGGCCAAGATATGGCAGACTGAATGTGCCGTCCCGCACATGTGAGTTAGCAGGGCGTGGCCTGGCGCCTGGCGCCTTGGCTCCCATAGACCGAATCAGCGCGTTCGCAGGCGTGCGCGTGATGAGAACGAGGAACTGCAGCGATGCACACCGCGATTGCCGAGCTTGAGCAGGCACAGATTCGATCGGATATCCCGGAATTCCGTCCGGGTGACACGCTGAAGGTTCACGTTCGGGTCGTCGAGGGCAGCCGTTCGAGGATCCAGGTGTTCCAGGGCGTGGTGCTTCGCCGCCAGGGTGGCGGAGCCCGCGAGACCTTCACGGTCCGCAAGATCAGTTACGGCGTGGGCGTGGAGCGGACCTTCCCCGTGCACAGCCCGTCGCTCGACAAGATTGAGGTCGTGACCCGCGGCCGGGTTCGCCGGGCCAAGCTTTACTACCTGCGCTCGCTGCGCGGCAAGGCGGCCCGGATCAAGGAACGGCGCGAGCCAGCGCGCCAGAGCTAGCCGACCGCGCGAGTGGCCGGAGACGGTTCCTCCGGGGATGAGCGGGGGTCGCGGCACCGAGTGCCCCGGCCAGACCGCGACAACGGGCAGGCCAGGTTCGATTCAGCGGTGCGCCGGATGCGGAAGATCCCGGAACTAGAGTCGGAGTCAGCGGTGGACGGCGGCGAAGACGACTTCAAGTACATCCTGGCCGGCTCGGACGGAACCGACACGGCGGAAGACGGTGGCCTGGGGGAGCGGGTCAGCGTAGCGGGACGGAGGACCTCGCGCACGGCCGCCGGCAACGGGGCAGACGGCGCGGACGAAGGGCCTGACGCCCCGGGTAAGAGGCGGCCGCGAGGCCGGTCCTTCCTGCGCGAGCTGCCGGTGCTGATCGTGATCGCCCTCGTTATCGCGTTGATAATCAAGACGTTCGTGGTCCAGGCGTTCTTCATTCCGTCATCGTCGATGGAGAACACCCTCGACATCGGCGACAAGGTGCTCGTCAACAAGCTCGTCTACCATTTCCGCTCGATCCAGCCCGGCGACGTCGTCGTGTTCAACGGGGACGGTTCGTGGGAGCCGGAGCCGGCGTCGGGCTCGGGCAGTTCCGACCCGCTGGTGAAGCTGTACGACGTGACCCTGAACCCGCTGTTCCACGCGATCGCCGGGCTGTTCGGGACGTCACCAGGGCAGACGGACTTCATCAAGCGCGTGATCGGCGTGCCGGGCGACCATGTCGCCTGCTGCAACGCAAGCGGTGACGTGACCGTGAACGGAGTGGCCCTGCACGAGCAGTCGTACCTGTTCCCGGGCAACCCGCCGTCGATGCAGCGGTTCAGCATCACGGTGCCGCCGGGCCGGCTGTGGGTCATGGGCGACCACCGCAGCGTCTCCTGGGACTCCCGAGGTCACATGGATGATCCCGGCGACGGCACCATACCCGAGAACATGGTGGTCGGCCGGGCCTTCATGATCGTCTGGCCGCCGAGCCGATGGCGGATCCTGCAGATTCCCTCGACGTTCGACCAGCCGGGCATCGACTCGCCGAGTGCTGCCCGCGCGGCGGGCGCCGCCGCAGCGACCGGCACGGCCATCGCCCCGGCGGCGCCCTACCTGCCGCTGGAAGCCGGTTTCGTGATCGCCGTGCCGCTGACCTTGGTGCAGCGCTGGGCGCGGCGTCGCAGGCTGCTGAGCGGCTTGCTGCGGCACGGCCGAGGGCTGCTGCCCGCCCGGCGCCCAGGCGCGCTGCGCGGACGCATGAGGCGCCGGTGAGGCCATGGACAGGGTGGTGCAGCGGAATCCGGGCTATACACCAAGGCGCGATGGCGGGCTGGCCGGGTACGAGCGCGTGCTGGCCCGGGCAGGCCTTGCCCCCGTCGCCGGGATCGACGAAGCTGGCCGCGGAGCCTGCGCAGGCCCGCTCGTGGTGGCCGCGGTCACGCTGAACCCGCGGCGCAGGTCCGACCCGGCCGGAATCGCCGACTCCAAGGCGCTGACCGCGGCAGCCCGCGAGGCAGCCTATGAGGAGGTCGTGGCCCGTGCCCTCGCGTGGCACGTGGTCGTGATCTCGTCCAGCGACATCGACCGGCTCGGGCTGCACGTGTGCAACGTCGCCGGGATGCGGCGGGCGCTGGCCGGGCTGGCCAGCAGGCCCGGCTACGTGCTGACCGACGGGTTCCCGGTCCGTGGCCTGGCCGTCCCAGCGCTGGCCATGTGGAAGGGCGACGAGGTTGCAGCGTGCGTGGCTGCCGCGTCGATCGTGGCCAAGGTGACCCGGGACGGGATCATGAAGGATCTTGGCCAGGATTACCCGGAATACGGTTTTTCCCGGCATAAGGGGTATTCCACCCCGAGCCACATGGCCGCCCTGGCCGAGCACGGCCCGTGCCCCCAGCACCGCGCTTCCTTTGCCAACGTGATCGGGGTGATGCGGGCCCGTGAAGGCGTGCCGGTGGCCGCCGTCGGGGACCTGGCCGCCGAGGAGGCGGCGCCCCTGGCCGACATCGAGGCGTTCCCTGGCAGCGAGACGGGGGAGCCGGCCGGGGCAGGGGCAGAATTGTCTTATGGTTGACCTCATCCGGCCCGCGCTCGGTTGGCGCGGGCCGTGACCGGCGTCACCCGGCAGCCCCGGCGCAGCGCGAGCGGTCAGGACGGAGGGAGCGCATGAGCGCGGAGGATCTCGAGAAGTACGAGACGGAGATGGAGCTTCAGCTCTACCGCGAGTACCGCGACGTGGTGGGGCTGTTCAGCCACGTGGTCGAGACCGAGCGCCGGTTTTACCTCACCAACCAGGTCGAGCTGAACGTCCGCACCTCGGACAACGGCGAGGTGTTCTTCGAGGTCATCATGCAGGACGCCTGGGTGTGGGACATGTACCGGCCCGCGCGGTTCGTGAAGAACGTCCGGGTTGTTACGTTCAAGGACGTCAACGTGGAGGAGCTCGCCAAGAGCGACCTCCAGCTGCCGGACCCCGACGACAAGCAGCAGGGATTCTCCTGACCCCACCCGACTGAGACCCTCACCGCAGCGCCATTGCGCCCGCGCCCTTGCGGCCGCGCTTTAGCGCCCGCGCCGCTGCGGCCGCGCCGTCAGCTGGTGCCGCCGTCGGCCACCCCTACCCCCGTCGGCCGTTTCGCGATCCGGGCCCCGGGTATGACGGAGCGCCGGAGAGTAGTCGGCGGAAAGCGGACCGTAGGCTCCGATGGGGGAGATGCCCTGATGTCGAACCACTTCACCGGCCTCAGCCTGGGCCCGCCCCTGGGCGACCAGCGGCTCGACCTCTGCGATCTTTACGCATTCCAGTCGCCCGCCGATCCGGCGCGTACCGTCCTCATCCTCAACGCGAACCCGAACGCCGACGCGCTTCATCCCGACGCGATCTACCGCCTCGCGGTCGACAACGACGGGGACCTCCTCAACGACCTGGCGATCACGTACGTTTTTGCCCCGCCTGAGGCCGGCGGGCAGACGTTTGACGTCTATATCGCCACCGGGACGCAGGCCCGCTCGCCCGAACCCGCCGGGGCAAAGGTCGTCGACGGTGCCGCGGTATCCTTCGGCCGGGCTGCGAACGTCGTAACCGCCGGTGACCACACGTTCTTCGCCGGCAGCCGGAGCGATGCGTTCTTCTTCGACTACGACGGGATCAAGAACCTGTTCGACACCCGCGGCGGCAGGAACTTCACCGCACCGCATTTGGGCGGCAAGTCCCCGTGGACGCACGTGGACTCGAACCTCGAGGCCAACGTGTTCTCTACGGTCCTCGAGCTGCCTACGAGCGAGCTTGGCGGCAGCCCCGGCATCCGCATCTGGGGGCGGTGCAGTCTGCGGCGCGACGGTCAGCTGGTGCACGTGGACCGGGCCGGTCATCCCTCAGTCAGCAGCTTCTTCAACACGGACGAGACCAAAGAGGAGTACAACGCGAGCGAGCCGGCGGGTGACCGCGAGCGCTGGACCGACCAGTTCGTCCACCTGATGGGGCACACCGGGAACTACACCAGGGAAGCGGCGATCGCCGCGATCGACGCCGAAGGCCTGCTCCCCGACATGCTGACGTTCGACCCGTCACGGCCCGCGGAGTATCCCAACGGCCGCTCGTTCACCGACGACGTCATCAATCGCCGGCTTTCGTTCCTCACCAAGGGCGACGCCCCGCCGACCGGTCTCAAGCCGCACACCGACACCCTCGGCGAGTTCCCCTATCTCGGGAACCCGCATCCGAAAGCTGGCTAGCTACCGGCCAGCGCGGCCGCCGCATTGAAGCACGCGGTGCCGACAGTTCGGATCTGGTCGTCCACAGTCCGGGGCTCGCGCCGCGTTCTGTCCACAGCGAATTCGCGCCCTCAGCGCGCCACCCACGGTTCCGTCAGTGTCGGAACCGGAGGTGGTGAGATGAATGCCAAGGACGAGCTCGGCAAGTACGGAGAGCAGCTCGCCGCGGATTACCTGCAGCGCGCCGGGCTCCGGATTCTCGCCCGCAACTGGCGGTGCGCTGAGGGAGAGATCGACCTCGTCGCCGCGGACCGGCGGGTCCTGGTCGCGGTTGAGGTGAAGACCCGCTCCAGCACCGCGTTCGGCACTCCGCTGGAGGCCGTGACCAGAAAGAAGCGCAGCAGGCTGCGGCGGCTGGCCGTGCAGTGGGTGGTCGCGAACGGGGTCCTGTTCGACGAGGTGCGGGTCGACGTCGTCGAGGTGCTGAAGGACGAGCGGGGCGGCTACTCGCTCGACCACATCAAGGGAATTGGCTAGATGCCGCTCGCGCGCACGCATTCGATCGCGCTGGTGGGCGTCCAGGGCCACCCGGTCGAGATCGAGGCGGACATCGAGAACGGGCTCGTCGGTCTCATGCTGGTGGGCCTGCCCGACACGGCGCTTCGCGAGGCGCGGGACCGTATCCGGGCGGCGATCGTGAACAGCGGGGAGAAGTGGCCAAACCGCAGGATCACCGTTGGCCTGTCGCCCGCCAGCCTGCCCAAGCGCGGCAGCAGCTTCGATCTCGGCATCGCGATCGCGATCCTGGCCGCCGACGGAGCCGTCCCCCCGGCGCGGGTCGGTGATCTGATGTTCGTCGGTGAGCTGGGACTCGACGGCAGGCTCCGCCCGGTCCGTGGCGTGCTTCCCGCGGTTGCTGCCGGTGCGGCGGCCGGGTTCCGGGCCGTCGCCGTGCCCACCGAGAACGCGCCCGAGGCGTGCCTGGTGCCGGGCATGCGGGTGGTTGCGGCGCCGAGCCTGGGTGCGCTCCTCGAGTGGCTGCGCTGCCAGGATCCGGTCCCCGGGAGCGCGGACACCGTGGCCGTGTTCGAGGGCGGGGCAGCGCCCGAGCCGCTCCCTGCCGCTCGACCAGGAGCCGGAACGGGGCGCGACCTGGCCGATGTGGTCGGCCAGCCGACGGCACGGCGGGCCGCCGAGATCTGCGCGGCAGGCGGGCATCACCTGCTGCTGCTCGGGCCTCCGGGGGTCGGCAAGACCATGCTGGCCGAGCGGCTGCCAACGGTGCTGCCGCGGCTGGAACCCGACGCCGCGCTCGAGGTCACCGCCATCCATTCAATCGCGGGGACGCTGCCCTCCGGCTGCCCGCTGCTGACCGAGCCGCCGTTCTGCGCGCCGCACCACACCGCGACCAGGGCGGCGATCGTGGGCGGCGGCAGCGGCGTCCTGCGGCCCGGTGCGGCCTCTCTGGCGCACCACGGGTGCTTGTTCCTCGACGAGGCACCGGAGTTCTCCAGGGACGTTCTCGACGCGCTGCGCCAGCCGCTGGAGTCCGGCGAGGTGGTGCTGGCCCGGTCCGCGATGACGGCCCGGTTCCCGGCCAGGTTCACCCTGCTGCTGGCGGCCAACCCGTGCCCGTGCGCCAGCGCCGCCACCACCCGCACGGCGTGCTCCTGCACGCCATTGGTCCGCCGCAGGTACCTGGCCCGGCTGTCCGGGCCGCTGCTGGACCGGGTGGACGTCAAGGCCGAGTTCCTGCCGGTCAGCAGGGCCGAGCTGCTGAGCGACAGGAAACTCACCGAGCCGAGCTCGGTGGTGGCCGAGCGGGTGGCCGCGGCCAGGCAGCGGATGGCGCACCGGCTGCGCGGCTCCGGCTGGCGGCTGAACGCGGAGATACCCGGCAGGGAACTGCGGCGGCGCTACGCCCCGGCGCCCGGAGCGCTGGTGCCCCTGGAGCGGGCGATGGACCTGGGTGAGATCAGCGCGCGGGGGGTCGACCGGGTCATCCGGCTGTCCTGGACCGTTGCGGACCTCGGCGGCGTTGCCCGTCCGACGGTCTCCGAGATCAGCTATGCGCTGGGCCTGTGGCTGGGTGTCACGACCCAGTAAGCCCGATCCTCAGTGAGGCGGCCACCGCCCGCTCGTCAGTGAGTCCGGCCACCGCCCGATCGCGGTCAGTGCAGCCCGAACCCGCCGCGGCGCACGCCGTCGAGGAACGCCTTCCATTCGCCGGCTGTGACGATGAGGCTCGGCCCGCCGGGGTCCTTGGAATCCCGGACGGCCACGACGCCGGGCAGGTTGCGGGCAACCTCCACGCACTGGCCGCCATTGCTACCGCTGTAGCTGCTCTTCTGCCAGGCGGCGCGGGACAGGTCCACGCCCTGGGAGGTCATCCCGTACCTCTTCCTGCGTCAGCTCATTCGAGTTCTGCTGCCACCCGCGCGATGAGGTCGATCGACGCCGCGGTGCCGAGTGCTTCGGCGCGCAAGTGGTCGAAAACCACTGTATAGCGGCTGACCTCTTCCTCTGCCTCCAGGAACAGGCTGCCAGTGAGGTGCTCCAGGTAAACGACGGTCGGATCGGCGGCGTCCGGGAACTCCAGGATCGTGAACGGGCTGATGGGGTGCACGTGAGCCGCCGTGGTGAACGGCAGCACCTGGAGCGTGACGTTGGGACGCTCGGCCACGTCGATGAGCCGCCGAAGCTGGGACCGCATGACCGGGGGCCCGCCGACCTGGACCCGGACCACGCTCTCGGTCAGGACCAGCCAGAGGTCGGGCGGGCTGGGCTGGGTAAGGATGTTCTGGCGTTCCATGCGCAGGGCGACCTGCCGGTCGATGTCGTCGACGCTGCCGGGAAAGGGCGCGGCGCGCAGCACGGCCCTGGCGTAGTTCTCGGTCTGCAGCAGGCCCGGTATGACCATGGACTGGAAGTCGCGGAACCGCACGGCCGCCGCCTCCAGCCCGACGTATGCCTCGAACCAGGGCGGCAAGGCCCGGCCGTAGGTGTGCCACCAGCCCTTCTGGCGAGCCTCGCGGGCCAGCTGGACCAGCAGGTCGGCCCCGGCGCCGGTGATGCCGTAGATCTCGAGTAACTCGCGGACGTCGCCGGGCCTGATGCTGATCCTCCCGGTCTCGATCCGGCTGATCCTGGTGCCGGAGCAGTCCAGGCGATGGCCGACGTCCTCGCAGGTCAGCTCCGCTTGCTCACGAAGACGGCGAAGCTCGATGCCCAATCGCCTGCGCCGGACGGTCGGGCTTGGGCTGGCTGCCATGATGCCTCCGATCGTGGCGCAATTGCGCTCGTCACTATTTTTCGCATCATACGGACACGTATCTTGCCAGTACGCATGATGCTGGTGCATGCTTTAGCGCATGATACCGGCACGAATCGTACGTGAACGTGTCGCTGAGCTCCCCGCTGCACCCGGACGTGGCTGAGCGGCCGCGCCGACGTGCCGCCTGGGCGCTGGAGAGTTACCTGGAACTCGGCGCCTACCCCACGGCCGTCCCGTGCGCCCGGCTGCACGCACGGCTGGTCGTCACGGAGTGGGGGCTTGGCGCTCTCGCCGACACGGCCGAGCTCGTCGTGTCGGAGCTGGTGACCAACGCGGTGAGGGCCGCCGACGGGTTAATACGCAGCGTGTACGACGGACGGCGGCGCGCGGGACTGCCGCCCGTACGGATGTGGCTGCAGTCCGACTACCAGTGCGTGGTCGTGATGGTCTGGGACGGGAGCGACCAGATGCCGCGGCGCGCGGCCGCGGACGCGGAGTCCCAGGGCGGCAGGGGGCTCTGGCTGGTCGAGGCCCGCAGCGACGAGTGGGGGGCGTTCAAGCGCGAGCACGCCAGCGGGAAGGTGGTCTGGGCGAGGATCGTGCCCGGCTGAGCGCGCCGGGCCTAGCACCCGGTGCCGACAGATCGGCAGTGGTTTTGCACAGCCCGGCCGGTGCCGTCGTGCCGGTCCACAGCAGACGACCGGGGCGAGCGGCCTCGGCCAGGTCTTCGGCAGGCTCGGTGCCGGAGGTGGTGAGGGTGAACAGCAAGATCGGGCGGGTCGGCCCGGATCGGCAGGCCCGGGTGATGCTCAGCTTTCTCGCCGAGCCGGGGGAGCCGGTGCTCGGCGCGCTGTTGCGCGTCTGCACCCCGGCCGAGATCGTCGCCGCGGTGTCATCGGAGCGGGAGCCGAGCGCGGTACTGCCCGCGGGCGGACGCGGCATCGCCGGCGTGGCCCGCGCGTTCGCCCGGTGGCGCGCCCGCCTCGGCCAGCTCCCGTCGCCGGAGCGGCTGGCCGGCTGGCAGCGTGACGGCATGCGGCTGGTGTCCCCGGGCGAACCGGAGTGGCCGACGCGGCTGGACGACCTCGGCGACGCGCGGCCCCTGCTGCTGTGGGCGCAGGGCAGCGCGGACCTGCGGTTCGCCTGCCTGCGCTCGGTCTCCGTTGTGGGAGCACGCGCCGCGACCGGATACGGCCAGCACGTCGCGACCGATATGTCGGCTGCGCTTGCTGAGCGCGGCTGGTGCGTGGTATCCGGCGGTGCCTACGGCATCGACGCCAGCGCACACCGCGGGGCGCTCGGCGCCGAGGGCGTGACCGTCGCGGTGCTGGCCAGCGGGCTCAGCTACGGCTACCCCAAAGGTCACCACGAGCTGTTCGCCGCCATCGCCGGGCAGGGGGTCATGATCAGCGAGTGGCCGCCCGACCGGGGGCCTTCCAGGCCGGGTTTCCTGGTCCGCAACCGGGTCATCGCGGCCCTTAGTTGCGGCACCGTCGTGGTGGAAGCGGCGCTGCGCAGCGGGGCGCTGAGCACCGCCCGGCACGCTAGGGACATCTCTCGCCCGCTGATGGCCGTGCCGGGGCCGGTGACCTCGCGCCAGTCGGAAGGCTGCCACGAGGTGATCCGCGAGTGGGGCGCCGTGCTGGTGACCCGGGCGCAGGACGTCATCGAGAACGTGTCGCCGGCCGGAGAGGGACTAGCCGCCAGGCGTCGGGGGCCGGCCTGCGCCCGTGACAGCCTGGATCCGGAGACCACCGCCGTGCTCGAGGCCATCCCGGCACGCGGCGGCGCGGGCACCGCCGCGATCGCGATCACGGCCGGGGTCGACCTGAACACCGCGATCCGTTGCCTCGGCGCGCTGGCGGCGACCGGCTTCATCGAACGCTGTCCCCGGGGCTGGCGGGTGCGGAAGAACGACTGACACGCACCGCGGCTACCGGAATCGGGCGGGAAACACCGCACACTTGGGACATGAACTCCGCCGCGGCCGCCACCCCACCAGAGCCGGGGCTGCCCGACTGGGCCGCCGACTGCCTGGCCGCGTTCGAGCGGCACCTGACGGCCGAGCGAGGCCTGTCGGCGCACACGGTGCGCGCGTATCTGGGTGACGTCGCCGCGTTGCTCGAACATGCCTGCGCGTGCGGCCTCGACGGCGTGGCCGGGCTGGACGTCCACGTCATCCGGGCCTGGCTGGGGGCGCAGCACGCCAGCGGGATGACGCGGGCCACGCTGGCCCGCCGGGCCGCGGCCACCCGGGCGTTCACCGCCCTCGGGTACTCGCGGGGGTGGCTGGCCAGCGACCCGGGGCCGTTGCTCGCCACCCCCAAGGCCGCTCGTCATCTGCCGGACGTCCTGGGCCAGGACCAGATCGCCGCCGTGCTCGAGGCCGGCGAGGCCGCATCGCAGGCCGCGGCCGAGCCGCGCGATGCCGCGGTCGCGTTGCGGGACACCGCGATCATGGAACTCCTCTACGCGTCCGGGATCCGGGTCAGCGAGCTGTGCGGGCTCGACGTCGGCGACATCGACGAGGGGCGCCGGACCGTCCGCGTCCTCGGCAAGGGCAACAAGGAGCGGGTCGTCCCGATCGGTGTTCCCGCGGCGCGGGCGGTGCGGCGGTGGCAGGAAACCGGACGTCCGCTGCTGGTCACCGACCGATCGGGCGCAGCGCTGTACCTTGGCGCGCGCGGCCGGCGTCTCGACCCGCGGACGGCGCGCCGGGTCGTGCACGCGAGAATCGCCGCGGCCGGGTCCGTCCCCGACGCCGGGCCGCACGGCCTGCGGCACAGCGCGGCGACACACCTGCTCGAGGGCGGCGCGGATCTGCGCAGCGTGCAGGAGATCCTCGGCCACGCTTCGCTGTCCAGCACCCAGATCTACACGCACGTGTCGGTGGAGCGCCTCCTGGCGGCCTATCGCCAGGCACATCCGCGGGCCTGAGTCCCCGCATCCCCGTCCCCAGCGGCGGGATAGCTTTGGCGAACCGGCGTCCGTGCCTGCGCGGCATGTAGACTACGCAAGGGCTGTCAATGTCGCGCAGAACCGCGCACGGCGACGGCCCAAAATTCGCGCGCCCGCCTTGCCGCGCATGGTGCCGGAAACCGGCGCCCTGCGGAACGCAACTCACCGGTCCGCGGGACCTCCATCCCGCGGCGAGTTCGTACGGGCGCCAGGCCATAACCGAGATGCGCCCAGGCCCGCGGGCGGGCGCACGAAAAGGAAGGGGACACCGGCATGGCACCGGTCGTCACCATGCGACAGCTGCTCGAGAGCGGCGTGCACTTCGGGCATCAGACCCGGCGATGGAACCCGAAGATGAAGCGGTTCATCTTCACCGAGCGCAACGGCATCTACATCATTGACCTCCAGCAGTCGCTGGACTTCATCGACCGCGCCTACGAGTTCATCAAGGAGACCGTCGCGCACGGCGGCTCCGTCCTCTACGTAGGCACCAAGAAGCAGGCGCAGGAGGCAATCGCGGAGCAGGCACGCCGGGTTGGCATGCCGTTCGTGAACCAGCGCTGGCTCGGCGGCATGCTGACCAACTTCACCACCGTGTACAAGCGCCTGCAGCGGCTCAAGGAACTCGAAGAGATCGACTTCGACGACGTGGCGGGCTCGTCCCTGACCAAGAAGGAACTGCTGCACCTCAAGCGGGAAAAGGACAAGCTGGAGCGCTCGCTCGGCGGCATCAGGGACATGGCCCGGGTCCCGAGCGCGCTCTGGGTGGTCGACACCAAGAAGGAGCACATCGCGGTCAGCGAGGCGCGCAAGCTCGGCATCCCGGTGATCGCGATCCTCGACACGAACTGCGATCCCGACGAGGTGAACTACCCGATTCCGGGAAATGATGACGCGATCCGCAGCGTTGCACTCCTTACCAGGGTGGTCGCGGACGCGGTGGCCGACGGTCTGATCGCGCGTGCGGGGGCGGCAGCGGGCGAAGAGAAGCCGGCCGCGCCAGCGGACGGTGTGCTCGGCACCGCGGAGCCGCTCGCGGAATGGGAGCGCGCGCTGCTCGAGGGCAGGCCCGCCGACGGGGACGGCACCGCCGCCACCAACGGCACGCCGGCCGCAGCCACCGACACCGTGCCAGCTAACAGTGCACCCGCAGCCACCGACACGGCGCCGGCGGACACGGCGCCGGCGGACACGGCGCCGGCGGACACGGCGCCGGCGGACACGGCGCCGGCGGACACG
>Ga0209693_10000724_pt1 | contig 13570 bp, 11 predicted proteins | sample HubBroMetageWRM3_FD_188345 | JGI IMG/M metagenome (GOLD analysis project Ga0209693, IMG submission 188345) | Warmed soil microbial communities from the Hubbard Brook experimental Forest, New Hampshire - Hubbard Brook CCASE Soil Metagenome WRM 3... | ecosystem: Environmental > Terrestrial > Soil...
CCACCAGCACACAGTCGCCGGTGATCGGGTCGAATTTGCTGTAGGCCAGCAGTGCGTCGTTGTCGACGCCATGGAATGTGATGTTCCGCAGTTGCTGAAGAGCCGGATGGAGTCGGCGAATGTTGTTCAGCCGTGCGATAAATGGCTCCAGCGATCGTCCCGTCGCCAAGGCGCCCGCGAAGTCGCGGGGTCGCAGCTCGTACTTCTCGGAGTTGAGATACTCCTCACTGCCCTCCAGCACGGCCTCGTGTTCGAAGAGTTCGTAGCCGGAGTACATCCCCCAGGCCGGGCTCATGGTTGCCGCCAGCACCGCGCGTACCGCGAACATGCCCGGGCCATCGTGTTGCAGGACGGCGTGCAAGATGTCCGGGGTGTTGACGAACAAGTTGGGGCGACGGAAGTCGGCGAGTTCGGGGATCTCCTGGCCGAATTGGGTCAGCTCCCACTTGGACGTGCGCCAGGTGAAGTACGTGTAGGACTGGGTGAAGCCCAGCTTGGCCAGCCCGAACTGGCGGGCCGGCGGGGTGAACGCTTCGGACAGAAACAGCACATCCGGATCGACTGCTTTCACCTGACCGATCAGCCACGTCCAGAAGTTGGGCGGTTTGGTGTGCGGGTTGTCGACCCGGAAGACCTTCACCCCATGGTCCATCCAGTGCCGCACCACGCGCAGCACCTCGTCGTACAGTCCGGCGGGGTCGTTGTCGAAGTTGACCGGGTAGATGTCCTGGTACTTCTTCGGCGGGTTCTCCGCGTAAGCGATGGTGCCGTCGGGCAATTCGGTGAACCACTGGCGGTGTTGCCTGGCCCACGGGTGATCGGGCGCGCATTGCAACGCCAGATCCAGAGCCACCTCCATGCCCAGGTCGTGCGCCGCTGCGACAAATTCGTCGAAGTCGTCGATCGTGCCCAGCCGCGGATGCACCGCGTCGTGGCCGCCCTCATCGCTGCCGATTGCCCACGGCGATCCGACGTCACCGGGGACCGCGGTCGCGGTGTTGTTTCGCCCCTTGCGGTGCACCTTGCCGATCGGGTGGATCGGCGGCAGGTACACCACGTCGAAGCCCATGTCCGCGATCCGCGGCAAGGCCGCCGCGGCGGTGGCAAAGGTCCCGTGCACCGGGTTTCCGTCTGGGTCCCAGCCGCCGGTCGAGCGCGGGAACATCTCGTACCACGAGCCGAAGCGGGCCAGCGGCCGATCCACCCACACCCCGTATTGCTCGCCGCGGGTGACCAGTTCACGCAGCGGGTACTGCGTCAGGAGTTCGTCGACGTCGGGGGCCAGCGCCAGCGCGGCGCGTGCAACCGGATCGCCCAGCGCTTGCAGGGCGGCTGCGGCGGCGCGCAACGGGTCCCGCTGAGCGCGGGGAACACCGGTCGCGGCGCGCTGGAGTAGCTGTGCGCCCAGCAGCAGGTCGTTGGACAGTTCGGTCTCGCCCTGGCCGGCCTCCAGCTTGGTCTCTACAGCATGCCGCCAGGTGTGAATCGGATCACCCCAGCCGTCCACCCGAAACGTCCACAGCCCAACCCTGTCCGGGGTGAACTGACCGTGGAAAACGTAGGGCTCCTGGCCCGTGCTCATCGGCAGCAGCAGCGGCTTGACTCGGGGGAGCGACTCGGCCGCGGTTTCGGTCAGTTCAGGGGCCTGCACCGCTTTGACCCGCCGGGTTTCGCCGACTTGCGGGTAGCGCGGCCCGAGGTAGCGCACCACCAGCGTCGCCGCGACCGCGTCGTGGCCCTCACGCCACACCGCCGCGCGGACCGGAACCACCTCGCCGACCACAGCTTTTGCCGGATACGCGCCACAGGATACGACGGGCGCGACGTCATCGATCTCGACACGACCGGGCACCGCTACTCCGATCTGGTTCTCCAGTTCCTCCCCAGGCCAGCGCAAGGCCTGCATCGTCACCGGAGTCTCCCTTCGCTTGTCCGTTGTCGTCGTGGGCGCGACCAAACCACAGCGTGCATGTTGTCGAGAAGCTCTTTGCGCCCAATACCCACCGTAGTGTCGGGCCACACCTGGGGGTGGGATGCGCGCGCCGTTCGGGAGGCGAACTCCGGTGTGTGGTCAGTAAGGTAAGGATGCGTGAAAGCCCTCCGTAGGTTCACAGTCCGTGCTCACCTTCCGGAACGCCTGGGGGGGCTCGAACAGCTGTCGACCAACCTGCGGTGGTCGTGGGACAAGCCGACGCAGGATCTCTTCGGCGCGATCGACCCGGACCTGTGGGCGCAATGCGGTCAGGATCCCGTCGCGCTGCTGGGCGCGGTGAGCCCGGCACGGCTGGACGAACTGGCGGTCGACGGCGGATTCCTGGACTGGCTCGATCATCTGGCCGCCGATCTGAACGAGTATCTGAGCCGCCCGCTGTGGTACCAGCAGCAGCAAGAGAACGGCGCCGCCATGCCCAACGGCATCGCCTATTTTTCGATGGAGTTCGGGGTCGCCGAGGTGTTGCCGAACTACTCGGGTGGCTTGGGAATCCTGGCCGGCGACCATCTGAAGTCCGCGTCGGATCTCGGATTGCCGCTGATCGCGGTGGGCCTGTACTACCGCTCCGGCTACTTCCGGCAGTCGCTGACCGCCGACGGTTGGCAGCACGAAACCTACCCGGCGCTCGACCCGCAGGGGCTGCCGCTGCGGCTGCTCACCGACGGTGCCGGCGCGCCCGCGCTGGTTGAGCTGGCACTGCCGGACTGCGGCCGATTGCATGCGCAGGTCTGGGTGGCCCAGGTCGGTCGTGTTCCGCTGCTGCTGCTGGATTCCGACATCTCGGAGAACGAGCACGACCTGCGTGGGGTCACCGACCGCCTCTACGGCGGCGATCAGGAACATCGCATGCAGCAGGAGATCCTGGCCGGCATCGGCGGCATACGAGCGATCCGAGCCTTGACGGCCATCGCAGGGCTGCCGGCGCCCGAGGTGTTCCACATGAACGAAGGCCACGCCGGATTCCTCGGCGCCGAGCGCATCCGCGAATTGGTCGATGCGGGACTGGATTTCGATACCGCGCTGACCGTGGTTCGCTCCAGCACCGTGTTCACCACTCACACCCCGGTCCCCGCGGGTATCGACCGGTTTCCGATGGAGATGGTGCAGCGGTACTTCGCCGACAATCCGGCGGGTCCCGACGGCCACCACGGCCGGGCGCTGCTGCCAGGCGTGCCGCTGGCCCGGATTCAGGCGCTGGGCGCCGAGGACGATCCGGAGAAGTTCAACATGGCCCACATGGGCCTGCGGCTAGCCCAGCGCGCGAACGGTGTTTCGCTGCTACACGGCCGAGTCAGTCGAGCCATGTTCAACGAACTGTGGCCCGGATTCGACCCCGACGAGGTGCCGATCGGCTCGATCACCAACGGTGTCCACGCGCGCACCTGGGCGGCGTCGCAGTGGTTGGAGCTGGGCCGCGAGCTGGCGGGGTCGGACTCGTTCAGTGAGCCCGGCGTCTGGCTGCGACTGAAGGAAGTCGACCCCGGTCATCTGTGGTGGATCCGGTCGCAACTACGGGCACTGCTGGTCGAGGACGTCCGGAGGCGGCTGCATCGGTCGTGGCTGGAACGCGGTGCACCCGAGGCCGAATTAGGTTGGATCGCAACGGCATTCGATCCAAACGTGCTGACCATCGGGTTCGCTCGACGGGTCCCGACCTATAAGCGGCTGACGCTGATGCTGCGCGATCCGGACCGGTTGGAACAGCTGCTGCTCGACGAAAAACGGCCGATCCAGCTGATCGTTGCCGGGAAGTCGCACCCCGCCGACGACGGAGGCAAGGCGCTGATCCAGCAGGTGGTGCAGTTCGCCGACCGGCCCGAGGTGCGCCACCGCATCGCGTTCCTGCCTGACTACGACATGTCGATGGCCCGGCTGTTGTATTGGGGCTGCGACGTGTGGTTGAACAACCCGCTGCGCCCGCTGGAGGCGTGCGGCACATCGGGGATGAAGAGCGCGCTCAACGGCGGGCTGAACGTGTCGATCCGCGACGGGTGGTGGGACGAGTGGTACGACGGCGAGAACGGGTGGGCAATACCGTCGGCCTCCGGGGTGGCTGACGAGGGCCGTCGTGACGACCTGGAGGCGGCGGCGCTTTATGACCTGCTCCAGAAATCCGTCGCGTCGACCTTCTACGAGCGCGACGAGCAGGGAGTACCGCGCCGGTGGATCGAGATGGTCCGTCACACCCTGCAGACACTCGGCCCGAAAGTCCTGGCCTCCCGGATGGTCCGTGACTACGTCGAGCGCTATTACGTGCCGGCGGCGGAGTCGCTACGAAAGACCGTGACGTTCGACGGCGACGGGCAGGCGGCGTTCGACCCGGCCCGCGAACTGGCCGACTACCGCCGCCTGGCGTTCGAGGCGTGGCCGCACATCGAGGTCACCGACGTCGACAGCACCGGCCTGCCCGACACTCCGGTGCTCGGATCGAAGCTGACCCTGACCGCGACCGTTCAGCTGGCCGGGCTACGGCCCGACGAGGTCACCGTCCAGGCTGTGGTCGGCAGAGTCGACACCGGCGACGCGCTGGTGGACCCGGTCACCGTCGAGATGCCGTACACCGGCACCGCGGCCGGCGGCGACCACATTTTCGCCACGACCACGCCGCTTCCGGTTGCCGGCTCGGTCGGCTACACCGTGCGGGTGCTGCCGCATCACCCGATGCTGGCCTCCGAAGCCGAGCTCGGTCTTGTCACGCTGGCTTCGACTCGCTGACGAGGCGTGTCAGAGCCGCGCGTACGGCGGCGGCATCAGCCGTCGGCCAGAACGGCGGCAGGGAGGCGCGCAGATACCCGCCGTAGCGGGCGGTGGCCATCCGCGAGTCCAGCACCGCAACTACCCCGCGGTCGTCAACGCCACGCAGCAGCCGTCCGGCGCCCTGCGCCAGCAGCAGTGCGGCATGGCTGGCAGCGACGGCCATGAATCCATTACCGCCGCGGGCGGCCACCGCCCGCTGCCGGGTGCTCAGCAGTGGATCGTCGGGCCGCGGGAACGGAATGCGATCGATGATGACCAACGACAACGACGGACCGGGCACGTCGACGCCCTGCCACAGCGACAGTGTGCCGAACAGCGACGTCGCCGCGTCGGCGGCGAACTGCTCGACGAGCGCTGCGGTGCTGTCGTCGCCTTGGCACAACACCGGTGTCGAGAGGCGTTCGACCATCGCCTCGGCGGCGGCGCGTGCCGCCCGCATCGACGAGAACAACCCAAGCGTTCGCCCACCTGCCGCGGTGACGAGGTCAGCGATCTCATTCAGCTGCTCAGCCGAGCCGGTGCCGTCGCGGCCGGGCGGAGGCAGATGGGCGGCGACATAGAGGATCCCGGCTTTGGCGTGCTGAAAAGGCGATCCGACATCGATTCCACGCCAACGCTTTTCGGCGTCGGCCCGCGCGTCAGCCTGCCCCTCGACTAGGCCCCAGGCCGTCGCCATCGCGTCGAAGGAGCCGCCGACGGTCAGTGTCGCCGACGTCAACACCGCCGTCGACCCGGCGAATAACCGGTCGCGCAGCAGTCCGGCCACCGACAGCGGCGCCACCCTCAGCACGACACGTGTCGAACCGCGGTTCTCCTCATGGTCCAGCCACACCACGTCGGTGCGGTCCGGGATCGCCGGAGCGAACGACGTCAGCATCCGCGATGCGGTGTCGGCGATCTCGTTGAGACTGGCGACGGCCTCGGCGCGCGCGGACGCAGCCTTGGTATCGGACGGCGACATGTCGATCGCCGAACGTGCCGCACTGGCCGCATCGCGCAGCGCGGTCAGATCAGTCGCCAGCTCGTCGTCGAGGCGGTCGATGCGGCCCGGGGTCGCGTTCTGGATCGCCGCGGCGAACCTGGCGGACGCCCCTTGCCACCGCTGCATGAGTTCCGGTTCGACCAGCCTGGTGATGCGCCGGGAGGCGACCCCGAGTGCGGTCGACGTCAGTTCGCCGGTGGCCACGCCGGTTACTCGGTCCACCAGATCGTGCGCCTCGTCGACGACCAGCAGCTGGTGTTCGGGCAACACGGCCGAGTCGGCGACGGCGTCGATGGCCAGCAGCGCGTGGTTGGTGACGACAACATCAGCCCGGCCGGCTTTGGCTCGGGCGCGTTCGGCGAAGCATTCGGTGCCGAACGGGCAGCGCGCCATGCCCAGGCATTCCCGCGCGGACACGCTGACCTGTGACCAGGATCGGTCGGCTACGCCCGGCTTGAGGTCGTCGCGGTCACCGGACTCCGTCGTCGACGCCCAAGTGGTGACCCGTTGCACGTCGCGGCCCAATGCGGTGAGCGCCTGCGGCTCGAAAAGCTCGTCCGGCGGTTCGTCTTCAGCAGAGCTCGCGGCTGCGCCATTGTGAATCTTGTTCAGGCACAGATAATTTTGCCGGCCCTTCAGCAGTGCGAATCGCGGCGCGCGCGGCAGCGCATCGGTGAGTGCGTTCACCAGCTGGGGCAGATCACGATCGACCAGTTGGCGCTGCAGGGCGATCGTCGCGGTGGACACCACGACCGGCGTGTCGTCGGACACCGCGCGAACAATCGCCGGAACGAGGTAGGCCAACGATTTTCCGGTGCCGGTTCCTGCCTGCACGGCCAGGTGTTGTCCGGTTTCGAAGGCGTGGGCAACCGCGGTGGCCATCTGTAGTTGGCCGCTGCGTTCGCTGCCGCCCAGCGCTGTCACCGCGGTGGCGAGCAGCTCAGGTACGGACACGGGCAACTCGTCGGGCGTGGCTACTCCTGTTGGTCGATGGGCCGGCGTCGGGCCGGGATTTGGGTTGTGGGAATCGCCGGGTCGCCGTGGGACAACATCAGACCCTCCCACGGCAAGCTTCGCAAGCCCGACGCCACCAGCTCGCGCGCCACGCCCAGATTCACGTCGACCACGGCCTGGCCGTTACGGACCAGTGGAACCGTCAACACCCGGGAGGGCTCGGTGGTCTGCGGCGGATGTCCCGCGGGATGCACGATCTCCTCGGTGATGGTGCCGCTCGAACGACACAGCCGCAGGGCCTCTTTGCGGCCGCCGTGGGACTCTTTGCGGGGGCTGCGCTTCTGCACCGGCGTGCCGTCCACTTCGACCAGCTTGTAGATCATGTTGGCAGTCGGCGCGCCCGACCCGGTGACCAGCGAGGTGCCGACGCCATAACTGTCGACAGGTTCGGCCCGCAATCCGGCGATGGCGAATTCATCCAAATCACCGGACACCACAATGCGGGTCTGCCTGGCCCCCAGCCCGTCGAGCTGCTCGCGGACCTGACGAGCCAACACGCCCAAGTCCCCAGAGTCGATCCGCACCGCGCCGAGCCCGGTGCCGGCGGCCGCTACCGCGTTGTCCACACCGGTCGTCAGGTCGTAGGTGTCGACCAGAAGCGTGGTGCCGGGACCGAGCGCGTCGACCTGCGCTGCGAACGCGGCCAGCTCGCCGGACTTGTCGGGGCCGGCGTGCAACAGGGTGAACGCATGCGCGCTGGTGCCTTCGGTCGGAACGCCGTAGCGACGACGGGCCTCCAGGTTGGATGATGCGGCGAAGCCCGCGATGTAGGCAGCGCGGGCCGCGGCGACTGCCGCGCGCTCATGGGTGCGGCGTGACCCCATGTCGATCAACGGCCGCCGCTGCGCCGCACTGACCATCCGCGCGGCTGCCGACGCCACGGCGCTGTCGTGGTTGAAGATCGACAGCGCCAGCGTCTCGAGCACCACGCATTCAGCGAAGCTGCCGTGCACCGACAGCACCGGGGATCCGGGGAAGTACAGCTCGCCCTCGGCATAGCCGTCGATATCACCGCCGAAGCGAAACTCGCGTAGATACGCCAACGTATCGCGGTCGAGAAAGTCCGCCAGTGATTCGCACGCGACGTCGTCGAACCTGAACTCGGCCAAAGCTTCCAAAAACCGGCCGGTCCCGGCAACCACGCCGTAACGACGCCCGTCGGGCAGCCGGCGAGCGAACAACTCGAACGTGGTCCGGCGATCCGCGGTGCCGTCGCGCAGCGCGGCTGCCAACATGGTCAACTCGTACCGGTCGGTCAGCAGTCCGGCGCAAACCGAGTCATTCACATCGCAACCGTATCGGGTGAATTGCTGCGGCTCGGTATCCTAGAAGCCATGGTTGCGTCAGCCCCGACAAAGCCGGAAAGCACCGGGCAGCGGGAAGCCGACTCGGTCGAGGCCACGGCCGCTCCCTGGGTGACTATCGTGTGGGACGATCCGGTCAACTTGATGAACTATGTGACGTATGTGTTCCAGAAGCTGTTTGGCTACACCGAGCCGCACGCCACCAAGCTGATGCTGCAGGTCCACAACGAAGGCAAGGCAGTGGTGTCGGCGGGCAGCCGCGAATCGATGGAGATCGACGTGTCCAAGCTGCATGCGGCCGGGTTGTGGGCCACCATGCAGCAGGACCGCTGAGATCGAGGGCGTCCGGGTCGCCAGGTGCGCAAGTGGAAGCGGGTTGAGACCGCGGAGGGTCCCCGTTTTCGGTCCGCGCTGGACTCGCATGAGGCGGCCTTGCTCAAGAATCTGGTCGGCTCGATGATCGGAATGCTCGACGAACGGGAGTCGTCTTCGCCGGCAGACGAACTCGAGCAAATCACCGGCATGAAGACCGGCAGCTCCGAACGCCCTGATAATGCGACGCTGCAGCGGCTGCTGCCGGACTTCTCGAAGCCGGACGATGCTGCACCCGAAGCGACCGAGAGCCTGAATGCCGCTCTGCGCAGCCTGCGCGAGCCGGAGATCATCGAGGCCAAACGTGTTGCCGCACAACAACTACTGGACACCGTCCCCGATGACGGCGGCCGATTCGAGCTGACCGAGGACGCCGCGAACGCCTGGATCGCAGCCGTCAACGACATCCGCCTGGCACTGGGCACCATGCTCGATATCCGTCCCAACGGCCCCGATCGACTGCCCGACGACCATCCGTTGGCCTCGCACCTCGACGTCTATCAGTGGCTGACCTTCCTGCAGGAGTACCTGGTCCTGGCGTTGATGGGGTCCCGATGAGCTCGATCACCGACGTCGGGGGCATCCTGGTCGGCCACTATCACCGGCTGGACCGCGACGCGACCATGGGTGCCGGTTGGGCGAGCGGCGTGACCGTCGTCCTGACGCCGCCCGGCACGGTGGGCGCCGTGGATTGCCGCGGCGGTGCGCCCGGCAGCCGGGAGACCGATCTGCTGGACCCGTCCAACAGCGTGCGCCACGTGGATGCGGTGTTGATCGCCGGGGGCAGCGCCTATGGATTGGCCGCCGCGGACGGCATCATGCGTTGGCTGGAGGAGCACGACCGCGGCGTGGCGATGGCCGGCGGGGTGGTGCCGATCGTGCCGGGCGCGGTCCTCTTCGATCTGGATGTCGGTGCCTGGAGCCATCGGCCGACGGCGGAGTTCGGCTACGCCGCCGCCAGCGTCGCCGCCGAAGGTGCGCCGGTCGCGGTGGGCACGGTCGGCGCCGGGGTGGGGGCGTGCGCCGGTGTGCTGAAGGGCGGTGTGGGGACGGCGTCGACGACGCTGCCGTCGGGGGTGACCGTCGGTGCGCTGGTCGCGGTGAACTCCGCGGGCAATGTCATCGACCAGGCCACCGGCCTGCCGTGGCTGACCTACCTGGTCGACGAGCTCGGCCTGACGCCGCCACCCGCTGAGCAGATCGCTGAGCTGGCAAAGCTCGAGTCCCCGTTGAGCTCGTTGAATACCGCGGTCGCGGTGGTCGCGACCGACGCCGTGCTGAGCCCGGCCGCCTGTCGACAAATTGCGAGCACTGCTCACGACGGGCTCGCCCGCAGCATCCGGCCGGCGCATACCCCGGTGGACGGTGACATCGTGTTCGCGCTGGCCACCGGGGCCGTCGAGGTTGCGCCATCGGTCGACACGCCAGCCGCCTTTTCGCCGGAGACGCCGTTGGCCACCGCCGTTGGCGCCGCGGCGGCTGACTGCCTGGCCCGCGCGGTGTTGGTTGGTGTGATCGCCGCCGAATCGGTGGCCGGAATACCGACATACCGGGACCTGTTGCCCGGAGCATTCTTGCCACCAGAAGGCTATCGGTGACGTGCTGGTGATTCGTGCTGAGCTGGTGGAGGCGATCGTCGCGCATGCTCGCGCCGACCACCCCGACGAAGCCTGTGGCGTGCTGGCCGGCCCGGAGGGCTCGGACCGCCCAGAGCGGCATATCGCGATGGTCAACGCCGAACGCTCGCCGACGTTCTATCGCTTCGACGCCCAAGAGCAACTCAAGGTGTGGCGCGCCCTAGAAGAGTCAGGTGAGGTGCCGGTGGTCATCTATCACTCGCACACCGCGACGGAGGCCTACCCCAGCCGCACCGACGTGGGTCTGGCCGCCGAACCTGACGCGCACTACGTGCTGGTGTCTACCCGCAACCCCGGCCAGGACGAAGTCCGCAGTTACCGCATCCTCGACGGCGTCGTCACCGAAGAGCCCGTCCACATCGTCGAGCATTACCAAGACCAGGAGCATTCATGAGCGTCACCGTCGCCATCCCGACCATCCTGCGTCCGCACACGGGCGGCGAAAAACGCGTCGAGGCCAGCGGCGAGACGCTGCAAGCCGTGATCACCGACTTGGAGGCGAACTATTCCGGAATTTCTGAGCGTCTCGTCGAGAACGGCAAATTGCACCGCTTCGTCAACATCTACGTCAACGACGAGGACGTGCGATTTTCGGGCGGGCTGGACACTGCGATCACCGACGGCGACTCGGTCACCATCTTGCCCGCCGTCGCAGGTGGGTAAGCGGGCCGCATGACCCGATACGACTCGTTGCTCGCCGCCTTGGGCAACACGCCGCTGGTGGGACTGCAGCGGTTGTCGCCCCGGTGGGACGAGGAGCCGGGCGGCCCTCATGTGCGGCTGTGGGCCAAGCTCGAGGACCGCAACCCGACCGGCTCGATCAAAGACCGGCCTGCGCTGCGGATGATCGAGCAAGCCGAGGCCGAGGGCCGGCTGACGCCGGGGGCGACGATCCTCGAGCCCACCAGCGGCAACACCGGTATCTCGCTGGCGATGGCAGCGCGGTTGAAGGGCTATCAGCTGATCTGCGTGATGCCGGAGAACACCTCGATCGAACGTCGCCAACTGCTCGAGCTCTACGGCGCGCAAATCGTTTTTTCGCCGCCCGAGGGCGGGTCGAACACCGCGGTGGCGACCGCCAAGGAGCTGGCGGCTGACAACCCGTCGTGGGTGATGCTCTACCAGTACGGCAACCCGGCCAACACCGACTCGCACTACTACGGCACCGGCCCCGAGCTGTTGAAAGATTTGCCCGAGATCACCCATTTCGTCGCCGGGCTGGGCACGACCGGGACGTTGATGGGCACCGGCCGGTTTCTGCGTGAGCAGGTCCCCGAGATCCGGATCGTGGCCGCCGAACCACGCTACGGCGAGGGCGTCTATGCACTGCGCAACCTCGACGAGGGCTTTGTGCCTGAGCTCTACGACCCGAAGGTGCTGACGACCCGCTACTCAGTGGGCGCCGCCGACGCGATCCGCCGCACCCGCGAGCTGGTTGACGCCGAAGGCATCTTCGCGGGGATTTCCACCGGCGCGGTGTTACATGCCGCGTTGGGTATCGCGGCGAAGTCCGTCGACGCCGCTGAGCGCGCCGACATCGCCATCGTGGTGGCCGACGCCGGATGGAAGTATCTATCGACGGGCGCCTACGCCGGTAGCTTGGATGAAGCGGAAGACGCTTTGGAAGGGCAGCTGTGGGCATGACCGCCAGCGATGAGGAGGAGCGGCGCATATGACTGCCGGCTCGACACACACACCGGCGCGGCGGCCGAAGAAACGCTCCCCGTGGCTGGTCGGCGGAGCCACGATCATCAGTTTCGTGGCGCTGCTCTACATCGTCGAGCTGTTCGACCAGCTCGACGACCACCAGCTCGATTACAACGGCATCCGGCCGCTGGAGGCCGACGGCCTGTGGGGCATCTTGTTGGCTCCGCTGCTGCACGCGAACTGGGCGCATCTGGCGGCCAACACCGGACCCGCGCTGGTGCTCGGCTTTCTGGTCACGCTGGCCGGGCTGTCCCGGTTTCTGTGGGCGACGGCGATCGTGTGGATCGTCGGCGGCTTCGGCACCTGGCTTATCGGCAACATGGGATCGCCCTGCGGCGAGACCGATCACATCGGCGCCTCGGGACTGATCTTCGGCTGGTTGACCTTCTTACTTGTCTTCGGATTCTTCACCCGCTCGGGCTGGCAGATTGTCATCGGGATCCTGGTACTCATCGGCTACGGCGGAATCCTGTGGGGCGCCGTGCCGGTTCTCAATGTCTGCGGAGGTGTGTCCTGGCAGGGGCATCTGTGCGGTGGCATCGCCGGCGTACTCGCCGCCTACCTGCTGTCGAGCCCGGAACGCAAAGCTCGCGAGCATCGCCGCCGCGGGCCCAACCGACCCCTCAAAGCTTGAGCCGAGATGAGTAATGCACTGGCCCCCATCGGGGTCTTCGACTCCGGCGTCGGCGGGCTGACGGTGGCGCGTGCCATCATCGACCAACTGCCCGACGAGGACATCATCTACGTCGGCGACACCGGCAACGGCCCCTACGGCCCGCTGACGATTCCCGAGATCCGCGGGCATGCGCTGGCCATCGGCGACGACCTCGTCGACCGCGGAGTCAAGGCCCTTGTGATCGCCTGCAACTCGGCATCCTCGGCATGCCTGCATGACGCGCGGGAGCGCTACGACGTGCCCGTCGTTGAAGTGATCCTGCCCGCGGTGCGTCGCGCGGTCGCCGCAACCCGCAACGGTCGCATCGGCGTGATCGGCACTCAGGCCACCGTGGCCTCGGGGGCCTATGAGGACGCGTTCGCCGCCGCGCGGGACACCCAGATCACCGCGGTGGCCTGCCCGCGGTTCGTCGATTTCGTCGAGCGCGGCATCACCAGTGGCCGCCAGGTGCTCGGATTGGCCGAGGGTTACCTCGAGCCGTTGCAGCGCGCCGATGTCGACACGCTGGTACTGGGTTGTACCCACTATCCGCTGCTTTCCGGACTGATCCAGCTGGCAATGGGCGAGACCGTCACGCTGGTCTCCAGTGCCGAGGAGACTGCGAAGGAGCTGCTACGGGTGCTCACCGAGCGTGATTTGCTGCATCCGCACCCCGATTCTCCCGACGTTTCCGCGCCGCGTCGGGTGTTCGAAGCCACCGGTGACCCGGAGGCGTTTCTCCGCCTTGCGGCGCGGTTTTTGGGACCGGCGATCACCGGCGTCCATCCCATCCACCGCCACGTCGCGACACCCAGCTGAACCTCTCGCATACGAAAGCTGACATGTTTTCGCCAACATGGCAGTGGGCATGGCACAGTAGTGACCGTGCGAATTACCGTGCTGGGCTGCTCCGGGAGCGTGGTCGGCCCGGATTCGCCCGCATCGGGTTATCTACTGAGGGCGCCGGACACCCCGCCCCTGGCGATCGACTTCGGTGGAGGCGTCCTCGGTTCGCTGCAACGCCACGCCGATCCGGGTTCGGTCCACGTGTTGTTGTCGCACCTGCACGCCGACCACTGCCTCGACCTACCCGGATTGTTCGTCTGGCGCCGCTACCACCCGTCGCCGCCGGCCGGTAAGGCCTTGATG
>Ga0209693_10000726_pt1 | contig 13551 bp, 13 predicted proteins | sample HubBroMetageWRM3_FD_188345 | JGI IMG/M metagenome (GOLD analysis project Ga0209693, IMG submission 188345) | Warmed soil microbial communities from the Hubbard Brook experimental Forest, New Hampshire - Hubbard Brook CCASE Soil Metagenome WRM 3... | ecosystem: Environmental > Terrestrial > Soil...
TCCCAGGCGTCCGGGTCGATGGGCGACACCGTGGCCCGCTCGGCCAGGACCTCGCGCAGCCGGTCTTCGAGAGTGTTCATATTTTGCCCTCCAGCGCTTGACCGAGCGCGTCCAGGCCACGACTCACCAGCGATTTCACGGTTCCCGTCGACACGTGCATGGTGGCGGCCATCTCTCGTTCGGACAGATCGAGCCAGTACCGAAGCACGATTGCCTCCCGGCGCCGCGGTGCCAGCGCCGCCAGCGCGGCCAGCAGCTCGCGACGGTCTTCGCGGAGCATGACCGCGTGCTCGGACGAGGCCTCGTCGTGTCCGCCAGGTGTCCGCAGCCGGACTACGCGCAGATGGCGATGCCGGTTGCGGACCAGGTTGCAGACGGTCGACCGGACGTAGGCGAGCGCAGCGTCCTGTTCGCGAAACGCCCGTTGCCGCTGGATCAGCCGGCGAATGCCTCCTGGGGAAAGTCCTCGGGATCATCCGCTCAAGCGTCAAGGGGTTTCGCGGGCGATAGATCAGGTGGTTGTGCCCTGGTTAAAGCGGTACCGGGTCTGGGTGTAGGGGCTCTTACCGAACGAGAGGACCTTCACCGGTGTGACGCCGAAGACGAGCCCCTGGCGGCCATCGGCATCGCCGAACACCTCGCCGGTGACCTCGAAATCCCAGTCGAGCTTGGACTTCCACATCGCCGCCAGCCGTCGGAGCTGCGCGGTGTCGGTCACGCGAGCGGCGGTTCCCTCGACCACGACGTCGAGCCCCGACCGGAGATGGCTGGTACCGGTGGTGAGGATGCAGCGAGAATTGGACTCCAGGTTCTTCGCTTTCTGCTCATGTGAGCCGGCGCAGAAGTGAAGCGTCCCGTCGAGCCATATCGCCGGGAGCGGCGTGACGTGCGGCCGCCCGTCGCGACGTACGGTGGACAGCCAGAACATCTCTGATTTCGACAGCACATCGGCCACCTCGGCCCACGGCCGGGCCGCAGCACCCGGCTCACTGAATCCCTCGTTCAACTCTACGGTCGGTTCGATCTCGGGCATCGACGCTGTCCTGTTCAGGGTCTCGTTCGATTAACTCATCACCAGATAGACGCGGCGGCCAGGCGGAACTCATCGCTCCGTGACGCAGGTGCAATTGCAGCGCCGATCGCTGCCGCAGATCCTGCGAGAGATGGAGATCCGCTCTGAACTCGCCAACCGGGAGCGCCTGGCCGAAGAAGAGCGAAACAGGCAACGGGAACTGGAACAACGACGGCGCATCGATCGCGCGACCGCCAAGCTCATCGAATCAAACCGGATCGACGTGCTCAATGCCCAGGTGACCACCTGGCGGCAGGCCCGGCAACTGGATGATTACCTTGCTGCCATGGCCGCCCGGATCGAGCACCTCGATGATCCCGCAGCTGTTGAGACCGCCAGCGAATGGCTCGCATGGGCCAAGGCCTACGCGGCACGCAGCGATCCCCTCAACCGCACGCTCGCCATGCCCGCCGACCCGGAACCAACGCCGGCAGCCCTGCCCCGTTTATCGAGCGCAGCTCGTTCTGGCCGTGGTAACACGCGTTACAAGCCATTCGGTGCTCGCTGATCAGGTGCTGGGTGAGCGCGCTGGCTATTCGGCGGCCAGGACGGTCAGCGCGCCGGTCACCTGGACGTAGTAGGCAGCCGCGGCGGAGCTTGGCCGCGGCCCCCGCCGGGGGCGATGGGCCGGATGGCCGCGACCGGAGAGGGCCCTTCCCACGTCCGGGCGGACGGTTCCCTAGGCACACCAGGGCGTTCAGCGCCTCGTTCGGGCCCGTGAAGACGCCGGTCACAGCTGCTTGGGCCGCTCAGGCGCTGGCGCCGGCCAGATGCAGGCGATCAAGGCAGCTCAGTGGTCGGTGGCGCGGGTGTGCAGGATCTGGCATTGGCAGGATCCCCGGCTGGCGCGCGCCGCGGAACTCCCGGATTGATCACCTCGCTGACCGGGAGCCGGGAGGCCCTTGCAGGTAGGTGTGCTGGTCGTGCGTGGTCAAGCATGTTCTGAGACCTCACACCACAAGCAGCGAACCTAGCCCTCGCTTTTCGCTGGTCCGCCGCCCGAAGATCCTGGTATCAGCACCGCAGCCTACGCCACCGACCCAAGATCACCGAAAGATCGAGGCTCGCGTTCCGGACGCCTACCTGAAGGCGGACATCACTTCTTCCGCTGCCCTGGAGGCGCGATCCAGATAGTGCGACAGGCTCTTCGCCTCACCTGCAGGCAACGGCGCAATCGTCCAGGTGACGCCATGGTCTGCCATGACGCCGATACGGTCGATCAGCTGCTCCCGGCTCTTGGGCTGACGGGCAAGCTCCTCAGCGGTCCAGGGCTCGTACCTGCCCGGCGGCATGGGATTGATCGGCATCAGAATGTCGAACCTGCTTTCCTTCGCAGCAAACCCGGGCTGTGAGCGTAGGTACTCCAGCGACTCGTCGAGCTGAGCCAGGTCCATCCTGGAGATAAGCCATCCGTCGCCAAACCTCGCCGCTCTGCGGAGCGCCGCCTGAGAATGGCCGCCTATCCAGATGGGGGGGTACGGCAACTGGACCGGCTTTGGCGCGAAGGCTACGTCATCGAAATTAACGTGTCGGCCCTGAAAGCGCGGCTCCTCTGCTGTCCAGAGCTCGATGAGGGCACCCAGGCTCTCGTTCATGATGCCAGCCCGCTCGCGGAAGCTGATTCCTAGTGAGGCAAACTCCTGTTCCGCGTGACCCAGGCCGAAGCCCAGCGTCAGGCGCCCCCCGGACAGCTGGTCGAGCGTGCTGACGGCCTTTGCCAGGACCACCGGGTTGTGGTACGGAAGGACGATGATAGACGACAGTATGCGAATGTTCTCGGTCGCGCCGGCCAGAAAGGACATGGCCGTTATCGCGTCTGGCCAGTGCGCACTCATGCGACGCGCCAGTTCGCGCGGCATCGCGATGTGCTCGGCCACGCTTAGTGCGTCAAACCCGAGACCTTCGAGCTTCCTGGCGATCATCTGCATGTCACTGCTGGTCAATTCAGCTTCCCACGGCGAGAAATTCGGCGGGTAGCGGTTGAGCCCGGGCATTCTGATGTGGAACTTCAAGCCATCCTCCCAACAACAAGCTCGCCGCGGGGATTTACCCTGCTCTTCGTGACCTCGGGATGTCCTTCCAGGGGACACCCCGGTCAGCAGGCTCCTCCCTGGGCAGACCGAGAAGTCGCTCAGCGATGAGGTTGCGCTGTATCTCGTTGGCCCCAGCGGAGATGGTCTTGCCCTGGACACGCAGAAACAGCCACGCTGATTTGGTGGCCCAGTCATCGGTCAGCAGGTGAGCCATCGAGTTCATGCCCTCCAGATCCATCAGGAGGCTGTGGACGCGTTTCATCGACTCACTGCTGAAGACCTTCGCAACCGAGCCTTCGTTGGGCAGTGCGGTCCTTGCCGTCTGCCTCTCCGCGATTCGCGTGAGCATCAGTTCCGCGATGCGCTGCTCGATCCACAGCTCGGTGAGGCGCAGGCGATACTCGGCATCGCCGGTCTGCGAGTAGTGGGTCAGCAGGCTCTCGATGGACCGGGCGGGGATCCCGCCCTTGATGGCCGACTTGCCGTGCGCCACGCCCCGCTCGCCAACGGTCACATGGCGGGCGATCGTCCATCCTCCGTCTACTGGACCGATCTGCGCGTCACCAGAGAGATAGACGTCAGTGAAGAAGACCTCGTTGAAGTCCGAGTCACCCGTCATCTGCCGGAGCGGCCGGACCTCGACCCCGGGAAGGGACATATCGACGATGAACGTCGTGATCCCGTCATGCTTGGGGGCATCGATATTGGTGCGAGCGAAACAGAGGCCATAGCGGCTGAGGTGCGCCAGGCTTGACCAGACCTTCTGCCCGTTCAGGACCCAGCCGTCGTCCCGTCGTACCGCGCGAGTTCCCAGCCCGGCAAGGTCCGAGCCGGCGCCCGGCTCGCTCAGCAGCTGGCACCAGAAGTCTTCCTGAGTGGCCATCCGCTTGAGGTAGCGCTCCTTCTGAGCGGTCGTGCCGAACTCGAGCAGTACCGGACCTGCGGTTCCTGCGCCGATCGGGTTCGGCGTCACCGGTGCCGCGACCCGGTCCAGTTCCTCGTACACGATCAGGGCCCGCTTCTTGGAAAGAGCCAGGCCACCGTACTCCACGGGCCAGGTGGGAGTGGCCAGGCCCGCCTCCCCAAGGTCTTTCGCCCACTGACGTGAGTCGAACTGGGCCCGGATGCGGGAGAGGGCTGGCCGGTCGTTGACCTCTGCGGCTCGCAGCCATTCGGTCGGAAGCCTTGTTCTGAGCCAGCCGGCGACCGCCAGTCTCAGGTCATCGTCGGAAACACGGGACACGTCCGGGTGACCTAGATCCAGCACCATCCTGTCTCCCTTAAAGAGGCGGCCTCCACGTCCTGGCCGTCTCCCCTTGACTGGTACTCCATCCGCGACGATAATACCACTATCAGTACCGTTATGGCGATGCCGGTTTTGACTGCACGCGGAAGTCGGCATCGTACGGGGAGGGGGCTGATGACCGGGCTGATCCGATACGGGGCCTACCTACCTCACCATCGCCTGAGGCGCGCGGAAGTGGCCGCCGCCCTCGGCGAGCGAGGCGGCACCGGGAGTAGGGCGGTCGCGTCGTACGACGAGGACGCCACCTCGATGGCGGTCGAGGCGGCCCGGCGGGCGCTGCGAGGACTGCCGGAGCAGGCGCGACCGCAGCGCCTGCTGTTCGCTACCGCCAACCCGCCGTATCTGGAGAAGACCAACGCCACTGTGGTGCATGCTGCCCTGGATCTCGATCCGTCAGTGCTAGCCGTGGACGTCAACGGGTCGGTCCGCTCGGGAGTGGGGGCTCTGCTGCTGGCGGCCGAGGGCCAGGCGCCGACGCTCGTAGTCCTCTCCGACGTCCGCACTGGCCTGGCTGGCGGTGCGGATGAGCGCGACGCCGGCGACGCCGCCGCCGGTTTTCTCTTCGGCCCTGGCACCGATGATGCCCCGGTTATCGCCGAGATGGTCGCCCACGCGTCGGCCACCGGCGAGTTCCTCGATCGCTGGCGGCTTCCCGGCACCCCTGTGGCGCGGGTGTGGGAAGAGCGCTTCGGCGAGTACGCGTACGGCCCGCTTGCCGACGCCTCGTTCACCGCGGCCCTCAAGTCGGCCGGCACGACGCCGGCCGAGGTCGACGTGCTCATCGCGGCCGGAACCCACGGCCGGGCGGTCCGCGCCTTCCTCGCCGGCGCCGGCGTTGCGAACGTGGCCGACAGCCTTGCCAGCACGGTGGGCAACCCGGGGACGGCGCAGCCCGGCCTGCTGCTGGCAGACGTCCTGGACCGGGCTGGCCCTGGACAGACCATCGTCCTCACCGTTCTGGCCGACGGGGCAACAACGTTCGTGTTCCGCACTACCGACGCGCTCGCCGGCCGCCGCGCGCCGCTGCCGGTCGCCCGTCAGATCGCAGCGGGCGATGACTCACTGCGCTACGCCCAGTTCCTGTCCTGGCGTGGGCAGCTGACCCGCGAGCCGCCGCGGCGCCCGGACCCGGTCGGCCCGGTCGCGCCCGCCTCGCTGCGCACAGCCGGCTACAAGTTCGGCTTTGCCGGGTCTCGCTGCCTGCAGTGCGGGCAGGTGCACCTGCCACCCGTGCGGGTCTGTATCTCCTGCAAGGCGGTCGACCGGATGGAGTCGCTGCCACTGGCCGACATTCCGGCGACGGTGGCGACGTACACGATCGACCACCTGGCGTTCTCGCCGAGCCCGCCGGTCGTCCTGGTCGTCGTCGACTTCGACGGGGGCGGCCGGTTCCTGTGTGAGCTGACCGACGTCGACCCCAGCGCCGTCCGCATCGGCGACCGGGTCGAGATGACGTTCCGGCGGGTGATCACCGCGGGCGGCATTCATAACTACTTCTGGAAGGCCCGGCCGGTACCGGGGGACGCATCCGCGGCATCGAGCAACGAAGAGAGCTGAGCAATGGCATCGAACGGTATCCGGGATCGCGCGGCCATTGTCGGGATGGGCTGCACCAACTTCGGCGAGCACTGGGACCTGTCCACCGACGACTTGCTGATCGAGTCGTCCCAGGCGGCCATGGCGTCGGCAGGAGTTGGCCCTGATGACATCGACGCTTACTGGTTCGGAACGATGGGCTCCGGTATCTCCGGCCTCGCCCTGTCGAGAGCGTTGCGGCTGGAGAACAAGCCGGTGACCCGGCTGGAGAACATGTGCGCCACCGGCTCGGAGGCACTGCGCAACGCCTGCTACGCCGTCGCCAGCGGGGCCTTCGACGTCGCCATGGCCATCGGCGTCGAGAAGCTCAAGGACTCCGGGTTCTCGGGCCTGGTATCGAATACGGTCCCCTCGGACGGGACCGCGGCCCAGGCTACGGCCCCGGCCCGCTTCAGCCTCCTCGGCCCCGCGTACGCCAAGAAGTACGGTGTCGACGAGGCGGAGCTGAAAGACGTCCTGACCCGGATCGCCTGGAAGAACCACTACAACGGCGCCCGCAACTCCCGCGCTCAGTTCCGCAAGGAGGTGTCGAAGGACGCGATCGCCAGGGCCGCGCCGATCGCAGGCATGCTCGGTGTCTTCGACTGCTCCGGTGTGTCGGACGGGTCCGCGGCTGCCATCGTGGTGCGCGCCGAGGACGCCGGCCGCTACACAGACAGCCCCTTGTACGTCAAGGGCCTGTCGTTCGTCGCCGGCCCGGCCCGCGGCAACATGGATCCGGCATACGACTACACGACCTTCCCCGAGGTCGTTGCCGCAGCTACCGACGCCTACCGGCAGGCCGGGGTGACCGATCCCCGTGCCCAGCTGGCGATGGCGGAGGTGCACGACTGCTTCACGCCGACCGAGCTGGTCCTGATGGAGGATCTCGGCTTCGCCGAGCGAGGCTTCGGCTGGAAAGAGGTGCTCGCCGGCACCTACGACCTCGAGGGCGAGCTGCCGGTGAACCCCGACGGGGGCCTGAAGGCCTTCGGGCACCCGATCGGCGCCTCCGGGCTGCGCATGATGTTCGAGTGCTGGCTGCAGCTGCGAGGCGAGGCTCCCGAGGCGCGCAGGATCAAGAGCATCGAGGCCGGCCGCAAGCTGGCCCTGACGCACAATCTCGGGGGTCACCCAGGCGAGTGCGTCAGCTTCGTATCGGTGGTCGGATACGAGCCGGATGCCTGACACGACGCGGGGGCGCTGCTCACCTGCACCGGCCGGATCGCCCTGCTGCAAACCGGGCTGACCGCTTCCTTGTCCCGTGGCGGACTCCGCGTGCGGTGCGCCGCCGGCCAAGATCGTGTGCACCAGCTGCGGCATTGTCACAAATGCCCGCTTGCACTGGACAGTATGTATCCGGCACAACTACTTAGAGTAGTTAACGCCTGTGACCAGCAGCCGCACAAGTATGCGCCCGTCAACCGCGTCCGCTTGGTCCTCCGAGCCGCAACCATGGCGGGGATCTGCGTTCCCTCTGTGGCCTTCACGCGAGGCCCATCGGAGACGGCGATGCTGGCTGGCTCGCCCGCAGGCCGCATCGGCCGCCTCTACCGGCTCACGATCACCGCCACCAATGGCGTCGCTCCCGCGGCCAGGCAGGCATTCACGCTGACTGTGCACCAGGCGCGTCCATCGTGTCGTCCAGGAGACCGGTGTTCCGAGATCCGGCCGACGCAGCCGTTTCCTCGTCGTCAGCAAGGGATTCCCTGTCCCTGCGCTCCGTCAGACCGGCCGCCTGCCGCGCGGCTTCACATTCCGGATTCATGGCAACGGAACGGCCGCCTTGACCGGCGATCCTGTCGCATCACAGGTCGGCAGGCGGCGTGCCATCAAGATCATCGCGAGCAACGGCACCGGCCGGACCGTGACCCAGGCGCTCACCATCGTGATCCGCCAACGGTCTGCAGGATGCCATCACGGGCACGAGCCACCTCGATCAACGCACCGGGCCCCCCGAATCACTGCCACGTTGTCACGAAGCAGCCTGGAAGGTCTCCCTGAGCTCCTGACTCAGTCGCTTCCGGTACAGCGCGCCGGATCCGAGGAAGAGCTCTGAGGCCTTGGCGCGCTTGAAGTACAGGTGCGCCGGGCACTCCCAGGTAAATCCGAGTCCGCCATGTATCTGGATGTTGTCTCCCGCCACGCGGAAGTAAGCCTCAGGGCAGTAGGCCTTGGCCAGGGCCGCTGCGGAGGGCAGCGCTTCGCCGTCCTCTGCGGACTCCTGCACTGCCCAGGCGGCCGCCGCAGTCGCGGCGTCCACCGCTATCTTCATGTCCGCGCACTTGTGCTTGATCGCCTGGTACGACCCGATGGCCCGGCCGAAGGTAAAGCGCTCCTTCGCGTAGTCAACCGCCATCTCGAGGCACTTCTGCGCGCCGCCGACGCACTCCACCGCCAGCGCGCTGATACTACGATCCATCGCGCGGGAGAACCAGGCCTCGCCGCCCCCGAGAGTACCGACGACTTCTCCCCGCGTGCCATCGAACGTCAGCGATGCAAAGCGACGTGTCTCATCGACGTTCACCAGCGGCACAGCCCGGACCGACTTGTCCCGCCCGTCCACTGCCACGACCGACAGCCCTCGGTCATCGCAGTGCGCGACTAGGATCACCTCAGCGGCTGCAGCGTCGCTGACGTAGTCGATCATGCCGTCGAGGACCACTCCCCCGTCCTGCTCCGTCAGGCTGAACTCGCTAGGGCTGCGATGCAGGCCCACGCTGGCTGCCAGCGCCACGGTCCCGATCGCTTGCCCTCCGGCCAGCTGCGGAAGCCACTCCGCCATCGCGTCCTCGTCGCCTGACTCCAGCAACAGCGACGTCGCCAGGACCGCGGAAGAGAAAAACGGCCCGGTGTACAGGGCGCGTCCCGTCTCCTCCACCGCGATGGCGAGCTCACGGAAGCCGAAACCGCTGCCGCCGAAGCGCTCAGGAACCGCCAGGCCCTGCAGGCCGAGCTGGTTCGCCATCTGGTCCCAGACATCCCGGTCGAATCCGTCCGCCGAGATCATCAGCCTGCGGACCTCGGCCTCGGGCGACTTCCTCTCCAGGAAGGCCCGGACAGACGCGCGCAGCTCTTCTTCTTCCGGAGACGGAATCAATCGCGCTGTCATCCCTTGCCCTCTTCCCCATCACTAGCCTCGCCAGCAAAGTCCCAGCGAGGGGTCACTCGAACCCGAGCTCTTCCCAACGCTCGTATACGCGCTTCAGCGCGTCCCGGGAGCTTCCGGTCCGGCTGCGCTCCCGCAGCATGTTCGCCTCGTCCTCGCGCCACACCAGGTTGGTGAACAGGGGATGGGCGACATGATTGAACGCCTCGTAGGCCGACAGCCCGAGCATGTCCCAGAACATGTCCTTCGCCACGCGCCCGATCATCAGGCCGTCCGCCGAATGAGCAGCCACGGCCCGCGCGTACCGCAGCGCCTCGTCGCGCAGTGACTCGGCGGATACCACCGAGCAAACGACGCCCCAGTCGTGCAGTTCCTCCGCCGACACGCGGCGGCCGGTGAGCAGCAGCTCATAGCCTCGGTTGATCCCTAGTTTCAGCAGCAGCACCGGAAGGATCCCGTCGTAGCTGGCGAAACCTATCCGGCTGTTCACTCGCGAGAACTGCGCGCCTTCCGCCGCGACGATGAGATCGCAGGTCAATGCCAGCCTGAACCCGTTGCCGATGGCGCCGCCCTGAACCGCAGCAATGACGACCTTGTCGCAGCGCAGGATGTCCAGCTTGGGTCGTGACACGCCCCTGATGCGCCTCGATTGCGGCAGCCGCTCACCTTTCTTCAAGCCAAACGACTCCACCGGCGTGCGCGTGATGTCTTCGCCGGCGCACCAGAAGTCCCCGGCTCCGGCCAGGATGATGACCTTGACGTCGTCGTCATCCTCTGCCCGCTCGAACTGCTGCTTCATCTGCACATTCATGTCCGGCGTCAGGATCGCATTACGGCGGTGCGGCCTATTGAGCGTGATCCGGACGATGTGCGGCTCCACAACTTCATACAGCACGAGCTCCTCAGGCTCCGGCGAGGGACTACTGACCGCGCTCATGGATTCCCCTCTCTCTGTCGTGTTCGGTCACTGAAGTACCGCTAGGGCGTAGGCCTTCGCGGTGCGCCGGTCCACCTTCCCGCGCGGCGTCAGCGGGACTGCGTCCAGGTCAAAGACCTTCCGGGGCGCCTTGTAATGGGCAATGCGGTCGCGCACTTCGCTCAGCAGGGTCTCTGGCTCCCTCGCGCCCGCCCAGACCACGCCCACTACGGGGATCTCGCCGAGCCGCTCATCCGGAACCCCAATTACTATGGCGTCCCTGACCAGCGGAGATTCACGCACGGACTCCTCAACCTCGGCGGGATACACGTTCAGGCCGCCGACAACAAGTTTCTCCAGGCTGCGTCCCGTCACGTAGAGATAGCCGTCCTCATCGAGGTGGCCGATGTCTCCGGTGTGCAGCCATCCGTCGACAACCTCAGCCCGCTGGCCGCCGATATAGTCCGTCTTCATGTTCAGGCTAAAGACCACGATCTCTCCGTCCACACCTGGGCCGACTTCCACGCCGTCGGCCATGATGCGCACCTGAACTCCAGGGGCCAGGACACCGGAGGAGCCCGGACGCCGGCGCTCAGGGGATGCGGGATCCGGCCGGTCCTGCGCGATAACCCCCGTCTCGGAGAGACCGTAAGCCTGGAATATCGGCACCGAATATCGTGATTCGAACTGCTGCCTCGTGCTGGCCGGCAGCGCGTCATTAGTCGAGGAGATGTACTTCAGCGAGGACATGTCACAGTCGCTCTCGCTGTCGGCGAACATGTGGATCATGGCCGGAGAGAGCTGCAGGGTCGTCGGGCGGTATCGCTCGATCAGGCTCGTCGCAACGTCGACCGAGAACTTCCGGACCATGACCACCGGGCGGCCGATCCACAGCCGGAAGGCCAGCTGCCCAAACGGCGAGCCGTGACCGAACGGGCTGAAGATGATGTGCGGCGGAACTCTGCCCGGCGCGGCGGTCAGGCGGAACTTCGCGGAGCCCGTGAACGCGGCGGACTGCTGGCGAGCGTTGGTGATGTAGTTCTTGTGGGTCGTCGGTATGCCCTTCGGGGCGCCCGTCGTGCCGGAGCTGAAGATGATCGTCGCAGCGTCATCCTCGGACGGCTCGGTGGTGCCGCGGGCCGCGGCAGCCGCGGCACAGGGCGCTTCCTGCGCTAGCTCGCCCTCGTCCGTTACCCGGAAAGGCCGGAAGACCCGCGTGAAGCTCTCCTCATCCTGCGTGGTGACGACGAACGTACAGCCGGCCAGCCGGAGCATGGCCGTCGCATCGTCCACCGGCACCAGGCGCCCGCATGCGGCGGCCGTTGCGCCGCAGATCCACGTCGCAAAGACCGCAACGACCCAGGCCGGCCCGTTCTCGAAGTAGAGCCCGACCCTGTCTCCGCGGGCGACGCCGGACTGCGCGAGGCTCTCACCGAGGCGCTTCGCCCTCGCCATTATCTCGGCGTAGGTCCGCTCCCGGTAGTCCGGCGTCACCACGAACCGCTCGGCACCTGAATGTGATGCGCGATACTCCAGGACGGACAGGAGGGTACGGGGCTCTGACGGGTCCGGCTCAAAGGTCATGTCCTGTCCTCTTCCCTCGACGCGTCATCGCGCGGCTACCGAGACGGGCCCGTACGGCCTAGTCGCCGGATCTCGCCGATCGTGGTATGTCCTTCCACGCCATGCCCTCATCGGCCGGCTTCTCTCTCGGCAATCCGAGAACACGCTCGGCGATAATGTTCCGCTGGATCTCGTTGGCGCCGCCGGATATCGTCTTGCCCTGCACGCGGAAGAACATCCAGGCTGATTTGACCGCCCATTCATCCTCCGCGGAGTGCACCATCGAGTTGATCCCGTCGAGGTTCATCAGCAGGCTATGGACGCGCTTTACCGACTCGGTGCTGAACACCTTCGCTATGGATCCCTCGGATGGCGACGCCACGCCGGCAGTCTGCCGCTCGGCGTTGCGGACGTAGATCAGCTCGGCGATTCGCTGCTCGATCCACAGCTCGGTGAGCCGAAGCCGCTGCTCGGCGTCGTCAACCTGCGCGTAATGGTTGAGCACGCTTTCAATGGACCGCGCCGGCACTCCGCCCTTCATCCCGGTTTTCCCGCGCGCGATTCCGCGACCGCCGGCCAGCACGTACCGGGCGACCTTCCAGCCGCTGTCGACCTGACCGACGCGCTGCTCGTCCGGAAGGTAGGTGTCGGTAAAGAAGACCTCGTTGAAGTCAGAGTCGCCGGTCATCTGGCGAAGCGGCCGGACCTCGATTCCCGGCGCTGACATGTCCACGACGAACGCGGTGATTCCGTCATGCTTGGGCACGTCGACATTGGAGCGGGCGAAGCATAGCCCGTACTGGCACAGGTGGGCCAGGCTCGACCAGACCTTCTGCCCGTTGAGTATCCAGCCGCCGTCCTTGCGGACGGCCCGCAAGCCCAGGCCGGCCAGATCCGACCCGGCCCCTGGCTCACTAAGAAGCTGACACCAGAAGTCCTCCTGCGCAGCCATCCGCTTCAGGTAGCGCTGCTTCTGTGATGGCGTGCCAAATTCCAGCAGAACGGGACCCGCAGTGTCTGCCCCGATCGGATTGGGCGTCGGCGGCGCCGCAAGAGCGTCCAGTTCCTCGAACACGATGACGGCCTGCTTTTTGGACAGGCCGAGGCCGCCATATTCGGCAGGCCACGTGGGGGTTGCCAGGCCGGCGTCGCCGAGTTCCCTCGCCCAGCGGCGTGCGTCGAACTGGCGCCGCAGGCTTGAGATGGTCTCCCGGTCACCAGCCTCCACGGCCTGCACCCATTGCGCGGGGAGTGTCTGCCTGAGCCACTTCCTGACGGCGAGCCTGAGGTCCTCGTCACTGACCAGCGAGGCTGACGGGCTCCCCAGGCTAAGTGGCATCTGCTATCCCTTCGGGCGTTCACCAGGCCGGCCTGTTCGCCGCTTGGTCCTCTCGGATGCGGATCGCGCGAAACGCCGCGACGGCTGGTGTCGCCCGGGGCACAGCTGAACCGCACGGTACCGATAGTGGTATTATCGTCCCGGCTGCAGTACCAGTCAAGAACCGTCACGGCCGTCGAAGGCCCACGAGCGCCGTCCTTCTGCCTGCGGGAGCCGCCCGAGCTTCATGCAGGGAAAGTGACCGCGGCGACCTTAATCTCGGTGCCCTCGAAAATCTCGGTGCCCTCGATCTCGCGGGCCAGGTTCTCCTTGGTTCGCTGGGCGACGGCCGGGTCGACGTCGCCAATGCCATCCCCGCTCAGAATCCAGCGGTTCCACGGCGCAGAGCACCGCGTCTCCGGGCAGCATCGCTCGCTCGCTGCCCGAGGACAGCACGACGATCGTGCCGCCATGGGCGTGTCCCGGGGTCCGCATCACGTCGAAGCCGGGAAACAGGGTCTGCCCCGAGTCCCAGGTCTGCAGCCGACCGGAAATGGGGTTCAGCTTCCTGGTAGCCCCCGGTCGGGCCCGATCTAAGTGGGCCCAGTCCGATGCGTCACACCAGTAGGTGGCGGACCGAAAGACAATCTCTCCCCCTT
>Ga0209693_10000728_pt1 | contig 13544 bp, 12 predicted proteins | sample HubBroMetageWRM3_FD_188345 | JGI IMG/M metagenome (GOLD analysis project Ga0209693, IMG submission 188345) | Warmed soil microbial communities from the Hubbard Brook experimental Forest, New Hampshire - Hubbard Brook CCASE Soil Metagenome WRM 3... | ecosystem: Environmental > Terrestrial > Soil...
CATGGGCTGCCCAGCACCGGGGGCGCATCCGGTATCACCGACCTGGCAGAGCCAGGCGACAGCGGATCCAGTGGTGGTGGGGAACTGGTGGGTGGCGCAACCGGACGCGAACGTCATCCTGGTCACCGGCCGGGTATTCGATGTCCTTGACGTCCCAGCCAGCGCAGGAGCCGCGGCACTCGCCCTAATGGAGCGGTCAGCGGTCCGGCCCGGTCCCGTCGCAATCAGCGCGGGTAACCGGGCCTTGTTTTTTGTGGCGACCCGCGGGACGCCAGCGGACGAGGACGAATGGTGGTCCTGCAACCTCGACTGCGAGCCCGAGATGAACCCGGAAGTGGCCGGGCTACGCTGGCATTGCCGCAACAGCTACGTGCTCGCGCCGCCGTCCCAGGACGGGACCCTGATCAAGGCGCACTGGCTGCGGCCGCCGGACGGCGGGCCGCTGCCGGACGGGCTCAGGCTGCTGGGCTTCCTGGCCGACGCCTGCGAGGGAACTGGTTGATGACACACGACAGGTCCGGCGAATTGTTCGCCCGGGCGCGTATCGTCACGCCCGGCGGGGTGAACTCGCCGGTGCGCGCGTTCGGCTCGGTGGGCGGCACGCCGGTGTTCATGGAGTCCGGGAGCGGCGCGTACCTGACCGACGTGGACGGGCGCGACTACGTCGACCTGGTCGGCTCCTGGGGGCCGATGATCCTCGGCCACGCGCATCCTGACGTCATCGACGCCGTTGCCAGGGCGCTGGCCAAGGGAACCTCGTTCGGAACCGCCACCCCAGGCGAGGTGGAACTGGCCGAGGAACTGGTCGCGCGTGCACCCGTCGAGAAGGTGCGCCTGGTCAGCTCCGGCACCGAGGCGACCATGACCGCGCTACGGCTCGCCAGGGGCTTCACCGGCCGCCGGATGGTGGTCAAGTTCGCCGGCTGCTACCACGGCCACGTAGACGCGCTGCTCGCCGCGGCCGGCTCCGGCGTCGCGACGTTCGGGCTGCCCGACTCGCCCGGGGTGACCGGCGCGGCCGCGGCCGACACGATCGTGCTGCCATACAACGATCCGGAGGCCGTGCGCGAGGTGTTCGCGACCCGGCCGGACGACATCGCCTGCGTGATCACCGAGGCCTGCCCGGCGAACATGGGAGTGGTCCCGCCGGCCGCGGGCTTCAACGAGCTGCTTGCCGGGCTCTGCCGCGAGCACGGCGCGCTGCTCATCATGGATGAGGTGCTCACCGGGTTCCGGGTCACGAGCTCCGGCTGGTACGGCCGCGAGGGCGTGGCCGGCGACCTGACGACGTTCGGCAAGGTGATGGGCGGTGGCCTGCCCGCCGCGGCGTTCGGCGGGCGCGCCGAGATCATGGAGAGGCTGGCCCCGGCCGGCCCGGTCTACCAGGCGGGCACGCTGTCCGGTAACCCTCTGGCCACCGCCGCCGGCCTGGCCACGCTCAGGGCCTGCACTCCGGATGCCTACGCCCGGGTGGACAAGGCCGCCGCGACGGTCGCTGCGCTGGCCGCCGAGGCGCTGAAGGCCGAGGGGGTGCCGTTCCAGCTGCAGGAGGCGGGCAGCCTGTTCTCGGTATTCCTCGGCGTCGACGGCCCGGTCCGCGACTTCGCCGAGGCCAAGGGCCAGTCCGCCGCGGCCTACGCGGGGTTCTTCCACGCGATGCTCGACCGCGGCGTCTACCTGCCGCCGTCAGGCTACGAGGCCTGGTTCCTCTCCGCGGCGCACGATGACACGGCCATCGACAGGATCGCCGACGCGCTGCCCGCCGCCGCCCGTGCGGCCGCCGAAGCGCTGGCCTGAACCGCGCTGCGCCGCGCCCACCGCGCCCGCCGCGCCGCGCCCGCCGCGCCGCGCCCGCCTTCGCCAGCTCCACGCCGCTCCCGGCCACCCACCCTGACTGCGCGTTATGCGAATGTCGCTGTGCGGTGTCAGGATGCTGATATATCCGCTCCGCGCGGTGGGCGAAGGACGGGAGCCGGACGTGGCCTTACGTAACGTCATCAGCACTCTGAACCACGACGGCACCGAGGTCATGGGGCCCGGCGTCCTGATGTACCACTATCCGGGCAACGACATCATGAACGGCAGCCTGCTGACCGTCGAGAGCAACCACTTCTGCGTGCTGAAGTCGCGCGGCGCCGTGCTCGACGTGTACGAGACCGGCCAGTACCCGGTGTCCACGCCGCAGCGGCCGCTGCTCGGCAGCATCCAGCAGAGCTTCTACGGCGGCCAGTCGCCGTGGCAGTACGAGGCGCTGTTCGTCTCCCGGGCCAAGAGCGTGGCCAAGTCGCGGGGGCTCGCGCTGTCCCGGGAGCTCGCCGAGCTCGACTACGACGTGGACTACTACGTCCACGTGGACACCAAGGACGACGCGGTCAAGCTGGTGACGCACATGCCGTACCACGGGCACCTGCTGACCACGGATGCGGTCAACGCCTACGCGGGCCCGGTCGTCGAGCAGTCGATCAACCAGGTCGTCCAAGTCACACCGCTGGAGCAGGTGAACGAGAGGATCCACGAGATCACCGAGCTGGTCCGTGGCCACTTGCAGGACTTCCTGTCCATCTACGGGATCATGCTCAACGACGTGAAGGTGCTCATGCGGCCCAAGGACGAGCGGATGCGCGAGCTGATCTCGCTGCGCGCGTTCGGCCTTTCCGAGCACGAGGCCGTCCGCTACTACGTGGCGATGAAGATGGCCGAGAGGGGCTTGCTGTCCGCGCCGAACATGGCGATCGGCGAGCCGTTCAACATCGGCATCACCAGTGCCCAGGTCGGCCCCCTTGCGCCCGTGCCGGGTGACGGCAGCCTCGGCCCGCACGTGACCCCGCTTCCCGGGGCCTGAGGTGGCCGACGGCGTAGCCGACAGGCTGCGCAGCCTGCTCGCCTCCGACGTCTACACCGCGAAGGGCCGGCTGCGCGCCGATGACCTGCTGATCCGGGAACGGGTTGGCCGCGGCCTCGGCGAGGCGACCGCGCGGATCCGGGACCTGTCCAGCCGGTGGCGGGCGGACCGGGTGCCGCCGTCAACCCGGGAACAGCCGCTCCCACCGAGCGAGGTAATGGAGCCGATCCGCCGGGCGGAGCGGCTGATCCGCTCGATCGACGAGCTGTCGGCGGCCGTGCGCGGGCTGCCCGTGCTCAACCAGGACCGGGTCTGGGACCGGGTGCGCCGGGTGGGCCTCGACGAGTTGCTGCAGTTCGACTGGACCCTGGTCGGCGAGTCCGACGCGCTGTCCCGCGAGCTGGGATCGGTGGCCGTCCTCGACGAGATCGACGTGCCCGCCGCCGAGGCGCGACTGCGGTCGATCCGTGACGTGATCGGGGACCGCAGGCGGTACGCGGAAATCCTGGCCTGACAGCCGCCTGTTACGCGACGCCTCCCCCCAGTCACGCTTCGCACGCCGACCCTGGGCCCGGGCTGCCGGCGCCGGTGGCGCCGGGGATCGCCGCTGGCCGGGCGGATAGGCTGAGCGCGCGATGAGCAACAACCCGGCTGACACGACCGTCGTGCATCTTGTGCGCCATGGCGAGGTGGAGAACCCGCACGGCGTGCTCTACGGCACGATCCCCGGGTTCCACCTTTCGGCCGACGGCCGGGTGATGGCCAAGGCGGCCGCGGACTTCCTGGCGGGCCGGGACGTAACCGTCCTCCGGTCCTCGCCCCTGGAGCGCGCGCTCGAGACCGCCGAGCCGATCGCCGCCGAGTTCGGCCTCGACGTGGTGATGGACGACCGGCTGATCGAGCCGTGGAACCACTTCCAGGGCCTGACGTTCGGCGTGGGCGACGGCGCGCTGCGGCGCCCGCAACACTGGCGGCACATGTGGAATCCGGTCCGGCCGTCCTGGGGCGAGCCCTACCGGGATATCGCCGTGCGGATGCGGGCCGCGATGTCCGACGCGCTGGCCGCGGGGCACGGGCACGAGGCGGTGCTGGTCAGCCACCAGCTGCCGATCTGGGTTGCCCGCCGCGACGTCGAAGGCCGCAGGCTCTGGCACGACCCGCGCAAACGCGAGTGCGCCCTGGCCAGCGTCACTAGCTTCACCTATCTGGGCGACCAGGTGACCGCGGTGAGCTACGCCGATCCCGCTGGGGCTGGCCGCCGCCGGGTAGCCGGTGCCTGACCCGCCCGCTGCCCGTCGCGACTAGGCTCGAACTCCGCCCGCTGCCCGCCGCCGCTACCCTCGAATTCCCACCCGCTGCTCGGCCGTCCAGAGCGATCCGGCACAATGGGCCGCGGTACTACTGTGTGTAGGAGATCATCCAGTGCTCCGGCTGCCGTACTTTGCTAGCCGCGTGGTCGGCGCTGCGGTGCGGTCGCCGCGCCGCGCCGCCGTCGGCGCGCTAGTTGCGGCTGCCGTGGTGCTCGGCGCCGCGGCCTGCGACGCGGGTGCCACTGCGCAGGACACGGCCGTCGGTAATGGCAGCAGCTTCGTGACCGGTAGCTATGGCACGACGGTGTTCCGTTCGGGCGCTCGCCCCAAGGCACCCGATGTCGCAGGCACGACGCTGACCGGGAGCAAGTTCAGGCTCTCCACCGACCGTGGCTCCGTGGTGGTCATGAACTTCTGGGGATCGTGGTGCACGCCATGCCGCGAGGAGGCCCCGGCGCTCGGCACCCTCGCACGGAACTTTGCCGGGACCGACGTGCGGTTCGTCGGCGTCGACATCAGGGACGACCCGGCGAGCGCGGAGGCCTTCATGCGCACGTTCCGGATCGGCTATCCCAGCCTGAACGACCCGAGCGACCTGGTCGCCCTTGACTTCAACGGGACCGTGCCGCCGGCCGGCATCCCCACCACCCTGGTGATTGACCGCAGCGGCCGGATCGCGGCCCGCATCGTGGGCCAGGCGTCGTACTCCGGCCTCAAGGCGCTGATCAAGCAGGTTAAGGCGGAGCGCGGATGACCTGGCTGCGGACCCCGCCAGATGCCAAGCCCGACGCTCAGGCCGCGACCCCCGAGGGCCGAAGCGACGCGGCCGTCGACGTCCAGGACGTGACCCCCGAGGGCCACCGTGACTCTGTCGTCGACATCCAGGACGTGACCCCCGAGGGCCACCGCGACGCGGCCGCCGACATGCAGGACGTGACCCCCGAGGGCCACCGCGACGCGGCCGCCACCCCTCGCCCCACAGGGCTCTCGCTGGGCGTGGTGGGCTGGCTGCGGTGGGGCTGGCGGCAGCTCACGTCGATGCGGACCGCGCTGGTCCTGCTGTTCCTGCTCGCGGCCGGAAGCGTGCCCGGGTCGCTGCTGCCGCAGGACGGGACCAACCCGTCCTCGGTGGCGCAGTACTACTCCTCGCATCCGGTGCTCGCCCGCATCCTCGGCGACCTGGGGCTGTTCAACGTGTTCGGCGCCCCGTGGTTCGCCGCGATCTACATCCTGCTGTTCACGTCGCTGGTGGGCTGCGTGCTGCCCAGGACACTGCGCCTGGTCGGTTCGGCACGGCAGCCGCCGCCACGAGCGCCGGGCAACCTGTCCAGGCTGCCGTTCGCGGTCAGCTACGCCACACCGCTCGCTCCCGAGACAGCGCTGGAGTCGGCGGCGAAGGCGCTGTCGGCGAAGCGGTTCCGGCTGCGGACCGGGCCGGGCTGGGTCGCTGCGGAAAAGGGCTACCTGCGAGAGGTAGGCAACCTGCTCTTCCACATGGCCCTGCTCGGCTTGCTGGTGTCGATCGGCCTCGGCGGCCTGTTCGGCTACAAGGCGGACCGGCTGCTGGTCACCGGGACCTCGTTCGCCAACACGGTGACGGCGCTGGACGAGTTCCATCCCGGCCGGCTTGTCGGCCCGGACAATCTGCAGCCGTTCACGGTCACCTTGGACCACTTCAGCGCGTCGTACGTAACCTCGGGCGCGCTCGTCGGCCAGCCGGCCGCGTTCAACGCGAGAATCCGCTACTCGGCCTCGCCCGGGGACTCCATGCACAGCTACGACCTGGCGGTCAACCACCCGCTGATCGTGGACGGTGCCCGGGTCTTCCTCATCGGCCACGGCTACGCCCCGGAATTCCGGATCACCGACGGGACCGGGCGCGTGATCTTTGACGGAGCCGTTCCGTTCGTCCCTGTCGAGACCACCGGGCTGGTTTCGGAGGGCGCGGTCAAGGTTCCTGACGCCAGCCCCAAGGGGCTCGGCTTCGTCGGCGTGTTCCTGCCCAGCGCCATCGACGTGGGCGGCAAGCTGGAGTCATACTTCCCCGCGCCGAACAACCCGATGGTGAGCCTGGTGTCGTATGCGGGCAACCTCGGCATGAACTCGGGTCCGTCGCAGTCGGTGTACTCGCTGGACACCGCCGGGCTGCACGAGTTGGCGGTTTCGCCGAGACCGCTGGCCATCGGTCAGTCGATCAAGCTCCCCAACGGCCTGGGCACGCTCACCTACACCGGCTACCGGCAGTGGGTCAGCCTCGCGATCACCTATGACCCGGGGCAGACGGCGGCCCTGTGGTCGGGCATCGCGGTCCTCGCCGGGCTGCTCCTGTCGTTCATGGTGCGGCGACGCAGGGTGTTCGTGCGCGCGAGCACGGACGAGACAGGCAACACCATCGTCGATCTCGGCGGGCTGACCCGGTCCGACGCCGCCGGCGGGTTCGAGGACGAGTTCGCCGGCCTGGCAACCGAGATAAGCGGCCTGCACCAGGCAAGCACCGACGCTAGTCAATCGCCCGGTCCCGACCTCGAAGCACCCGACCGAACCGACCGAACCGACCGCGAAGGATCCGGTCCGTCCCACCGCGAAGGATCCGGTCCGTCCGACCCCGAACAATCCGGTCCACCCGACCCCGAACAATCCGCCGGGGAGTGAAGCTCACATGCCCGTCAACTCCGGACTCGCTGACATCAGCAACGATTTCCTGCTGACTGCGGTCGTCATCTACGCCCTCGCGATGCTCGCGTACGCGTGCGACTTCGCGTACGGGAAGAAGAAGCTACCGGCCCTGCGGGCCGCCAAGGCGTCCACGGCAGTCGCCAAGGCGTCCACGGCAGTCGCCGCGGAGCCTGCGCCTGACGAGGTGGCGCTGGTCGGTGCCAAGTCCACGGCGACCGCTGGCGGCATCCCGTCGACGGTCGGCACCCCGTCCGCGGTCGGCACCCCACCCACCGGTGGTGGCGCGGGCGCGGCGTCCGGGGACTCGCCGTCCGGCGACGCCGCTGGCTCCGGCCTGCGTGGCGCCATCAAGGGTGTGCCCGACCGGGAGAGCGTTGGGCGATGGGTGACGATCGCCGTGGTGCTGACCAGCCTCGGCCTTGCCGCTCACCTCAGCGGTGTGGTGTTGCGCGGCCTGTCCGTGCACCGGCTGCCCTGGGGCGACATGTACGAGTTCGTCACGGCGCTCACGTGCGTGGCTGTGGCGTTCTTCCTCGGCGTCATGATCCGCTACCGCGCGTACTACCTGGGCCTGTTCGTCATGGCCGCCGTGGTGCTGGTGCTGGGGCTGGCCGAGACCGTGATCTACACCCCGGCCGGACCGCTGGTCCCGGCGCTGCAGTCGTACTGGCTGGCTATTCACGTGACAGCGATGACGCTGGCCACCGGCGTGTTCTTCGTGGCCGCCGTGATCGGCATCGCCTACCTGTTCGTCGACCGGCACGCCCGGCGGGTGGCGGCGGGCCGCCCGACCGGGTCGGACGGGATACTCCGCAGGCTGCCGCGTCCCGAGGTGCTGGACCGGCTTGCGTACCGCACCGTCGTGTTCGGCTTCCCAATCTGGACCTTCGGCGTCATGGCCGGCGCGATCTGGGCGGACCGGGCCTGGGGCAGCTACTGGAGCTGGGACCCCACCGAGACCTGGGCCTTCATCACCTGGGTGGTCTACGCCTGCTTCCTGCACGCGAGAGCCACCGCTGGGTGGCGCGGGCGGCGCGCTGCCTACATCCAGCTGGCCGGCTTCGCCTGCCTGCTGTTCAACGTCCTTGTGATCAGCCTGCTCGTCCCCGGCCTGCACTCCTACGCCGGCCTCACCTGACATCCATTCGGGGGTCACGCCACGCACATTTCACGTGTTCGGCAACCGCAAAACCGGGCAAAGCGGGCTACCCGGTGACTGCAACGCGTGAGAACATGAGTTGCGACGCGGGAGGGCGGGTTTCGGCGCGGGTAACGTCAGTAAGGGGCGCGTCCGGAAATGGGGAGCGCCCGCTGAGGGCGGCGCACCAAGGGTGGTTAGTCGTTGTCGGCGTCGCGGATCCGGCGCGTCAGCTCCTGCAGGAACTCCAGATCGTCGTCTGGACCCATGGGGCGCGGGATCTCGCTCGCACGGATGGGCGGATGGCCCAGCTGCGCGGCGATGGTGGGATCCCAAGCCCGGCCGGCCGGGTGCCGCCGCAAGGCCTCTTGCTGGCCGATCGACGGCGCGCCCTCGAGGTAACGGGGCAGCATGCTGCGTCGACGCCAGTCCGGGCGTCCGGCTACAAGCCAGGCGGTTGCGCCAAATAGCGACAAGAACACGATGATGAGCACCCAGGCGGGCTTCGTGAGACTGCGCAAATCGCTAGCCGGGGTGACCGCAACATCGATCAGGCAGGGCACGACGAAACCCACTGTGACCAGCCCAAAGAGTACGCCAGCGAGCAACATGCCGGCAGCCTAGCTGCTGCGGTGCCCGGCTCGTGGGTAAATTGGCCGAGTATTCCGGACTCATACGGGCAGACCGTAATAGGTAACATTCAGTGACGTGAGTGAGGATCGCGCGGATTCGTCGTAACCTGGCGGCCTGTCGATCCAGGGAGACAAGCTATGCGGCTGCGCTTACTCGATCGCATCCGCCGCTCACGTCGGCGTCAGGACCCTGACAAGGTCAGGGCGCGCGACCGGGGCGACGGGGGCGACGGGGCTCCCGGGACGGCCACGCCAGGGGTTGCCGGTGCGCACCGCAGGGTGGGTGGCGGGCGGCCCGCGCCGCCTCGGCCCGGCAACGGGCAGCCGGCCAACGGTGCCCGGCTGGGTGGCCAGACACCACCGGCGCCGTCGGCCCCCGGCTCTCCTCGGCAAGTGGCCGGGCACGGCAGCCCCGCCGGTCATGCCCTGCCGCGGCGGTGGGCCATCGCCAGGGTGGCGACGCGCGCGGCGCCCAAGGCGGACACGGCCGCCCGTCCCGCGGCACAGGCGCAGCCGGCCCAGGCCGTCCGAACCGCCGAGGCCAGGCCTCCCTGGTACGAGATCGCGCACAGTAACCGCACCGCGGTCGGCCGGCGGCACTGCGGGCACATCGAGAAGCTGGTCCACCGGGAGTGGGCCGACGACGTGACGCCGCCGCCCGAGGTGGTGCGCGCGATCGACCGCCTCGCCGACCTGCCGCAGCTCATCAAAGCCAGGCTGGCGGCGGGCCTGGACGCGATCTACGTCGGCATTGGCGGCGTCCCCAACCTGGACGACATGGGACGGCTCAAGGGTGTTCCGCTGCCGTCGGGCCGGGCAACCTGGGACGCGTGCGCCGGTGCGTACGGCGAGCGCAAGATCATTGTCGGGTCCAGGCCGTCGCCGTCACCAGACGTCATGTGCCACGAGATCGGGCACGCCCTCGACGACATCGACGGGTCTGGCGAGCAATGGCAATCCGACTCCGAAGAGTTCCATTCCCTGTACGACCAGTGCTTGCCGCACATGGTGAGCGCATTTCACCGGCAGCCAGGGCTGCTGGGCCGCAGGGAGTTCTTCGCCGACGCGTTCGCGGCGATCGCGTCTCGGCAGCGGCCGGCCTTGGTAGAAATGCTCGGCGGCGACACGAGGTCGGCGCTGAACGTGATGCTTTACTTCAACGTTCGCTACGGCATCTAGGGTTGGAGGGGAGATGTATGTAATAAAGCTGCCCAACGGCAATCTCTTGGTGCCCGAGTCCGCGACCGTGACAGTGAACGGTGACGGCGAGGCGGGTGGGGGCAGGTACATCAGCGACGTCTACGTGGAGATCGGCCCCGACGACGCCGACTACGAGCGGTTCGCCGAGCAGGCTGTGACGCAGGAAGAGTTCGACGAGCGGCGGAGGCGCTGGCAGGAAGGGGACGAGCCGCTGCGCAGGCAGTTCCTTGACTTCCTGGCCCGTCACGGAAATCCAGGGCGGATACCGGACGGCGACGATCATTAAGAACCCGCCTGGCGGATGCTAGCGGGCCTTGGGGAGATGATGCCCGGCCGTCTGGGCTGCCGGGCCGTCGAGGGCCTGGCCGGGCCCGTCGGGCTGCGAGGCATTCCGGCAAGGGGCGCTGGTCGGGCCCGTCGGGCTGCGAGGTATTCCGGCGAGGGGGGCTGGTCTGTTTCGGTCTCCTAGACGGCTGGCTCTGGGGTGGCCGCGGATTCGCCGCCGAGCAGGGCCCTGACCTCTGACTCCCGGAACCGCCGGTGGCCGCCTGGAGTACGGATGCTACTGATGCGGCCAGACGCCGCCCAGCGGGTCACAGTCTTCGGATCCACGCGGAACAAAGCTGCGACTTCACCCGGCGTGAGCAGTCGCTCACTATTTCCGTCCATTCTGGCTACCCCTCCCGATCTCCAAAGGAGCCTGTCCTAAGTGTTGCGACAAGAACGGTTTTTCTCCCTAGTTTCCGTAAAATCTGGTCTGAGAAATCGCTGACCGTGGCCTCCAGCCCGGCCGCACTGCGGCGGATCTGCCCAGTGCGCAGACGGCGCCAGGCAGCCAATAAGCTGGCCTTACTATGCGTGCGACGTTTGCCTACACCAGCGCGAGGATCTTGCTCTTCGTGGTGGTACTCGGGGTGCTCTACCTGGTAGGCGTCACCGGGCTGCCGCTCCTGGCGCTGGCGGTGCTGATCAGCGGCCTGCTCAGCTTCGTCGTGCTGTCCCGGTACCGGGATGCGATGGCCGGGTCCATCAACTCCAGGATCAGCAACTTCCGCCAGCGGCTGGACGAGGGCACCCGGTCCGAAGACGACGACTGACCCGGCCGCGAGGGCGCGGCGGGGTGTGCCGGCCCGTGGCCGGAGCGGCTACTTAGCCGGCGACAGCCATCCGCCGGAGGTCAGCAACCTGAGCACGGCCTCGGTCGCCTGCTCGCGGGTCATCACCCCGGTGTCGATGACAAGGTCGGCGTCCTGGGGCTCCTCGTACGGGTCGGAGATCCCGGTGAACTGGCCGATCAGGCCCGCCCTCGCCTTGGCGTACAGGCCCTTCCGGTCCCGCGCCTCGCACACCTCCAGCGGCGTGGCGACGTAGATCAGCAGGAAGTCGCCGACCTCGGAGACCATCCTCCTGGCCTGCGCCCTGGCCTCCGCAAAGGGCGCGACCGGCGAGCAGATCGCGATGCCGCCGTGCCGGGCGACCTCGGCCGCGACAAAACCGATCCGCGCGATGTTCAGGTCCCGGTCCGCTCGCGAGAAGGTCAGGCCAGCCGAGAGCAGCTGCCGGACCAGGTCGCCGTCGAGCAGCGTGACCTTGCGGTCGCCGCGCTCGGCCAGGGCGTCGGCGAGGTTTCGCGCGATCGTGGACTTGCCGGAGCCGGACAGGCCGGTCAGGAACAGCACGAACCCTCGTTCCGAGCGCGGCGGGCGGGCGCGCCGCAGTTCCCGCGCCACGGCTGTCGGGGTGAACCACGCCGGTATCTCCGCCCCGGCGTCAAGCAGGTCACCGAGCTCGCCGGGGGACAGGTCGGCGCGTTCCGCGCCCGCCTCGATGAGCGCGAGCGGCCGCCATACCTCCGCCAGCGGGTCGTAGGCCCAGTCACCAGCGCGAACCACCGGGATGGCCATGCCAGGGCCGTCAGCGGTGCCGGCCCCGAGCGCGGCCTGAGCCTCGTCGATCATCAAGTGCGATGCCCCGAACGCGGCAGCGACCAGCCCATACGCGGACAGTTCCCGCTCTGGTCCGGTTCCCGCCAGCGGGCCGCGAGCGGCCAGCGGCACCGGGATCACCATGGCTGCCGGTGGCAGGTTCGCGGCCGCCGCGAGCACGGCGCGAATCAGCGCCTCGGGCCGCGTGACGACCTCGGCTGGCCCGGTGATCAGCGGCAGCAGCAGCAGGCGCGCCTTGAGCTGGCCTGCCACGTGCCGAAGCTGGCCGATCTGCCGCCCGTGCACCGGGCCACGGGTGACGTAGGCGAGCACCGGCCCGTCGCCGAGGGCGGCGCGGGCGTCGGCGGGCCGCAGCATCAGCCGCCGGAACGGCCCGTGCTCGGGCTCGCGCAGGCCGGTGACGGGGCCTGCCAGCCGGATCAGGCCAGAGGCTGGCCCGGCGCCCGCGGCTGGCGGTTCGCTGCGCTCCGCGATGTCCAGCACTGCGAGCGGGGTGCCCTCGGGATCGGTGAGCACGACTTGGCCGACATCGGCGGGAACCGCGTCCTCGCCGACGTCAAGGGTCACCGGAATCGGCCAGGGTGTGCCGTCCGCCAGCGTGCCCTGCTCGACGACCGCGGTCACGTCCGCCGCGTTCATGAATCCGGCCAGCGGCGCGAACACGCCAGACAGCAAGAGTTCCAGGTCGCCAAGCTGAGCGTCGTCCAGTGCCAGGGACGGCGTATCCATGAGATCAGCGGGCACGCCGGTTTGCGCCTCAGCAGTCACGTCAACCCTCCGTCCGGGACGGCGCCCGGTCCACCCGCCCCGGTTACTGCAACAACGATCGGAACCGCCAGGCAAGCCCGAGGCTACACGGATGGCAGCGTCAGGTCATCTGGCAGCGCCTGGACACTAGAGCACCCGGGCGAACTGGTCCTCCGGCTTGCGGATGATGTACCGCAGTTCGTCGTGGGCCGAGGTCAGCCGTCCCCGGGACAGGCCTGTCACCAGCCCACTCACGGCCCGCAGCCAGAGCGGTCTGCGGCGGCCAGGCAGCAGGCTGAGCGTCTGGCGCTGCGCGATCACCAGGCCACGCCGCAGCACGTAGGACTGGATGCCGCGCTCGGACACAAGGCGCTCGTATACGGCCGGGTACGGGCCGGGCCCGCCCGGCCGCAGGCTGCGCCAGATCAGCGCGCGCAGCGGCCTGGGCAGCACCCGGTCGAGAAAGCCAATGGCGCAGTCGCGGTCGATGGCCTGCAGCAGCAGCTGCCCTCCGGGCCTGAGCGTTTCCACCAGGCGGTCGAGCACGAGCTCGGCGTTGCTGATCCGCTCGAGCAGCAGCGCGCAGTGCACGATGTCGGCCGAGCGCGGCACCAACGGTGCCATCCGCGGGTCGCACAGGGTGCACGCGCCGAGATCCGCGCGCCCGGCCACGGCGGCCCTGGCCGCCGCCGTGTCGTCGTCGATCAGGGTTACGGCGACGTCGCAGCCGGCCATGCGCAGCCGTGCCGCATCCAGCTCATCGCCCGCTGTGGTGGCGCCGACCTGCAGCAGCACGACGGTCTGCCCGGGCCGCTCCGCGGCACAGTCGAGTGCGGCCTGGGTAAACGGCTCGGCGGCCCGCTCGCGCAGGGCGGTGCCGCCGGCCGCGTGACTCGCGTCATCCGGGTCATTCAGACCAGTTGGCCACAACGCCGTCATGGTCGTGACATTCATGTCTGCCCGCTGCCGCCCGGGCCTGGTTGCGGTGACCGCGGCAGAACTGCTCATACCGCCCATGCCGTTCACGATTCCATAGCGTAACCCTCCGAGTAC
>Ga0209693_10000730_pt1 | contig 13530 bp, 16 predicted proteins | sample HubBroMetageWRM3_FD_188345 | JGI IMG/M metagenome (GOLD analysis project Ga0209693, IMG submission 188345) | Warmed soil microbial communities from the Hubbard Brook experimental Forest, New Hampshire - Hubbard Brook CCASE Soil Metagenome WRM 3... | ecosystem: Environmental > Terrestrial > Soil...
GCTCGCCGACCCAGAATTCCTGGCCCTTGCCCATTCAATATTCAGGGTTATGTGTACCCTGCTCCTGATTATGAGTGCTATCATCAATTTCGGGCCATGCGATGCTCTGCCCAATGTGCTTCTCAAATCCTCGGCGGCATGCCTGTAGCGATGGGAAATTGACCAGCGACAGCTGGCTTGAATTAAGTGACTGCCAGGACTGCGGAATTCCGATCTCGCCTACCAGTTCATTGCTGTACACCCGCATCATGTGTTGCATTGACGCGGGTCCCATCAACCGTTGCAACATCTTGGTGAAGCCAGGCAAATGGGGCACGTTACGCGGGTTGCGCGCCCGTACGTTCAATTCCATGCAGGCGTGTAGCGCCGGCAGGCCCACCGTATGTGGCCACGGCACCTTGGCCGGGAATTGCGCCCAGGTCAACCGGTCGAGTAGTAGCGACCCCGACATCAGCACTTCCAGCCACCACGCCTCAACTTCCCCCAGGTTGTTGACCTTGAGTTCGGAGAGCGAATGGTTCTTGACGTTGGTGCGCGCCAGCGCCGGGCTGTAGTCGAAGTCCAGCAGGTATTGAAACAATGCGGCCGGGCCGCCGTTGTCCCGTTCGTGCAACACCTTCTTGATTAACTCTTCCGGGGCCTTGCGCTGTCCCATATCGATCATGGTGTAGCGCCGGTCGCCGGGCTGGGCAGGAGCCGCGCGCAGCGCCGCCCGGTCGGGGTTGGACAGCAGAATCAGGCGCAGGTAATTCCGGACCTGCTTGGCGTCGATACCCTTGGCCTCAAGCATCCGATAATCGTCAGTGATCAACGATCTGATGATGCCGGCGTGCTTGCGGTCACCACCATACAGTGCTTCTTCCGAGTGCAACAGCAAGGTGCGGGCCAAGTGCTGGTTGAAATGGCCGAACAGGTGGGTGGGGTCCTCGATCTTGAGGTATGACGCCCCCAAGATCTTGCCGAAATAGGACACCATCAGCGACTTGCCGGCGCCCTCGGGACCGGTAATGACGGGGGCGGTCATCGGCTTGTTCATCGGTTCGCGGATGATGTTGGCCAGCCAGTTAATCAGCCAGTGCGCCAGGTCCGCGTCACTGCCGCAGATCACGTCAAACACCAGATCGAGGAAGCCTTCGCAACGATCGTCATAGTCGGGCCGCGCATCTGGGACCACCCCCCAGCCGGCCCATAAGTTCAGCAATTTGCCGTCCTCGATTTCGCCTGGCCTGAAATCGACGTTGTCGTATTGGCGCCGCCTGGCCGACTTCAGCCACCAAGCGCCTTTCAAGACGCGCTTGTTCTTGCCGTCAATCTCGACTTCCATGAAATCGGTGCCGACGAAATTCAGGAAGTCGTCTTTACCCACGAACCTGGTAGGTTCTTCCGGGTCAAACACGGCCACCCTGAATTTGTTGGCCAGCAGCACGCAGGCATACTTGTCATTGTACTCGCCGAGCACGTTGACGGTAGGCGAGCCCGACCATTCCAGCAACTTGTCGACCACGGGGTCGTTGTGAAGCTGTTGCCGCAATACGCCGGCGCCTGAAATCTTCTTGCCGGACTCGCCGCGCTTATAGGTGGCGCGGATGGTCGGAATACGGCTCTTATCGTCATCGTCAGCGAAATCCATCACGGCGCTGATCAGGTCAATAACTTCCTGCTCTTGCCAATCCAGATAATAGAAAAGGCCTGTCAAGTGCTTGGCCGGTTCATTCCTGTATCCTGGGTTCCAAATATGACGAGCAATTAGAGTGGCTATGGCTACTTTGCGAACGGCGCGCAGTAATTCAACGGAGGAAACAGTGGTCACTTCAGGGAATGCGACATCGGACCAAGAAATAAGCTCTCCGGTAGTTTCGTGGATGGAGCCTGGAGCGACGGTCTGATGCCCACCATCGCCCCGCGCCTCAACGATAGTTGTGGCGACGGCAGGGTCTAAAAAGGCTTGCTTATCGAAGTCCGCAGTATCCACCTTATATAAGTAGTGCGACCGAGGCTTTGAATTGCGACCGAACACGGCCGCCGTCTGCGGCAGGAACCGCGCCGCGAAGTAGATCGCCTCGACGCAGTCGCAATCGATGTCGACAGGACCGCCGCTGCGTGGGCCAGTGACCACGCCGACGCCGTGATTGTTGTCTTGCCAGAACGAATCGGGAGGTGGCTTATACCCAGGCTTCACGTAATTCTGAAAGATGGCGGCCTTGGATTGCGGATGTAGAGGGACGGAGCGAAAGCCTTGCTTTCTCAACCATACTACGGTTTGTAAAACCGCGTCTGACGACGGAAAACGTGTGGCTTGCTTAGCCAAGCTGTTACCCTCAAGGTGTGGTGCTTATCCTACGCCAGGCCACTATGCGTCGTCAAGACTATCGCTTCAGACAGGAAATCTTGTTGATTAAATCAGTACAGACGTTTTTGCGGAAGAATTGGCCGACGCGATCGCAGCGCTGGCTTTCCTTAGAAATCAAGTCGACTACGGCTGAAATGGCTTCATTATAAATCAAGTCACGGGGTGGGTCGGTCGGCTGCTCGTCGCTGAACAAGGGGGCGCTCATTTCATCCCTCCCAGGAACCCGCGCAATTCGGTCTTCAACACTTCTAGCCGGTCGGTGCGCCGCTTGCGCGGCGGTGGTAACGTCGGGTCGCCGAGCACGAAGAACCGCTCCAGCACCAGGTTCTCGACGATCATGGCGTCCTGGCGCCGCTTCCAGTTACGACCGAGATAGATGCGGGTGTTCCAGCGCAGGTTATCGAGCGTGTCGCGGCGGTCCTGAACGAACCGGACCCGTTCGCCGGAATCGGGACGCCGGAACTCGAAATGAAGGTGGTCAAAGATTTCCCAGCGCCAGTCGGCTAGGGCGGAATCCTCGGCGTCCTGAAGCGAACCGGCGAACAGAAGGGAAAAGTTGGGCATCAGGACGTCGCCCTTCCGTAAGCAAAACCGGCCATGGCGCATAGCCCAGGAAGCAAGAACCAGAACCATAACAGTTCGAAGTCATGCGTCAGAAGGCCCCAGGCCAACAGCCCCTCGCCGAAATCATTCATTGTTGTCGCCCTTTTGGTGGTTCTCCCTCAGGAATCTCGTCCTTAATAGGACGGCGCTCCTCATACTTCTTCGCCAGAGCGGCCTTGGCGTTGTCGCTACGAATTTCGAACGCTAGTCTCGATCGATGGGTCATTTCGACCCCACCTTGAGGCCGTCCAGGAAAGCCTGCTCTTCAGGGGACAATGGCCGGTCGTCCATGTACGGATTGGCCTTGAGCCGCTTCTTGCGGATCTTGTCGTCTTCCCGGTGGCAATGTACGCATTCCCGGTTATTGGTGCGGCGCTCGGTGGTGCCGTGGATCGGACAGCGCGGGCCATGGTAACGCGATAAGCCGGCCCTGAGGGCCAGGGCACGGGGACCGGGAAGGTTCGAAGGATGTACGGCCATAGGGTTCTCACACCGACTAGGTTGCGCCAGCCACCAGAGCGTGCTTTACTCTTGGCTGTTTCGAGAGGGACGGACCGCAAAATCAGCCCCTCTCGAGCACCCTCACACTACCACGCCCTGGCTCGGCCGTCAAGCCAGCCAGGGCCTTCCTCCGGAACTTCTGGAGGCTCCCCGAGGGTAATGGAAACCGGTCCCCACTTGGTTTCCCTAAAAGCCCCCCGAAAGGGATAGGGCAAGGTCACAAACCCCCGTCGTACCGGCGTTCAAGACGTCTCCCTTTGTTTCCAGTCATATCCGAGCGGGGCAAAACCGTGCGGACTGCGAGAGACATATTGGAGGCACGCGCGGGGCGCGTCGCCGGGGTTGCGCCCCCTTTTTCCTTTTTTATTATTATTAAATTAAAATAAAAGGAAAGAAAGGGAAACGTTTTCGAGGCCCGCGCGACGCAGGTCGAAGCCAACTCTCTATCCAACTAAGTAACCAATTACATACCCATAAAGGGATAGGATGTTTGGCGTCATAGGGTTCAAATTTCTACGCCCGAAAGCAGCGAGTTCCAGGTCGAGGCTTGCGCGGCCTGTCGTCGCGTGCTTGGGTTCACATTGTTTGTTCGCCGCCTCGGGGTAATTTACACGCGTGAAGAAAGCTAAGCCCAAAGTGCAAGTTGCCAAGCCAGAACGCCAGCCAAATCAGGACGCTATCAATGTCCTGGCGTTGGCGCGGCAGCGGCTTGAAGGGCGTCCGCGTCGTCCCGATTTTTCAGCCAAGCGCAACAAGCAGACCGAAGAGACTTTTCTCGAAGGGCTGCGGATGTGCTGGTCGGTGTCGCGCTCAGCCTGGGCTGCTGGCATCCATGAGAGTTCGGCTTACAACTGGCGCAACGCGTCGCTGGCGTCAAAGCGAGACGACGGTACGCTGAAGGACGATTTCGCCACTCGCTGGGATGAAGCGTTCGCGGCTGGCGTCGACACGCTCGAAGAAGAAGCGATCCGCCGAGCCCGCGACGGCGTCGAGAAGCCGGTGTACCAGGGCGGATTACTAGTCGGCGCGGTCCAGGAGTATTCCGACACGCTGATGGGTCTGGTATTACGAGGCAAGAAGCCTGACACCTACAACACCGAGCGTCATGAGCATACCGGTGCTGACGGTGGCGCGATCCAGCACAACTTGCAAATCGAATTTGTCAACGCGCCGAAGGACAAGAAATCATGACTCAGCAAGAACCGATTTTGCAATTCTTCGCGTTCGACCACTTGCCGGAACACTTGAAAGTAGTGTCGATACAATTCTACGAGTTGGCATGTAGTCTGGTCGCGACGCTGCCGCGCAATCCTGAACGCACCGTGGCGCTGCGCAAGCTGCTTGAAGCCAAGGACGCGGCGATACGAGCCAAGTTGTTCAAGGATTAAGCACCATGATCGCGGACGATTATCGCTCTGACAAGCCAGCGCTGCGCAAGGACGTCGTCGCGAGCCTTGCCGTGATCAATCCGATGACTCAGACGCTGAACGGTGTCACGTCACGCGAGTTGGAACTACTGACCATGCCCATGGCCTTTCAACTTGATGAATGGTTTCGTAGGCATGGAGTTGTCGTGGCTCCGTTGGAGGAACTTGATAACAAGCATGGCCAGTGTGGCGTGTCTGAACCTGGGCGATTGGTTTATCCGTGGACTCAGCTGAACGTCAATAAGCCTTCAGGTGGCGAAGTGCTGGCCAAGACGATCGTCAATCGGTTCGGGGCTGAGATTGCGTTTTCCCAGATTGTCATTCCGCGTAGCGGTATCGAGTGCGCCGGCTACAGCCGATCAGGCAACGTCTGGGTTCGCCGCGTGGTCTGTTACCAGATTGCAAGTGACGAGTTAGTGCAGCGCTGGGACGTGCTGGTCAGAGCCGTCAAATGATCAACCAACCCCCGATGTTGCAGGCGCTCGATTTCCAGTCCCAGCATTCTGACATGCTGGTTGCGGCGCGAAGCGAGCCGCTGACGAAAGCGGAGATTGCGGGCTTGCGAGCGCAGGTTGTCAATCCGTACGTCTATAGCAAGGAACAGCGAACGCTGGTTTCGACATCGGCGCGGCAACAGGGCAAGACCCATGCGGCCGAAATGCGCCGGATCGCGCACGAATCGCTCGTCGACACGAACAGGTTCATAGACCCCGTCCCTAAGGACGCGAAGATCGGCACCCAGTTGCGCATTCGGCTGCCCACTGACTTCGCGCTGTCTGACGGGCCCGTTATTAGCCCTTATTTGTGGTCTGACCCCGCTGTCGGAGAAATTCGCGTCGAGGCTTCCAATCAGTCAGGTTTGTCGCTCGTAGTCGATCCGTTGCCAATGTCGCTTGACGTTGGTACTGTGTTTTGCATTGAGGGCGTCACTTGGTATTCTTCAGAACGGGATGAATTGAAGGCACGCGAGTTCATAGTCACTGCACCAGCAGCCATCGGCGACCGCGTCATTCACCTGTACCCGCCGATCGAGACGCCGCGCACGGTCAATCAATTACCTAAGCATGGCGCACACGTGTTTGTCAAACTGTCGCAGCATTCCGCTGCATTGATGGAGGGCTAAGATGAAGTGGTTGAAGTCTGCGGCAGTGGGCCTTGGAGCCCTCGCCATCGGTTCGGCTGTCGCGATTGCCGCTGGTTATTTCCCTGGATTCCCGATCGTCGGCGGCGCGTCGTATTGCACGTCAAGTGCGGGGACGGGCGTCGGCACCGGAAGCTCTACTTTCAGCGGCACGGTGCCGACCTCGCAGTTTGGTCAGGGCCAGGCCGGGCAGTCCGGAACTTTCACCAATCCGTGTAACGTGTCGGCCTTGGCAGGGCCGCCGGCCTTGACCGGTCTGGAACTCATTCCGGCCGACACGCAACTTCCCGGTGGCCAGCAGCCGCAGACCGTGCTGATTCCGGCCTCGATCCTGGGTGGCTCGACCAACCGGCTGATCGGTGGCGACATGACCACCAACTTGGCGCAGCGACTGAATACCGCGAAGGGCGTCACCGCGCTCGCCACGCTGTCGCCGACTGCTGCCGTCATCACGGCGGACCGCTGGTGGGTGATCGCTCCTGCGGCCGGCGTCACTGCGACCATCGATTCTACTGCCGGCACCGCCGCCATCCCGGGCTTCAACAACACCAAGGCGTTGCGCATTGCGCGCACCACGTCCGGCGCCGCCGGCATCGTGTGCGTCGGCCAGACGCTCGACGCTGCAGCTTCAGCGCCATTGATCGGCAATAACGCGGTGTTCTCATTCTATGAGTTTAACGGTGCCACTCAGTCGGCGACCAACGGCAACATCACCGTCAACATCGATTACACTTCGGCGGCGGACGCTGCGGCTACTCAGGCCACGCTCGGCTTTGCCGGCGCCAACGGCTCGCTGTTCGCGCTCGGCGATGTCGGGCTTTTGTCGGCTGGTCCGACCAATATGACGCGCGCCGTGGCCGGCGGTTCGCCCGGCACCACGGCGACCGTGGCGGCCGGCGTCGCGACTATCGGCGCCTCGACCACCTGGACCCGGTATTCGGTCTACGCGCCGATTCCGGTCAACATTCCGACCACTACCACGCCGGTCACTTCGGTGTCGGTGTCGATTTGCTGGACGCCCACCGCTACCACGGCCGTGGCGACCGACTACATTGAACTCAACGGCATGCAGCTTGAGGCCAAGCCGTCGGTCGTCACGCCTTCGATGCCGGCTGGCGTGATTTCGCCGACCAATTTCGATCGCAGGCCAGCTGCCGTCGAGCAGGTTTACCAGCAGTATTACTGGTATTTTAATTACGAGAATCAGTCGGCGATTACGACGGTGGCGACTTGCGAGAATACAGCTACCACCGTAGCTAACTGTCTGATTCCTTTCCCGGTCTCGATGCGTCTGGCCCCTGTTGTCAAGTACACGGCTGGGTTCCAGGCGTTCGCCCAAGTCGCTGAAACCAGCGTCAGTGCTTGTTCGGCCTTGGCAGCGTCGGCGTCTTATGCGACCGTGCCTTCCACTACTGGCGTTTTTGCGGCTTGTACGGCGGCGGTTGGTGCAGCGGGCACGGCGAATGAATTGACGACGCTTGGAACGTCGTCCGCTACTGGCATCATATCGGCGAGTGCTGAGCCGTAGGGCGCTTCCCAGGCGTCTTATTGGTCAGAGGCCCGCTGCCATCTTCCTACCGGCATTCCGCAATGGCAGCGGGCCCCAATTTTTAGGGAGTTTCAAATGCCCAATCGCCGGCCGGTGAGACCGACGTGCGCAAACTGGCGGGGTCGAAATGACACGCATGGATAAGTTCCTGATCGGTGCGACCGTGGCCAGCGCCATCGCCCTGGTGTTGTTGTTCAGCGTGCTGGCACACGCTCAAGCGCCCGTGGTGACGCAGCCTTATACTGGAATTACGACTCAGAATGGGTCGTCCACCATCGGCACTGGGGGTTCAACGTTTCAATCAGTGTTCGCGGCGTCTGGTGCGCAGGCCAATCCGGCGACGCTTAAACTACGCGCTGCCTGTACGCTGCAGAACAATGGCACCCATAATATGCAGGTGTTCTTTGGGCCGCTCGCCAGCGCCACTACTACCAATTCGGTGGTGTTGACGGCTGGTCAATCAGTGTCTTGCAACGTCGGCGGGGTGACGCTACAAGATCAGGTTTCGATTACGGGGACGGCAGGGGACGCGTTCTACGCGGCGCAGCAATGAAGAACTTGGTACATTTGTCATTGCTTGGGCCGCTCGCGCTGCTGGCGTTCATTAGTTTACTGTCGGCGCAGACGATTGGCCCCCCGACAGGGGGCGGCTCGCCGAGCGGCTCGGCGGGCGGCGGTCTTGCTGGTACTTACCCCAACCCCACTGTAGCCACTAACGCTAACTTGACAGGCGACGTCACTAGCGTCGGTAATGCCACCACTTATAATAATGTTGTCCCCGCCGCAAAGGGAGGTGCTGGAACCATTACAGGCGCATTAAGGGGCAGTGGCGCAGGCGTTGTCACGCAAGCCGCATGTGCTGACCTCTCAAATTCGGCTCCTTCTTGTGCTACTGACGCCACCAATGCCTCGAACATTGGTTCTGGCACGCTCGCAGTTACTCGCGGTGGCGTCGACCAGACCGCATGGAGCACTTATACGCCGACGGCTACCTGTGGGACGGGAACGATCACGACTAGCACGATCACCGGGAGGAATAAATTACTTACAGCTAAAACAATGATCGTGCAGATAAACCTAATTATTGCTACACTAGGTACTTGCACTGGAAATGTTACGCTTTCTTTGCCGGCTGGAGGTGCTGTAAATACTACAGGAGGAAATTATATAGGTGCTGCGGTTGATGGAAATTCTTTAGCGTCTACAGGATATGTTCCAGTGTTAGCGCAAACAAGCGGAATATTGTTAGTTTTTTCTGTCGCTCCATTAGCTAATACATATATTATCACGGTGACGTACGAAACGACATGAACCTGCAGGAACTGAAAGAGCGACAGGCGCAGCGCGCCGCGAGGCCCAAGGTCCAGTTTCCGGCTAAGGCACAGTTCTTATTTCAGCCTGCTCCCTATAAGATCATGCACGGCGGCCGGGGCTCGTCAAAGTCGTGGGATTTCGTGCGGGCGCTGCTGGCCATCGGGTCGACCGTCAAGCTGTTCATCCTATGCACCCGCGAGGTCCAGAACTCGATCGACGAGTCGGTCTATAAGCTGATCGTGGACCAGATTACGGCGATGGGGCTTGAAGGCTTTTACATTCCATACGACACTGAGATCGTGGGCAAGAACGGCACCCGCATCGTGTTCGCGGGGCTAAAGAACCAGTTCCGCAAGATCAAGTCGTACGAGGCGGTCGACATTTGTGCGGTGTTCGAGGCCAACAACATCGCCGACCCGGTGTGGGAGACGTTGGAGCCGACCATCCGGCGCGACCCGCCATTCGGGCCGTTCGGCCAGGGCTCCGAGATCTGGATCGAGTTCAACCCGGAACTTGCGACCGACGCCACTTATAAGCGCTACGTGCTCGATCCGCCGCCTGGCGCGGTCGTGGTCGAGATGAATTACGACGACAATCCGTGGTTTCCGGAAATCCTCAGGCGCCAGATGGAGCGCATGAAGGAGAAGGACTATGATAACTACCTGACAGTCTGGGGCGGCAAGACTCGCAAGACGTTGGCCGGGGCGGTCTATGCCAAGGAATTACAGGCGGCAATCACGGACGACCCGCCTCGGATTTCCCCACACATCCGACACGACCCCAAGCGCGGCGTCATCGTTATCTTTGACCTGGGGCGAGCCGATACGTGCGCATTGTGGTTCTTGCAGCAGATTGGAATGGACCACGCCGTCATCGACTATTACGGCAACACCGGCTTTGATTTCACGCATTATATCGAGGAAATCCGTCTCAAGAAGTACCGGATCGTGAAGGTGATATTGCCACATGACGCAAGACACAAGGTCATCAGCGCGCGGTTCTCAGTGCTACAGCAAGCTCGCGACGAGTGGGGTGACGAGCGCGTGCCCCGCCCATTGCCCCCGACACCGGCTTCAACCCGGATCAATGCTCTTCGATCATTATTTCCCAGGCTGTACTTTGCTGAGGGACCAACTCAGGCAGGAGTACAGGGTCTTACCCACTATCGGTTTGGGGTGACCGACAAGGGCCAACGCACTGCTGATCCGTTACATGACTGGGCATCGCACCCGGCCAATTCGCTCGAACATTACGCCTTGTCATTACAACCCGGAATCTATGAGCGCGACGAGGAAGAGAGCGAAGGGGACTTCGGTGGGGGCTCGGGCGAGACTTACCAGGAGCAAGTAACGGGGTGGATGCGATGATCAGTAGAGCTGAAGCTAGGGCTCAAGGTCTGACAAGATACTGCACGGGGAAGCCTTGCACGCATGGGCATATCAGTGAAAGATTGGTGTGCAACGGTGAATGCATAGGGTGCAATAGAGCTAGAGCGCATACTAAAGAGGGGCGTCATTCCGGAAAAAGACGAGCTTCAAAATGGCAGACTTCGGAGAAAGGGTTGGCTTCTAGGCAGAAATGGCATGCTGCTAATTCCGATTTAATAAATAGACGCAAGAGGAAGCAATACGAGTCAAACCCTGAGCCTAGCCGTGCACGGTCTAGAAATTGGCAACACATTAACCCTGACGCGGCCAAAGCCAAGAAACACGCTCGTCGCGCTCGTAAGAATGGGGCGGAAGGCAGTTACACCAGATTCGATTTACATTCTATACTAGAATTACAAGGTTTATCTTGTGCCGCTGCGCACTGTGGTGTGTCGTTTCTAGTAGCAGACCCTACTATTGATCACATCGTCCCCTTATCGCGTGGTGGCTCTAACTGGCCAGATAATATCCAATTGTTGTGCTTGCCTTGCAATGATAGTAAGGGAGTTAAGACAATGGAAGAATGGGTGCAATGAATTGGCATTAAGACGCGTCACACGCAACTCTGATGGTGACGATCGCAAGGTCCGACCGACCTTTACCGGCGTCGAGCGCTCGTCGATGCTCAAGCAGATGGAAGGCGCGGTCGGTACAGGCGACATGCCGGAAGCCGACGTCGAGATCCTGCTCGAAGCCTACGAGCGCTTTGCCTATTGCTCGGAATGGGAAGAGAACTTCCGCGACCAGTACGTCCAGGACGTCAAGTTTGCCAACGCTGACCCGGACAACGGCTGGCAGTGGCCGGACGACTTGCGCCGCGACCGAATGCTGAACCGGCGCCCTGCCCTCACCATCAACAAGGTTCAGAACCACGTCAACCTGGTCGTCAACGACGGCAAGCAGAACAAGGCAGCCATTAAGATTAGCCCGACCGGCAAGGAAAGTTCGTTCAAGGCGGCCAAGGGCATCGAAGGCGTGATCCGCAACATCGAATACCAGTCCAATGCTCAGACCATCTATGACGACTGCTTGCAATCGTCGGTCGAGGGCGGCATCGGGTATGGCCGGGTGGTGACGATGTACCCGGACCCCCGGTCGTTCAGCCAGGAGCTTCGCATCGTTCCGGTTCAGGACCACCTGGGCGTCTATATCGACCCTGACATCAAGCAGAAGAACGGTTCGGACGCCAAGTTTGGCTTCGTGTTCGAGGACTTGACCCGCGACGAGTATGAGCGCCAGATGGACGAAGAGGCGCCGATCGGTTCGGCGCCGTTTTCGCTGGGCCTGAGCACCGATTGGGTGCGAGCTAATCACATCCGGGTCGCCGAGTATTATCGCATCAATTACAAGCAGGACGAACTGATCTACTATCGCCATGGCAACGAGGAATCTATATTCCTGCGCTCCGAAGTGCCGCGCTCGATGAAGCAGCGACTGCGAATGCACGAGAGCATGCACAAGAAGGGTATGCTGCCGGGCGACGTCGAGATCAAGACCCGGCCAACTGAAATCAAGACCCTGCAATGGTACAAGATAGCGGCGCACGGCATCAAGGACCGCGAGGAATACCAGACTCAGTACGTCCCCATATTCAGGTTCGTCGGCCGCGAACGCATCATCAACCAGAAGCTCGAGCGCAAGGGCCTGGTGCGCGGCATGAAGGATGCGCAGAGGATGTATAATTACAATTCCAGCGCGGAGGCCGAGGCTGCTGCACTCGCCACCAAGACCAATTGGCTGGTGGCGCTGGAGTCCATCGCCGGCAACACGCAAATTTGGGATCGCGCCAATGTGGACAACAAGCCTTACTTGCCGTGGCGGCACAAGGACCGTGATGGCGATCCAATTCCTCCGCCTCAACGTATTGATCCGGCTCGTCAGGCCGAGGCTTACCTTGCAGGTATGGAGATCGCCGCGCGCGAGCTTGAAATGGCGTCGGGCCAGGGACCTGCACAATTTGGCAAGCCTACCCAGGAACGCTCAGGCAAGGCGATAGGCGAGACTCAGCGCCAGGGTGAAATCCTGACGTTCGACTTCATTGATAATGCGTCGCTGGGGGTCCAGTACGTCGGCATGATTCTGCTCGACTGGATTCCGCACTGCTACAAGACCAAGCAGGTTATTCAGATTCTGGATGAGGACGGCACTGAGCGGCTGATCACGATCGACCCGCAGGCCAAGTCGCCCTACGAAGAGCAGAAGCTTAAGGACGAGATTCAGGCCATCCTAAATCCCAACATCGGCAAGTATAAGGTCCAGGCCCAGGCCGGCCCTGCTTACGCGACCCAGCGCCAGGAGGCTTGGAACGCGTTCGTGCAGATCGTGACCGGGGCGCCGGACCTGATCAACGAAATCGGCGACCTGATGTTCCTGGCGGCGGACTTCCCGATGGCAGACCTGATCGCCGAGCGGATGCGCCGCAAGATCAAGCAATTGTCGCCGTGGCTGCTCGACGACAATGCCCAGAACCCGATGGTTCAGCAACTGCAGCAACAAATTCAGCAGGCCTCACAGCAGATTGCGGAACTGCTGCAGCAGCTTGGCGAGAAGGACCGCAAGCTGAAGGACCAGACCCGTGACATCAACATCAAGCGGGCTGATGTGGTCGACAAGTTCCGCAAGACCGACATCGCCGGCTATAGCGCGCACACACAAAGGCTCGCTGCGATCGCCAATACCGAATCGGATCTCGCCGCTGCTGGCCAGACCGGCGAGTTCACTAAGCTGATCCAGCAGATCGTAAAGGAGACGCTGAAGGAGCCGGAACTAGACGAGCACGTGTCAGCGTCTGCGGACTTGTCGCGCCAGAGCGCAGCGGAGGCGGATTTTAGCACGCCACGGCTGGCGCCGGACGGCAATCACTACATTCGCAAGGGGGGCCAGCACTACAAGGTCGACACTAAGGCGCTGCTTGCTACGCCAAAGCAAAGCGCAGGTGGGCTAAATGGAGCGGGTAATGGCCAACCCGCTTGACTTGCTGACCGACCCGCCGCAGGACGCTCCCGTCGAGCGGCTCTACGTGTCGCCATACAAGCCGGACGACGTGCCTGTGCCCGACGTGGTGCCGACCAACAATAGCCTGACGCAGCGCCTGTCGCCTTCCATCGTTGCGGCGCCTGACCAGGGCACGCCTGACCTGTCGACCATGCTGTCCAACTTGCGCGACCATCTGCTCGGCACCAATGACAAGCCGCGCTATCAGACCTGGCCGGAACGCA
>Ga0209693_10000732_pt1 | contig 13510 bp, 10 predicted proteins | sample HubBroMetageWRM3_FD_188345 | JGI IMG/M metagenome (GOLD analysis project Ga0209693, IMG submission 188345) | Warmed soil microbial communities from the Hubbard Brook experimental Forest, New Hampshire - Hubbard Brook CCASE Soil Metagenome WRM 3... | ecosystem: Environmental > Terrestrial > Soil...
GGACCGGGCTTACAAGATGGCCAGCGAAGCGCTGGCGTCTAAGAAGGCGTTGCTGAGCCAGTACACGGCCGACCAACCGTTCGACGATTTCGCGCGCGCCCCGGCGCTTGAATTGATCGCGCCGCTTGCGAAGCTTGATTACCAGCCCGAGCCGTGGAAGGTAGCCTTGGAAAAGACGACCGATCTCTATCGCAGCGATCCGAAGATACGGTCGCTCAATGCGTTCCTCAGATTTCGCGCCGTGAACCAATACTTCGTGAACACGGAAGGGACCAGCACCCGGCAAGGGTACGCAGTATACTCGCTCAATCTTTCCGCCGAGACGCAGGCGGATGATGGGATGGAGCTGGGCCGGTCACCGTACTATGTGGCCACAACCGCAAACGAATTGCCTTCGAAGGAAAAACTACTGGCGGATACCGCGAAAACCCTGCAATCGCTGAAGGCTCTGCGCGAAGCACCGATGGTGGAAGAGGATTACCGAGGGCCCGTTCTTTTTTCGAATGACGCGGCAAGCGATATTTTGGATTCCATGATCGGCGAAAATGTCTTGGGAATACGTCCGAAGCCCGGAGCGTCGGCGCGCACCACCGGGGAATTCTCATCCAATTACAAAGGCCGCGTGCTGCCTGCATTTTTGTCTGTGGTGGATGATCCGACGATGAAGACTTTCCAGGGAAAGACCCTGGTGGGAAGCTACGAGATCGATGAAGAAGGCGTGCGCGTGGCGCCGCTTCCGGTGATCAAAGATGGGATGCTGGTGCAATACCTTCTGGGGCGAGAGCCTATTCGTGACTTCGGCGATTCCAACGGACATGGCCGCGCGGCGCCCGGACAAGCGCCTTCGCCGAATATTGGAAATCTAATCTTGCAGGCGAAGGACTCGAGCTCTCCCGACGAACTCAAGAAGAAGCTGATCGACATGTGCAAGCAGGAGAATAAGCCTTACGGCTACTACGCGGAAACGCTGGTCGGAAACAATCCACGCCTGCTCTATCGCGTGTACGTCAGCGACGGCCATGAAGAACTGGTGCGTGGCGCCGTTTTCGACGAGTTGGATACGCGCACGCTGCGCAACGATTTAGTAGCTGCTGGCAACGACCCGCTCGTCAGCAATCGCGAAGGTGCCGTGCCGACGACGGTGGTCAGCCCTTCGATTTTGTTTGATGAACTGGAAGTTAAGAGAACCGATAAGAAGAACGCCAAACTGCCGGAATATCCTCCGCCTGACCTGGCTTCGCATTGATTAGTGCCGCTTGATGCCCTGCGAATCTATCGCTTTGGGAATTGGTAACGCAGACCAATGCGTGCGGCAATAGGCAAGCCGAGTTGTGGAACGGGAGTCGCGGCGGTCGCGTATTTTTCGTTGAACAGATTCTCAGCGGCGCCGAAGACTTCCAAGCCCGCGCCAATCGACCGCGACGCCATCGCATCCAGCACGAAAAAATTGCCAAGCGGGAACTGATTCTGGTCGTCGTCGAATTGCTTGCCGATGAATCGACCATCAACAGAGATGAACAGGATTCTGGGATTCGAATAGCGCACTTGGAAAGTAAACGAATTGTGCGGGACTTGCGCAACCCACAGACCGACCAGCGAAGTACCCTCAGGAAAACTCACCACTCTCGAATTCACAAACTGATAGCCGGCTGATAGATCGAGACTGCGTGTGATGTGCGCGGTAGCCCCGGCGTCGAAGCCCGGAGCGCTGATGCGGCCGAGATTTTCCCGGATGCGCGCGATCACGTTGGGCACCGGAGCTGGGCATCCGGGCAGAGCATTCGGCGGCGGCATGCACGTGACATTGGCAACGGGGTCTATGATCTGGTTGTAGAAGAACGTGCCGCGAATTTCGAGGCGACGGTCGAATCCGTCCGCAGAAATCCCGGCATCAACGCCGGTCAGGTGTTCTGCGGTCAAATTTGAGTTGGCCTGGGTGGTCGAGTTTCCCTGACGAAATGAGCGGTAGAGTTCGTTCAGAGTTGGTGCGCGGAACGCACGATAGACCGCAGCGTCCCAGGAAATGTTGGAATTAATCTGATACCGCAGAGTCGCTCGGGGACTGAAAGCATTTTGCGAGCGATCGGCGAACTGGGTAATTGCTGGGATACCGGTGGAAATGGGAATACGTATGGTGGACGCATCGAAATTGCTCCAGTGATCAAGGCGTGCACTGAGCGAGAGAAACCAGCGCGGGGCCAGCTGTATCAAGTCCTCACCGAAAAATCCGAGTGTGCGCTGACGGCCACCGGAGGACTGGTTCGCCGAAGGCGCGCCTTTGGTGAAAAGGAGGTCGTGGCTCGCGCCGATTTCTTCATGATCGTCAAAACCGGCGACCAGGGTTTGGCGTTTTCCCACTTGCCGTGACCACAACGCGGAACCGCCCACGCCTTGCGATGGTACGGTCTGCAAATCGGTCAGGGTTTCGGTGTCGCGCTGTGCGGCGAGGGAAGTCACCGAAGAAAAACTCTGATGATACGTTTGCACGTCGGCATAGAAGCGCAGCGTGAGCGCTCCGAAGCCGCCGAGATTGAGGTTCGCGCCGAGCGCGCCCTGGCCTAACTTCGTGTCATTCCTCTGTAACTCTGTGCCGTTTGCGCGGGTTTCATCAAGATACCAGCCGCGCGCGAAGATCTCGCTTTTCTCGCCGATCTTGCGTCCGACCATTAGATCGGCGGTGCCGTGCTCGGATCCGGCCTTGGTGTCCACCGGGCCGCGATCCGCTTGCGGGACTAGAACGTAGCCATCGGTGTTGAATACTTCGCCACTAAACGTGGACTCCCATTGGCCTTTTTGGCCGCCTGCCCAGAGCGAAAGATTCGGAGTGCTTTGGTTGCCGTAGGAGGTTTCCAGCGAAACACCGGCAGGCTCTGCGGGACGCGAAACGAATTGCACCACGCCGCCGAGCGCGTCACTGCCGTATAGGCTGGACGCGCCCTCCTGCGCGATCTCAATATCTGCGATGGACTCCGCAGGCACGCGATCCCAATAGACCCACCCGCCGAACGGGTCGTTTAGTGGAACGCCGTCTTGGAGCACAAGTGCCCGGCTGGCTCCGTTAGCGCCGAGACCTCGCAAGGAAACTCCTTGCGTGGTCGGATTCGCTGTGCGGCTGCTGGAGCGTCGAAAGAGGCTGAATCCGGGAACCTGGCGAAGGCGATCATCCAAAGTGAGGGCCGGAGTATTTTGCAAGTCTTCGCGCGTGATTTGAATGTCGCTGACTGGAACATCGGTCAGAAGCGTCGCAGCTCGGTTAGCGGTGACTTCAACTTTCTGGCTCAAGAGTGATGCTGTGAGCGTGATCTCTATGTGCGCAGGCACCCCAGCAGACGAAGTCCATTGCGCGGTGGTTGACTGAAATCCCTTGGCTGTCACCATCAGTGAGCCAGACGATTCCTGAACATTTTCGAAGGCAAAGGCTCCGGAAGTGTCGGTCACCGTTGAAACCACAGTGGATTTCGCATGAAGCTCCACTTGAGCGCCCGGCACAGAGGCGCCGCTGGAATCGCGAACGACGCCCTCGACGCGGATGTGTTGCGCTCGAATAGGGCGTGGCAGTAACACGCCGAACAGGAACATGGCCGCCGCGAAATCGCGAACTGCGGCGACCGTGAGCCTGCCACAAACGCTCGCAAAAGACAGCAAAGCTCCTCCATCTGAGCAAACCACATTTCTCCGGCAGACAAATGTGCGGGTATGATAACCCAGCTAAAATGGGGTGAACGAAAGAAGAACGCTGATTGTACAGAAAGCGAATCAGCGCTGCCGGTGTGCTATCTTGGCTGCCGGCAACGGCCGGCCTTTTTCGAGGAGGAATCGCATGGCGACGGCAGCGCAGCGTCGAAGTGATCGCGTTTCGCTGATATTACTGCTGGAAGCTTCCGGCACGGACATCAACGGCCAGGAGTTTGCCGACCCAGCTCGGACGATGCAGATTAATCGGACGGGCGCCGTGATCCTGCTGGACCGCGATCTGCGTCCCGATCAGCACATTAATATCAAGAGGAAAGCCGCAAGCGAGACGCACAGGCAAAGCAAAGTGCGCGTGGTGGGCCAATTTGGGCGTCAAAAAGAGGGTTACGTTTACGGAATCGAGATTTTGCAGCCAGAGAATGACGTTTGGGGCATCGAATTTCCTCCTATCGCGGAATCCGAAGAAGCCGTCGCGCGGATGCTCCTGGAATGCACGTATTGCCGCGGCAGAGAGGTCGTTTATCTCAACGAATTGGAGCTACGCGGCTTCGAGATCACGCGAGGAATAGCGCGCCATTGCAAGACCTGCGGCGTGCCCAGCATCTGGACGCAGGCGCTACACGAGGACGAAAAGAAACTGGCATCGCGGGCTGCACGCGGGCGACGTGGGCAGGCTGCGCCAGGAGAAATCCCTGCCGGCGGCGAGCAGCGAGAGCGCCAGCGATTGCGAATGAAGACGCGGCTGACCGCCTGCATTCGCCAGGCCAATGAGGATGATGAACTAGCGGTCTGCGAGGACATTTCGCCGGTGGGGATGTGTTTTCGAAGCAAGCGCCGCTACAATGCCGAAACTGCGATTAGCGTCGCGGTGCCATATTCGCCGGAAGCGGCGAATATCTTTCTTCCAGCGCGGGTGATTTATTGTGAAGAGATGCCCAAGGCTGGTTTATTCCGGCACGGAGTGGAATACCGCAGGCCTGGCCTGCTCCAGGGATAGATCCCGGCTTTCGCCTGCCGCGGAAGCCTTAGCGAACTGTGATTGGCGCTCGTTCATTGCTGCGGCGTTGCAGATACTGCATCGCAATGTTCAGGTGCACGTTGCCGCTGGGAGTTTCGAAACACAGAATCGTGGCTTCCGAATCCTGCCCGGCTTTTTCGCACTGTTCCTGGGAAAGAATCTCAGGCGGCAAGACTTTGAATTGAAAGCCTGCATCATTTAGCTGAGTGACGGCGTTGCCAATCACCATGTTCGCGAGTTCGCAGACCGTTTCCGGAACGATGGATTCGGAAGGGTCCACTGCACCGCCTGCGAGGAAACCGGCGACCTGAGCGGCGGCGCGGGGCTCCATATCGAGGATGACGCGCCCCTCAATTTGTCCTTTGAAAGAGACGGATGCGGCGGTTCCCTTGCGGCGATAGCCCTCCTCTTCCATCGTGAGATCCACAATTTTCGCGGGGACGTTCATCATTTCGGCGAGCACAGCGTCGAGCGAGCCGATAAACGGTTGGATCAGATCCATTCTCATCGCGAGCTCTCCCCGGCGCCTACAGGTGCGGTGACGCCATCGTCATTCAGGACGTAACGGATGATTTCGTAGAGCGCGTCAGGTTTCACGGGCTTTTGCACGAAGTGGCGTGCGCCCTTCTGCAACGCAGCCAGGATGTTGTCCTGGTAGCCGACCGAGGAGACCATGACGATTCGCGCGTCAGGGTGTTCCTGCACAATGCGCTCGACCGCTTCGATGCCCTCCATCTGAGGCATGGTGATGTCCATCAGAACAAGATCAGGCGACGTTCGAGAGTATTCGGTGATGGCGGTGCACCCGTCACCAGCCTCTCCGACGACTTGTCCGCCAAAGGATTCGACCATCTTGGCCAGACTCTTTCGAGCGAAGACAGAATCGTCGACGATCAGGTAACGCACGGCCTGGCTATCCTTCTTCCGCGTCAGTGGCTCAAACTGTTTCATGACTATCTCCTCCGTGACCCAGGTTCACCGGCAACGGTTTCCGCGTTGGAAAATTGGGCGCCAGGATCGGCTTGCGGCCGATCCGGAGCGCACTTAGCCTGCAAAATGCTTGAAAGATTGGGAAGCGACACGACGCGCCCGGCGAAACCACGCACAATGGCGGAACGCGGCATGCTGTCCACGACGCAGGTGTCCGGGCTTTGAGCGATGGTGATTCCGCCAGCGGACTGAATAGCCCCGAGTCCGGCCGCCCCGTCGTCGCCCATGCCCGTCATTAATACTCCAATCGAAGAGGGGCCGAACTCTTGCGCGACGGATTGGAATAGAACGTCAACCGACGGCCTGTGTCCATTGACCCGAGGCTGATCCACAAGAATCGCAACGTTGCCGTGCTCCATCTTGCGAACCTTCATGTGGCGGTTTCCGGGGCAGATTAAGGCGCGACCTGCCAGTAACAGGTCTCCCGATTGCGCTTCCTTGACTTCGATCGCGGACGATTCGTCCAGGCGGTGGGCGAACATCTCCGTGAAGCCTTCTGGCATATGCTGCACGACAAGGATGCATCCCGGGAAATCTTCTGGGAGTTGCGAGAATAGGTATTGGAGCGCGTTAGGGCCGCCGGTGGAGATGCCAATCGCCACGATGGACGAGGGCCAATGGGGCATCGACGTCCTGCGGCGCTCTTTGCGCTTGGACGCCGGCATGGTGATGATCATTTTCGGTGCGCCCGAAGAGGCAGCCACCTTGATTTTCAGGGCCAACTCCGCTGCAATCTGCTCAATGCGTCCTGAAGCCGCGTCTGGCGGTTTCGTGACGAAATCAAAGGCTCCCAGGGCAAGCGCCTTCAGCGTGATAGAGGCGCCTCGCTCGGTTTGCGCGCTGAAGACAATCACGGGAACACGGTGCCTGCGAGTGATCTGGCGAAGCATCTCGATGCCGTCCATGCGCGGCATATCCAGATCAAGCGTCACGACATGGGGATGAAGTTCCGTAATTTTCTTGAGCCCGATGGCGCCGTCCATGGCTGTCCCGACCACTTCGATCGAAGCATCGCGCTGTAGCACTTGCGGGATGAGTTTACGCATCAGCGCCGAATCATCCACCACCAGAACGCGGATCTTTTCGCTCATGCGGTCGCTCCCACTGCGGGAATCCGAGCAAGGTGCGAAACCACGGCAGGAATATTCAGAATCAATACCACCGTGCCATCTCCCAAAATGGAAGCGCCGCTCACCAGGGGAGAAGTGACCAATTGATCTTCGAGGGCCTTGATGACCAGTTCCTCTTCGCCCATGAGACTATCCACGGCCAACCCAAAACGGCGGCTGCCTGCGCCGATGATCACCACAAAAATGCGTTTGGCTCGTCCGGATAGCTGTTGTGCCTCCAGCCTCTGCAGGCGAACGAGCGTGAGGACCTGTTGGCGCAACTGAAAAACCTCGTGATTGTCCACGCGATGAATTTCATCTTCAGTGATGCGGTTGATCTCCACGACGGAGGCGATCGGGACCGCGTATAGGCGTCCGCCGACGTAGAAGAGGAGAGCTTGAATGCTCGCCAGCGTGAGCGGCACGATGAGCCGGAATGTGGTGCCTTTTCCAGCTTCGCTTTCGATTTCGATGGACCCTTTCAGAGCGTCCAGTGCCGACTTCACTACATCCAGGCCGACGCCACGGCCGGAGATTTCCGTAACTTCATTGGCGGTGCTGAAACCCGGAGTGAAGATCAGATGGTGTATTTCGGAATCGTTCATCCTCGCGACTTCGTCCGCCTTGAGAATGCCGCGCTCGATAGCGCGACGGACAATTTTTTCGCGCTCGATGCCACGTCCGTCGTCGGAGACTTCGATGACCACCTGGTCGCCTTCATGGTAGGCATCCAAGCGAACTGTGCCGTTTGCAGGCTTGCCTGCTGCGCCGCGTTCACCAGAGGATTCGATTCCGTGGTCGGCGGCATTGCGAATCAAGTGCGCCAGGGGTTCCGCCAGAGCGTCCAGGATGCTCTTGTCAAGATCTGTGTTTTGTCCGGCGATTTCGAGCGAGATTTCCTTGTTGCGCTGTTTGGCCACGTCGCGGACGATGCGCGGAAAACGCCGAAAGAGCTGCTCGACAGGCACCATGCGGATTTTCATCACGGATTTCTGCAGCTCGTTCAAGATGCGCGACTGGAACGCCAGAGCGTCCGAGAATTTTCCCCGGAGAGGGTCTTTCGAAAATCGGCGCTCGAATTCCGTAATGGTGCGCTGAAGCATGGATTTGCCGATGATCAGTTCGCCAACCAGATTCATGACCGTATCAATACGTCCGGCATCAACGCGCAGGGTGTTTTCGGCCACGGCGTGCGCGAGGCCACCGGGCGCGGCGACGGGATGAGATTCGTCCTCATGAGCGTCTTCATGTACTTCGGGAGGATCAGTGAATTCTCCCGGAATGCCCGCCGAAACGGCAGCCGCTTCCGACTCGACAAGGATTTCGAGTACGTCGCGTGGAGCAGTTTCCAGAAGAGGCACGCGATCGACGGAGATCTGTGCCACTACGGAAGGCACCTGGCAGCGTTTGCGAATCCAGTCGGGCAGTTTAGGACTCGAAAGGGCAGCTTCAATCAAACCACCGTTGATGACATCAGCGCTGTTTTCTGGGCGAATCGCGAGAATTTTGCCGGCGCTCTCCAGAGCCTTCTTGGCTAGTTCGTAACCTGCGGCAGGCAACAGAGCATCGGTCGCGAGATGCAGGGCAATGTGATAAACGGTCTGGCCATGGCGGAAAGATTCCGCGATGAGCAGGCGTTCGTATTCGGTCCAACTAAAAGTTGCAGCGGACTCCGGGGTGGCCTTATCGGCCCGGGCGCTCGGTTGTTTGCGAAGAAGCCGCTGAATGTGCTCGCGGAGCGCACCACCCGCCGGCGGCTGAAGGCTGTTGCGATAGGCGGCCAGCATTTCGTGAAACGTGTCAGCTGCCGTGAGAACCACTTCCGCGATCAGCCCAGCATGTTGTTTGGCGAGATCCGGCGTCAAGACGTCTTCGAGTTCATGAGCCAGTTCGCTGAGTTCGCGATAGCCACAGGCGGCTGAATCACCCTTGAGCGTGTGCACGGCGCGGCGCACGCTGCGCAGACTCTCTTTGTCATTCGGATGCTCCTCGAGTGCAAGTCCGGCGTCGTTCAACGCCTGCAGGATCTCCGCGGCGCTCTCAAAAAAGAGATCGCGAAGCTCCGAGGCTCGGTCGTCGGGAAGAAATGTCACTGTGCCGCCTCGAGTCGCTGATACACAGTCGCGTTGTTCTGATGAATCATGTGGTATCGGGTGGTCAGGCCGAACAAACTTTCCGCGTGGCCGACGAAAAGATAGCCGTCCGGGTTCAAGCACCGATGGAATTTCTCGATGAGGCGCTTTTGTTCGGCCTCATCGAAATAGATCATCACGTTACGGCAGAAGATGGCGTCGTTGCGCTGAGGCAGATATTCCGTCTTCAGATTGTGAAAGTCGAACTGGACCAGGTTTTTCAGCGCCGGCTTCACTGCATATTTATCGCCCACTTTGTCGAAATAGCGCAGACGACAGGTATAGTCCACGGTTTCCATTTGCGATTCGGTGTAGATGCCCTGTTGAGCAGTGAGGAGAGCCGAGTAGTTTATGTCCGAAGCGATGATTTCCACTTTCCAGGGTGGAGGAATCAACGGCTTCGGAGTGGGCATATCAAACGGAAGCGGATTCCGAAGGTAGTAATATGCCAGCGCATCGCAAATTAGGATGGCGAGAGTGTAGGGTTCCTGTCCGGTGGAACACCCGGCGCTCCAGATACGCAGTGACCAATCGCGGCGCTCCTGCTTGCGGCGCAGCAGTTCTTCCAGCACAGATTTCTGAAATAACTCGAGCTGTGGACGAATCCGGAAAAAGCTGGTTTCGTTGACTGTGAGATTTTCGAGCAGCGCTACCAGTTCTTGTTTGCCTTCGCGGCTGGTGAGCAGACGATAGTAGCTGTAGAACGAGTCTATCTGGCAAGCCTTCAGGCGGCGTTGCAGCCGGTCGCGCAGGAAATGCGTGCGGCGCTCGTCGAAATACATGCCGCACTCCTGGTAGACGAGGGTCTGCAGGAGCTTCAATTCGGGTTCCGTTAGGGGAACCGGTGCTGTGAGTGTGGACATTCGCTCCTCGTCGTGTCGCCGGCGTTCGGCCTAGTAGCTGCGAGCCTCGCTGCCGATAGTGACTGCCGCAGCGGTTTCGGCCGCGTCTTCGATGCGGCGCAGCTCGCCGCGCTGCAGAATTTTGCTCAAGTCCAGCAACATCACTAGCCGCCCGCGCAATTTTCCGACGCCAGTGATGTAATTCAATTCGCCTTCCTGAAAGACGGTGTGCGGTGCCTCAATCTCGGATGGCGGAATTTTCAGCACTTCCGATGCGGAATTCACGATCAAGCCAATGGCTCTGGTTTCCAGTTCGACCACGACAATTCTGTTTTTCTTGCTGGCCTCGACGACTTTTTCGCCGAATCGCTTTCGCAGATCAACGACCGGGATAATCCGTCCGCGAAGATTGATAACTCCCTCGATATATTCGGGAGCATTTGGGACCGAGGTAATCTCTGGCACGCGAACGATTTCGCGGACCATGCCAATCGGCAGACCGAATGTTTCGCGCCCGATCCGAAAGCCAACGATTTGAATTTCTTTTTCCATGTTGTGGTGGCGCTCTTAGGATCGGGCGACTTCCGCGTATTCAGCGGGAGATTTTCGGTCCACGGCACTGGAACCGCCTTGCGGTACACCGGATGCGGGCCGCCTGCCGAAGTTTCGACGACCTTCGGCGAAGCTTTCGTCGAGCACGAAACGATCCATGGATTCCAGCAGAACACGAGAAAGCTTGGACATCTGTTCTGCTGCCGCAGCCAGTTCGGTGGAACTGGAGGTGGACTGCTGCACCAACTCGCGCATTTTCTCCATGGCGCGAACCACCGCTTGCGATCCCGAGGCTTGTTCCTCGACGGAGGAATTGATTTCCTGGGTGATCTCGGTCAAGCGATTGGTGGCCTTGGCGATCTGCGAGGATCCGCTGGATTGTTCCGTGGTAGCGGCACCGATTTCCTGCGAGAACTTGTAAACTTCGGACACGACGTCGGAAATCTTTTCGAGCGCGAAGCTGAGGTCCTTGTTGAGCAGCAGCCCTTCTTGGACCATCGTGGTGCTTTTTTCCATGTTTTCGACAGCTTCGCGCGCTTCCTTCTGAATGCCCTGGATAAGTTCGGAAATTTCCTTAGTGGATTGCGTGGATTTTTCCGCGAGCTTGCGGACTTCTTCCGCGACGACGGCGAAGCCGAGACCGTGCTCGCCGGCGCGAGCGGCTTCGATGGCGGCGTTGAGAGCGAGAAGATTGGTCTGCTCGGCTAGATCGTCAATGACTTCGATGATCTTACCGATGTCGTCCGCGCGGCGGCCCAAGACGTCAATGATTTCCGCGCTGGACTGAATGGCGTGGCTAGTGCGATTCAAGCCTTCCGTGGCCTTCTCCATGGTGGCCATGCCGGTTTGGGCTTCCTCGCGTGAGCGGTGAGAAATATCAACGAGAAGTTTGGCCGTGTCAGCAACACGCTGAATCGAGGTCACCATCTGATCGATCGATGCCGAAGTTTCCGCAACGCTGGAAGCCTGAACTTGAGTATTCTTCACGACGTTCTGCACATTGATGCTCATTTCGTGCATCGTGCTGGTGACTTCGTCGATTGCGGATGCTGCTTGCACGCTGACCTTAGCGGATTCGTCCGATGCGCTGGCCATCTGCCCAGAGCCGCTGGCGACTTGTGCGGCGCTGTCGCGCACCTGGCGGACCAGTTCACGAAGGCCGCGGGTCATTTGCGCGAAGGCCTTGGCCATAGTGTCTTGCTGCGACCGAGGTTGAACGCTAACGGACAACTGCCCTTCGGCGATGGCGGCTGAGACGGCAGCCATGTCCTTAAGGTGCACAATCATCTTGTTGAAGTTCTCGGCGAGAACCCCCACCTCATCGTTGCGGTGGATATCGATGGACTGTTCGAGGTCGCCGGTTTCGCCGATGCGGTGGGCGACTTCAATCAAGTGATAGAGCGGATCCTTAATGGACTTAGCGGTGTAGAAGGCGATGAACCCACCAAACAAGATTGCGCCAAGGGTTCCCAAGGATGTGACCCAGGTGCTGAGCGCAGTCGCCGACGCCGCAGAGGCATTGGAGTCATCCAGCGACTTGCGTACAGCGCGGCTAGCGTCGTCCAGCACAGCAGAAGATTTATTCACCCACGATGCAGGGTCGTGCTGGAGGTAATAAATCTGAAGGTCTGATACCGTGGCGTCGCCCGAATCCACTTGATGGCGCTTGGCCATCATCTGCTTCGCGAAATTCTCGGACCAGTTGCTTTCGGTCTCTGCAACTTGTGCCAGCGCAGTGCGAAGACCAGAATCGTTTGATCTGGCTTGCCCTTCCTTTAGCATCAACAGCAGGTCAGCAACGCCCTTATTTGTTTTGTCCTCGTCACGCAGATCGCCGCTCAGCAAATAATTCCCCAAGTACAAGCGGTTTTCCATCATTTGGAAGCGCACATTTTCGATGGTTTGCACGACCGAGAGAGTGGCCCGCACAGTGTCCTGCGCAGTGTATTCACGGCGCACGGTGAACAGATTGATGATGAACAGACAGAACATGATGGCCAAGATGGCGCCGAACCCCAAGTAAAGCTTCTTGCCAATCGTCATAGCCAACGCCTCCACTCCGTGTGAGAACCCCATCGCCCCCGGTTCAAGTGCTGTTAGTTCTTGTTTTGTGCCGCGAAATCGAATTCGACGATTTCTGTGGTTTCCTTTGGCCCGGCTTCAAAGCGCCATTTCTTCAGTGCTTCTGCTGCGGGAGTCACCAGCAGCGGGCTGCCGCCCACTGTGCGAGTCGCTGTCACATGGCCATCGGCGGCGATGGTGGCTTCGATCTTTACTTTGCCGGTGACGTTCAACTGCCTGGCCAGCGCCGGGTAATCCGGGGCAACCCTGGTGCGCACTTTTCGCTTGGCGGTATCGGTCGAGTTTTCCTGAGCCGCAACTTTGAGTGAGACCGTCGCTGTTACGCCGAGAACCAGCGCCAGGCCAAAGGCCAGCAGTTGCGATTTGCGTTTCATCAACACACCTCCTCGATCGAGGGGAAAGGTCCCGCTACGGAAATTGCAATGCCGATGCCATGACGGACTCATTATTTGAGGCTCGTATGAAGTAACCGATATTCAGTCTATGCTGCTGATTCTGAGCAAGTTAGATCGTGCGTAGTTTGGATAGTGACGCTTTGACGAATCAACGAATCGTCTCAATTACCGAAACAGCGGCGCGTGTGCGTCTCAGCTTGCGACGCGCGCGATTGTTCATTACGTCAACACCCATTTGCAGTTTGCTTGACTCAAATTGAGATGACACCGTAACGTCTTTACTTGTAATCGTGCGGCGCGCGCAGTGCCCCGAATCCTCCATGCGTGCACTCAAACGAAGTCGCGAAACGTCTTCCGGTCTCACGGGCTCCTTCGAGAGCCTGCTGGCGCAGTTCTCCGCCACCACCCTTGAACTGAATCCATCGCTAGGAACGATTGAATTCTCGATGCGTCTCACTGCGAGAGCCGCGGAGATGCTTGGCGCACGTGCGGCCGTTCTAGCTCTGGGGCACGAGCACGACTGGGAGATCGCTGCACTGAGCGGCCCTGCGCATCGCTGGGATCCGATGACCCAGAATCGACTGGCTAGCTTGCTGGCGGAACAAGCCGGCATCCCGGGAACCGAGTTGCGCCAAGGCGCAGCGGCTTTCTTGCTCGGCCGCGGACTAGCAGAAGCGCTGGGATGGGGAGAATTGGT
>Ga0209693_10000733_pt1 | contig 13478 bp, 11 predicted proteins | sample HubBroMetageWRM3_FD_188345 | JGI IMG/M metagenome (GOLD analysis project Ga0209693, IMG submission 188345) | Warmed soil microbial communities from the Hubbard Brook experimental Forest, New Hampshire - Hubbard Brook CCASE Soil Metagenome WRM 3... | ecosystem: Environmental > Terrestrial > Soil...
GTGTCACGCGGTGCAGTAGCGTGCTGGCAACGATCCGTTTTTCGCCCCCGGGGCGCTGGCGAAAGGGGAGGTCATGGCGGACCTGCGAAACGGCGAGCCGGCCAGGCTGGCCGACGCGTTCTGCGAGGCCAGCATCAGGGACGGCGGGGGCCGCGCGGTGCAGATGCTGGCGGCCAACCCGGAGATCGCGGGCCATAGCTTCGCCACCGCCGTGGTCCTCGGCGACGCCGACCGGGTGCGCGCCGAGATCGCCGCCGACCCCGGCCTGGCGATCAGGGCCGATGCCCGCTCAGGCTGGACGCCGCTGCACGCGGCCTGCGCCTCGCGGTGGCACCGGCTCGACCCGGCCAGGGCCGACGGCCTGCTCGAAGTGGTCCGCATCCTCCTGGACGCTGGAGCCGACCCGGTGGGGAGTACCGGCGGGCAGGGAGGGCACGGCGGCTGGACGCCGCTGCGCTGCGCGGTCGCCGGGGCGTCCAACCCGCCGGTCACCAGGCTGCTGCTGGAGCGCGGCGCGGTGCCCTCCGACGACGACCTGTACCTGGCGGCTTTCGAGGAAGACCATGAGTGCCTGCGGCTGCTGCTCGGCAGCGCCGCGGACGTGGCCGGGATCGCCAGGATGGCGCTGGCCGCGCCGATCAGCCTCGACAACGCCGGCGGTGTCCGGCTGCTGCTCGAGGCCGGGGCCGACCCCCGCCGCTACGACGACGACGCTCGCGAGCCGTCACCCGTGGTGTATGCGGCCGTCCGGTGCGGATGCTCGGCCGAGGTGCTGGACCTGCTGCTCGACCACGGCGCCGAGCCGGACCTGCCGGGTCCCGACGGGCGCTCGCCCTTGGCCCTGGCCACCGTCCAGGGCCGCGAGGATCTGGCCAGCGCGCTGCTGCGTCATGGCGCGGCCGACGACACCGCCGACGCCGACCGGTTCCTTGCCGCCTGCCTGCGCGCCGACCAGGCCGCCGTCCAGCAGCAACTGGTCCTGGACCCGGGGCTGCCCGGCCGCCTCACCGACGCCCAGCGGGCCGAGGCGATGGTCCGCGCCGCCGAGACCGGCCACCTGGCGGCCATCGGCCTCATGCTCGACCTCGGCTTCCCCGTCGATGCCCACGGCGGCGAGGACGGCGGTACCGCCCTGCATGCCGCCGCCTACTCGGGCAGCGCCGAGGTTGTCCGCCTGCTGCTTGACCGCGGCGCCGGCCTCGAGGCCCGCGACGCCAGCTGGGACAGCACCCCGCTGGGCTGGGCCGTCGTCGGCAGCGGCCAGCGGCCGGACGGGAACCCCGGCTCCGACTGGACCGCCGCGGTGCGGACCCTGCTCGATGCCGGTGCCTCCACCGAGGGCATCACGCTGTCGCCCGATGACCCCAAGCCGCCAAGCCCGGCCGTAGCGGCGCTGCTGCGAGACCACGGCGTCCCCTCACAGGCTGGCTCCTGAATTGACCGCTGGCGCGGGGACGGAGGTGTTCTGGCCAGGCACTTAGGATTCCGGTTATGCGTCGGGTAGAGGGTCTTCGCGGTACGGCCATGGTGACCAAGGGCGGTTCGGTCGAGGCGGATCTGGCCGGGGGCTGGCCGACGCGGAGGCAGGCGTGACGTGCACGTCGGGGACGCGGTTCCAGCTGTGCTCGGTGAGCAAGCAGTTCGTCGCCGCTGCGGTCATGCTCCTGGTCGAGTCCGGGCGGCTCGACCTGGGCGAGCCAGTCGACAGGTGGCTGCCCGAAGGTCCGCCGCAGTGGCGGCAGGTCACGCTCCATCACCTGCTGTCCCATACCGCGGGCATCCCGCACTGGCTTGAGGCGCCGGGCCTGGACCCGGCCGAGCCGATGAGGATCAGCGAGCGGCTGGAGGTCATCCAGGCCTTCGCCGGGCACGCGGCCTGGTATCACCCCGGCGACAATCCGGGCTACCAGTCCCTTGCCTGCTGGATCCCGGACCGGGCAGCCAGCATCGTCATCCTGGTCAACGACGAGGCCGCGAGCATAACGGGCCTGCTCAGGCAGCTGCTTCCCGCGGCTGTGGAACCTTAGGAACGGGAACCCCGGCCGGCGACGGCGCCCTCGAGGATGGTCACGGTCCCGGTGTCGCCGTTCACCTCGATGAGCGCCCCGTCGCCGATCCGCCTGGACGCCTCGGTGACCGAGACGACGCAGGGAATGCCGAGCTCGCGGCTGACGATGGCGGCGTGCGAGAACGGCGCGCCCACGTCGACGACGACGGCGGAGGCCGCGACGAACAGCGGGGTCCACGCCGGGTCCGTTATCGGTGCGATGAGGATCTCGCCCGGCTCCAGGGCCGACGGGTCGTCGGGGTCGGTGATGACGCGTGCCCGGCCCCGGGCGATGCCGGTGCAGCCGGAGACACCGGTAATGACCTCGCCCGCCTCCGCCGGGGTGCTGGCCTGCGCTCCGCGCCGAGCCCACTGCTCGGAGTGCGGGGCGACTCCGTTGACCACGAACGGCGGCACGACGTCGAACAGGGCGAGGTAGGTCTGCTCCCGCTCGCGCAGCCGCTCGGTGAACGCGGCCGGATCGGCGAGATAGTCATCAAGCTCGTCGCGGAACAGCATGAAGATCTGCTGAGGGGAATCGAGGTAGCCCGCCGCGGTACCGCGCCGTCCCAGTTCCAGCGCCGGCAGCCGCAGCTCGTGCATCATCATCGCGGCCGTCGTGCGGGATCGCTCCCGGCCGCGCATCCACAGGCTGCCCGCGGCCAGCGCGGCCTCGAAGCCGGCCGCGGCGTTGGCGTCGCCGGCGAGCAGTTCGCGGACGGTCTGTGCGGCAGCTTCGCGGTCGGCAGCCCGTCCGGCGTTCTTCGCCGAGGGAGCTTCCCCATCGTCGACGTTGCGTAGCCTGTCGATGGTGGCCAGGGCGAGCGACGGCTTGAGGCCCCAGGTCAGCGCGCGGATCTCCCACTCGGCCGGGCCGCGGAAGTCCCACTCGGTCAGGAAGGCGTCCAGCTGGTTGCCGAACGCGGCGACCGCGGGATCGTCGCTGACTTTGATCCGCTCGTACAGGTCGGCGATGCCGGCGTCGAACAGGGCGGTGAGGGCGGCGCTCTGGCGGATGCTGCGGCTCAGCGTCCACATGCGCGTGGACGGGCCGGTGGAGTCGATGTCGCCGATGCCGCTGACGAGAACCAGCGCGAGTTCTGGCCGCCCGATGGCCTGGGCGATCTGGGCGAGTGCGCCGAGGCACACCCCGCATTTCAGGCTCGATTCGATGTGCCGCTGGAATAGCGGCCGCAGCACGTCGTCGAAGCTCGTGATGCGGCGCCGGAGCTCGGCATCGGTGAGCGCGGCTATGTCGGGCCGCTCGCCGCGGATCTTCAGGACCAGCGTGCGGTCATCGTCGTACTCGGCCAGGCTCGTGGCGCCCAGCACCTTCTCCATCAGCCACGCGCCGGCCTTGGCCTGGTATTGGGGGTTGTCGTCGAAGTCGCGGCGCTCGCTGTCGTAGCTGGGGATGCCGGGCATGTCACCGAAGTACTGCCGGTCGACCGCCTCTGGGCCCATGCCGGGGACGCGGACGCCGAACAGCCGCATCAGGGACATGTTGATGTAGAGGTAGCTGTCGAAGGCCGGGATGATGTTGTGGTCCACGGCGGTGTCGTAGATGTCGTGGTCCCAGACGCCGCAGTTGACGAAGGCATCGCGCCACCCCGCCTCCAGGTTGTACTGGAAGCCCGCGGACGCGTTGAGCGGGCTGATGGGGTCGGGGAAGATCTCGCCCACGTTCGCCCGCGAGTACAGCGGATAGACCTTCGATGTGGCATCGCGGATCGGCCAGGAGTTCATGGGGCCAGCCTCCCTCAGCTTTGTGAACACGTAGTCACAAGATTGGCCTCTGCCCAAGTGGCTGTCAAGCCCTAGTTCAGCATTGAATCGAGTCATCGAGGGTGATAGACAGTCACTATCTATGTGACACTCAAGTCGCAACCGTGAGCGAGCTCGACCGCGGTCGCTCACAGTTGCGGGACCCGGCCTCGTGAGTGACCGGCAGTGGGAAGGCAACTATGCGCATCCTCGTCACGAACGACGACGGCATCGGCGCTCCGGGCCTGGCGGCCCTCGTCGGAAGGCTCGTGGCCGCTGGCCACGACGTGGCTGTCGCCGCGCCTTCGAGCGAGCGCAGCGGGAGCGGCACGTCGCTGGGCGGCGTCGACGACGGCACGCCGATATCCGTTGCAGATCACGTCCTGCCCGCAGCCCCGTCGGTACCCGCCGTCGCCATCGACGGTCCGCCCGGCCTTGCCGTCCTCGCCGCCTGCGCCGGCGCCCTCGGCGAGCCTCCGGACGCGGTCATCAGCGGCATCAACGCCGGACCCAACACCGGCCGGTCGCTGCTGTTTTCAGGCACGGTGGGGGGCGCCCTCGCCGGCGCCATGCTCGGGCGCAGCGCCATGGCGGTGAGCTGCGGGTTCCTGCCTGAGGCGCGCTTCGACACGGCCGCGGAGGTCGCCTGCGCGGCGGTTCCGCTGCTTGCCCGCCCCGGGATGCGAGGCACCGTGCTCAACCTGAACGTGCCCGACGTGGACCTCGGCCAGATCAAGGGCATCGAGAACGGCCCGCTCGGCCGGCGGGGCAGGATCGGGTACTCCATCGAGCGCACCGGCTCGCAGCTGACGGTCCGGTCCTACCTGACCGACCCGGCCGACCTCGACCACGCCAGTGACGCCGGGCTTCTGCACGCCGGATACGTGTCGGCCACGCTGCTGCGGGCGGCGCTCGGTGAGCTCGACACCGCGCCGGTGACCGAACTGCTCCGTCGCGTCCTTTCCAGCGAGGCATCGCTGCCTGCCGCCAACGTCAGGTGACCGCGGGCCACACGAGAAGGCCGGCCACACGAGAAGGCCGATCACACGAGAAGGAGTACCGCCGTGGGACTTCGCACGTCGGAGCAGTACCGGGACGGCCTCCGCGACGGCCGCCGGGTTATCTACCGCGGCCAGGCAGTCAAGGACGTCACGTCCTTCCCGCCGTTCGAGGCGGCCGTCGACCACTCGGCGATCTGCTACGACATCGCCGCCTCGCACCCGGATATCGCGATCGCTCGCGAGGGCGGTACCCAGTACGCCGCGTTCTATGCGGTTCCCCGGTCGGCGCAAGAGCTAGCCGGTCGCGGGCGGCTCATCCAGGCCGTATCCGCGCTCGGCGCGGGCATGATCACGCTGAAGGAGGTCGGCAGCGATGCCCTGTTCGCGCTGCTCAAGACCCTGAGCGGGGAGGAGCGCGAGCGTGCCGTCGCCTTCTGGCAGCACTGCCGCGACCACGACGTGGCGCTGGCTGTCGCCCAGACCGATGTGAAGGGCAACCGCGTGCTGCCGCCGCACGCGCAGGCCGATCCCGACCTGTACCTGCACGTCGTCGGGGAAGACGCCGACTCGATCACGGTCCGCGGGGCGAAGGCGCATACGTCGTTCTCGGCCAACGCCGACGAGCTGATCATCCTGCCCACCCGGGCCATGGGACCGCAGGACAGTGCCTACGCGGTGAGTTTCGCGATTCCCGTGGACACACCCGGGCTGACCTTGTACGTCTCGCCGTTCAGCGACGGAAACCGGAACGCTTCGGACTTCCCGATCTCCGCTCGACACAAGATGCTGGAGAGCCTGACCGTGTTCGAGGACGTCCGGGTGCCGAAGGAGCGGGTCTTCCTGCACGGCCACCCGGAGCAGGCCGGCGAGCTCGCGCTGGCCTTCGCCGGCTACCACCGGTTCACCGCGGTCAACTACAAGCTGCCGCTGCTGGACCTCATCGTCGGCTGCGCGTTCGCGGTCGCCGAGGCCAACGGCATCGCCGAGGCGGGCCACGTCAGGGACAAGCTCGCTGAGCTCATCGCGTATGCCGAGACCGTCCGCGGGCTCGCCGAGCTCGCGGCGATCCGGTCATACCCAGGCGACCACGGGATTCAGCAGCCAGATCCGCTCACCGTGAACCTGGCGAAGTACCACTTCGCGCACGGCTACCACGCCGCGGTCGGCCGGTTGCAGGATCTTGCCGGGGGACTTCTCGTCACCGGGCCCGGCGCTGAGGACTGGGACAACCCGGCGGTCGCCGAGGTGCTCGGCAAGTACCTCGCCGCCGCCGTGCCCGGGCGCCGCCGCTATGGGGTCCTCAGCCTCGTGGCGGACCTTACCGTCCGCGATTACGGCGGATACCAGACCGTGCTCGCGACCCACGCCGAAGGGTCGCTCGAGGCCGAGAAGCTGCAGATCAGGCGCTCGTACGACCCCGCAGGAGCGCGCCTCGCGGTAGCGGGCATCCTCGACGCGGCGCGGTGAGCGCCGTCGCCCCCGCCCCCCGGGTCAGCCTTCGTCGGCCGCGCCGCGCTCGCGCCCCGCGGACAGCAGCAGGTCCTGGTGCAGCTCCATCCAGATGTCGTGATAGGAGTCGGCCATCGGCCGGGCGAACGCGGCGACCTCGCCGCGGCGGACCCGGTCCAGGGCGGCGGCGAGCCTCACCGGGTAGGCGCCGAACCGGGGCAGCGCCTTGTCGAGCGGTTCCAGGACGCGGGCCAGGAGCTGCTGGTGGACGCCTGCCAGCTGCGAGATCACCCCGGCGTCGTAGCCGGCGTCGGCGTGGTCGTTCGGCTGCTCGTCCGGCCGCAGCTGCCAGCTCTGGCAGACCCGCTTGAACTCGCCGTTCACCGGGAGGAACTCCGCGTAGGCGGCGGCCAGGGCCGCTGCGGCACCGCGGGTGTCGGCGTCCTCGGCGAGCTGCTCCGCGTGCGCCTGCTTACCCGCGGGAGTGAGCAACGCTCCGGCCACCCGCCCTTCCCGGATCGTCACCAGGCCCTGCCCGGTGAGCCGGCGCAGGATCTCATCGGCCTGCGCGGCCGGCAGGCCTGTCTGCGCGCTGAGGAGGGCCGAGGGGGTCAGGCCCTTGACCCGCAGTGCATGCAGCACCAGGAAGTCGCTCACGGGTTCTCCTTTGCGGACGTGACAAGGGCGCGGACGGCTTCCGGGCTGAGCTTGCCGTTAGGCTGACGCGGCAGGCGGTCGGCTATGAGCACCCGCCGTGGCGCCTTGTAGTGCGCGAGCCGCTCGCGGCAGAGCTCGACGAGCTTCTCGCTCAATGCCAGGAAACCGGTTCCGGGTCGCGGTTCGACGACGGCGACGACGCGCTCCCCGAACTCGGGATCAGGCTCGCCGACGACCGCCGCGTCCACGACGTCCGGGTGGGTGAGCAGTACGGCTTCGATCTCTGCGGGGTAGATGTTGACGCCGCCGGAAATGATCGTGCTCGTCTCGCGCCCGACCAGGAACACGAAGCCTTCCGCGTCGACCTGGCCGAGGTCACCCATGCTGCGCAGCTGCGGAGCCGCACCGTCGCCGGCGTTGCGGTAGGCCAGGCCCGCGGGCGCGGCGAAGCATACCCGGCCCGCCTGCCCGGCGGGCAGCTCGTTACCGTCCGGGCCGGTGATGTGAACACGCGCTCCCGACAGCGGACGGCCGACGGAGCCCGGCCGGGCGAGAGCCTCACCGGGCGAGATATAGGTGTGCCCGTATCCCTCGGAGGCCCCGTAATACTCGTGCAGGATCGGCCCCCACCAGGCCATGATGTCCAGCTTGACCTGCGGCGGGCATGGCGCTCCCGAGGTGAAGGCCACCCGGTGGGTGGGGATCGGGGCGCCGCGCTCGGCCGGGCTCAGCCGCAGCAACCGGATGAGCATGGTCGGCACCCACTGCGAGTGGGTCACGCCGTGCGTGCGCATCGCAGCGAGGGCGGCGGCCGCGTCGAAGCGCTCCAGGCACACCACAGTCCCGCCTGCCGCCAGCGTGATCAGCTGGAAGGTGAACGGTGCCGCGTGGTAGGACGGGGCGGGCGAGAGCAGCACGGTCCCGGCGTCGATGCCCAGCCGGTCGGTCAGTTCGGCGTGCCGCGGCGGCGCGGCGGCGGGATGTACCCCGAGCAGTCTCTGGCGGAAGGCCCTGGGACGCCCGGTCGTGCCCCCGCTGTACAGGACCCGCGCGCCGAGGGACTCATCGTCGATCGGCGTCGCGGGCTGGGACGACATTGCGACGTGCAGGTCGGCGAAGCCCTCGGGAATCTCCGGGCCGCCGTCGACGCACCACGCCGCGGTCCCGCTGAGGTCGCCGACGACCTCAGCCAGGCCGGCGGCGATCGCCGCGCTGGTGATCAGGGCGCGGGGCCGGGCTTCGGCCAGAAGCTGCGCGAGCTCGGCCGGCTTGAGGTGCCAGTTCAGCGGCGTCACGTACAGCCCTGACCGCATGCCGGCCGCGACGACGACCGGCCATTCGATCCGGTTCTCCAGCACCAGCACCACGGTGTCGCCGGTGCCTATCCCGTGCTGCCGGAACAGGTGCGCCAGCCGGTTGGACGCGCGATCCAGCTGCGAGTATGTCAGCGTCTGCCCCGAGCCAGCCATGATGTAGGCAACCCGGTCCGGGTACCGGTCGGCGACGGCGGGCGGGTACACGCGGGTTTCTCCTGTCCAGGGTGCTCGGAAGTGCAGGATTGTGAATGGTATGTCGCACTTAACGGCATCAGTCTAGGCCGGTTCGTTCGGCTTCATCAAGGGTCTTCCGGTTAACGGCGAGATGTGATTTAGTGATTCATCAGTCGCATAAAGATCCGGCGGCGCCGGGCCGGGTCAACTCGGACGAGATGTCGGAGGGTGTCAGACGGATGGATGTGCACGTGCCTCAGCGCGAGGTCGACCTGATGGATCTGGGCCCCTTCGAGCGGGGGACCGACAGCGCCGTGTTCCGGATCCTCCGGGAGCACGACCCGCTGCACTGGAACGACGAGCCCGACGGTCCGGGTTTCTGGTCGGTGACCCGGTATGACGACGTGCGGGCCATCGCCTCCGACTACGAGGCGTTCACCGCGGCCGAGGGCACGCAGATCAAGAGCAGGCGCGCCGAGGGCGACGGCGAACGCAGCATCCATCACCTCGACCCGCCCCGGCACGGCCAGCTCCGCAAGATAGTGGTCCCGCACGTGCGCCCGGCGCGGATCCGGTCGCTGGAGTCCGACATCGTCGCGGTGATCGACGAGCTTCTCGACGACACCGCCGGTGCCGGGGAGTTCGACTTCGTCGGACGGATCGCCGCTCAGCTGCCGCTGGTCATGATCGGCCGGCTGCTGGGGGCGCCGGTCGAGGACTGCCCGCACCTGCTGCGCTGGACCAACCAGATGGCCTCGGAGGACCCTGACTACTCGGAGGGCCCGCAGACCGCGGCGAAGGCGCGCGACGAGGTCTTCGCGTACTTCCGCAGCCTGGAAGGGCAGCGCCACGCGTGTCCCGCCGACGACCTAGTCAGCGTCCTGGGCGCCGCCCAGGTCGACGGCCTCCCGCTCAGCCGGGGCCAGCTCGACGCGTACTACCTGATCCTCATGGTGGCGGGAAACGAGACGACCCGCAATCTGCTGTCGGGTGCGATGGTCACCTTGAACGACCACCAGGACCAGTGGGCACTCGTGCGCCGGGAGCCAGAGCGAATACCCCCCTTGGTGGAGGAACTCGTCCGCTGGGTGTCACCGGTGCTGTCCATGCGCCGGACGGCAACGCGCGACCTGCAGCTGCACGGCCGCACGGTGCGCGGCGGCGACAAGGTGGTGATGTGGTACTGCTCCGCCAACCGGGACGAACGGGTGTTCCCCGCCGCCGACCGGTTCATCGCCGGCCGCAGCCCGAACGAGCACATGGGCTTCGGGTGGGGAGTGCACGCGTGCCTGGGAGCGCACCTGGCCCGGCTCGAGGCCCGGCTGTTCCTCAGCCGGCTGATCGAGCGCAACCTCACCGTCGACCTGCACGGCGAACCCGCCCGGCTGAGCAGTAACTTCTTCCGCGGCATCAAGCGCCTGCCGGTGAGCATCTCGCAGCGCCCGCGGTGATGTCATGACGGACAGCCGGACGGTCCTGGTCACCGGTGCCGCGGCGGGTATCGGAGCGGCGCTCGGCCGGGCGCTCGCCGGTTCCGGTCACACGGTGATCGGGCTCGACCTGATTCCCTGCGACATCGCGGGCGCCGAGAGCCTGGTGTGTGACCTGGCCGACCCCGGCGCCATCGACGCGGCCATCGCGGCGCTGCCCGGCAAGGTCGACGCAATCGCCAGCGTCGCCGGGATTCCGGGGACGCACGCGCCGGCGCGGGTGCTGGCGGTCAACTTCCTGGCGCCCCGCCGCCTTATCACCGGTGTGCTGCCCCGCATCCCCCCCGGCGGCGCGGTCGTCACGGTCGCGTCGGTCGCCGCGCACCGCAACGTCGTGCCTCCGGCTGGAATCACCGCCTTGCTCGCCGCGCGGAGTTCCGGCGACATCCACACGTGGCTGGGCGAGTACCCGCTGACCGGCAGCCAGGCCTACGACACTTCCAAACACGCGCTGGTGCGGTGGACCCAGCTGCTCGCCGCCGAGTTGCTGCCGGGCGGCATCCGCGCGCTCAGCGTCAGCCCCGGCCCGGTCGAAACCGGTATCCTGGCCGACTTCGCCGCCACGATGGGCCAGGCCGCCATAGACCGCAGCGCCGCGATGGTGGGACGCCACGCCCGTCCGGACGAAATCGCCGCAGTTATCGGCTTCGCGCTGAGCAACGCCGCGTCGTGGGTCAACGGCATCGATATTCCGGTCGAGGGCGGGCTCTTCGCCGCCCGCGCCGCTGCTGCTGGAGGTGCTGCGTGATGTCAGGTGCCATCCTCGCGCTGGACGGCGCACGGCCGCTGCAGCGCGATCTGGTCGGTGGCAAGGCGTACAGCCTGAACCAGATGCGCCGCCTGGGTCTGCCGGTACCGCCGGCTTTCGTACTCGCCACCTCCATGTGCGCCGCTTACCACGACAACGGCGGCAACCTCCCGGCCGCAGTCTGGGACGCGGTCCTTGAGCAGCTGGGCAGGCTGGAGCAAGAAACGGGGCGCCGGTTCGGCGGACCAGGCAGCCCGCTGCTCGTGTCGGTACGCTCCGGCGCGGCCCAGAGCATGCCAGGGATGATGGACACCGTCCTCAACCTCGGCATCACACCGCGGCTGCGTGACGTGCTCGCCGCGGAATCCGGCGACGCGACATGGGCCGCCGACACCTGGGAACGGTTCCGCCGCTGTTATGGCGAGATCGTCCTGGCCGATGCGGACGCGGCACCGCCTGCCGACCCCTACGACCAGCTGCGCGCGGCCATCGGGGCGGTGTTCGAGTCCTGGTACAACGACCGGGTGCGCGCCTACCGGGCACGGCACCGGCTCGGCGAGGGCGGCGGGACCGCGGTGACCGTCCAGGCGATGGTATTCGGGAACCGGGGCCCGGACTCTGGCACCGGCGTGCTGTTCAGCCGTGACCCCGCGACCGGCGAGCCGCGCCTGTTCGGTGAGTGGCTGCCGTGCGCGCAGGGCGACGACGTAGTGTCGGGGGTAGCGACACCTGAGCCGCTGTCCACCCTGGCCGAGCGGATGCCCGGCGTCCACTCCCGGCTCGCCGAAATCGCCGCGACCGTGGAGGCAGATCTGCGGGACCTGGCCGACATCGAGTTCACGATCGATTCCGGTCGGCTCTACGTCCTGCAGTCGCGCGCCGGGAAGCGCTCGCCGGCAGCCGCCGTCCGCATCGCCGTCGACCTGGCCCGCGAAGGTGTCATCGATCCCGCCACCGCGGTCAGCCGTGTCTCACGCGAGCAGGCCGAGAGCCTGGCCGCGACGGCGGGCGTGGACGCGGACGCCGGCGCGGTCGCGACGGGACTCGGCGCCAGCCCGGGCATTGCCACCGGCGTGGCAGTGTCCGACATAGACCAGGCAATGGAGCTCGCCGCGGCAGGAACGCCGGTAGTCCTGGTCCGGCCGACGACGGCTCCGGAGGACGTGCCGGCCATGTTCGGCTCCGTCGCCGTCGTCACCGACCTCGGCGGAAGCACGTCACACGCGGCGCTCGTCTGCCGCGAGATCGGCCTGCCATGCGTGGTGGGCTGCGGGACGGGGACATCACTGAAGCTCTCCGGGCACACCGTGACGGTCGACGGCAAAACCGGCCAGGTCTACGAGGGTGACGCCACGATCGCCGGAGGCGCTGGGGGTCTCGACCCGTACGTCGCGGCACTGCTGCAGTTCGCCGGCCTCTCACCAGGCGCCGAGATGCCGGACGCGGACCATCCCCTGGCGCCGTTTGTGTCGCGGCTGTCACCATGAGCGTTGGTGAATGTCGTCCGGCGCGGTTCGGGCTCTATACCATTACCAAACCGGGAAACGCCGGTGAATAAGGATGAACGCTAGGAGCGGCGTCATGGCATCCGCCCCGCAGGTGGCCGGGTCAGCAGATGAGAATGCGTCAGGCGAGTCACTAACTGGTGCGGCAAGCGAGCTTGCGGCACTCCGCGCGTCGACCTCCGGGCGGACCACAGCCCGTCGCCCGAACCGGCGTGGCCAGGTGATGCGCGAGAAGCTCGTCCAGGCCGCCGCCGAGTGTTTCCGCGAATACGGCTATACCAAGACCCGGATCTCGGACATCGTGCACCGGGCCGGCACGGCGCAGGGCAACTTTTACCGCCACTTCAGCAGCCTGGATGAAATCTTCGTGGCGGCTCTGGAACCGGCCCTGCACGAGCTTGCGTCATCGTCGAATCGCCGCCTGCCAGCCAGCGACGAGCGCGACGCGCTGATTGCGGTCAACGTGACGTTCTTCCAGGCGTACTCGCGCAATCGCCATCTGCTCAGGGTGATGCGCGAGGCCGCCGCCGTAAGCGGGAACGACGGTTTCGGCAAGCTCTGGCTCCGCACCCGCGCCGACTTCGTCGACCGGACCGAGCGGTGGCTGAGGCACCTGCACGACCAGGGCCGCATCGGCGCCGCCGACTTCCCGCTGCTCGCCGACGCCCTGGGCTGCATGACCGAGCAGGTGGCTTACATCCAGATCGGGCTTCCGGCCGCAACTCCGCGACCCGAGCGGATCCGGCAGCTCGGCGAGATCGTGGGCGAGATCTGGTACCGCTCGCTGCCGCCCGTCAGCTGACGGGCGGCCCGTCATCGCTCCTGTTACGGGTGCGGGCAGGCGGGTGCGGGCAGGCGGGTCCGGGTAGCCGATCAGGAGGTTGACACGGAGGACACCTCGATGGCCGAGACGATGGTGCGGTGCGGGACGAAGTACAGGACATAAACCGGCCAGCAAGTGATCATCGTCAGCGTGTGCTCCGTGCCCGCCGGCCGCAGGACACCGACGTCGGTGTAAAGGACGCGGTACGGCAGCCTGGTCACGGTGTAGGTCACCACGCAGTGCTCGGTCGTGATGGTCACCGTGTCCCCGGGCTTGAGCGAGGCCAGGTGCAGAAACGGGTTCCCGGCCGTCACGTCGTGCGCCGCGATGCCCACGTTGCCCTCGGCACCAGGCAGAGCCGTTCCCGGGACGTGTCCGGGCCCGGTGGCCAGCTGCGGCAGGCCCGTGCCCTCGATCACCGTGAACTTCCAGTTCTTGCCGAGCGCCGGAATCTGGATGATGGCGAAGACCTGCCCGGTACGGGGCTGGGAAGCCAGCTGACAG
>Ga0209693_10000735_pt1 | contig 13460 bp, 10 predicted proteins | sample HubBroMetageWRM3_FD_188345 | JGI IMG/M metagenome (GOLD analysis project Ga0209693, IMG submission 188345) | Warmed soil microbial communities from the Hubbard Brook experimental Forest, New Hampshire - Hubbard Brook CCASE Soil Metagenome WRM 3... | ecosystem: Environmental > Terrestrial > Soil...
CACCACCCCGTTCGACATGCCGCATCACTGGTGGGGGCCGTTCGCGGTGTGGGACGGCGGGCTCGGCATCTGGGGCGGCATCGCGCTGGCCGCGATCGTTGGGGCGTGGCGGGTGCGCCGGGCCGGCGCGAGCGTCGGCGTGTTCATGAACGCCGTCGCCCCCGCGCTGCTCGTCGCGCAGGCGGTGGGCCGCGTCGGCAACTACTTCAACCAGGAACTGTTCGGCAAGCCCAGCGGCCTGCCGTGGGCGGTGCAGATCAGCTATGCGGCGCGGGTGAACTCGGGAATCCCCGCGGCCGACCTGAAGTACACCACGTTCCAGCCGTCGTTCCTGTACGAGATGATCTTCGACCTGGCGCTGGCCGCCGCGCTGGTCTGGCTCGGCCACCACCGCCGGATCGCGCCGCAGGGCCTGTTCGCGCTGTACGTGGCCGGGTATTCGGCGTACCGGATCTTCGAGGAGACGATCCGGGTCGACTCCTCCGCCCACTTCCTCGGGCTGCGGCTGAACTTCTTCGTGGCGATCCTGCTGACCGCCGCCGGGCTGGTCTGGTTTGTCATCGCCCAGCGCCGCGGCGGCGCGCAGCACGGGCCCCCGCCGGCCTCCGCATCCCCCTCCACCGCGGCCCAGACGGCTGGGACGGCCGAGTCGGCCGGGCCGCCGGGCACGGGCCAGCCGAGCACCGCCCGGCAGCCGCCGCCCAGCCCGGCGACGGGCTGAACCCGCCGGACCCGGTCAGCCCATGGTCTTCGCCCCGTCCAGCGACTCCCGGATGATGTCCGCGTGCCCGGCGTGCTGGGCGGTCTCGGCGATGATGTGCAGCAGCGCGTGCCGGGCCGACCACTTCGCGCCGGGCGGGAACCACGGAGCCTCCGGCAGCGGGTGCGCGACGTCCAGGTCTGGCAGGGTCGCCACCAGGTCGTCGGTGCGGCCGGCCACATCGGCGTAGTCGGCCAGCACGCCCTCCAGCGTTTCCTCCGGCAGCAGCCGGAACTCGTCGGCCCGCCGGGCAAAGTCGGCCTCGGTCATGTCCGAGACGCCGCCGAGGGCCGAGGATCCCTCCAGGATGAAGTTCGTCCAGCCGCGTTCGGCGGACGTGACGTGCTTGATCAGACCGCCGAGGCACAGCTCGCTCACGGTGGTGCGCTGCCGCGCCTGCTCGTCGGTGAGGTCGCGCGTGGTAAAGCGCAGGAAGCGCCGGTGCGCGGCCAGGATCGCCAGCAGATCCGCGCGCTCGCCGCTGGCGACCGGGGTGGTGGTGGCCTGATCCGAGGTACTCGTGCTCATGGTTCCTGCCTCTCATCGTCGCTGCTCTAAGACCACGCTAGGAGCAATAGCGGCCACTTTCTGACCTGAATTGGGCGACACTTGAAACATGGCCAACACCAGCGCCCGCATGCTGCGGCTGCTGTCACTGCTGGAGACGCACCGGTACTGGCCGGGCGCGGAGCTGGCAGACCGGCTGCAGGTTTCCCAGCGCACGCTGCGGCGGGACATCGACCGGCTCCGCGAGCTGGGCTACCCAGTCCAGGCGCAGCGCGGCGTAACAGGCGGCTATCAGCTAGCGGCCGGAGCGGCGCTGCCGCCCCTGCTGGTTGACGACGAGGAGGCGGTGGCTCTGGCCGTCGGGCTGCAGGCAGCGGCGGAGAGCGCGGTCGAGGGCATCGCGGAATCGTCGGTGCGGGCGCTGGCGAAGGTGGTCCAGGTGATGCCGGCCCGGCTGCGCCGCCGGGTCGAGGCGCTGCGCACGATGACCGTGCCGGCGAGCTGGGGCGGCGCCGCCCGGGTGAGCGTGGACCCGGGTGTTCTCACCGGGGTCGCGGTTGCCTGCCGGGACACCGAGCGGCTCCGCTTCAGCTACACCGCGGCGAACGGCAGGCAGACCGCCAGGCACGTGGAACCGCACCGGCTGGTCTCGCTCAGCCGCCGCTGGTACCTGGTCGGCTACGACCTCGACCGGCATGACTGGCGCAGCTACCGCATCGACCGCCTCACCGGGCCGGAGGGCACCGGCGCCCGGTTCCGGCCGCGCGAGCTGCCCGCCGCCGACGCCGCCGCGTTCGTCCGGGCCGGCATCGGCAGCGTGTCGGCCGTCTACGACGTCGAGGTCCTGATCGACGCCCCGGCCGCGGCCGTGCGGGAGCGCATCGGCCGGTGGGCCACGGTCGAGAACGCGGGCCCGGGCCGCTGCCGGATTCGCATGACCGCCGACTCGCTGGACTGGCCCACGATGGCGCTGGGCGCGGTCGGCGCCGACTTCGAGGTCGTCTCCCCGCCCGAGCTTGCCGACCACGTCCGCGACTGGGGCCGCAGGTTCAGCCGCGCGGGCGGCCCGGGCTGAGACCGGCGACGTTGCTGGCCGTCGACGACACCTCGGTGAGGTTGATGCCAACGCTGACCGGGTGTTCCTCGAGGCCGCCCGCGGCCAGGGAACCGAGGCCGAGCTGCCCGTTCTCGTTTCCGCCCCACGCCCACAGCCGCCCGGCCGAGTCGATGGCGAAGCTGGTGTACCCGCCGGAGTTCACCTTCGCGAACGTCACTCCGTGTGGCACGTGCACCCGCACCGGCACGTCAGAGCTCATCAGGGTGCCGTCGCCGAGCTGGCCCCGCTGATTGTTGCCCCAGGCCCAGACCGAGCCGCCGGCGAGAACGGCAACCGTCTGGCCATTTGTCGCACCGCTCCCGCCCTGGAACACCTGGGTAACCGGCCCGGGAAGATCGGCCTTGGCCGGCACGGCGCTGTCCCGCGTGTTGCCATCGCCGAGCTGGCCCGCCGCGTTGTATCCCCAGTCGTAGTAGTCGCCGTTGGCCAGCAGCGCCCCGGAGCCTTCCCACGAGGAGGTGAGCGCGGTGACCTGCACGCCGCTCGGCAACCCGGAGACGCGGACCGGCCGGGCGCTCGAGGCCGTCGACCCGTCACCCAGTTCACCGGCATCGCCACTGCCGCACGCGTAGAGGACGCCGCGTGCGTAGAAGAGAGCATGGGTCCGTGCGCCCGTGGCGAGGGTCACGTCGCTCAGCGCCAGCTTCTGCGGCGTGGCCTCGACGAGGCCGGGCAGGCAGAGGTCATCGTCGGCGTTGAGACCCCAGCCCCACGCGTGCCCGGTCGAGTCGATCGCCAGGCCACCGTCGAAGGGCATCGGGTTGGGCAGCGACGCGATCTTGACCCCGGCCGGGAAGTCGACCTTGACCGCCCTGGTCTGATACGGCGTCTCGTGGCCGTCGCCAAGCTCGGCGAAGCTGTTCACGCCCCAGGCAAACACCTGGCCGGCCGACGTGAGCCCGTACCCGTCGGAGTTCGAGGTGGCGATCTGCACCACCTTCCCGGTGATCCCGGTTATGGCCGTCGGCGCCCCCAGCTGGAGCTGCGCGATTTTGCCCTGGTTGCCGACGACGCCCCACCGGTAGACGTCGCTGGTTGCCTTCGGCGCGGGCGACGAGGTCGTTCCGCTGCTGTCACAGGCCGTCACGGCCAGCGCGGTCATGAGTGCCGCCGCCACGGCCGCGATCGTCCGCCGGGTGGTGCGAGCGTGGCCTCGAGCCGCACCTGAGCCCCCGGCCGCACCTATTCCCCGGGTCACACCAAGGCCCCGGGCCGCACTTGCTAGAATGTAAACCATGGTTGTCATTCTAGCCCCGGAACGATCGTGAGCGAACACGGTCGCGGGTCGCCGTCCGACGAAGACCGGCAAGCTGGCGCGGACCGTCCCGGCCGCACGCATCCCGCGCTGGGCCCCGCGCTGCGCCGGGCCTGGGTCGGCTACCAGCGGCGGCTGGACCAGGAGATGGCCGCCGCGGGCTTCCCCGACCGGGGCTTTCCCGATGGCCGGGTGCTGCGCCTGTGCGCCGGCTCGGGCGACGTCACCGCCTCCCAGATCGGCCGGGAGCTCGGCATCACCCGCCAGGGCGCCGGGAAGATCGTGGCCGACCTGCATGATCGCGGGTATGTGGTGCTGGGGTCGTCACCGGGCGACGCCCGGCAGAAAGTGATCACGCTCACCCCCCGTGCTCGCGACTACCTAGCCTCGCAGCGGGCCGCCGCGCGCCGGATCGAGCAGGAACTGGCCGAACAGGTCGGCAGCGAGGCATTCGAGAGCCTCTTTGCCCTGCTTGAGGCGCTCGGTGGCGAAGAGGACCAGCCCCGGATGCGCGACTACCTGCGACACGCCCTCCGTCTCGCCGACGACCCCGAACAGACGTGACACCCTGGCCCGGCCGCGGCCGCCGGGTGCCCGTTACGAGACTTGACGCCGCTGCGTCGGCACCGCCACGGCGGGCCCGGAGTCCGCCGCCGACCCGCCGTCGGCTTCTGCGTTTGGGTCGCGAGGGTGGGCGCGCAGCCGAGCGGTGTAGATGGAGTAGCCGTCGATGTAGCGGGCGACCGCCGTGGCGGTGACGGTGGCGGCGATCATCGGGATTGCGATCGCAAACCCGCCGTGGGTCAGCTCCAGGATGAGAACGAGCCCGGCCAGCGGCGCCTGCATGGCCGCGCCGAGCATCGCCGCGGCGCCGATCAGCGCGAAGGCGCCAGCGGGCGAGCCCGGCCAGGCCAGGCTCCAGGCGATCCCGGCGGCACCACCGAGCACGGCGCCGGTGCTCAGCGTGGGGGTGAACAGGCCGCCGGACGCGCCGCTGCCCAGGCACAGCGCGGTGACCAGCGGTTTTAGCGCGAACAGCGCCAGCAGCAAGACGAACCCGTCGGCGCCGATAAACGCGTCATGCGCCATGTCCTTGCCGTTGCCGAACAGCTGCGGATAGGCAAATCCAATCAAGCCAAGTGCCCCGAACGCGACGACGGGCGCGACCATCGCGACCCGTCCGCTGGCCTGGTGATGGGTGACCCACCCGATCAGCCGGATATAGCCGGACGCGATCAGCCCTATCAGCGGCCCGGCCAGCAACGCCCAGACCAGCAGCGTCGTCGTGAACCGGTAGCTGGGGACGTCGATGTAGGTCGGGCGGTCGGGCAGGTACAGCCACGCGGTGGCCGTGGCGATCCACGAGCAGGCCAGCGCCGGGAGGACCACGGGCACGCTGATCGTGCCCAGCATGACCTCGGCGGTGAAAAGCGCCCCGCCGAGCGGGACGTTGTAGACCGCGGCAAGGCCTGCGCCGCCGCCGCACGCCATCAGCAGCCGTCGCTGCGCCGGGGTCAGCTTGGCCCAGCCGGCCAGGACGCTGGCGGACACGCCGCCCATGAGCTTGGGCGCGTTCTCCCTGCCCATTGACGCGCCCATCCCGATGACCACCTCGGAGATGATCGAGGTGCCGAGCGACCGCCGGAACGACAGCCGTGCATCGTCGCCCCACACCACGTCGTCGAGTTCCGTCTTCTCACCCGCGGTGTAGCGGCGCAGCAGGAACCAGGCGGCGCCGCCGAACACGCCCGCGCACAGCAGCACCACGAGCCGCCGGACGTCGGAGGCCCGCTCGACCGCGGCCTCGAGCGAGCCGGCGTGATAGCCGAACGCAACGTGCTGAACGCTGAACAGGATCAGCATCATCAGGTCGCCGAACAGCCCGGCGGCGACGCCGGTGGCGACCACCATCAGCCAGAACTTCGGGGTCAGCGCGGCGTCGCCGTCACCGGTCGCGTTGGGCTGCTCGGTGGCGCCGCGGCCGGACGGCAGCCTGTGGCTGATCAGCGGCGGCGGGACCCGAACCCGCCCCGGGCTCTTCTGCTGGCTGGACGGCTTTGTCACGGCGCCCTGATTCCCGCCCAAGCGGACCAGAGCAAGCAGGCAGAGCAGTCACGACGTGCGGCGATCGCGGGCTGGCTGTTCCGGGCCAAGGGGCGCTCCCTGCGGGGGTTCAGGGCACTCGCCGACTGCCGTCAGCAGATAATTCCGTAACAGAAGTATACCGCGCAGCGGCATGGCAGCTGAAGGACGCGGTGGTGAACACTCCGTGAAACGGTGTTAGGCGCTGATGGCGGCGACCACGCTGAGCGCCGCCATGGCCGCCATGGCGGCCGCCGCGAGCGTGCTGATCAGGCGGGCCGGAATGACCCGGAGCAGGCCGCGGCCGCCGGTGATGGCCAGCGCGGCCACCACCCAGAGCGCCAGCACGCTGCCGATGCCGACCGACAGCGGGTCGTGGTAGCGGGCGGCCAGGTTCGCGATGACGAGCTGCGTCAGGTCACCGAACTCGGCGACGATGACGATGGCGAAGCTGGCGGCCGCCACCGGCAGAAAACCCTGGGCGACGGCGCGTTCCGGCGCCTCCTCCGCACCGTCTCCGCGCCGGCGCCACAGTAGCCACGCGCTGAACAGGAACAGCGCCGCGACGACCGCGTCCAGCGTGCGGTGCGGCAGCAGGGACAGCAGGCCGCCGGCCACGACGGCGAGACAGGTATGCACTGCGAACGCGGCGGCCACGCCGGCGAAGACCGGCAGCGGCCGGTGCCGCGTGCCCAGCACCAGGCTCGCGAACGCGGTCTTGTCCGGAAGCTCGGCAGGTAATACCAGCGTGAACGCGACGGCACAGACGGCGAGGCTCATCGACGCGACCCCTTATCAGGCCCGGCCGCGCCCGGGAGTGCACACACCTCCGGCACGGCAGTTGTTAACTGCGGCCGAAGGTCTCGCTCAGCGCGGCACAACAGCGCCGCGCCCCGGGCACCGGGCCCTTGCGGGCCGTCCTGACGATGTTCCCGGCGGAGAGCTACTCCCCTTCGCTGTCCGCAGAGTACCTGACCGGGCAGGGGCCCGAACAGACCGAGCCACCGGCGGGTGCCTTGCGGCGCGGCGCCTTCAGCGCGGGCGGCGCCAGTCGAGGCGCTCCGGCGGCGGGCCGAGGTTGGGCGGCGGCTCGTCACCGGTCGGCTCGGCGACCCGCACTCCTGGTCCGCCCGCCCCGCCCGCCCTGGCTACCGTCATGGACCCAGGGGCCGCGGCCTCGGCCCTCACCGCCTCCTCGAAGCTGAGCAGGGTGGCCGTCGGCAGCGCGATGATGCCGGGGTTGGCGTCGGCGAACACCACGCGGCGCCCGTCTGGCGACGCGTAGGTGACGATCACCGCGCTCGGCGGCAGCCGCTGCAGCTCATGCTGCTCCACAAGGAACTCGCGTGATCGCTGCAACGTGCGGGCAACCGACGAGCTGGCACCGACCGCCGTCGAGGTGCTGATCCCCCACGTGGTGCTCGAGCTGATGCCCGCGGTGATCGACCGCGAGTCCGACGTGCCGTGCGACTCGCTGGCGTCCTTGCTCTGCGACCCGGTGACGTGCCCGAACGGGGCGAACGCGTCCTGCCGGGTGCGGCCGCGGCCACGCTGCGAGCCGTGGGTGTCGCTGACCGACGCCGAGTCGGCCACGGAGTCGGCGGTGCCCACCGTGCTGGTGTAGGAGTAGCCGGCGGTGTCGGTGACGGAGGTTCCGACGGTGTCGGTCAGCTGGCTGACCAGGAAACGGTGCTCGGTGCCGATCTGCTCGCTGGCCACCCGGGCGTCGTCGGCGTTGCCGAGCCGCATGAACGCGATGGCCGCATTGCCGCGGCCGAGCCGCTCCCTGACGTGTCCTGGGATCGAGCGGTACCCGACGACCAGCCCGGTGCCGGAGATCTCGCACGCCTCGAGCAGCTGGTCCAGCACATCGGCGCCGAGCTTCTCTGCGCCGAGCAGGCAGACGGTGTGCCGCCAGCGCGGGCCGGCCGGCGCCTGCCGCAGCACGTGGGTGAGGGCCACCGTGAGGTAGGTGCCCAGGACCTTATTGCCCAGTGCGCCCACCCGCCGGTCCAGGCACGCGACCCGCAACCTGCTGCGCGGCAGCGGCACCGGCGCCGACCCGAGTTGGTCCAGCCTGCGCAGCCGGGACTCGATCGCCCAGGCGCGCTCGATCACCACCCGGTCGGCCGCGGCACGGCCGAACAGGGCCGTGACCCGGTCCACCTGGTCCGGGGTCAGCAGCCCGCCCTGCAGGTGCTCGCGCGGGTCGCCGACCTGGGCCAGCACCCGCAGCGCGGCCGTGACCTGGGCGATGCTCGCCTCAGGGCCGAGCACGCCGAGGATCCGGCGCAGGATTGTGTTGTCGACCGGGGCGGACCCGGCCGGGCCGCTCGCGCTAACCCCCTGTTCGGCCGCGGCGACTGTCGCCGCCAGGACGTCTGCCAGCGCATCGCCGTCGAGGCCGGTGCCAAGGTCGAGCCGGGGCAGGTCGCCGGGCAGTACCCAGATCAGTGGCTCGATCCCGGATCGGCGCGCCACCGCGAGCAGGTCACCGGCAACCGCGCCCTCGGTGAGGTCGAGCACGGTGACGTCGCCGCCGGCGGACAGGCGCGGCGCAGCGATCATGGTGAGCAGCGCCGACCAGCCCGGCAGCGTGCCGCCGGCGAGGTCCACCCGGTCGACCTCGCCGGGCAGGGACACCGCGTACCACTGCAGCTGCCGGTCGAACGCCTCACGCCGTTCCTCCCAGGCGCGGACCTGCCTGGCGTGCTGTTCCTGGCGGGCCGCAAGCCGGTTGCGCTGCACCTCGCGGATCTTCTCCACCCGCTGCTCCTCGGCGGCGAGTTGCTCGCGCAGGTCCTGGCCGCTCCGCCGGATACCGCGTCCGCTGACGGCGGCGGCTGCCAGGAAGACCGCCACGCCCAGGCCGGTGAGCGAATAGTTCAGCAGCCCGGTCAGCCCGAGAGCGAGCAGCAGGCCGGCCAGCGCGGCCGAGGCCGCGCCGGTCACTTTCACCGGCCGGCTCAGCCGCCGTTCCTCACGGCGCTGCGCCGCCACCCAGCCCGGGTTGACCTGTTCCGTCGCTGGCGGGGCAGGGCGCCGCGGCAGCGGACCCGGATCGGGATGCAGCGGCGCGTACTGCCAGCCGAGGTACACCCGGTCCGCCCGGACCGCGGCACGCTGCGGCGGAGGGACGGGCGGGCGGAACCCGGCGGGCACGCTCATCCCGGTCGCTCGCTATCCCCCGGCCGCTCGCTATCCCCCAGCCGCTCGCTATCCCCCAGCCGCATGCCGCCGTCCAGCCGCGCGCCGACACCGCCGAACCTGCCCTCTCGGGCGGGCACATGCCGGCACTGTGGCAGCATCCGCGGCCGCGGCTCCCTGGCCAGCAGCGCAAACCCGCCGACGACGGCCGGGGCCGAGCCCAGCCAGCCTTCCGTAATCAGATCGGGCCGGGCGCCGATGCCGTGCCCATTCCCGCCTGTCCCATTTTCGCCCGCCCCGTTCCCGCCGAATCCGTTCCCGCCGACTCTGCTAGCGCCCGCCGTATACCCGCCGACGCCGCTCGCGCCAGCCCAGCTCCCACCGACCCCGCTCGCACCAGCCCAGCCCCCGCCAGCCCCGCTCGCACCAGCCCAGCCCCCGCCAGTCCCGCTCGCACCAGCCCAGCCCTCACTAATCCCGCTCGCACCAGCCCTGGCCGCACCGGTGAAGGCACCTACCAATGCCTGATCGACAGGGCCGTCCGCGACCAGCACGTTCACCTCCGCGGCCAGGCGATCCGCGGCGTCGCCGGACCCCGTGCCGAGCACCACGGCCATCCCGGCGCCGTGGCCGATCCTGACGAGGTCGGCCAGGGCCCGCTGCCCCAGGACCTCGCAGCCGTTGATCCAGGCCAAGCTATCCCCGGGTACCGACATTCCGGCTAGTTCGCCACAGACGGCCGTCAGGTCGGCGACGACGAGACCGGCGATCATCGCGGCGGCGTTGTCATCGGCACCGCGATCGAGCGAGAACAGTGCGACTCCCCGGTCTCTGACCGTCTGGCCCAGGCTGACCCGCGGCGTGCCCTCCAGCGCGGGCTCCAGCCAGCGACCGAGGGCCGACGCGCGCAGCCTCGGCAGCTGCGCAGCGGGCGCGACCACGATGGACGGATCGGCCTGGAGCAGCCCGGCCGAGACGGTAGCCCGGTCCGCCAGCACGTCGCGGCGCGGGTGATACGGGGGAATCTGCGCTGCGCGCTCACGCAGTTCGTCCGCGGTGAGCAGGCCGACGAGATCGTCGAGCACCGGCACCCGCCGGTCGCCGGGAGCGGCGCCCTGGACGGCCAGCGCGTCGGTCAGGTAGGCGGCGCAGGACCGCCGCTGCTGATCACCAACGTCGGCCCAGTCGATCGTGCCCATGACCAGCGCTGCGGCACGGGCCGGATCGCCGCCGCGCAGCGGCTCGTAGTAGCACGGCCCAGCCGGGCCGAAGCACGAGAACGGTGCGCCCGGCTCCGTGCAGGCGGCGGCCAGCGACTCGGCCAGCCGCGGCGATCCGGTCAGGTCAATGACGATCACCGGCTTGCGCCGCCTGATCGCCGCGTGGGCGAGAGCGAACCCGCTCTGGCGCACGGCGGTCCCCACGCAGAGCACCCCGCCCTCGGCTTCCCGCCACGAGATGACGGCGGGACGCCCGGTTGGCACGTCGACCCCGACGCAGCAGCCGTCTCTGGTGACGACGCCCGAACCCGACCTGAGCGCGGCAGCGGTCGTTCGCCGCCGGGCCGTCACGATCAGGCCTGCGCGCCAGGGGTGCCCGCCGCCCAGCCGCCGCTGCAGCCAGATCAGGCCGAGAGTCTCGGCAGCGGCCAGGATCAGCGCGAGCGGGAACTGCTCAGGCAGCCAGTGCGCCAGGCCCGCGTAGGCATCGGACAGGTGCAGCAGGTGCCCGGGATGCCCGCCGATCCCGCCCAGGTAGCCGAGCACGTGCCGGGGCCCGGCCGTGAAGCCGCTCACGGCGCGGGACGGGCCGATGGCGAGCGACCAGACCAGGCCGATCCCAACAGGAGCCATCAGCCACTCCGGCCGCCAGCGGGCGACGCGGTCGATCACATACAGGCCCGCGGTGAGCAACAGCGTCAGCTGAGCCAGTAGCAGGTGCGCCAGCAGCAGCACCAGCGCGATGACGGCTATTAACTCGCCGTGGTGCGGGGCATCCCTCGGGGCGACCTGCGGTGGGCGCCCCGGCGTGCGACCGGCCTGACCTGCTGCGGAGTGTGGCATATCGGGTCAAGGTTCCCAGTCCTCCACCGCGTGTGTCCAGGCAGCGGAGAAAGTGCCCTTCCCCCGCCGTGCCGTTGACGGCACGGCGGGGGAGGCTGCCAGCGGATCAGCCGCTGAGCGAGCTGACCAGTTTCTGAGACACCGGCAGTGTTGCCGAAGGCACCGCCGTGCCATAGGTCGCCGACAGGTACTTCGAGGTGTCACCGGTGGTGAGAATCCAGGACAGGAACGCCTTGATGGCACTCGCCTCGGTGGCGCTCGGCTGGGTCTTCTTCACGACGGCGTACTCGTAGTTGATGATCGGGTATCCGGTGGGCGCTGAAGTGTTGATCAGCTGCTCGGCGCCGGCGGCGGGAACGGCGGGGAAGCTGGCCAGTGCGGCGCTGATCGCGGCGGGGGTCGCCGTGGTGTACTTGCCCGCCTTGTTGGCGACGGATGCCTGACCGAGGCCCGCGGCAGTGGTCTTGGCCTCGTAGCTGTTCCCGATGTAAGCGATGCAGTCCTTGATGCCGGCGCACCCGGTCACCATGCCGCCGTTGCCGGTCTCGGCCACCGCACCGGGCACGGACGGCCAGGTGATGGTGGTGCCGATGTCGGCCGCCGGCCACAGGCTCGGGTCCTGGGCGTTCAGATAAGAGCCGAACTGGAACGTGGCGCCCGAGCTGTCGGCGCGGTGCAGCGTAACAATCTTCGCCGGCGGGAGCGTCGCTCCCGGGTTGAGCGCGGCGATCGCCGGGTCGTTCCACGTAGTGATCTTGCCGGTGTAGATCTCCGCGAGCACCTTGCCGCTCAGGTTCAGCGATTTCACCCCGGGGAGGTTGTAGTTGACCATGATCGCGGCCACCGTGAGCGGGATGTTGAGCAGCCCGGGATACTTCGCGAGGTCCGAGGCGGACAGAGGGGCATCGGACGCGCCGATGTTCACCAGATCCTCGCCCGCGTCCGTGATTCCGGTGCCCGACCCCGTGGCGCCCGACGTGATCGTCACCTTCGGGTTTGCGGTGCTGTAGGCCGTCTGCCAGGCGCCGAACAGCGGGAACAGGATCGTGCTGCCGGTCTCAGTAATCGACGTACCGCTGGCGTTGGCCGCTGCTGCCGCCGCCGGGGAGGACTTCGATGCCGCAGGGGTCGATGAACTGCTGCTGCAGGCAGCCGCCAGCAGGGCAAGCGGGACCAGGGCGGCCGCTGTGCACACCAAGCGAAATCTCTTGACCACCGGAAGGTACTCCTTTACTTCTGCACACTGACGCGTGCGTCACACGACTCGCACGCGGCGCGTGCGATAGGGCCCGCGCGGTTCTTCCCCCCGGCGGCTGGGTTTGCAGTATTTCGATATTACCCATATGTATAGCATATTAATAGGCTATGTAGGTAATGATTGTCGTGGTCGTCTTCGGGCAGGTCAGGGGTTCCTAGTCCTCCACCGCGTGCGTCCAGGCTGCGGAGAACGTTCCCTCTCCGCTGGCCCCGCTCGGCGCGGCCGACCCGCCAGGCCCGCCAGGGCCACCAGGGCCACCAGGGCCACCAGGGCCACCAGGGCCACCAGCTCGGCTAACTCCGCCATCAGCTACCAGCTGACCGCCGGACTCGACCACGATCCGGAACAGGTCGGGACGGAACACCGCGATGGTCAGCGCCACCGGCCTGTCCTCCTCGGGATCATCGAACCGCACCGTCACCAGCGCGGCCGGCTGCCCGGCCGACAGCCGCAGGCTCCTGGCCACCGAGGGCGGCGGGGGCTGCATCTCCACGTGCACCGCGCGCGGCTCGCCGACCGCCACGAGCTCGCCGTGATCGGGGTCCGGCAGGGCAGGCGCGGTGATCGGCAGCAGGCTTAGGCCGCCCGCGCCTGCACCGCCCTGAGCGTTGATGAACGGGCCGGCCATCTCCTTGAGCAGATAGGTCGTGCAGAACGCGGCCGGCTCACCGCCCGCCGTCCACTGCACCCTGATCACGCCGACCGGGTCGGCGGGCGGAATCCGCAGCGCCCACCCGATGTCCTCGGGGACCTGGCGCCACGAGGCCTGCCGGCTCCGGCAGGCGATCTGGCCGCCCATCGGGTCGGCGTAGGAGCCGAGCCCGGGCACGCCCTCGATCGGGATGAGGTACTCGGCCGGGCTGACCCGGTACAGCTGCCCGTCCGGCAGCCGGCGGACGAGATGCCGGGTCGACAGCTCGTCCACGGCGGCGTCGATCTCGGCGGTGCTGACGTTGTAGCGCCGCGCCAGCGCGGTGTGCCTCGGCAGCCGCCAGCCCGGCTCGTGGTGCACCAGCGAGGCCGCGATACGGTCGGCGAGCACGCCGATCGCAGGCCGCGACGATCCACGCCCATGGGGGCCGCTGGCAGCGGCGCCCGCACCCGCGCTGCTGTCCCGGCCCTCCCGGCCCAGGCTCCCGCTACCCGAGGGCATGCGGGCCTGCGCGAATGCTGACCTGCTTCCCCCCTCCTGAACCGGTTCCTCGCTGGCCCCCGGCACGCCCGTCACTCCGCATAACGCCGGGAGATCGCGACGATCACCCGTCCCAGAA